>Ga0256404_1007433_pt1 | contig 17340 bp, 16 predicted proteins | sample RumenRJG_01DNA_FD_185990 | JGI IMG/M metagenome (GOLD analysis project Ga0256404, IMG submission 185990) | Bovine rumen microbial communities from Lethbridge, Alberta, Canada - RJG_01 | ecosystem: Host-associated > Mammals > Digestive system > Stomach > Rumen | place: Canada: Alberta | collected...
CCTGCTACGACCGTAATGGTAATGAGGTGAAGCGCGTGACCAGTTCTGATGACGGCACAGTCGAGAACAACGAGGACAACGGCGATGATAACGGCGTTGACAACGGTTCTTCTAACGGAGGCTCAAATGGAGGTTCTACCTCTGGTAAAACCAACTCTGGAAGTGGTTCTCAGAACAGCGGCAGTGGCACTCAGAATGGTGGTAGTGCCAACGGTGGTTCTACTAACTCAGGTAGCAACAGCGGTTCAGGCACCAATACTGGCGGTTCGACGGGTGGCAACACCGGCGGCAACAGCGGTTCGCAGAGCGGCACCGAGGGTGACTACAGACTGGTCATCTACAAGTACGGCAACGGAACGTCAACCGTGACCGATGACAGTGAGCAGGAGATTAACAGCAACGACAACGTGCACTCCGGCTCTAACGTGAACATCAGCGTCGTGCCTGTTGAGGGCAAGGAGCCAATTGCCAAGGTCAACGGCAACCGCATCACGCTGACTGAGAACGACGGAACCTACACTGGTTCGTTCCAGATGCCAACCAAGGGCACTGTGCTAGAGATCCTCACCGAGCCTGATGAGTGGGACTACGCTGACCAAAACTGATCTGGAAGTAAACCATTCATCTCTATCGAGGACTGACAACTACGAGTTGCCAGCCCTCATTTTTGTAATAAAAACGGCTTTCATACGTTATAAAAGTAGGCGTATCCCGCCGAGGTTGGTAACATTAAGTTTTGGCCGACTATTTGGAATCTCAAACGAGCCTCGTTGTCTGAGAAGATGGCGGTGATATTGGCGGTAAAGATGGCGGTGACATTCCTATAATTGAATTAACTGAGTTTCAGAAAGATATAATAGATTTAGTAAGAGATGATTCTTCCATTTTTGTCGACCAAATGGTGGTAAAGATGGCGGTAAAGAAGCGCGCGTTGGAAAGAGAAATCACGAACATGAAACAGAAAGGCTATATTTCTCGGACAAGCTCCCTCCGTTCTGGCCAATGGGAAGTTAATATTCCACTCAATTCGGTTGTGGAGATTGTGTAAAAACAAGAGCCAAGCTTATACCGTTAAGATGGTTCGGAGACGGAAAGAGAGATGGAAGAGGACATGAGGACACCGTGCTGGAGATCTTCACTGAGCCTGGCGAATGGGACTACGTGGATCAGAACTGATTTGGCGGTAAGCAATTCATCTCTATCGAGGACTGACAGACTACGAGAGCTGTCAGCCCTCTTTTCTTGTATGGTATTAAACGCATTTCGTAAAAAACTTTAATTTGAGACAAAAAATCGGGATAATAGTGGCAGAAAATGAAAGTAAATCACTATCTTTGTAGCCATTAAACTCCGAATAATATGGAAGCTGTAAATAGAATTAAGATTGTCCTCTTTGAGAAGAAACGCACCAGCAAGTGGCTTTCTGAGCAACTTGGTGTCAATCCGTCAACCGTCAGCAAGTGGTGTACAAACACCTCTCAGCCTGACGTTGCATGTCTGCTAAAGATTGCAGATTTGCTCGAAGTAGATCTCAGGGAACTACTTGTTAGAGAGTATAAGCAATATCTATTATCACAAGAATCATAGTAAAATATGGGTTATAGTGCCAATTCACATATTGAATCTATAAAAGATGTTGAGACTTTCTTCCACCATCTTATAGATGAACGTAAGGTGAACTTTCATCCAGATGATGATTTTGCAGATTATGTATGCTATGCAGATAATACTTCTTCTTTTACTTCTGATGAGGTCGAAATATACAATCGTTTGATGGATGAGTCTTTTGATGTGTGTAAAAAAGCGAAAGTTGACATATATGAGATAGGATTACCATTACTTCAGAAAGCTGTCTTTGGAGATACTAATCAATCCTATAACAATTGAAAACAAATATGAACTATGGATATAAAGGAGTTTGCACAAGAGTTCATTGAGAACGTCAAGATGTCAGTAGAGATGACTGGCAGCGACTATGACCAGGAGCTGGCCACGAGCATCTTGGAGTATATGGAGGATAATGGAGAGGTGAATGCACCTGAGATTTGCTCCTTCCAGAAGACCCGTACCCGTATTACTGCTTATGACTATAATGACGAGGCAGAATCTCTTGACCTGTTCTACCTCGTTAAGGCGGAAACATTGCTTGGCAAGGTGAACAACAACAAGGTTGAGCAAGGCTACAACTATCTTATGGCATTCTATCGTGAAGCCATGAACGGTCAGCTGTTCAAGAACCAAGATGTTGCTCCGAGCGATGAAATCGTGGAGGTTGCAAAACTAGTGCAAAGTACAAAAGGACAAATCAAACAGTTGCGTATCTATGTTATTACAGATGGATTAACCGACCCGTCTGCCGTTCCTGCATCTGTGGAAAGCGATGATGAAGAATACGTCATCGAGTTCAACGTATGGGACATGCAGCGTGTTTATCAGCAGCATAATATCCGTGCCGGTAAGGAGAAAGTGGAAATCGATTTCCCGACCACTTACAACACAGAGTTGCAGTGCCTGAAAATGAGCGAGCAAAACCTCTTTGTTGATGCATATCTCGCCATCATACCTGGTATCACCTTGGCAAAAATTTACAAGCAGTACCAGCAAGTGTTGTTGGAGAAGAATGTTCGTACATTCCTTCAGTTCAAGGGAAAAGTGAACAAGGAAATCCGTAGGACTCTACGTGAAAAACCCGATATGTTCTTCTCTTACAACAATGGTATTTCAACAACTGCCAGCGAAATTGAGACGAAGGAGATAGATGGTATGCTATACATTACCCGGCTGTTTGATTGGCAGATTGTGAATGGAGGCCAGACTACTGCGTCTATTGCTGCATCCCTGACTGACAAGGAAGTTGATTTGAGCAAAGTCTTTGTCCCCATGAAGATTAGTGTGATCCGTGATGCTGACCATGATGATGAGATTATCAAATCCATCTCAATTTCTGCTAACAGTCAAACTGCCATCAAGAACTCGGACTTCTCAGCCAATGATCCATATCTGGTTGACCTTGAAAGGTTCAGCCGTCAAGAATGGGTTCCCAACGGGAACAATAAACCTATCTGTAAGTGGTATTTCGAGCGTACTCGCGGTCAGTATCTTGACCAGTTGGCACAGCTCAGTGGCTTCAATGAAAAGAGTTTCAAGATAGAGTACCCCAAGAAACAGAAGGTTACAAAGACAGATATTGCAAAATATGAAGCTGCATGGAAACAACGTCCATACGATGTTTGTTGGGGTGCAGAAAAGAACTACAAGACTTTTGTGGCTGATATTAAACGGGAAAAGCCTACAATATCAGCGGTGTACTACAAGAAAGTCATTGCCAAAGGCATTCTGTTTAACGCTATTGATGCTTTAGTTAAGGCAAAGAACCTTGGTGGATATAAGGCTAACATGAATGCCTATCTGATGTCCTCTATTTCATTCCTTTCTGGAGGCAGTCTCGATTTGACATATATTTGGGAGCATCAGAGCGTTCAGAATGAGGTGTTGGCAAAAGTTGAGGAACTCATTCCTATGGTTTGGGAGCACTTGACAAATAGCGCAAGTGGTGTTAGCCAATCCTCCAATGTTGGCGAATGGAGTAAGAAGCCTGACTGTTGGAATAAATTGAAGCTGAAATTGGGTGAGATGGAGAAGTTCGACGATGATCTGATGCAGCCAGACACCAACGATGATGGATCTTATCTAAATGAGACCCAGCAAAGTCGAATCCAAGAAGCCGAAGCAATCGAGCCTAATTATTGGTTTGGCTTGGCTAATTGGGCAAAGAGTAGGAACCTGCTGACACCGATAGAGCGCAAAGCAGCATTTAATTTTGGAACAATGAAGTCACGCAACAGAGGCATTACATCGTTGAAACAAGCTGTATTTGCTCTGAAGATAGTAGAAAAAGCAGAAGAATTAGGATTTACTGGAAAATAATGACAAAGAAGAAATATACTTTCATAGACTTATTTGCCGGATGTGGCGGACTCTCTGAGGGCTTTTATCGGGAGGGGTTCAAAGCATTGGCCCATGTTGAAATAGACCATTGGGCTTGTGAGACTCTACGTGCAAGAATGAAGCACTACGGATATAAGGATTATGAAAATGAAGTTATTGAACACGATATAACATCTGCAGATATTCTTGAAAGAATAGATAATGCAGTAAACGGAAGAGCAGTTGATATAATTATTGGTGGCCCCCCTTGCCAAGCTTACTCGACTGCGGGGAGAGTGCGAGATGGTAAGAAAATGGCATCTGACCCGCGCAATTACTTGTTTGAGAGTTACGTCAAAATCTTGGAACATTATGAACCGAAGTTTTTCGTGTTTGAAAATGTTACAGGATTGTTGTCTGCCAAAGTAAGGAATGCCCCAATATTGCCAAAAGTGCTAAAAGCACTTGGTAACAAGTATCACTTAGTGAACAATCCTGATATCCTTGTACACAATACAGCCGATTATGGTGTTCCGCAATTACGTAGGAGGGTCATAATTATGGGAGTCCGCAAAGATATAGACAAGGACATTATGACACTTTATAAAGATGTAGTCAAGACGCACTGGAATCCGGAAACTCCTAAAGAAGAAAGGAAAGGCAAAAAGCAATTTGTAGATGTAAGACAAGCAATTGGGGATTTACCTCCTGTAGAGCCGGGCTATGATGCTTCGTCCGCTGAGTACGAATACCCATGTGACAATGAATTCCTTAAGCGTATAGGTAAGCCAGGGGTTCACCCATTAATGGATCACATTGCACGACGACATAATGATATGGATCGAGAACGCTTTCAAGTGATGATTCATAACCATTGGTCTTTTGGTCAACTTAGGAGAGAGATGCCGCAATACGAACACGAGCATGCCCGAGTTTTTGACAATAGTTATGTTGTCCAATGGTGGGACTTGCCTTCAAAAACTATTCTTGCCCATATTTACAAGGATGGCTTTCAGTTTATTCATCCTGATGAAACTCAAAGACGAACATTTACAGTTCGAGAGGCTGCGAGAATTCAATCTTTCCCTGATGATTTCGTGTTTATGGGTGCTCGCGGTGAAAAGTATAAACAGATAGGCAATGCTGTTCCGCCGTTATTTGCCGAAGCTTTGGCAAAATCTATAAGAAAAAATTTAGATGAATTGACTGCATGATATTTGATAGAATTACATATCAGACAAACAAAGAAGAATTTTCAGAGAAGATTCTGATATACATTCGATTGGTTGAATTATTAGCAAATCAAGAAGGGTTCCATATACCTACTGTTTCTACAGTATCTCAGGAGATGTTGACAGAAATGAAAGACATGGGTATCTTGGAGAATAAAGATGACCTTATCGTTTTGCATAAAACCATTGGGAATAACTACCAGCGTTTCTTATCAGCATTGTCTTTCTTCCTCTCCCACAAGGAGCTTTATGGCAATCAACTTGATAAGCTAAATAACAAGCGTAGAAAAGAACTCCAGAAGAAAGAAGCAAAGGCTCGTAAGCCGAAAATGGTTGATTTCTTTGCGGGCGCTGGCGGTTTGAGTTGTGGCTTCACCCAAGCAGGATATAAAGTCGTATTTGCAAATGATTTTGAAGATGTTTGTGTACGGACATATCGCTACAATCATCCGGAGCTGTCATCTCAAAATGTATTGAAGGGAGACATTAGAAAGATTGTTGCCAACATTAATGATTATATTGATAGTGATGTAGATATTGTTGTCGGTGGTCCTCCTTGCCAAAGCTTCAGTAGTGCAAATCAACGACGTATTATTGATGACCCTCGTAATGAACTATACAAGTATTACATAGAGGCCATCAAAAAAATCTGTCCCAAATTTGTTGTGATGGAAAATGTAAGAGGAATGTTTTCTGTTGCGAACCAAGTAGTTGAGGACTATAAATCTATAAGAATACAAAAAAACGGCAAAGAATATTCATACGATGTTTCTTACCGTTTATTGAACGCTATGAACTTCGGGGTAGCACAAAGCAGAGAAAGGCTAATCTATCTGGCCATTCGGGATGACGTTGCTTATTCCAAACACGTTACGCCCGAAGTTCTTTTTCAAGAAATTGAAAAGGCATGTGAGAAGAATCCCCATTTTAATCTTCAATCTGCCCTTGAATATATCAAGCCTCTGGAAGCTCCACGTATTAAGGGGCAGACAGAGACTGATGACGAGAACACTGGTATGAAAATCGGGATAAATGCCTATGACAGTTGCGGGAATTCTTATCTTGCAAATATAAATCAAGGGCGTCAACTTCCTTATGTATTTAATCATAAAGCTCGTTATTGCAGTGATGTAAACTATGAGATATTCAAAAGGTTGGATCAAGGCGAGGATGCGACTAATCCCAAGATAGCAGATATTATGCCTTATGCAAGAAGAAATAATATTTTCAAAGATAAATATTACAAATTGTATGCCGATAGGCCATGCAGAACTATTACAGCCCATCTTAGAATGGACTGCCTCTCCCACATACATCCATATCAGATAAGAAGTATAACACCAAGAGAAGCCGCACGAGTTCAGTCTTTCCCTGATGATTACCTTTTCCTGGGAGCATATCTTAAGACATATATGCAAATAGGGAATGCTGTACCTGTGCTGATGGCAAAACAAATAGCTAAAGTAATAAAAAAATATATTGACCTATGAGCGAAACGAAAATCATTCAGTACATCCATCGTCCCAACATGACTGAGTTGGGACTTGGCAATACTCATGAGACTTATCTGCTTGTTGACTCCAAAACAGATATGTCTAAAGTGTTCCCACTCGGCAAAGACACTATTGTTGAGGATATTCTAATGGGGAAATCCTATGTGTTGAGATCTGCTAAACCAAGTGAGTTTAGAATTAACCAGATGGGGCCAATCTTTAGGGATTATAACGTGATGCCCGGTGATGAGATTGTAATTACACATTATGATATAGATGGTGAAATAAGTAACGTACTATCTGTTAGGAACTATGATCGGGTTTGTCTAAGCGCTAATGGAGATCGAACAGAAATAGTTAATTTTGAAAGGTTACAACGTTTTCTACAGAATGACAATTCGTATTCATTAAAAGTTGCCATTGATGGCCTTGAAAAAACCATCAAAATTGTTTTTCTTGAATCAAGAAAGAAAAGGTCTGACTCTCCAAATGAAACAGATTATTATAAGGTCACGTTGGATGACGTGCCATTGGCCAACGGAAAGTATTATCTCACAATTGCCAATGATTGTACCTTGACCCCATCGTTGCCTAAATCCGAGTTTAATCAAGTTGTTTTAGATGAAAGCTACGGATCAAAATTGTTAAAGAAAAAAGGGGCAAAGGATACCAATAAGCAGATTATTTATTTTGGTGCTCCAGGAACAGGTAAGTCTTTTGAGATAGATCGAATAACAAAAAACAAGGAGGTTATCCGCACCACTTTCCACCCAGACAGTGATTATTCCACTTTTGTTGGAGCCTATAAGCCAACCTCTATAGAAGTCCCGGTACGTGATGTGACAGGAAAGGTTATTGTAGAGAACGGCAAGCAGGTTACAGAGAACCGCATAGTCTATGAATTTGTGGAACAAGCATTCTTGCAAGCATACACAAAGGCATGGGCTGCTTATTCAAACAAGGCAGATGGAGAGAAAGCTGAAGAGCAGTATCTCGTGATTGAGGAAATCAACCGTGGTAATTGTGCTCAGATTTTCGGTGATTTGTTCCAGCTGCTCGATAGGAATGGCTACGGATTCTCTGACTATCCAATTACAGCGGATAAAGACATGAAGAAACAACTGGCCAAGGCTTTCAAGGGTATAACTATCTTAGATGCAGAACGCATCAATGATATTTACGGTAAAGACATTGTGGCTCAAGTGCTGAATGGCGACATTCTGTTATTGCCAGATAATCTCTATATATGGGCTACTATGAACACAAGCGACCAAAGCCTATTCCCAATTGATAGTGCATTTAAGCGTCGTTGGGATTGGAAATACATGCCCATCTGTGAGGGTAAGGATAATGGAGTTTCGTTAGGCTGGAAGATAAAGGTTAAAGGACAATTGTATGACTGGTGGCAGTTCGTTGAGAAGATCAATGCCGAGATTAACGAGCAGACCAAGTCCGAGGACAAAAAGTTAGGATATTTCTTCTGTAAGGCACAGAATGGTATTGTGTCAGCAGAAACCTTTGTGTCAAAGGTTATCTTCTATCTATGGAACGATGTTTTCAAAGACCAAGCTTTTGCCAGCGACATTTTCCGTGACGGTGAAGAAGAGCTTACTTTCAATAAGTTCTATGATGTGAATGCTAATGGAAAGGCAGTTGTTAAAGAGGACAAAGTAGAGTTGTTCCTTCAGAACTTGGGAGTTGGATTTGCAGAAGAAACTATCGTCGATGATGAAGCAGAAGAGGAAGATAATTCTGCAGAAGGCGGTAGTAAACATAAATCACTCCGCTCCGTCACATTCCCTGATGGAACAGTTTACTCAGTTGAAAACTTGACTCATTTTGACGTTTATGTGGAGTCCCTGAAGAAGATGGGCTTGGATCAGGTCTATCCATTAATTGCTGATATGAAATATAGGCGCAAAGGATGTCCGATGATGTCAACGGAAGAGCTTCCTGGAATATTGAATTCTGATTTTACCTATCAGAAAGAAGGTAATTATTATATTGTAAAGGGAGCTATAGACGATACACTCATCAATATTCTCAGCGAATTGAAGAACAAGCTCAACTTAGATATTCAAGTGGATTTTGAGTAATGAGGATTCTAATAGAGGAATACAGATACAAGGCTGACGATGTAAGGGAAACCATCCATGGTATTGATGCCCTGGAAGACATCGAAGGCTATGTCTCGGTGAACTATGTGGGGTATTACTTCAATAGTCACCCTGACGTTTACGACTGTGTCTTTATTCTTCCGAAGGTGCTGCTCGAAGTGAAGAACGGCCAGGAACTGGTATTCGGTCAATATCGACCGGAGGATATTATCTGCATCACTGAGGATTCGAAACTGACAGATGAACAGAAGAACTTCATTTATGACTTCTCAGTCTGGATTTACCGCGCAGTGGTAGTATTCTACAATGACAAGCGGAACGATACATCGATTGTCTATCACAAGAAGATGGCCCAAGTAAACAAGGGGCGCAAGCAGCGTAATAACACATTCCTTGACATTTTGTTGTCGCTGATACAGTTCAACGATGACAACCAGCAGTTCTTCCTGTTCATCATCAAGAATATGCATGCCGGTTTCAACAAGATTAACTGGACTCGGACGATTGCAAGGACAAACGCTGTGGTACAAGATAACAGCGCGATATACGTAAACCCTGTCAATAAGAAGCGCCAGATAAACTTCGACGAGGAGCTGTTGGTTATATTCTTCTCCATTCTGAATTATATCAACGAACACTATGGATTCCCCGTGAAGATAAACTGTAACTATGAGTTGATTACGGGTCGAAAGTTCCAAAGCTATCTGAACGGTTTTGGGAAGATCAGGCTGCAACAGATAAAATACAAGTATTTCTCTGATAAGGCCATCCAACTATGGAATCTCTGCTATGCGTTCTTCGATAGGGCTAAGAACGTAACCATCGATATGGGACAGAAGGACTATCTGCTGGTGAAGAACTTCAATATTGTGTTCGAGGCCATTATTGACGAACTGATTGGAGAAACGGGTGAGGTGCCTGCAGGCCTAAAGAAGCAGGAGGATGGAAAGATGGTTGACCACATCTACACCTATAAGGGACTGACGACGCACGAGGAAGACAAACCTATCTATTACATTGGCGACTCGAAGTATTACAAACGCAATAATCCTATTGGTAGGGAGTCAGTGGCCAAGCAGTTCACGTATGCCCGTAATGTGATTCAGTGGAACCTGAACCTCTTTATGAAGGGTGACCCAGAGGATGAAGACTGGAAAAAGGACTGGAATCAATTCCGTGAGGTGCCAAAGTTGCGCGATGATGTGACAGAAGGTTACAATATCATCCCCAACTTCTTTATCAGTGCCACGATGGAAGAAGACCTGAGCTACAGAGACACTATCCGTCTGACAGAAAAGAAGAACAAGTACTTTACCTCAGACCAATTCAGCAACCGACTGTTCGATAGAGATACGTTGTTGGTATGTCATTACGACGTAAACTTCCTTTTTGTAGTCTCACTCTACGCACTAAACAACAAGTCGAAGAAGGCGGGATGGAAAAAGAAGGTACGCGCTATCTTCAGGGAAGAAATACAGCGGATGTTGCAGGAGAGGTATCAGTTCTACGCCATGAGGTCGCATCCTGATGAGGACGGTCGAAAGTATATCAAGACGCATTTTCAGGATGTGCTTGGCAAGATGTACACACCCTACGAGAATACTGACTATTTCTCTTTGGCACTCGACAAGAAAGATGAAGGCAATAACGAAAAATTATTGGAAGAACTACGCAAGCACTTCTATGTGGTAGATTGCTCTTTGGGCGATAACCCACAGACGGTTATTGAAAAGGCCATTATTGAAACTCCTGCTTTGATAAAGGAGAAACCTGCGGAGAAGAATATTCTTACCGGGTTGGTGCGTAGGACGGCATCGGACTTCAAGAAGTTTATGGATCACGAAGCTAAGTCGTATGTCATGGAGAAGATCCCAAATATCAACATGATGAGTATTCGCTATTTCTTGCCTATGGTTGCTGGAAGTGTCGATGGCTATTATGAGGTAGAGCGTATTGGCTTTACAACTGTTGATAACCAACCGGCTTTACGACTCCGACTTGGACGATATATTCCTATCGGTGAAAGCATGGTTGAGATATATCGTTCAAAGATGCAACCAGGAGAATTAATCTCGTATGACTATACGCTGAAGATGTATAACGGAGAAGTTTAGAGAATTATGGACGAGAACCTAAGACAAAGAGCTACGAAGAAACTGTTGAGAGTAACCATGCCAGATGGCACGGTAATCTGCCATAAGAGTGCAACGATGACGATGATTGATGTACTAATAGCCATCGGCTCAGAGAACTTTTCTAACATCACAACGGAGAATTGCCATCTGCCTCTGCTGAGCAAGGAGATATATTCTCGTTATAAAGAATACATGAAACCTGTATGTGATGGTTGGTACATAAATGCACAGAGTGATACAAGCCAGAAATATATGCAGCTGATTTCCATCAAAAAGCAATTGGGGTCGTCAATGGAAATCGAAATGGGTTCTAACTTTATTACCAGTGAAGCAAAAGTCGTTCAAAAGCCAAAGAAGAAGGATGACAAGTTATTGGTAAAGTTCCCTAATGGAGAGTATGCTGCGGGTGAAAACCCTATAGACACTTTGATTGATGCCATTTGGCAGATTGGTCCTGAAAACATCAGACGCAAAGAATTAATGTTCAAAGATAAGCCAATTATTACGCTCTCTAAGCAGTTTAATGGTCAAGTTCAGGTAGGACAGAATTATTGGCTTACAGTTCCCAACCAGACAAAGGACAAATACAAGATGCTTCGCATTATTGATGTCATGATGAAGTTGGGGTTAGAAATCAATATTATATAGGAATAACAAGATGAAGCATAAGGTCTATGTAGCAAGCAGCTGGCGCAACGAATACTACCCCGATGTAGTAGAAAAGTTAAGAAAAGCGGGGCATGATGTGTACGACTTCCGCAATCCTCCATCGGGTGACCCTGGATTCAAGTGGAGTAGCGTGAGTGAAGACTATATGGAATGGTCTCCACAGCAGTACCGCGATATGCTGCAGCACGAGAAAGCCGTGCGTCAGTTCAACAACGATATCGAGGCGATGGAGGCTTGCGATACATGTGTGTTGGTACTGCCTTGTGGTAGAAGTGCTCATACAGAGGCCGGTTGGTTCGCAGGCAAAGGTCGGACTACCATCGCCTATATTCCTGAACGGCAAGAGCCGGAACTGATGTACAAACTATTCAGTGGCGTATGCTGCTCAATAGACGAACTGAAAGAGGCATTGATGTAATATTAAAATAGAATAATATGGAAGGATGGGCTGAGATGTATTATCGCACAGAGGCAGACCGAGAGGCTGAGAATAAAATCTTACCCTATGCTGTAAACTGTAAAGAGCAAAAAAGGATAGGCATCCTTGTGAATCGGCTGAAAGATGCTGGGTTCACGTTAGTGCCTACATCTACAGGTACGCCAAGCCTAATGACGAGTTTCCTTGTGAATTTAGAGTTCAAGAAATACTATAAGATACCATATCCCGTCCACTTTTCCTGTGTCGGTGACAGGGTATATAGTATTGAGGAGTTTATAGAAGAGGTTTTAACAGCGATAATTTGACAGAACATGCATGCCAGATTGAATGAAATAGCCCCTATGGAAGGGAATCCCTACAATGGCGACATGTTAGGGAGAGACAAAAGCGGCAAAGTGCTGGAACAAATGGTTTCAGCCTTCTCCGATGGATGCGTTATAGCTCTGCATGGCAAATGGGGAACTGGTAAGACTACATTTGTAAAAATGTGGTCTGAATATATGCGCCAACAAGGTTATACTGTAATGAACTATAATGCATGGGAAGCAGACTATATAACAGACCCTATCATCGGCCTCATTGCTGAATTCAAGAAAACGACAACTCCGAAAGGAAAGAAAACGATTGAGAAGATGACTAAGGCTGCAGCTAAGATTTCTTTTGCTATGATTCCTGAGATTCTTGCCCAGATTGCTAAGTATTATACTGGTGTGGAGTGGGATAAGATAGTGAAAGAAGGCAGTAAAGAATCCATGAAGATTCTCAATCAGTGCATCGAAAATTATGAAAAGCAACAGAAAACCATAGAAGATTTCAAGGGAGCACTTTCTGAATTTGTTGCTTCGGTGCAATCGGACAAGCCTATCATATACATTATTGATGAACTGGACAGATGCAATCCTACGTTTGCTGTAAAAACGCTGGAAAGGATAAAGCACTTATTCAATGTTCCCAAAATCGTATTTATACTGTCAATAGACAGAGAACAGCTTAGTCATTCTATAAGAGGTTATTATGGCTCAGACTTAATAGATGGTGATGATTATCTACGTCGATTCATAGACGTTCAGTATGACCTACCTATTGGAGATCTGGATAGATTGATTAATTCAGCACTTGAAAGATTTGGGTTTACTAATGACCTGTTAAAACGAAAAGACAATAGTCATGCCATAGAGGATTATATAAGGTTCATTAGTCTGTTTTATCAAATAAGAAGACTTAGCATACGACAGTTGGAAAAATGGTTGTTATACACAAGATTAGTTGTAAAGAGGACAAGGAATTTTACAATAGCTCCAGAAACCATCTTGTTTCTAATATTTTTACGCATGTTTGATACAGACTTCTATGTGCGTTATAAAATGGGTGATGTAGATGACCAATATATTATGGACTATTTCGTAGAACACTTCTCCGAGATGATATTTGACACAGGCGGATATCATGCCTATTTTACTTACGATGCAATAGCTCAGATTATGAGGTTGAGATATAGCCATAACGATGCTGCTTTTTCAGAACGAATCTTAGATGAAAAAGGTGAATTTCATATCAAATTGAATAACGTCATCAATGAGGAATGGCTAAGAGGAGCTTTCCAAGGCGCTTTAAATATGCCTAAATTGCTTGATGTAACTCACATTATTGAACTAACAGATACAATACATATAGAGAATTAAACATAATAACGGAGTTTAACCAATTATCAAAATATATGTACTCAGACAATAGTATAGAAATCACCTACACGGTGTTTGGTTTCGACGAAGCTGGAGAAACATCGTTTGATATGGATGTCTCTGACCATCTCTACAATAAACTGCAAGATGCAGAAGATGAAGGAGAAATGCTCGATTCTGATTACATAGCTGAGGAGATGCCTGGTATTCACAGGAAGATATTAAAGGCCATACGGGAGAATATGGAGGAAGAAGGCATGAATCCTGATGATGGTATGATAGAGAAACGTCATCCATGGGGGGCACATTACAAGGAATACAATTCTGATGCTTCGCACATGGAGATGTACAATATGGCAGAAGATGATGATATTGAGTACTCAGTAACGATATATTGATATGACAGACCAGAAAGAAGTAATATTGAAAGCGATTATCTATGAGATTGTAATCGCTACAGGTGACGAAGGGACAAAGGCACTTCTGACGGCTGACAACCTGTTGGCAGATATGGCCGTTCCCGTGACGCAGTATGACTTTACCTATGCTGACAGGGCAAAGATGAAGAAGTTATTCCGTGCTGTTGAACGCTTCTTGAAGTCTTCAAAGATGAAAGTAAACAGCTTTACCAAGGCTGGGCTTCAGGCTAAGTTCGAGACTTTATGGGTTCCTTCTTTATCTGAGAAAGAGAAACAGGATCTTATAGCTGATTTCCGAATAATAGACGGGTTTGACGAAGAGGGCTATGCTATTTTTAACGAGAAAACCTTCAATACATGGAAGGATGTGTTCTCGAAGGAGGTCAATATCCCCAGACTCAAATATAAAGTTCCACAATTTGGTGGTGGCTCATCGTGTGTAGAACTCATTGATGACAGGCCATTTACCTCATATCATCATACATACACAGATGGATTCAAGGAGGCTCCACTAACCATTTCTATGGATGAATGGTGCCGGATAATCGTCAATGCAAGCAATAGCATTAAACGTATGTTACAATGCTATCTGCAAGCTGGCCGTGGCCAGAGATATACGTTGCAACAGATGGAGGAGATGTTCGGAGTCAAGGCCGATGCCCTTACTGGTAGCATCGTTGCTTTAGGCAGACGAGCACAGCACATGCTCAACTTTGCCGTGATTGACGAGAAAGATCCTGATGTGCGCCATTACTGGTCAACCCCAACTATCAGAGCGCGTAAGGAGAACGGTCTTTGGGTGTGGGAACTCCGCCCAGAACTGATGGATGCTGCCGAGAAAGTATTGCGAGAAGAGAAATTTCCAGAAGTGAAACGCCTATGAATCCAAAAGAGCTTGTCGCACAGTTTATCGAGGAAAAGTTGGGAGGTGACATCAGCCGTTTGGCGACCTTCCCATTGGGCAACCTACGCAATGATAAAGTGTATGGCTGCCCTGGCCGTAACTTCGATTCGGATGATACTGAGTTGATGAGGGCTGTCTATTGTCTGGTGTTCGGTGAGGTCTGGGAGGGTCTATCGATGGACAACCTTGGTGACGGCAAGCTTCGTGGTGACACGCTCAATACGTATAATACTCTATTCTCTCAGCCTTGGAACGAGAAGTTCACCGCTATATGGAATCCTGATGATGAGCTAAAGGCAAAGATGAAGGAATTCCAGACTACTTGTTACACCATTGGAAACATGGACGTCCTTCCTGACAGGCGCATTGGAGAATGGAGCATTAACAAGCATCGAGGCTGCCATAATGAGTGGCACGATTATGAAGATCGCTTCTTGGAGGCACTGTATTTGGTGTTGACTGGCGATTCCAAGAGAGACCTTGACTTGGAAGAGTTGGTAGAACTGAATAAGGAGGATTTTGTGCCATTTTATGGTAAAGAGGGCTGGGCTAAGTTCGTGGAAGGAAACTTGCTGATGGACTATGTTGATAGCGACTCTGTTCCCGTCGTGCGTTCCAAGGGTTATACTTATTGGCGTGGTGGATATACGAACCGTGACCGCTTTATTGCTGAATGTCATCGTTATATTGATGATAGTACTGAAATCATCAATCATAGGGCAAAACTGATGATTGAGAAAATAAAAGTAAAATTGGATATATGACTCGACAACATATAGTTTTTCTGACGGGTGCGGGCGTTAGTGCTGAAAGCGGATTGAGTACATTCCGTGGTAAGGATGGCATGTGGACTAACGAGGAGTGGGTCCACCTGGCCAGTACGGATGCCCTCTATAATGAGACGCAGAAGTGCCTTGACTTCTATAATTGGAGGCGGAAAAAGCTGGCCGAGGTGGAGCCGAACGATGCTCACCGCATGATAGCAGAGCTGGAGAAAGAACATGAGGTGACTGTTATCACGCAGAATGTGGATAACCTGCATGAACGGGCTGGCTCGACGCGGGTCATCCATCTGCATGGAGAACTGAGCAAGGTCTGCTCGATGAACAATCGCACTACTTGCGTAAAGGAATATCCGCTGACGACACCAATCATGGTAGGTGATAAGGCAGAGGACGGCTCACAATTACGCCCGTATATCGTGATGTTTGGCGAGTATATCGATAGCATGAATGTGGCTGTTGACATCGTGAGCAAGGCCGACATCTTCGTAGTCATCGGCACCTCGCTGAAGGTCTATCCGACAGCAGGGTTCATCAACTATGCCCACCATGAAGTGCCTAAGTTCGTGATTGACCCAGGAGAGATGGAACAATGCACGCATTTGGGCTTCACCCACTTCAAAACCACAGCCACAGAGGGAATGAAGATGCTGCTGGAGGCATTCAAGGAATTGTAATTTTTCGATTATGGCATATACATACAAATACCCAAGACCGGCAGTTACGGCTGACTGTATTGTAATAACGAGGGAGGCAGAGCCAAAAGTGCTGCTTATCCAACGTGGGAATCCACCTTTCAAGGGGGCATGGGCATTCCCCGGCGGTTTCATGGACATGGATGAAACTACGGAACAGTGTGCTATCAGGGAACTGGAGGAGGAAACAGGTTTGAGACTGTCGGATGTTCATCAGATTGGAGCATACTCCAAGGTTGATCGTGACCCAAGAGGGAGGACAATAACCGTCGCTTATCTGGCCATCGTCGATGAGCCGATTGCTGTCACTGGACAGGATGATGCTGCCAAAGCAGAATGGTGGCCACTGTCAGATTTACCACATCTGGCATTTGACCACTATGACATCATGCAGGATGCCATCAGGGTTTATGCTCAGGCTGTGGAAGAAAATGAGAAAATACAGCATGACCGGTTTAAGGAGCAGAAGGAAAGAATGCATGAGCTATCTAAACAGATACGTGAGCAATGTGCCCACGTACAGGATTTGTGCAGCAATTTCACTAAGAAGCAATAAAGTCATTGGAAAAAGTGTAATATACTTCTATAGAATACCATCATAGTCTCTGATGGCTTGGCGCCATTCATCGGGAAACGGTATGGACTGCTTTTGCTCCAGGTCATACAGTACCAATATCGACAGGCATCGGCTCTTTACTTCCTGTGTGTCAATGTCAAAAATTTCCTGTTCCAGACGGAAACTCTTGTTGCCTAGGTGTACTGTACGAGTGCGAACGGCAATCCTGTCCTCACCTTTTATCTGGGCAAAAAACTCCACCTCGATTTTCACCACGAAAATAGCATACT
>Ga0256404_1007434_pt1 | contig 17336 bp, 18 predicted proteins | sample RumenRJG_01DNA_FD_185990 | JGI IMG/M metagenome (GOLD analysis project Ga0256404, IMG submission 185990) | Bovine rumen microbial communities from Lethbridge, Alberta, Canada - RJG_01 | ecosystem: Host-associated > Mammals > Digestive system > Stomach > Rumen | place: Canada: Alberta | collected...
TTTACATCTTTAAAACCAGTCTTAATCTCTTCTTTTCTCGTAACCCCAGGAGTTGATGTTTTCAGATCCATAATCTGTGATGTAACACCGCTATTTATCTCCATTGACATATTCTTATCCTCCAATCCCAGAAATCATACCTGTAAATCTAAATATGTTCCTGTCTCCTTCTTCGCATTCTCTTCTTTCGCCTTCAGAATAACTTGCTGCATGCACCGTTAATTTCCATTGCCATATTCTCGTCCTCCTTTGACCCTTTAATCCTGAAATCCGTTTCATCCGATTATGACGGGATAGATATACTCATCTATTCTCTTTTTCGGAAGCCGGAATACACATATAAACCCCTATGTAGTGAACGGCAGGATTATTGATGTGAACGGTAAGCCTCAATCTGGGATCATTAGCAGTGCCGTAAAAATCACCATATTCTCACACTGTTCGAGCTCTATGGTGCCATAGTATTTCTCCGTGATCCGTTTCATGTTCATCAGCCCATATCCATGCCGGTCCTTATCATCCTTTGATGTCTCTGGAAGTTCGGTCTGGGGATTCAGCATAAGTTTCCCGGTAAAACTGTTCTTTACCTGTATCAGATAGGCATTGTTATTCTTCCAGGCCTTCACTTCAACATACGGATCCTTGCTTCCTGATGCCGCCCTGAGCGCATTGGACAGTGCATTATTCAAAATGATACCGATATCAATGGATTCCACCTTCCCGCTTGACGGATAATGGAAGTTCTGTACGAACTCTACCCCTGCTTCCTCAGCCTCACGCATCTTCTCTGAAATAACGATATCCGTGACAGGATTTCCTGTCTTAGCGTTGATCTCCGGCATGGGGAATCCGTTTTGCCACTCTTTAAGGTAATTTGCTGCCTCATCGGCCTCACCTTTATCAAGCAGGTTCCCCAGGACCATGATATGGTTATTGGTATCATGTCTTATCCCTCGGATATCGGAATACAACGCTTCTATAGAGTGAACATGCCCTGTCAGTTCCTCCACCTGCTTGGATACAAGAGCATTCTGCAGTGCATCCTCCTGTGACTTTTTCATACGCTGATAAGAGTACATGACCGTAATAGCAGCCAGAAATGCAATCACTCCAAACAGTGCTCGGATCCCATCATAGATAGGATAGTTATTCCAAACATACACGCCGGTATTTTTCACATATACATCTGAGAGAAATGAACTGATCCAATATCCGGCGATAACAGCTACATAGGGAGATGCAAGTAACGTCAGCTCCCTCCACTCCATCCTCTCATTCTTCCTGGCATATATCTTTTCCGAAATAAATATCTCCAAAAACAACAGAGCGTTTTCTACCGCAACAAGCAGGACCAAGGCAACGATAAACCAGACAAACTGCTTCCCCGGATCGTCCGATGTTTCCCTCATAAAAGTAAGACCACTTATCAGCTTCCAGGGCAGAGCTGCGATCACCTGAGATATCCACAGGAACATATATATCGTCATTGAAAGAAAAACCTTCTGCGGCAGGTTTCTTCTCTCACAAAGCAATGATGTAAGACAAACTGCTATGATCCCGATAATATACGCCACCACGCCTGACATAGAAAACGGAATCAGATAAAGAATCGTCATTACCGCAAAGAATACTGTCCCTGTCAGAACTGCTGACTTCTTTTTTATCATATAAGAGACATAGAACCGTGCTACAAGGATCGCGCTGACAAACAATCCCGCTATGGCGGATATCGTACTGGCAATATCCCACATTCTTTCCATACTCATGAATCAATCCTCCTACGGCTGTATTCCAGATAGGCTTTCAGGAATCCATCGTATTCCCTTCTTGATATAGGGATATTGTCTCCACCCGTGAGTGTTACTGAAGTACGGTCATACCTCTCCACGTATTTCATATTCACAAGATACGACCTGTGGATACGGTAGAAATCCTTCCCGACAAGATTTTCAAGCACTGATAACTGTCCGTAATACTCTATATTCTCTTTCTTCATATGAAGAATCGTTTTCCGATCATACACCTCGGCATATAAAAGCTGTGAAAGATTGATACGTATATGGGCTGTTCCAGACTGGATTTCAATATACTTATCTTGTTTACCCGATATATCCCCATATCGTTCCAACTCCTTCTGGGCATTATCCAGCACTTCCTTAAGCTTTTCATCCGCCACCGGCTTCACAAGGAAATGAAACGCCTGAAGATCAAATGAGTTGAATACCTGGTCTTCCTCACCTGTAATAAAGATCAGTATCTTTCTCCAATCCTTGTCCCGTAATGTTCTCGCCACATCCATACCGCTCATTCCCGGCATTTTAATATCAAGCAACAAAATATCAGGCAATATATCCGCACCAAGTAATTCCTCCCCGGATGCATAAGTCATAATCTCTGCACCGGGACAGATTTTTCCCGCTTTCTCGGCAAGGATGGCGCATATTCTTTTTTCATCATCACAAATGGCAATTCTCATGGCATTCCTCCCAAAGGGCATACTATATAGATATTATCGGATATTACTCACTGTTTATTGCTCCCAATGTAGTGAATGGTCGATTTTTTGAAGTGAACGGTTATGATAAAAAGAATTCCTCGGTCACCTGAGTACTATCATCAAGCAACCGAGGATACATTATCATATCAAATTGCTATATCATGCTTCTTATCAGATATAACTGTCAATTTTTTCTTTTGCATCTCTATTTCCTTGGATTTTTGCTTTCCGATTTCAAGCTTTTCTTTCATGGACTTCGGTCTGATAAATTCCTTAAACGCTTCCATGAGCCCACACTCAGAAACGAAATCCGTGAATTCCCTGAGTTTGCTCTTCAAAGATGAAATCTGTTCTCTCAGCCCGGCAATGGTTTTATCTTTAGCCTCTATCGCGCCGGCATATTGCCTATTAAGGTTTTCAAATGTTCCGGCAACACGATATTTCGAAAGCATCTTTTCGAATGTTTTCTTCGGAAGCTTGACCATAGGCTCTCCACCAAAGAAACTTGTGACATCAGATACCTGAGACCTAATCTCAGCAATCTCTTTCTCTACAGGTTTACCGGCATCTAGAATTTTATCCAAAGTCTTTTCTTTTGCAGCCACCTTTTTTTCTGCATCAGAGATTTGAGTATTGATATCTTCCAGGATTTCTTTCTGCTCTTCAATTTCCTTCTTCCCTGCTTCCAAGTCCTGATCCATGTTTGCAATAACAGCTTCAACCTCAATTTTCTCAGCGTTGAGGATCTCCATTTCAGCCTCAGCTGCCTCTTTTTCTCTCATGGCCTGTTTGTATTCCGGGATACTGTAGCTGTCACGATCCACACCAAGAACTTCAATCTCTATTTCATGTTCCTTGCAAAGTTCTGAAATATAAGCCCTTTCTCTTTCCTGCCAGTGCATAGTTTCCGTATCCGATTTGCTGACTGCCGGAGCAATTCCCATTTCCTGTAGTCCTTTCGTAAGACTGTTTCTTGTAGAAAGTCCAGTTTTATATCCGTGCGCCACCGGAATATAATCCAGGTGAAGATGCGGAGTTGCCTCATCCATGTGAAGGACTGCGTTGAATAGTATCAGATTCGGATTTCTTTCCTGAAATGTCCTCGCATATTCATCCAGGATATCTCTGGCAACTTTTGCAGCCTCAGACAGATTTCCATTTTCATCAAGCACGCCTGTATCATCTCGCTTACCAATCTGAACAACGGTCTCATAAAACTGTTTTTCATTGTTCCCGGAATTTTTGATTTTGGTAAGATAATCATCTATCTTCCTGTCACTTCTTTTTTGTTTTGCATTATATTCACTTACCGCATTTCCAAAGATTTCCTCGTATGCTTCTTGTAACGGCTTCTGAATATATACGGTATTCCAAGTGACCCTCGCCTCATCAATATTGTTTGCTATGAACTCACGATTATTATGGCGGAGGCTTCCTTTCCCTTTTACAAAAGAAATTGTTTTTGCCATAAGCACATTCTCCTTCCATAGGTTTGTTTTCATCTTGCCCGCCTAAGCGGGTACCGGCGTACTCGCCGGAGTTCTGTTACTCTTGTCAAGAGTAACGCCTTATTAGTTTTGACACTTCGTATCAAAACATAAGTCGCTCTACCGAGGGTTGCCTTCAGCAGGACTCCTGCGGAGAGCCCGGCACTCCACATATTTCTTGTGGATGCCGATCACGAAAACTGCTCACGCGTTTACCCGGCGCGTTTACAGTTTTCTTATAAAAAAGTCTTTTCACAGAATCGCGTTTACATTGTTTACAAGCTCCGAACCTCGCATCCCTGCTCGCTTCTTTTGTCAACGAACGTGTTGACAAAAATGTAAACATCCGCTTGTAAACAAAATCTGTAAACACGCTTCAAAAGACTTTTTTATTTAAATGGCAGCTCCGCATCATCCGGCACCGGAAGGAACTCACCCCTCGGCTTCGTTCTCTTCCAGCACCTTTGCTGACCAAAATCAGCAAATCGATGTTGCGGACCTTTCTCCCATCCCTCGATACTGTTGTTCATGATATTTCCGATTTCCTGAAGTTCCCATTGCTTCGGGTTATCGGAATCTCTTCCAAGTGCATCTCGGTAAATCATTCTGCTGCAGACGTAATCATCTTTATAATTGTCGAGCCATGCCTGAATGATTCCAACATTTGTATCTTCCGGCATATGCTCTTTTTGTAATTCCTTGAGGTATTCTGCAGTCTTCCCTGAGAGTTTCAGCTTAAATCGTTTATTCTTTCGATAAAAATCCATCATCTCCGCCCAAACCTGATTGATGTACTTCCGAGATTCCTGCTCATCTTCAAGAATATGCTTTTCTACTTTTTCCATGTGAACCGTGATAGGGGCAAATCTTCGATTTCCGGTTCTGTCCAAAGGAAGAAAATCGAGTGTGTTACTGGTACCGACAAAAACGCATTGCCTTGGCCTGTCCTCCGGATGCACTTCATAAGGAATCTTATAATTGTCCTTTTGCTTGCTGAGGAAAGATTTTATCTCTTCAACCGTTCTGGCATTTACAGTTGCCAGCATCTCCGGCATTTCAATAATCCAATGCCCCTGCAATTTACGATAGACATTATCATCATCCAAACGTCTCAAATCATCCGAGAACCATTCATCCTTAATCGCCAGTAGCCGAAAGAGAGTGGACTTTCCGGCCCCCTGTCCTCCAATTAGGCAAACCATGATTTCATATTTGCATCCCGGATCATAAATTCTGTGAATAGCCGCCTGCATAAGAAGAGTCATAATCTCTGTTTCATATTCAGACTTCTCTACACCAAGATACTTCGGAAGCAAATCTCCAATTCTGCTGATCCCATCCCATTCCAGATTTTCAAGATATTCCTTTATGGGATGAAAATGATTCTGGCTTGCAACAATATTAAGAGCTTTACCGATAGCTTTGTAGTTTTTCAGTCCGTAGGTTCGTTCCAGATACCATTCAATCTGATCAATATCCACATCCCTGATGCCACCGCCTGAGGGTTTATCCCAACCAAGGTTTTTTATGATATCAGTTTTACCGGTAAGATCGTTATGACATATCGCCCCGGAAAGAATCGGATCATACATCAGTGCGACCATGCAATTATCAATTCCCTGATTGACCTTTCCTTTATCATTTACAGAAAGCATACCGGCCACTTCTTCCACAGTATATGAGCGGTTATTATCCAACCGCTTTTCGACTTCTTCCCAGGATGTCATTTCCTGCTCGCTTAACGTTTGCGACAATACGATCCACCTCCTTTCCCTCGGCCATGAAGAATTCTTTCACATCTTCTTCCGTTCCAAAGCAAAGGATATCCAACCAATATCCTACGATTGCTTTTATGTGCATCAAATACACGAAGCTTCCCGTAATGATCACAACATGTGGATCCGACGACTCCATAACAGCTTTCTCTGCTTTCTCGATCAGCCTCTCGCACTCAAGTAGATCATCCGTTTTTGTCTTCTTCCAAATACCGAACCGATCTTTGATTTCCGTAATCTTTTTCTTGTTACGAATCTGCCTTGAGATTTCCGCCTGTTCTGCTTCACTAATTGAAGCATCCACACAAATCCCAAGATTGAAATCCTCATTGATCCTACATGCCGCTTCATATTGACCGAGTCCAAACATGGCTGCCACAAATCCTATAGCGTCTCCATGTGCCCCACATCCAAAGCAGTGATAGTGTGAATCATCTATCTTCATACTTGGATGCTTGTCATTATGAAACGGGCAACAGGCCATTCCATTTCTGCCAACTTTCAGTCCGTAGTTTTCTGCAACATGCCTTGCCGAAACACGGGCTTTCACTTCTTCAAAAATATTCAATTTCTACCTCCCGTTTTTTAAAAAATAGTTGTTTGTACCCGGGAGCTCTGTTATACTTGAATTGAATATAATTCAGATAACAGAAGCTCCTTTGGGCTTTGAGATAAATCCTCTGTTTGCGGCAGGGGATTTTATCGTTTTAACAGTTCTAATAACTCCCGCAATATCGCAGCGGTTTCTTCATCTGCATAGGCATCACCTCCTTCAGCTCTGTCGAGCAGCCTTTCCAAAATGATTGCCAGCCGATCCGATCGATACTTCCCGGCAACGATTTCAACCCTTTGTCCAAGGATTGATGCACGGTAGTATTGACCTTTCTCGGTTCCGGCAACTTTTATCCTCGCTTCAACAATCTGCTTTTCTTCATCACTTAGCCAAAATGCTATGGTGTTGTGTCTAAACCTTGCCTTTCTTTCACACGGCATCTTCTTCACCTCGATCCTTTCTTCCAAGTCTGTCAGCAATTTTCTTTTGTCCATCCATCGAAGGATGACAATAGGTTTCAATTGTCGTAGTCACTTTCCCATGTCCCAGCCTCTTAGCTATCTCTATTGGACTGAACCCCATTTCCACAAGCATTGAAGCATGAGAATGTCTGAGGCAATGAACTGTTATCTTCTTTACTCCTGAGAGTTCTATTCCTCTTTCCATTTCATGTTCAAAAAAACGCTTTGTTTTTTCCGGGAACAATCTTGAAGCCGGTCTCGGACGATATAAATGCGCCATATATTCACGTAATTCTTCCGTGAGTTCTTCATGGATGACTATGGTTCTGATAGAATTCTCTGTTTTCGGAGAGGATATGATATCCTTGCTCTTTAGCCTTGTATACGACTCATCAATTCTGATGAGTCCGGTTTCAAGATCAATATCTTCCACTTTCAAAGCCAGAAGCTCTCCAACCCTGATTCCTGTCCAAAACAGAATCTGAAAGCCCATCCATGCTTCGTGTTTATTACTTATGGAATCACTGAATTTATTGAATTCTTCCAATGTCCAGTATGGTCTTGCATCCGCTCGTCCCTTACCCATGCTCCCCGCTTTCATACAAGGATTAGAGCGAAGATCATAAAATCTCACTGCGTAATTCATAACTGCTGAGAGCTGGCTGTTGATTGATTTCAGATAAGTTGGCTTAAAACCTTTTTCAATCATCTCGCTCTGCCACCGGCGTATCCTTGACGGAGTTATTTCATTTATGGGAAGATCTCCGAAATACGGCTCGATTTTGCATCTCCATATATGTTCTTTGTTCTCTATGGTAGTTTCCTTGAGTCTCTTTCCCATATCCTCCATGTAGATCTTCCAAAAATCCCGAAGCGGCATACTCGGATCTGAAGACTGCTGGTACTTGAAGTGAGCAACCCATTCCTCCGCTTCCTTTTTTGTTTTAAATCCACGTTTCTGTGATTTACGCTTTTTCCCGGTCCAATCAGTAAATCTATACTGTATTCGCCATGTACCGTTTGGATCTCTCTTCGCGCTGCTAGCCATCAGGCACTCACCTCCTTACCTCTTGTTCCTCCGAAATACTTTGCATCAAAGAATTCCTTAGGCACCTTACCTCGAACCGCCAGGAAGCCACGGCTCTTGAGCTCCTCATTCATTTGTTTGACAATTCCATAGGCAGTTGTTCTTCCAACGCCTATCATCTGAGCAATTTCTGCAGCAGTGTAATAAAGTTTTTCATTCATATTGTTTTTATCCTTTCTTAAAAATGTTTTTTGTTACTGTCTCCAACAACCGGTTTGATGGTAGGATTCCCATCACACATGCATCCTTTCAGCATCTCCGAGAATTAATTCCCCCAAGCTTCCCCCATTACGTGCGACGGGTTTTCACCGTTCAAGTTGTGGCTGGGAAGGAGTATCATTTGTGGCCTTCATTGCGATTGAAGATTCCTTTTCTTCATTTTGGAATTCCCCGTTATTCGCTCCGTCTTTTGACATCTTCGCGCGGGATCCGCATCGCTCGTTACCTGTGTAACCGATTGCGCCTTATTCACTTGTCAAGGTTCGATAAACGATTATTCGTTCGTTTTATTCTATGCGTATCTTTTGATACGTTTCTTTGTTTTGTATAATACCGTATCTTTTGATACGTATCAATATCTTTTTCTTGCATTTTCGTATCAAATGATATATTATTTATTCAAAAGGTACGTGTAGTACAATTTTTTGCTTTTTTATTACAGCGATAGGAGCATAAGATTATGACTATTGGAGAAAACATTAGGCGTATCCGCAAAGAACGCGGTCTGACACTTAAACAGCTTGGTGATGAAGTTGGCGTGAGCGAAGCTTATATTCGTGCCTATGAAACGGGCAGGAGAAATCCCAAGCTCAAATCCCTTGAGGCTCTTGCCAACGCTTTACATGTAAATGTTGAGGCTCTCACCGGTGCGGATTTCGATGGTGTCAAAGCCATGCACCAGCTATTTCAGATTTTCCGTCAATATAGTGGGGAACTTGTTGAATACAAAGATAAAGAAGGCAATGAACAGGTTGCTGTTTCCTTTGGAAGTCTCATGTTAATGAGTTCCTGGTTTGAAAGATATGAAGAATATCAAAAAGAAGTTAAGGAATGCGAAAAGATTAAAGATGTTTCAGAAAGAGGTCTTGCTCTTATTAAGGCTGAAGAAGCCTTCAACCTCTGGATGGATATTTATCCCGAATCTGAACGCTGGCCCGAAAAACTGAAAGCCCAGAAAGCCCACGATCAGTTCATGGATCATATTGGTTTGAATCCTAAGAATGAGTATTAAGTCATTGGGGATAATTCCGAAGAATAATGAAAGTGTACCCAAATCGTACCCAATGCCATTTAAAAAATCCCTACAACCCGCTTAAATTCACGGTTTGTAGGGATTTCGTGTATTATTCCATCTCGCAAAGTTTGATGTGATTTTGATTCGTTTTAGTTAGTTTTCTATACCATATAGTTTTGAAAACAATGGTTTTTCCACACATTATTTTTCGTTTCAAACACTTTTAGTACCAATCCAGTACCAGCAATTTTTTGTCATTATTGTGTGTAGTTCCGGTGGCTTGCAGGTCATTTGACTATTCAAAGAATAATCGTCTGTTGGTTTGCAAGTTCACCTATAGAAATAATAATACGAAATAGATATTTTGGCAACCGGAAATTTTGTGGTACTACACAATAGTACCGCTTTTGCGTAATTTACCAAAACATTAGATTTGATTCAATACTTTCTGCACACTTTCCGACTGTATCAACATTCTCATCTTCTCACTTCCATCTTCAACCTCCGGCTCACCACACCTTAGATTATCCGGATGCTCAGATATGCAACAATCCTTGTACCAGCACTCGCCCATAAGCGAACCTTTGACAGACCACTTTTCATTTTCTGTAAGTTCACCTACCAATGATTTCATCACTCGCTCTGTAGAATATCTCTTAAAACCTGCTAAGTACTGTAAGGTCTTCTCGTCATCAATCTTTGACAAATTGATTCTATGGTCCTCAATAGCTGATAGAATGTCATCACGAATCTTGATTTTATCTGCCTTACCAGTTCCCGTCCATGCCACCAGTTTATCAAAGGCAAGAATCAGATATTCAAAACAAATCATATCGAGAATTATAATCTTCCCTTCTGACTTTTCTGCTATTGATTTCAGCATACGATACTTATTTCGAATATCCTGATTATCAACTACATAATCAAATGCAATATAATACTTGTCATCCGCTTTAATTTCTAAATCTGACAATGCATCCAATATGCCCTGATTGTTTTCTTTACTTTCAATTGCAAGCTCATTATCGAAGAAAATTTGATTAATCAATTTCCAGAAGTGAAGTCCAGCGCCTGCGTCTTCTGTCCACAAATATTTCATATCACAACTCCTCTTCCAGTGTTATCCTGTTATTATCAAGCTTTAACACTTTAAAACTCTTATCCGATACATTGAGTCCATCGCAATTTCTTAAGAAAAGCATATACTGATTGGAAAACTCAAAATTGATGAATCTCCTGATATCATCATCAATCAAAATATCTGCATTATCAATTACTATGAAACTATCTCTACACTGCTTTATCGATTCTAAAAGATTATCTGATTTGTAATTGAACAATTTAATAGCCTTATACTCGTCAGTTAATCTTAGGTCTTCTAACATTTCATAAAGAACAGTTTTACCTGTACCACTATCCCCACCAACGAGAGTTATTCTATCATCAAACACTAAATCGTATGAAAACGGATCTGCTTTAAACGCAATATTCTTATAAATCATCTGCTTCTCTCCTTTCATACTCCTTGCTCCACCAAGCATTATATCCTTTGCTTCCAATTACTACATCTGAATCATTGAACCTGATTTTCGCATCGTCCGGAATATCTGCAAAGGATGGCCTTGACATATAAATCTTTATATTATCCATCGCAAAAATAATTTTAAGCACATTTGGACCACATTCCTCTACGCACACCACTTTATCAGGATGTTTTACAATATTGAGTAATGTCTTGCATCCGGATGACAAATTACGGATTGTACCTAATCCATACTTTGTTTCAATATGCTTATCTGGTGTCAGTTTTGCCTCATCCACCTGCTGAATGAGATTTATTTCATTTTCGGACATTTCCTCATTACCTGTATTCAAATTAAAATACAGGTCGTTTTGAAGAATCCAATCTTTTGACTCTTTTTTCTCTGTATATATATGAATCATTCGGTATCACTCCTTCATATTATCAGCACTTTTGAATAAAGCACTTACCTTTATTTCTCTCAAATATCAAAAAGGGAATTTCAGCCTTAGAGAGTATCACATTTGTTATCGGTACATATCTATATTCATCAATTCCTGGTATATATTTCAACACTCTTTTCTTATCAGGATAAACAAACACCTCATCGCTATCCCACAAAGATTCCATCTTAATAGCCACACATTTTACATTTACTTTATTTTTAAATTTGTCCAGCTCTTCTATCCTTACGCTTTTCGTTTTAGTACCATCTGTAAAATCCATATACCATCCATCGCTACATTCAATATGAACCTGTTTTTTCTTTATAGCCTCTTTATCAAATCCAATATATTCATACAATCTATCATAATCTGTGACAAATTCCGGTAGTTCCAACTTTCTGACAAATCTGCTGTCTACAATATTGCTAACAGATTTATCATCAATCCTGAACAAACTGATAAACTCACCTGTGCTGTCGCCATCTTCATCTAAAATACTAAAAACATCATAGTCAGAATAGTAATCTACGATTGATAATTCTTTTAAGGTTGGTTTCGCAAATTTATAAATTTCATAAGTTGTACTCATACTATTCTCCTCTCTGTCCTTAATCAAAATACAATTATTTATGAATTTACCTTTTCAATATCTTTTGTCATCAATATATATTCAGCTATGATAATTTCCCCAGTCTCATTTTCAAATGAGACCACGTGAGACTGACTTGAGACTGTATGAGACTAAGTCAAGCTTTTCACTACAAAGTCCATGTTGAAGTCTTTTTATCATAAACTGAACCAGTTCTGTCATAAATCCTGTTTGCACATTTTTCTACTGTAGATGTAGGTGGTACATACACCCATAAAAGTGTCATATTTTATATAGCTCATTATTCTAAAAAATTCTCATGGAATTATCCTCTATTTGTGAAATTACATCCTCATTTCGTATATAACAAATCCCTCTAACAATTCTTTTTAGCTCATTGTATAAATTTTCCATAGAAATACATTTCATTGTAAAAGGTGCATCTGTCTCCAATAATATTCTATCCGCAGGAATATTACGTATTACATCTTTCCCTGCTTTTGTCTCTAGCATTTTAGGGTTAATAGAAAAATATGCACCATTATCTATGGCCAGTTTTCTCTCTGATACACTTCCTGTAAACCAATGAAATATACATTTACAATTGTTAAATGCTCCTGTTTCTTGTAAAACTTCAATAGTTGCTTTTGCAGATTTAACACTATGAATCGATAGTACTTTTTCCCCCTCTATAGCACATTGTCTAACAATCTTTTGAAAACAAATAAGTTGCATCTCTTTTGAGTCCTCATACCCTTTATTGAAATCAAGTCCAACTTCTCCGATAAATTTTGCCTCTTTACATAAATTTAAAAATAAATCAATTTCTTGATGTCTTTGTTTTACCAACTGAGGATGCAACCCTAATCCAACTATAATTGCATTAGCACCGTTAACAAATCGTAGTTCTTGTTTATAAGCCAACGGTGTTGTTCCAACAGCCATTATTCCAACATTTACATTTTCAGACTGTTTTATTAATAATTGCATATTATCCATCAAATCAAGATGAAAATGCGTATCAATCAACATATCAGTTCTCCCTATTATCTTGAATCCATTGGTCCACCTCCATCAGTCCTCGATAATACATTTCTGAAAGTTCCTTTAAATACATCTCATCAGAATCAAGTGGACCAGTTTTATAAATCATTATTTCCTTTGAATTTGGATTCAGTTTTAATTTCTGAATTGCATATTGAAAAGAGCGTAATTGTTCACCAACCAAATCACGATTGCTCTCGATTGACGCAATATCTGAATATAAATACTCAGAAGGATCGTTCTTTCCAAAAGCATGATACATTGCTGCTCTTCTTATGATACATGGTAAACAATGACCACAATGTTGTGAATGTCCACCACGAATATTCGCATTATTTACAGATGAACAAGAATATGATTTTCCCATTGCATCCATTAATTTATCTTTATTTAAACACTCTGCTGCCATTTCTCCCTTTGTTTTATTCCAGTATGGATTTGAAATGGAAAAACCAAAAACACTCATACTTATTTCATTCCATAATTTTAAATAAAAAGGGTGTGTAGTTCTCGTACTATGAGAACCAATACGCGTACTATCAAGAGGAACATTCAATGCAATTAATCCATTTTCAGGCATATACAGATGATTACACCCTTTTGTTCCACTCATTGCAAATATTGCAATTGAGATAAACAAAAATGATCTGCTTCGCTGATTTTTATCTTCATCAGCTTCAGGCAATTCAATATCACTCAAACTTGTCCAAAGATATGCATTATCATGTGGAACATTGGAATAATTTTCATCTAATAGTTGTAATAAATCTGTCTGCCATTTTCTAACTCTTGGTTCTCCAGCATGACTCACTAAAAGAGTGGCTTGTCCTTGTTCCATATAATTAATCGCTGCAATGAGACTATCCATTCCACCAGAAAATAATGACGCAACTCTATATTTATCTGTACGTTCTTCTTCTTTATCACCTATTGCAAATCTTTCTTCTCTTTTACTGAATTCCAATGTCCATATATCACCCGTCAAAAATTTCAACATTCGTTCTATTGTATTTCTATGATTCATCCACTTACTATCATACACTGGTATAGAAAGCGTTATTTCCCTTGTCCATGAATCTTGTGATTGTTTTCTTCTTGATATTTTCATATCTGCAATATATACCATCAGTCCAATAATTATTGCATCAAATCCACTCTCTGATGGATAAATATTTACTCTTTGCAGTTCGCTTATCATCGTTTGAAGACCATATCGAAAATTTTCATTCGATGTCTGCATAGGAAGTAGCACTTTTATTGTACTTATCTCAGGTATTATTTGATATTCACATGCATGCTGTTCTTTATTTAACGAAGCAACTAAATGATACCTATACATATTTATTCACCTTGCCCTTCCAATATTTCATATGTTTTCTTATATATGGAATCAGTTATTTGTTCTGCTTTTGTATTTGTCATCTGCAAATTATTTTGTTGTACTTCTGCACATGCATCAGCAACACTTTGTTGAATCAACTGTTCCACTGAACCTTCTATATGTGAAATCTCATTAATATCATTAGGAAGTATTATTATTTTATTAGCAATATCATTTTTAATATGTTCCATAATTACTTTACTCATATATTTCTGCAAAATTGACATACAATCTTGAGCAGTAAGTTCTTCAATCTTTTTTTCATATAACATTTGATTTTCAGCTATAGTATCAAAATAAGCTGATCTTGCCATCCCCTCATCGTTAGGTCCTCCATCTGGACAAACAAATGAGGCAATTTTAGTAAAAAAGCTAGATGCTGACAATCCTTCTAAATTGCTAATAGATATCTGGTGCGCAACTTCATTTATTCCACCATTTCTAGACAGTGAATTTAATACATTATATAATCTTGCAGTACTATTTCGTGCAGACCCTAATCTTGTTGTAGCCCTAGAACTTCCTCCTAATGAACGACTCACATATTGCGATACGCTATTTCTCATCGAACTACCGTCACGGCCACCACCTGATATGTATTTAGTAAACGTCCCTCTTGGGCCGGTAAATCTATTTATATCTCCATCTGGTGGTATAGCCTTAATTTCACCAGCATTTTGCCCTTCTCTCCCATCATCTCCACCTTCCTCTAACCATGAAGGTACTAAAGGTGTATGACCAGATTGTCCTTTATTCCTTGTAGATGTTCCCATAAACTATCACCTCTGCGATTCTTTTGCTGCGTTTTTTATAATCGGATTTGTAGTACTCTCTTCCACATTTTTAAAAAATAATCTCAATTTATCCCTAACATTAGATGTCTTTGGAATACAAGAATCCCAGCCTCCAACAGCCCAAATTCCCAATTTATCAAATGGCAATGTTAATAAGAAATCTACCAAATCTTCTTGAAGTTCTGAATGATATTCTACTAAACATCTAATACCTTCTATACTCTTAGGTGGTTGACTTTCTGATAAATCTCTTACAAAAACATCCTGAGATACAATTTTTAATAATTGCTTTGCATCTGAAGTATTAAGTGCACTTATTTCTTCTTTTTTATTTAGAGTATTAAATGAGCCTGCCCGAACAACCGAAGCAAGTTCTCGTAAACGTTCTTCCGGACTACTAAAGAAAAAGTCTATTCTTTCGGTACAAGCAAAATAATATGGTCTAAGATCTATACCTGCTAAAGATGGTTCTATTTGCATCCATGCTTTTATATCTTCTTGTTGCAGAAATAATTTGAATTGTTCATTTCTCACAATAATAGAATCAGATTCTTTTTCACAAACAGATTTTGTTACCGTCTTTGTTTCTTTTTTACTCTTTGTTTTCTTTTCATCTCCTTCACTTGCATTGTTTGACATATCAGCTTCATTAACTTCTGTTTTAGCTTCATCTAATTCTTGTTCAGAAGTGATTTGAAATGCCTTGCAATGACCTTCTTCATCTATTTCATCTGCCAAAGCCTTGTAAAAATCATTATTATACTGTTCTATTAACATCATCTTGGCCAATACTGCCATTTTTAGCTCATTAGGATCAAATCCTCTATTTCTTGCAATTTCAGTTCTCAATAAAAGCATATTAATAAATCTTTTTATATTCCTTGGATTTCCACCAGTATGTTCCGCTAATATTTTATCAATGCTCTTGGCAATCCTAACATTTTCAATTGCATCTTTATACTTATCCTTTAAAGCAGCTTTTATTTCTTCTGTCGAAAGTTGCTCTAAAGCCCATGGTTTATGAAGTTTACTAATGACTACATCTCCTAATTCTTGTAACTCTTCTGATTCACCCAGCTCGGATTCTATCATTAATAGCATTATATAAAGCTGAGCCTCTGCAATACCGATTCTGGGAATATGTAATGGCACCTGTATCAGTTTTTCCAAATATTTATCAGCAAAATTGTTATAATCCAATTTGGTAATGGTATCCTGTTTTTCATTATTTTCTTCATGCACTCTTGGAAAATATTCTTTAACTGAATATCGAATCATTGCATCATCAGCAGCTATAATAAATGCTGTATTTTCCAATGTTAGGAATATTCGTACCGCCTCTAGTGTTTCAATTGCGACCTTTGGTAAACAACGATCCAAATCGTCAATAAGTACAACAATTTTTTGAATATGGGCTTTCTCAAAAAGTTGTTTGAAATTTTGTCTAAAATCTTCCATCTCTCTATAGCCAGATGTTTCTTCTTTAGAAGTATCAATCAAATTTCCAACTGTTCCTATCAACTCTTCTACTTTATCTTGATCTACTACGGTATTTTTTATAGTACTTATAATGCCTTCCATTATAGCTAAAGGAGCTGTTCCTGTTGCAATTGAAACTCCGACTTTTCCTACATTTTTAGCTAAACTGAGTTTATCAAGGTTCTTCCATAATTTCTTACCAATATCTTTGATTTCATCAATTCCATGAACAATTGGATGATGCTCCAAGTATACTTTTGCTGTATCTTCCAACTGACACACTATTGCTCTCATTAGTGCTATTTTTGCATCCTCAAATCCTTGGTATTGCCAACTATTGAACCGAATTACACTATAATCAGAATCAATATCACTCACATTATTTTGATCAGGATTGCTTAATTTCTTTAATTCATCTTCAACCATAGCAAGTACGCTTGATTTCCCTGCTCCCCAATCTCCATGTACACCAATTGAAACAGATTCCGTATTTTCTTTTAAAATTGATACAATCGTTTTAGCAATTGCCATATTATTAAGCCGGTCAATTCTAGTTTCATTATCCGATAAAATCATGAATGAACCTCCTAATATTTACTTATTAAACGTTTATTAAATTGTAATGTTTTCATACACATTACTGTAATTTAGTCTTCAACAATCTTCGATAATAATTTGTACAGTTCCTGTACCTCATCAGGACTTAATGTAATACCTTTGCCCATCTTCTCATGCTCTGGCGACCAATCACGCAAATCATATTTCGGTGCCGCACCATTCCATGAGATAAGATTCAATTCTTTTTTCCAACCTTTTGCACTTTCTGAAAGCACACCAATTTCTTCTTTGATTTCAAATTTAACCTGAGTTCCCGAAAGTTTTTTAGTCTACATTTTGTGTCCGCTTATCGTTTTATCGATGGCGGGCACTGTATCTTGAAAGCTTTATAAGCATCGTTCATTTTCTTCACGGGCTCCGTAGTGATGA
>Ga0256404_1007436_pt1 | contig 17331 bp, 13 predicted proteins | sample RumenRJG_01DNA_FD_185990 | JGI IMG/M metagenome (GOLD analysis project Ga0256404, IMG submission 185990) | Bovine rumen microbial communities from Lethbridge, Alberta, Canada - RJG_01 | ecosystem: Host-associated > Mammals > Digestive system > Stomach > Rumen | place: Canada: Alberta | collected...
CACCACTTTTATTATACCTCATGCATACAATGCATACAACATAAAATAGTGAGAAATTTGACATAAAAAGAACCGCCGTTAGGCGGTTTCTAAAAGATTTGTTGTTATTCAACTGTTAAAGATCCGATAGAAAAGGGAATGTCAGGATAAAGATTTTGTGTGCGGTTTTGAAGATACAGATGAAAGACTTCGGAGAAATCCGAAGTCTTTTTTTATATATCTTCCGTCCTATGGTATACTGGAAAAGCAAGAATTATTTAAGGTAAAACATGGAAAGGAGTCAGAGTGTTCTCATGCTCGAAGCAGATATCGCAAAACATTTTCGGGAAGCTGAGATGGTTCTGATTGGTGTAGGCGAGGAACTAAGACCGGATGGGACATCTGAAAGAAGCGATCGGATTATTAGGGCCCTCAATACGCTTCCTCCATTTTTGCGGGGGAAGACGTACTTTGTAGTGTCACAGAATTCAGACGATCTTGTTTTCCGATCCAACCTGCTTCCATTTTTCATTGCAGAACCGTATGGGCCGAAGGAAAACAGCGCATGCAGTGAAGAGCAGTGGAATACTTACCTCAGATGGATATCCGGGACGCTTGGTCATCGATTGCTTCTTCTTGAATTGGGTGTAGGATTTGCATCACCTGAGCTGATTCGGTGGCCGTTTGAGAAGATTACACAGATCAATATGAAAAGCAACCTGATTCGTGTGCATGCTTCCTTTCCGCAGCTTCCGAAAGAGCTGGTTGAGACAGGACGTGCATATTCGGTTCAATGTAATTCGATTGAATGGCTCGAAGAACTCAAACAATGGGATTAGAAGGCTGATCAGAAGGAGGATGCATGATTGCAATTGTAGATTACGATGCCGGGAATATCATGAGTGTCCAGAAGGCGTGTGCTTATCTGGGGTATCAGACGATTCTCACCAGAGACAGAGCTGAGATCCTTCAGGCTGATCATGTGATCCTTCCGGGCGTCGGAGCATTTGCGGATGCGATGAAGAAGCTTGTTGATTTTGGACTGGATGAGACATTGCGGGAGACCGTAAAGCGTGGAATCCCGCTGCTTGGAATATGTCTCGGACTCCAGCTTCTTTTCGAGCGCAGCGATGAATCCCTGGCCCTGCAAGACGGGGCGGATGTAAGAGGTCTTTGTCTGCTGGATGGCGAGATTCTGAAGATTGACGATAAGAATGGCTTGTTAAAAGTTCCGCACATGGGATGGAATCAGCTTTCATTTACAAGAGAGAGCCGGCTGTACCAGGGAATTCCGGACGGGACGGAGGTTTATTTTGTCCATTCCTATTACCTGAAGGCAGGGAATCCTTCCATCGTTACGGCAACTTGTGAATATGGAACGCAGATAGATGTCGGGGTTGAAAGCGATAATCTGTTCGCTTGTCAATTTCATCCAGAGAAAAGTGGTAAATGGGGACTGAGAATCCTGGAGAATTTCCTGAACATCTGATTTCAGATCATGAATGGGATCGGCCCGTAAACTTGTTGAGATAGAAGGCTGGAGGACAGTATCAGTATGCTTACAAAGAGAATCATACCCTGCCTTGACGTGAAGGGCGGAAGGGTTGTAAAAGGGATACAGTTTGTGAAGCTTCGGGATGCCGGAGACCCGGTTGAGGCGGCTGCAGCTTATGATGAAGCAGGTGCGGATGAGCTGACATTTCTGGATATTACAGCAACAAGCGACCACAGGGAGACTGTGATCGACATGGTCAGGAGAGTGGCAGATAGAGTCTTTATTCCATTCACGGTTGGAGGCGGTGTCAGAACCTGTGAGGATTTCCGTGCAATCCTGAGAGCGGGAGCCGATAAGGTAGCGGTTAACTCAGCGGCTGTCAGAAATCCGGAATTAATCTCGCAGGCCGCTGACAAGTTTGGCGCTCAGTGTGTTGTTGTCGCGATTGATGCGAGGAAAAGGCCGGATGGGACAGGCTGGAATGTCTATACGGCAGGAGGACGGCAGGATACGGGAATCGATGTTGTTGAATGGGCAAAAAGGGCGTTCAATCTTGGGGCGGGCGAGATTCTCCTGACAAGCATGGACCGCGACGGGACGAAAGCCGGCTATGATCTTGATCTGACCCGGAAGATTGCTGAGTCCGTCCGGATCCCGGTTATCGCTTCCGGCGGGGCGGGCAGGGTCGAGGATTTCTATGATGCGCTGACAGAGGGGAAGGCAGATGCAGCGCTTGCTGCTTCCCTTTTTCATTACAAGGAACTTGAAATACGTCAGGTGAAAAATTATTTGAACGAGCGTGGTGTTCCGGTAAGACTTTCATAAGCGGGGATAGTCAGGAGGGGAAAAGCTGAGATGGATGCAATGGGAAGCGATTGGATGCAATCACTCAGGGCAGAGTTCAGCAAGCCATATTACGCAAAACTTTATCAGACGATCAATGAGGAGTACAAGACACAAACGGTTTATCCGCCGGCAGGGGATATTCTGCGGGCATTCAGTCTGACTCCACTTTCAAAGGTAAAGGTTGTCATTCTGGGGCAGGACCCCTATCATGAGCCGGGACAGGCAAACGGTCTGTCCTTTTCGGTGCATCCGGGCGTCGCGATTCCCCCGTCGCTTGTGAACATTTATCAGGAGCTCCATGATGACATCGGATGCAGGATTCCGAATAACGGAGACCTTACAAAATGGGCGAGGCAGGGGGTCCTGATGCTGAATACGGTGCTCACGGTTCGGGCGCATCATGCCTTCTCCCACAGAGGACTGGGATGGGAGCAGTTCACGGATGCTGCGATCACGGCGGTAAATGGCCAGGCGCGGCCAATCGTGTTTATTCTCTGGGGAAAGGCGGCACAGGCGAAATGCACCATGCTTGACAATCCCGAGCACCTTGTTCTGAAATCGCCGCACCCAAGTCCGCTTTCTGCCTATCATGGATTTTTTGGAAGCAAACCTTTTTCGCAGACCAATCGGTTTCTGAAGGCACATGGTGTTACGCCGATTGACTGGCAGATCGAGGATGTATGAAAAACATACACTCAGTGCAGAACATTATTTGTCAGTAATTTGCGATAAAATATGAATAAAAAACTGATTACTGAATTCAATCAGAAAAGTTGATGTTTTGACTTGACGGCAGGAAAGCCTTATGTTAGTCTTCTTTCAAGACGACACAGGAATTCTTTCCTGCCGGTTCTTATATCTTCTATTAAGGTTTCTTTTTTCTTTTCTTAGTGTCATCACGTTTTTCACGCTTATTCTCCTTTTTCATTTCTATCGATTTCGTGCACGCCGTCGTCTGATGCCGCAGCACGGACATTTCTTCTGGAGCGGCACCAGTCTGCCTGCCGTAGAAAGGAATTATGGATTACAGTACATTCAAAAAAGAGATTCCGGAACTGATCAGTCAGAAGCTGGGCGCCGAGTACAAGGTACGTCTGTTCGAGCTCAGAAAATATAATGGGATTGTCCAGGATAATCTTTCCATCCAGAAAAAGGAAGTATCTATAAGCCCATGCATTGATCTGCGGTATTACTATCAGAAATATATCCAGGGAACAGCGATCGAAGAGATCGGGAACGCGATTCTTGCATATTATATGAGATCCATGCCTGAGCAACTTGAGCCTAGCAACCTGCTGGACCCCGGATATGTCAGAAACCAAGTCGTATGCAGTCTGGTCAATACAGACCGGAGCCGGGAATTTCTGAAGGAATGTCCGCATTTCCCATTTCTGAACCTATCGGTCGTATTTTATCTGCTTATTGATGATGTCAGCATTGGTGCGGGCACGGTCCTGATTCGAAATTTTCACTTGCATCAGATGAAATTGAAGAAGGAAGAGCTTCTGGAACTGGCCATGAAAAATATGGGCAGGCTGCTTCCGGCAGATTTCATGACAACAGAACAGTTGATATCGGAGCTCCGGGGAGGGTGTCCGGAAACGGAGAATGGAACCGCGGAGTGCAGCAATGGATATGCTGACTCTAAAGTTATAGACAACCGGCATCCGCTCTTTGTCCTGACCAACTCCAGGAGGAGCTACGGGGCGGTCTGGATGATGGATGCGGAAGTGCTGCGAAGGGTTGCCGATCAGCTGAAGGATGACTTTTATGTGATTCCGAGTTCTATTCATGAATGCATGGTTCTTCCGGCTGGGTACCATCTGAAGACGGAGTCCATCAGCCGGATCGTGCGGAGGATCAATCGGACAAAGGTTGCTCCGGAGGAAGTGCTTGCCGACAGTGTCTACCGGTATGACAGAGCCAGGGGACGGCTCATCATAGCAGCATAAAGGAGGGCATGGCATGAAGAAAATACAGGGCCTCCTGTCACTGCTTTTTGTCATAGGATTTCTTTTCTTCTCAGGGGAACAGCGGACTTCTCTTGCAGCGCCTGGATGGGGAAGCACAGGTTCTGATGGAATGATTCGAAAAGGATTCACTGGACTTATGGCGGCAGAGCTTCCCGCGGCTGAAACGGTGCAGAACGGGTACGCAGAGGAGTCGGTAACTGAACCGGATACAGAAAGAAAGCAGCCACCCGCTCTCACAGGAAACAGTGTTGGTCAATCAGAGAAGGATGTAACTGGACAGCCAGCGTTCGAACAGCAGACTCAGGCAGATAAGAACAGAGTTCAGGAGCACAGGGACAGTCAGACGGAGGAACGGTCCCTTATGACAACGGAAGGCTTTATGCAGCCTCAAGCCGATCCTGGAATGCAAAGGACTGAAGGCGACGGTATCACATCGAATGCGGAAGATCTTTCTCCGGAAGAAAAGGACCGAAATCTTGCAGAAACAGAAGAACTTTATCTGGAGGAGGCAGATGAGAAAGAACTCCATGCAATGGCAGAGCCGCAAAAGATTTCAAGACCCTATGTGCAGATTACAGACAAGCCGGATACCACCCTGACATATTTTGGAGGAGGCCCAAAGACAAGGGTTTTTCAGGTCAGGATATTCGGAGAGGGCGGAGGCAGTAAGACGGTCTCTGCATACTGTATCAATCCCTATAAGAGTGATCCAATGGACAATACCACCCCTCTCAGTAAGGTGAAAACCATCCCGAATTCCAACCTGCTTGCTGTCGCAATGTATTATCTGCCTGAAGATGCGCCTGGATATGGAACGGATTCAAAGATTATGGGCATTTACAAGGAAATCGGCGCTACGGGCAGCAGCAATTCATATGCATTTACGCATTATATCCTTGGGGCGATTTATGAAGGAAGACCGGTATCTCACTATATGGAGAAACAGGCAGCTGCAAATGCGGGAGAACGTGTTCTTTCCAGACTGAAACAGCTTTCCATTCCATCGGGGAAGCTGAGCAGTACGCAGCTCTCTGGCGGTTATAGCCGCGGGAGATATGTTTCGGATCCGGTTTCTTACGAAGGTCAGGCAGGAGCGCGTGCTGAGATCATACGTGTAGAGCCATCTGGTGCATATGTGGAGGAAGCGGAGACCGGAAAACGTGCGAAGGTGATGGAAACCGGAAAGAACTACCTGGTCATATCCGATACCTTCACGGAGACAGTAAATATCGGGCTTAGGGATAAATCTGCTGTCGGTTTTCAAACGTATGTGATTAAATCTGGAAATGCAGATCAGGACGTATCATATGCGCTGTGGGGGAGCGGCCAAAACCTGGAGCTTTTCGCTTCATTTCAGAAGCGGCAGCTAACAGTTCAGGTTCGTAAAAGAATGGCGGGAGCTTCTTCCATGAGTATGGGAGGAGCGGCATTTTCTCTTGATGATGGGAGAGGAAACCGCTATGCCCTGGAATGCGGGCCTGATGGAAGCAGCGGTCAGATTCAGGTTTTACCAGGTACATATCGGGTTATTGAGACAAAGGCACCTGCAGGGTGTCTCATCAATCAGTCGATTCCGGACCTTGTCGTCCCGGAAGATGCAGAAGACGGGGCCGTCTTTACGATTGATGTTTTGGATGAACCTGCATATGCAGGAATCAGGTTCAGAAAAAAGTCTGCCCAGCTGGGAGATATTCCGGATGGAGATGCAGGATTTGAAGGAGCAGAGTTCCAGATACGCAATATCAGCGGCTATTCCGTTGGGCTGAAAACAGACCCATCGACTGTCTGGAAGAATAACGAGATCATTGGACTTACAGTCAGATCCGGACGCGACGGCAGTGCAACGGTCCCACCGGTTCTGCAGGCGGGGACCTACGAGCTGATTGAAAGCAAGGCGCCTGCAGGGTATGAGCGCTCAAGTCAGACAGAACGCTTCACAATTACAGAACAGGATAATGGCAGGATTCTGGATTATTCTGATCGAATTATTTTTTGGGAGGAAGTGATCAGAGGTGGATTCCGCTTCCATAAAATCGATTCGGAGATTGCGGGTCAGCATTGTATCCTGGATGAGAAGAAAGACGGAACGGCAGTCTTTGAAGCCACACATGGAAGCGGTGGAAAAGCAAGGCAGGGGGACGCTCAGCTGGAGGGTGCGGTCTTTGAGCTGGTGAATCAAAGTCTGTCAGCGGTAAAAGCATATGGAAAGACAGCGGAGCCTGGAGAAGTCCTTACACAGCTGACCTGTACAGAGCTGGGGGAATGGATCGGATATGAATCCCCTGGGGATGCACTGCCATATGGGACCTATCAGCTTCGGGAAATCGCGCCGCCGGAAGGATACAATCTTCGGGGGGAACAGATTGATCAGACGTTTGAGATCCGGGAGAAGAACACAGTTGTCATGCTGGATAAGCCGTTCGATGACGATGTGATCCGTTTTGATATTGAGATACAGAAGTTCCGTGATACGGAGGATCCGGATGAGAAAGGGGATGATATGATCCCCGTCAAAGGAGTTGTATTCGATATCTGTCTGGCTTCTGATCCGGGTAAGTTGGTGCTCTCCATTGAGACGGATGAAAACGGGACAGCCACGACCAATGACCCGGCTTATGCACATGGAAGGCTGCCATACGGGATTTACCAGGTCAGTGAGCGGAAGAGTACAGTGCCCTCCGGTCTGATTCCGGTTAAAGACTTTCTGGTGGACGGAACGAAGAGCGGAGGTGTCTTTGACGGAAGGGTATATAAGGGCATCTATAAAAATGACCGGCCGATCGGCGAGTGGCTCTGCCTCAGAAAGGCGGACCGGACAACGGGAAAAACAATCCCGCTTTCAGGGACAGTTTTCAAGATCCTGGACGAAAAAAAGAAACCGGTTGTTTTCCGGGAAAGCTCGCCGGCACACCGGTCGGTGACGGAGTTCACGACCGGGGATGATGGAACGGTGACGCTGCCTGAGCGGCTGCGTGCAGGAACGTATTATCTGCACGAGGTACATGCACCGACAGGCTATGTCATAGGACAGGATGCCCGCTTTGAGGTGACATCGCGCAACAGATGGGAACATGTCATCACCTGGACCATGGAGAATCAACCTGCAATGGGAATGCTTCTCCTCGAGAAAACGGATCGGGACAGTGGATCCTGTCTCCGCGGGGCTGTCTACGAGGTATATGCGGCAGAAGACATCGTGACACCAGATGGAACGATTCGAGCCAGAAAGGGAGATATTGTAGATACCTTTACAACGGATGAAAAGGGTGTGGGCAGATCTGAAAAGTTGTTTTTAGGGAGATATGAGGCTTTGGAACGGGAAGCCCCTGAAGGATATCGAAGAGATCCGGAGCCTATTCCTTTTTCCGTTCTATATCAGGATGAGCATACTGAAGTCGTCAGAGTCAGTCTGAAGACATCCAACCAGCCGACAACGATGAAACTGCTGAAGACGGAGCAAAAGCTGGATGATGGCGAGTGGTCTGAGCAAGATGGCAAACCGCTGGCTGGAGTGACCTTCAGGATTGCCAGACTCGGAGACTATAAAGGAAAGAAAAGCGAGCGGTATGTCGGAAGCGGACTTTTTTCAGAAGGAGACTATCTGACCGATGAAGACGGCTGGATCATTGCAGGCAGGATCGCGACAGGAATTTACTCCGTGAAGGAGACAGCGGCCAGACCGGGATATCTGGTTGATGAGACCGAGAGCTGGTTTTCAGTGGATGAGGAGGGAAATATCTTTGAATCTGACAAGGAGGGAAACAGGGCTGAAGAGGCTTTGGAGAAGATAAAAAACGCGGGCACTCCGGGCGCTGGACTGGTGAAGGAGAGGAAGAAGGGAGGAGACAGACAAGGAACGCTGAAAATCGTCCGGCGGAATCTGTATACCAGGTGGCAGTTTGACAAAACAGATTATACCGGAAAAGGACTGCGCGGCGCACAGCTGAAAATTACGGATCATGACGGAAACACTGTGAAGTATGAAGATGATCAGGGGAATATCGTAGATGCGGAGTGGATTTCAGACGGAAAACCGTACCTGGTGAAGCGGCTTCCGGCGGGAAAGTATCTTCTTCAGGAAACTGCAGCCCCTGAAGGATACACAGCTGCGAAAGCAATTCCGTTTGAGGTTCTGCTGTCAGAGAAGCTTCAGCGGCTCACAATGACTGATAAGAGGCTGATGATCCGGAAAACAGATACACTTGGCAGGGACATAGAAGGAGCCGGCCTTGCGGTTTATGAGATCTCAGGGGAAGATAACAGTCAGATTTCACCCACGCCGATACTGAGATGGACGACAGATGGCCAGCCATACTTTGCGAAGGGATTGGTAGTTGGAAGCCGCTATCGCCTGGTAGAAGAAACGGTTCCTTCCGGATTTCTTGGTGCGGATCCGGTGGATTTCATCATTCCGGATGATGGTACAGATCAGACGGTTACAATGATTGATAAAAGAGTGTTTGCCTTCAAGACAGACACGCGAATCGATGGCCTGGCAGGGGCCCGTCTGGAAATCAGAGATTCGGAAGGAACAGTCGTGGACTTCTGGCTTTCGGATGGAGAAGCACATGCAGTGTCCGGACTCCGAAAAGGAGAGACGTACACGCTTGTAGAGACGGAAGCGCCGAAAGGATATGTTCTCGCTCAGCCTATTTCATTTACAGTGTCTGAAGATGCAGTCGATGATATATTGAAGCTGATTAATAAACAACTTTTTATTACCAAGACAGAGCTTACGGGCGGGAAAGAGGTCGAAGGTGCCCTTCTTGAGGTGACAGATAAAGAGAGCGGGGAAGTAAAGGACAGCTGGTTGTCGGGAAACGAGCCGCATCCGGTGGGTGGCCTGGAGACAGGAAAAACATATATCCTGTCTGAACGGAAACCGGCGGACGGATATGTAACGGCTGAACAGATTGAATTTACGGTTCAGGATGATTTCACAGATCAGCGTCATGTCATGCGGGATGATGTCACAAAGGTGAGGATCTCAAAACAGGACTTTGCGACCGGCAGAGAGCTGGAAGGCGCAGAGCTTGTCGTGCGGAACGAGTCAGGAAAGGAGGTAGAAAGATGGACCTCCGGGAAAAAGCCGCACGATATTGAGATGCTTCCGATCGGATCCTATACGCTCACGGAGCTTCGTGCACCTGACGGGTATGAGAAAGCAGAGACCGTTGCCTTTGAGGTACCGGACAGCGGGAAAATGACGAAGGTTGTCATGAAGGATAAAGCGGAAAAAACACCGCCAACCGATTCTGTCAGAACAGGGGATCATGCTCCTTTGAAACCGTGGATACTGGCAGCAGGAGTCAGCGCCATGCTGCTGGCAGTATGCATCATGAGGATGCGGAGGCAAAACATGAGAAAAAGGAATCAGACGCGGAAAGCAGGGTGACAATCGGATTTATTTGACTTTATCAGTCTGCTATGCTAAGATGATCACTGTTTTCAGAACCGATTTGGTTTTGAATCAGCATCTGTAGCTCAGCGGATAGAGCAGCGGTTTCCGGTACCGCGTGTCGGGGGTTCGAGTCCCTTCAGATGCGTGATTGATACGGCAATCCTGGCCGATCAGAAATTCAGGCATGATCTGGAGGACGCTTATGGATAATTTCAGAGAGTGGCTTTCTGACAATCTGCGGTACATCCTTCTCGGAATTGCTGTCTGCCTGGTGGTTGTCATTGTCGTCTGTGTTGTCAGACTTGTGGGCGGTTCATCCAGGAACAGCAAGAAGACAGACGCACAGGCTGTCGAACAGGTGACAGAGGCTTCGCAGAATACAGCAGCATCTTCAACAGCACCGGAGGCCTCCTCAAGCTTGAAGAAGGATGACGCTTCTATTCTGGAGCTGGTAAAAAAGTATTATACAGCTGTTGCGGCGAAGGATACTGCTACGCTTGCCACAATTGTAAGCCCGTGGACGGATGATATGCAGAGCAGCATTCTTTCGAATACGATGATCGAGAGCTACGACAACATATCCACATATTCGAAGGCAGGTCCGTCGGATGGAACGTATGTTGTCTATGCTTATTACGATGGGAAGATTAAAGATATCAGTACGGAGGCACCGAGCCTGGCTCTATTGTATGTGGTGACAGATGACTCGGGTAGTCTTGTTGTAGGAGACCGGAACGCGTCTACCGAGGTCGCGGATTTTATCAGCAAGGCAACAGCTGCGTCTGATGTTCAGGCATTGAAGAATGATGTCAATCAGAAGCTGCTCGAGGCGGAGAATTCTGATCCTGATCTGAAAGCCTTCCTTGACAGCCAGTCTTCCGGTGCATTGGGAGAGACAGAGTCGGTTACGGAGGCTGATAATTCCTCGTCCAACAGTGCTTCCGGCGGAACAGCGACAACAACGGCTGGCGTCAACATCCGGGCAAAGGCGAGTGCGGACGCGCAGATTGTCGCAGTCACATATGCCGGGGCGGAAGTGAAGGTCATCGAGCGCGGCGATCAGTGGACACACATCAATTTCGATTACCAGGGAACGACATATGATGGATATGTGTCGACACAGTATCTTCAGTTTGGAGACTCTGGTACGGCGCAGACAGATCAGACGTCTGGTTCCGGATCAGCATCAGCTGCGCAGACAGGTCAGACCTCCGGCACAGGTACTCCGGGAGCTGCGTCAGGCGGAAGCACGTCTGGTGGAGCCGTGTAGAGGGCTGGGAGGCCAGAGGGGTCAGGAGGACTCCAGAGAAGAAGGATATAGACGTAGTGTAACAGAGCTGCTGCATGAATGCGGCAGCTCTTTCTGTATAGGCGACCGCTCATCATCGAGTGCGGAGCACAAGATGACGGAGAGATGCCGAATCGAGTAGGGCTGGGTTAATCTGCCCTACTCGATTGTCTGTCAGGGGAGGTGGAGATGCGGCTGAATAAGTATCTGGCACAATGTGGCGTATGCAGCCGAAGAGAGGCCGACCGTCTGGCGGAAAAAGGGCGGATCCTGGTAAACGGTCAGACGGCAAAGGTCGGAATGGAGGTCGGACTTCAGGATGATGTGACGGTGGATGGGAAAAAGATCACAATCCAGGAAAGGGAAATCTTTCTGGCTGTGAATAAGCCCAGGGGAGTTGTTGTCACCACAGACCGAACACATGGAGACAGGCTGCTGGAAGATTTGGTTGATGTTCCTCAGAGAGTGTTTCCAGTTGGACGGCTGGATAAGGAATCAGAGGGATTGATTCTGATGACAAATAATGGGGATGTGTCCAACAGGATTCAGAAAGCCCGTGGCTGTCATGAAAAGGAATACCTGGTCACAATAGATAAACCTGTATCAGATCAGCTGCTCGCTTCCCTGGCGGCAGGGGTAAGGCTTCCGGAGCTTGACCGGTCAACAAGACCTTGCCGTGTCAAAAAAACGGGGACGAATTCCTTCGATATTATTCTCACGGAAGGTATGAACCGGCAGATTCGGCGGATGTGCGGGGTTTTCGACTGCAGGGTGAAGAAACTCAAACGGATTCGTATTATGAATATACGCCTTGGAAATCTGAAAACAGGGACGTACAGGGAACTGACGAGACAGGAAGTGGAAGAGCTGAAGCGCCTGACCAGGGCTTCAGGTGAAAGCTGCAAACCGGATAAAAGGGAGAACACGTATGGATGACAGCAGAATTGCGCGAATGAAAGAACTTGTCAGCATTCTGAACCGGGCAGGGAGGGCATACTATGTTGAAAACCAGGAGATTATGAGCAACCTGGAGTATGACCGTCTGTACGATGAACTTCTTTCTCTGGAAAAAGAAACCGGAACGGTGCTCTCGTCAAGCCCGACGCAGCATGTAGGCTATGAGGCGGTGGACAGGCTCCCGAAGGAACGTCACGAAAAGCCGATGCTTTCACTCGATAAGACGAAGGACAGAGAAGCGCTCAGGACATTCATTGGGAGCAGGAAGACCTTAGTCTCATGGAAGCTCGATGGGCTTACGGTTGTCCTGACCTATGAGAACGGAAGTCTTGCAAAGGCAGTGACGCGCGGGAATGGAATCATCGGCGAAGTGATCACGCCGAATGCCAGAGTGTTTGAAAACATCCCGCTGAAGATTCCTTACAAGGGGGAACTGATCCTTCGGGGAGAAGCGGTCATATCCTACCCGGATTTCAAGAAAATCAACGAATCGTTCGGCGCAGACAGCCAGTACAAAAATCCGCGGAATCTTTGCAGCGGGTCCGTCAGGCAGCTGGACAGCAGAATCACAGCAAAACGGCATGTCCGGCTCTATGCATTCGCTCTTGTCAAAGCAGATGGGGTGGATTTTCATAATTCACGGCTTGAGCAGTTTCATTTTCTGCAGCAGCAGGGGTTTGAGGTGGTTGAGCATGTAGTGACATATGCGGATACTCTGGATCAGACGATGGACTATTTTGAGAAGAAAATCCGTCATTTTGAGATTCCTTCTGATGGGCTGGTGGCCTTGTATGATGACATTGCGTATGGGGAATCCCTGGGAGAGACAGCGAAGTATCCGAGGAATGCATATGCATTCAAGTGGAAGGATGAAGAGGCGGTCACTCGTCTCCGGAGGGTAGAATGGAGCGCTTCAAGAACCGGCCTGATCAATCCGGTTGCGGTTTTTGACCCGGTTCAGCTGGAAGGAACAACCGTCACGAGAGCCTCCGTTCACAATGTCAGCATTCTGAAAGAGCTCAGGCTGGGAATCGGAGATGAGATAAAGGTTTACAAGGCCAACATGATCATTCCGCAGATTGCCGAAAATCTGACAAAATCAGACACGGTACAGATCCCGGAGAAGTGTCCTGTCTGTGGAGGAAGAACTGCGATTCATCAGGCGATGGATGCCCAGACACTTTTCTGTGAAAACCCGGATTGCCCGGCGAAGAAAATCAAGTCATTTACACAGTTTGTATCCAGGGATGCGATGAACATCGACGGTCTTTCTGAGATGACACTGGAAAAGCTGATCGGACAAGGACTGGTTCATACATTTGGAGACCTGTTCCGCCTGCGGCAGCACAGAGATGTGATCGTCAACATGGAGGGATTCGGAGAAAAGTCATGTGACAAGCTTGACGAGAGCATCGAGAAGGCACGGACAACGACTCTGCCGCGGCTTCTGTTTGCACTAGGGGTTCCGGGGGTCGGCGTTGCCAATGCGAAAGGAATCAGCCGGGCGTTCGGAGATGACCTCAGGCAGCTTCGGAATGCGGACCTGAAGCAGATGATCGCTGTAAACGGTGTTGGGGACGTGATGGCGCAGTCCATCGTGAGATGGTTTTCAGATCCGGGGAACAAATCGATGCTTGATGATTTGTTGAGAGAGATCCGGCTGGAAAAGCCGGACACTGCAGACGGTGAGGGAGAAGGCATTCTTTCCGGCAACAGGATCTTTGAAGGAAAGACATTTGTGATTACGGGAAGCGTTTCTCATTATCCGTCCAGAAGACAGCTGAAGGAAGAGATTGAGCGTCTGGGAGGCAAGGTTGCCGGTTCCGTTTCCTCAAAGACAAGCTTTCTGATCAACAATGATGCGTTGTCCGGATCATCAAAAAACCGGGCAGCAAGGGAACTCGGGATTCCGGTCATTACAGAGCAGCAGTACCTGAATATGAAGCAGCATCCGGAAAAGATACCGGAAACACCGGACAGGTGAATCAGGTACAGAAAAAGGGACCACGTAATCAATGCATCAAACGTGAAGAGGCTGCAGCCGGATCACAGGAGGATGCCAGTCAGACGACCAGAATAGGAGGAATGCAATGCCGATTCGAATTCAATCAGACTTACCTGCGGGGGAAGTGCTTGACAGAGAGAATATTTTCGTGATGGAAGAGGGCCAGGCAGATCTGCAGAACATCCGTCCGCTTGAAATTCTCATCCTGAATCTGATGCCACTGAAGGAGGATACAGAACTGCAGCTGCTGAGATCGCTTTCCAATACGCCGCTGCAGTTGAATATCACCTTTCTCACCGTCACAACACACCATGCCAAGAATACGAAAGCAGGTCATCTGAACCAGTTTTACCAGGAGTTCTCGGATATCAGGGAGTCATTTTTTGATGGCATGATCATTACCGGAGCTCCGGTTGAGCTGATGAAGTTCGAGGAGGTTGATTACTGGGATGAGCTTTGTGAGATTTTAGACTGGACGACGGACCATGTTACGAGCACACTCCATCTGTGCTGGGGCGCTCAGGCGGCCTTATATCATCACTATGGGCTGTCGAAGAGGAACCTTGGGTATAAGCTATTCGGCGTATATCGTCACAGGGTAAAAAACAAGAAAATTCCGCTGGTACGAGGCTTTGACGACTTTTTCTTCGCTCCGCATTCCCGATGGACTGAAGTTTCAAGAGATGAGATTATGAAATGCGATGATCTGGTCATTCTGTCTGAGTCGGACGAAGCGGGCGTATTTCTAGTCATGTCGAGAAATGGTCGTCGCATTTTCGTGATGGGACATCCGGAGTATGACAGACTCACACTGGACCAGGAGTATCAGAGGGATAGAAAGAAGGGAATCTCGATCAGGATGCCTGTGAACTATTACCCTGACGATGACCCGGATAACAAACCAAAGCTGAGCTGGCGTGCACATGCGAATACACTATATACAAACTGGATCAATTATTATTGCTATCAGCTGACACCATATAGTCTTGGAACGCGCGTGTACACATACGAGAATCTGCACTGAGCGGATCAATCATTGGAGAGCGGAACATGGCGGCAAAGGTCGATTTAATTACAGGATTTCTGGGATCCGGCAAGACAACCTTTATCCAGACGTATGCCAGATACCTGATGAGACAAGGACAGAGGGTTGGGATTATTGAGAATGACTATGGTTCTGTGAATGTCGATATGATGCTTCTTCAGGAATTGGAGAGGGAAGGGGCAGTTACAGAGATGGTCATAGGCGGGGATCTTTCCAGCTACAGGCGAAGATTCCGGACAAAGCTGATCACCATGGGAATGGAGAATCTGGACCGCGTCCTGGTTGAGCCTTCAGGTGTCTTCGACGTCGATGAGTTTTTTGATGCAATGTATGAGGACACGATCAGCAGTCTTTGCGGAATCGGAAGTGTCATTTCGATTGTCGATGCCTCAATGGCTTATCCCCTGGACCGCAATGCAGCCTATCTTCTGGTTTCAGAGGTGGCAGATGCGGGAATTGTCCTGCTGAGCCACACAGAGAAGAAGAAAGATGGAACCGGCGACAGACGGACGGATGAGACGGTCCGGTATCTCAACCAGGCGATGCAGCAGTTCGGATGCAGCAGACGGTTTATGGAACAGTATGACCAGAAGACGTCCGGGTATGGGAAGGACATACTTCTGAAAGACTGGAGCAGTCTGACAGATGCCGACTTTGAGCGTATCAGTGAGGCCTCCTACCGGGAATTTGATCATGTAAAGCTTCAGACGGAGCAGGCGTTCCAGACTCTTTACTATATGAACCTGGGGAGAGGAAGAGAAGAACTGATGTCAGCAGCGTCAGAACTGCTGGGACAAGGCAGCGGGGGAAAAGAGAACCGATATGGACGGATCCTCCGGATCAAAGGTTTTTTCAGGGAAGGGGAAAAGTGGCTTGAGCTGAATGCCACGCGCACCGGTCTGAATATCCGGACGCTGTCGGAGGGTCAGGATGTACTGATTGTCATCGGTGAACATCTGGACGCGAAGGCCATTGACGAGAGAATTGGAGCAAAACATATCTGAAAGGCGGCAGTCTGAAAAAACGGGCTGTCTGTGCCTGAAAAACAGCTGTCAGGAGCCTGGAGCTGGTTATTTTCGAGCCCTTTTTAGAAATGGAGATGCATATACATGAAAATACCGCTGCATTACCAGATGTCGGAATATGACTGTGGTCCCACAACGATGCTCAATGCCATCAGCTATCTGTTTGAGGTGGAGGAGATTCCGCCGGAGGTTATCCGCAACATCATGCTGTACAGCCTCGACTGCTACAATGATGAGGGACGCCTTGGCGAGATGGGGACGAGCAGAAGTGCAATGATGTTTCTCTGCAACTGGCTCAATGGATTTGGAAGACTGGACCGGATTCCGGTCAGCGGGCAGTATCTGAGCGGGAAGATGGTCACCATGTCCCCGGAAGGGCGGATTGTCCACGCGCTTCGCTGCCATGGGGTGGTTGTTCTGAGGGTGATTATTGATGTCTGGCACTATATCCTGGTGACCGGAGTGGAGGAGGATCCTACTGGAAAGGGAGACCTGGTCTTCCAGGTATTTGATCCCTACTATGATGCAGATTCGAAGGAATTTTCCGGACCCGGCATTGAGTTCGTGGAGGATCATCCAAAGGAATACAACAAGCGGATTGCACGAAGCTGCTTCTCCGGCAATGGCCTGTATACACTTGGTCAGGATGAGGAAAGGGAGGCTGTTCTTCTGTACAATGGCAAGACCGAGCTGACCGAGGAGAAGACCATCGAATACTATATCTGATACGATATCTGAAAGCGAGGTGCAGGGACATGAAGAGCATTCTGATTCGTGATACAACCAGGCAGGAGCGGGAGGAGATTGTGAGGCAGTCTCTGAGCTGGTGCGGAGGCGGCTGCGAAAACTGTTCCTCCTGCTGGCTCGGAGGTGGAAAGGCAGAGGATATTTACCAGCCTTACATAGACGGGAAGAAGGAGATATCGGAGATCAACCAGGAATACCAGGCCAGCTACCAGCACGGAACTGTCTGAGGAAAGCGGACACCAGAACTGCAGGAGTGTCTGTCAAGACTGAGACAGACATTGACTATACTTGACATTCCTCCTGTTGCGGATATAATCGACTCAATGGAAGTAGTTGTACCTGTAATCTGAACAAGTATGACAGCGTACAGATATCTTCCGTGTCAGGCGAAGTAGGAATAAGCGCGTGAAGTTTTCAGTGGATGGGGAGTTGCCCTGAACCGAAGATCCCGCCCTGCGGCAGGGGTCGCGGTGCTTATTCTGCACCCGTTGCCGCATATAGAAGATCAGGGAAGCCTCTATGTGTGGACGGAACTCATGGAGGTTTTTTTATGCGTAAAAGAGAGAATCA
>Ga0256404_1007437_pt1 | contig 17329 bp, 14 predicted proteins | sample RumenRJG_01DNA_FD_185990 | JGI IMG/M metagenome (GOLD analysis project Ga0256404, IMG submission 185990) | Bovine rumen microbial communities from Lethbridge, Alberta, Canada - RJG_01 | ecosystem: Host-associated > Mammals > Digestive system > Stomach > Rumen | place: Canada: Alberta | collected...
CCGGGCGCGTTCCAACAATTATCAGAAGCTTCAGCTTCCCATTATTCTTAAAATGATTCATTTATATTGTATATTTGTCGTTTCCCTATCTTTATTTTCGGTTAATCCGGGGCGGATTAACCGAAATCAGGGTGTCTTCTTATTGTCTTCTGATGGTATAGAGTGGGGGATTGGGGGCTTAGAATGAGGCCAGCGACATCTACCTGCGTCTTGGATTGGAGAAGGGGAAAGAGCATCGGTGTGAGTTTGATGGATTAGACATCATAACTGATTTCTCAGACAGAATAACAGAAGAACAAAAAGGAAGATACTGTTATTGTCCTATTACTCACAGGGCGACGCTGGGGGAGATCGTGGACTTGCTTGAAGAGTTTCGCGGAGCAGGTTTCGATCAATATCTCGAAGCCTGGTATCACCAAGGGACAGCATTGGCACCATACGAAATTTGAGCAGTTTATCGTGGTGAAGGGGCATGGCCTCATTCAGCAACGGTGTATGGCGGATCCGCAGGCTCCTGTGCTGGAGTGGGAAGTGTCGGGGGACAAGATCGAAGCTGTGCACATGTTGCCAGGATATACGCATAATATCATTAATCTGAGCGAGACGGAGGACTTGGTGACGGTGATGTACTGCAACGAGGTGTTTGATCCGAACAGACCGGATACTTTTTTCGAGAAGGTGTGAATGCGTCATTGGAATTAGGGAATAACGGATTTACGAAAAAGCTATATGTTGAATGAAAAGATAACTCAAGAATTGATGGATAGCCTGACAGTACAGGCCAAGGCAAGTCCGAGACTGAGGATGAACTTGGATCTTCGTGATTCTTTGGAGGATGGTTCTCAGAGAATGCTGAATGCCATCGAGCCAAGTTCGCCGATGCCTATACATCGACACAGACATTCATCTGAGACTGTGGTGTGTTTGAGAGGCAGATTGGTATGGGAATACTATGATGAGGTCTCAAGTCCCTCCGGGAATGAGCAACAAGAGGTCGAGCGGGAGAGAATCTGCACCGAAACTATCGAGCTTTCACCCAACGGGCCTGTGGTAGCTCTTAATGTACCTGCTGGTCAGTGGCACACGGTCAGGGCGCTGGAAAGCGGCTCCGTGATTCTAGAGATGAAGAATGGGAAGTATGAGCCGTTAGGGGATGAGGATATATTGAAGTAGGGTCACAACTACCTCATCCTCCTTTTCCTAAGGAGGACCTCGAACCACTCCTAAATCCTCGCCAATCGTGTGGCAAGGACTTAATTGATTTCGAGCAGAAGCCGCTCTACATCAAAGTCTTGGTAAGTTTTACAAAGCTTCCGCCCTGCGGGTAAAACTTGATTCATTTATGGCTTGCGCTTACCAATAATAATCTAATACCATGCTAAAACACCGAGGGATTTAAAGGGGCGAGGAGCCCCTTTATGCTTAGGGATGATAAGATTTCTTCCGTTTTGTTTGGCAGTTACGAAAATAATCTATATTTTTGCCAACGTAAAGGAATCTCGATATCAATTGTCATCCTGACTATGCCTACAATGTTGGAATACCCCGAAGGGGTTAAATAACATAGCGTAGGGGCTCGCCCCTACGAAACGAATAACCCCACACCCCACAATGCCCCTGTAGGGGGCTCATAACCTAACATAGGGGCTCGCCCCTATGACTAAACAATACAAATATGCCACAATCATTATCAAAAATATACATCCATCTGGTGTTCTCCACCAAGGGGCGCACGGACACCATCCCTAAACAACATCTGACGGAGGTGCATGCCTACGTGGCGGAGATATTCAACAACCACCATTGTCCTGCCATTCAGGTTGGGGGCACATCAAACCACATCCACATCCTATTCCTCCTGGGCAAGACCACGGATCTGGCGGAGATTGTGCGCACCGTGAAATCGAGCACGTCGCGATGGATCAACGAGAAGAACGGTAATCCGTTCCATCATTTTTGTTGGCAGGACGGTTATGGCGCGTTCAGCGTGAGCAACAGCCATGTGGATGCGGTGGTGAACTATTTCAAGGGCCAGGAGGAGCACCACAAGAAGGTGTCGTTCCAAGACGAGTTTCGCAAGATATGTCAATTGTACGATGCCGGTTTGGACGAACGTTATGCGTGGGATTAGTTATGAGCCCCTGAAAGGGGTAAACAACCTAGCGTAGGTGCTTGCTCCTACGTGTCTTAGATAATTTTTTAGAAAATGTTTGGCAGTTACGAAAGTTTTCCCTATATTTGTACCCACAATGGGATATCAATATCAATTGTCATCCCGAGTATGATGTTTTATGATTGCTTTTGCTTATAACTCGCTTATAATTAACAGTTTGTGGGTTAAGCAGGGAGATTGAGTGTGGCTGTGTGCTTCGAATTATGTGGCGGTGAATGTTCCCATTATGTGTGTGGCATACGGTGCATGCGTTGGTAAAGTGGACGTGGATTCTGGAGAAAGGAAATGGGTACAATGGATACCACTGCGCATGGATTCAAAGATAAACTAAAGGAGGAGGGAAAATTGGCGTAGCGGAGCTATGCAGAATTGTGGAGATACGGAAACGGAAGGTTATGGAAAAGTATTATTCGATATTGCATATTTCGGACTTGCATAAGCCTGAGAACTGTAATCTGGACAACCTATTCTATTCGATACAGATGGATAGTACGGTATACACAGCAGGCGGTATATGTAAGCCAGAGATAATAGTAATCAGCGGTGACCTGGTTGAAGGGTCGAAAAAGGATGATGGCGTAGGCATTATTAGGAAACAATACGAGGATGCTGGTAAGTTTCTTGATAAGTTGGCCAACTATTTCCTTGGTGGGGACAGAAGCAGAATAATAATTGTACCAGGGAACCATGATTATTGCTACAAGGTGTCGAAAGATAGCATGGAACTATCGCCTGAAGATAAACTTAAAGAGGATTTTAAGCTGCTGAAAGAAGCTGCACCACATGTGAGGTGGAGCTGGGACAACAGACGATGTTACCATATTACAAATAAGAAACTCTATGCTACGCGATTCGACTTGTTCAAAGCCTTTTACAATGATTTCTTCGCAGGTATAAGGAAATTGCCTGAGGATGAGGAATTGGAAATAGAAGATTCACACATAAAGGATTCGTATATTGTAGAGTTACCACTATATCATATAGCGTTTGTTTGCTTCAACAGCTGTTATCGGCTAGACCACTTGAACCCTATGGGCTGTATATGTCCCGATGCTATATCGAAGGCTCACGATAGGTTAGTAGCCTTGAAAAATATGGGTTATCTATTGGTAGGCGTATGGCATCATCACGTATCAGGACTCCCTGTAGAGAACAACTACATGGACCACCGCATACTGAATGCCATGATGCAAGAGGATATCAAAATGGGATTGTTCGGGCATCAACATGTTAGCACTGCGGTACAAGAATACAGCGATATTACCACTAAGCAGAGCATACTATTGATAAGCAGTGGCAGTTTGTACGGAAATCGGTATCAACTTGTGACGGGAGTGCCAAGGCAATATAATGTGATAGAAATGAACTTCAGGGATGAAGAGGTTAAACTGAAGTTGAATGTCCGTAAGGATAATAGTCAATACGGTTACGACATACCCCAATGGATACTATCCCCTATCGGAATGAAAAGCCTGCCATATTATGAGCATACACTCAATGTGGAAAAGCCTAAGATAGAGTATTTGGTGGCGGATTTGGATAAGACTGTAAGGGAACGCGGAGATTATGGCGAAGCTTGCCTGAGACTGATGGAATTTGGATTGGATAATGAACTGGCTTTGAAGTACTTTGATAGTTTTATATCGAAGGTGGATAATCCAAAACTGCTGAAGGAACTACTCAGGAATCCAGTTACAATATCCCAATATATGACGGCACTCGATGCCGCAGTATCGCTGAAAGATATAGACTGGATAAAGGGCTTGATGCAGAATGAGCAATTTGTAAATGAAAAGAGCCCTTACCTTAGCGAGTTGAAGGAACAGGCAAACAAAATGATTTGACGTTATGGAAGAAAAAATAAAATTCAAAATTAAGCTTGACAGAGTACTTGAAGTGCTATGCAGCCAGATTTATGACTCACCGCTGGCATTACTGCGAGAAAACGTTCAGAACGCCTACGATGCTATCCTGATGAGGAGGCATGTGGATAAGTCGGATGCGTATAAGCCAAGAATAGATATAACTATTGGGGACAAAGAGTTGATTATCAACGACAATGGAATAGGTATGAATTCGGAGTCGTTGAAGAAAAACTTCTGGACGGCAGGATCGAGTGGTAAGAATAATAGCGAAGCCATTGCTGCCGGAGTTGTAGGCACATTTGGAATAGGCGCGATGGCCAATTTCGGTGTCTGCTCAGAGTTGAAAGTCATCACCAGAGCATACGGTGAAGATAAGACCTATACTTCGAATGTAAGGAAAGCAGAGTTGTCGCTGGAGGATGAATGTATCCATACAGTGGACTATTTAGATCAGCGCGATGATTATGGTACAACTATTATCGCAACTTGGGAAAACGGATTTAGCCTGAACCTGACTGATGCCATCAACTATCTTACCCCATACGTGAAATATGTGCCTATACCAGTCGCTGTGAACGGACAGGTCATTAGTCAAACATTGGCGACTATATCCCTAACTGGAGATAAGTTAGAGCAAAGAGAAGGTACGATAGGAGATACAGATGTGTCGTTTGACTACAGAATGACTTTTAACAACCACAGTAATGTGTCACCTCAGATATTGATAGAGAATATCAGAATTAACGGGCTTGCGCAGAAGGGCTTTGTTTGTCTTAAAGCATCGGAGCCCACCCTGTATGGCCTGAGGAACTATTTTGGGCTTGCACCTGTACCAGTCTCTTCTGTGTTTAATTTTGGAGGTGTGGTTAATTTGACCTCACTGACTCCAACCGCAGGTCGCGAGGCTGTTAGCCGTTTCAGCATCAATACTGTGGCCATGATAGTACGCAAGGCAGACGAGGTGGTGGCGAGGGCAATAGCAGCACACGAGATAGCTGACCAATGCAGAGAACTCATCGTGTATATCAAAAATAACCGACGGTTTGAGCTGGCTGGGAATATCCAAATATCCATTTGCGGAACAGATAAGAGGATGAGGTTGGGTGAAGTAGCGCCTGTATTGCATGGTAAACAAGTGAATTACTATGAGGGTAAGGATAAGCAGATACAGAGTAATCATTCGGATGAAAACCATATACTATTGCTTCCTGCTGATGATAGTGTGAGACATCAGGTGCAGATTGCCGTGTTGAAGCAAAAGGGCATTCAGGCTATACCTGACACGATAGACATCAAGCCTATCAGTACTTTGGAGTTGAGTATACCCGAGATTTCGATAGCTACCAAGGTGAAGACGGTATTGGCCGATGACTATCTGATGACGGACTCCACTGTGAAGTTTGCACAGATTTCGCACAATCTGGCGAGTACGGTACAACAGGAAGATGGGAAGGTGGTGGTTTATCTGTCGCGTAACTCTAAAGAGATAAGCTATCTAGCCCAGATATACAATGATAATTTCTCACTGTTTGAACCTATCATCAAGGACTATGTGAGAACAAAACTCTATACGAAGTTTGCGCAATATGTGCCGTCGTCGACAAGGGATGGTGCAGAAGCCCTGTATAATATCTTGCAGCGAAAGAGGGAGTTATATACCATCGAGTATTCGGAGCTGGGAGAGATGGAATCGGTGATGAAGGACTATCTGGACGGAAAGATTCCGTATAAAGAGGTGCTGAAAGCTGCGACAACCATCAAGAACAAACAGACGCAATCCGTTACATCAAAGCAGGTGGGTGATATCAATGAGGTGATGTCGGGCGGAGGAACCGTAACAGCAAATATACCACAACAGAATGCTGAGGGTGGTGTGGAACAACAGACTCTTGATGCTCTGCCGCCAATCATGCGACTTGATGTGGATACTAAGTATAAGGTGCTACATACTGATGACCAAAATCATAAGTTGTCGGGGTATAACACGTTTTTGGCGGTTTCCGACCGTATGTTCAGGGAGAATTATGAATTCTTCTTGCAACCACATACAACTAGAATCATTTGGAGTATGCATAAGATTATCTATATCTTTACGCATGCTTCGAGCAATTTGACACTGTATTATGATATTGACCTGATGAAGAAGTTGGATGGTGATGCAACGGGTGGTAAGATGATTACCACGGCAACCATCGTGACCAAGGAGAGAATATTTATACCTGTGATACCTGAGATGGATGACTATTTCAATATCAAGGATGGACAACTGAAATTTTCGGTAAGATTTGACTCTGTTACACAGTAAATAGAATCTAATGGGAAATATATTTTATAGGTATTAATTAATGTTGGATTACTAAATATGTGGCCAGATAAAGAAGCAAATATAGACTACCTGAATTTTGGTTATATGGTAGATATGGTTGCAGATATTGCAACCAATAGAGATTTATCACCTTCAACAATAGGTTTGTATGGGGATTGGGGTAGTGGTAAATCTAGTTTGATGAAGTTGGCTCTGAAAAAGATAGAAGAGAATAATCCCCAAAGCAGAAAAGAGAAAGATACTACCAAGTCACTCTGTATAGAATTCAATGGTTGGCTCTTTGAAGGCTACGAGGATACAAAATCTTCATTATGTGGAACTATACTGGACGCCTTGGCTGATGAGGAAAGATTCAGCCAAGAAGTTACTGACTATGCTAACGAACTGATAAAGAAGATTGATTTCAAAAAGATACTGGGAAAAGGGATAAAATATGGTTTGGATTTCTTTTTGACAGGTGGTGTCGGCACTCTGACAGACCTGACTCTTAGTAGCATTCTTTCATCCATTAAGGCTAATGCCAGCGACTTACAGGCTAAAGATATTGAAGAAATACTTGACAAGCTTAAGAAGGATGAAAAGGCAAGAACAGAAATCAAGAACTTCCGCAAAGATTTTCAGGTGCTGTTGAAGAAAAGCAAAGTGGAAAATGTGGTTGTGTTCATCGACGAACTTGACCGATGTCTTCCTAATACTGTTCTAGAAGTGTTCGAAGCTATGCGCTTGTTCCTTTTTGTGGAGGGTATGTCTTTTGTAATAGGTGCTGACGAACGTCTTATACAATATGCAATCAGGAGCAAATACAAGGAAGTTCCTGGGAATAACCTCGATATAGGTAAAGAATATCTTGAGAAGGTTATACAATATCCAATAACTATTCCACAGCTTAACCATGCTGAGGTAAATCAATATTTGGCCTGCCTTTTGCTTGAACCAACACTTACTGATAAAAGCGAATTCAATAAGTTTTTAGACATTGTTCATGGCATAGGGCCGGATAAAGAACTTACTATGGACTTGTTGAGGGAGAAAGCGGGTGACATCGCTGATAAGTGTAAAAATGATATGGCTTTGGCAAGGCAGATCTCATCTGTGCTAGCTCCTAGTATCAATGGTAATCCGCGACAGTGTAAGCGATTCCTTAACACACTTACTATGCGATTAACACTTGCCAAAGCGCGGGGAGTGAATCTGGACAAGAACATTCTGGCAAAGTTGATGCTTGCTGAATATTTCAACCCTGAGTTTTTCAAGGCCATTACAAAGCCAGAGAACCGAGAACTATTCAAATCATTTGAAAAAGGTGAAGAATTAAGCGAGAGTAATCCGTTTGCCATGTGGAGAGAGAAAGAATGGGTAAAAACGTGGATGAAGAATGGAACGTCACTCGATGAAGAAAAATTGGAGAAGTATGTCTATTTTGCCAATGTGAAGAACCGCTACGGACAATCCAACCTTGACCAACTTAGTCCAACTGCTCGTAAATGTTACGAGTATCTTGTTGATGGTACCGAGTTGAGTAGGAATAGTGCACTAAAAATGGTAGATAATCTTGCCCCAGGTGAGCAAGCCATCATCGCAGCTGAGGTGTTCGCAGTAATAGAAAGTTCTTCTACTATGAACGTTGAGGTGTTGAGGGCATATACAGAGTTTTGTGTGAGAGTCGGCTTGACAGAGGTGGCATTAGCTAAACTGATGGAGCAACCCACAAGCAAATATACGCCTGAAGCATACGGACAACTCTCACCATTTATTACAAAACTGTCAGCTGACGAAGCCAAACGGCTGAAAGAATATTTGAGCCAGAACGCAGGTTTGAAGAATACCATTGAAAGAGGAGAAAAACTCAACTCAATAATAAAAAGGAAATAGCTATGGGAACATCAAGTTTATACGGAGGTCCCAAAAAGACTTCACTTTTGCCATCAGATTACAATCCGGAGGATACACCAGAGCAGGATAATTCGACAGATAGTAATCCTGAGGAAGCAGATCCGACAGACAATCCAGACGAGGAAAGTCCGCAACAAGAGCGTCCAGAGGAAGAAAAACCAGAAACACCCCCAGAAGTACAACCTATGCAACCTAGTGTTTCATGGGGAACGGCTCGTAGTTCAATGCGTAAAGCAATGAACAGTCGGAGTGGCAGTAATGTAAAGGGCGCAATACGAAACTATACCAAAGCCCTTGGAGGCCATGCCAATGCCACGCGACAAGCCGCTAAAGCCCGCAAGACCGCTTTTGACCTCTATTCGTATTTTTCTGGAACTCCAGAGACTATTCGGAAGCGCTTTGAAGATGCTGGCATCAGGTTTGACGGGCGATCGACAAGGGTAATTTTCAATGATATTTGTAACCTGATAGCTCCCGTTCCTAATGACCTTGAAGATTCCTTGGTCAATATGGCATTACAGGAAACTGTGGCAGATGTTGCAGTTGACGAAAGTATCGACCTCAACCAACTTGAAAGTTTCAACGAGGAGTTGCTGCAGCGTCTGGTAGGTGGCTTGATGAAGCATTATATATTTGACAAATTGATTATGCAGAGCGAACAAACTGCCCTGAAAAACTGTGAGCGTACATCTAATTTGCGTGAACTGGAGAAATCTATCAAGAAGTATATTGACGGTATTGTTGACAGTGTTGTGCCTAGCTTAGTGAAGAATGGTTTGAACCCAGATGACTTTAACAGAGCAGTTGAAACACTGTTTGATATGTCTTATCAACAAATGGAGGAACTGCGATGAAAGAGAGTTTTGTTTTTACACTATCGGAATATGACACTTTTCGTGTTGATGGTTCCAAAAGAGTAAATATAAACGATGCTTCTGAGTTTTTATATACTTTTTGGAATCCTACTGTGGGTATTGGGAAGAAACAGATGTATGCAACTCCTTATCGTTTTACCGATGAAGCTTTGGATTTACTGTATGTTTCTCTTATGGTGTTCTGCGTTGACAGGAGTGTAAGCCGTGAGAAACAGGATGATGCATGGACACGAGGCCTTGAGCTTTACATACCAGTGATGGCCTATGAGAAATGGGAGCGCAGTAAGCCGATACTCATTCAAGCACTTAATTTCTTAACGGGCGACCATTGGATGATCCATTTTAGAGAAAGGGCCGAAATAACTGATGATGAGAACAAATATAAGAAAGGCCGATGGCATTTCCGTCGTTCAGTCAGAAGGATAGATACAGATATTTTCTGCATGTTGTCAGGTGGATTAGATTCCTTTATAGGTGCCATCAATCTGCTTAAAGACGGGAAGAAACCTATATTTGTGAGCCATTATGGTGGCGGTAAAGGCGTTAAAGTCTATCAGGATCGTGTTGTGAACTCGTTGAAGAATAAGTATACAGTTGATTCAAAACGCTTCTTTAGGTTTTATGCTGCGTCAAAAAATGGTGTGGAGGATACTACCCGTTCTCGTTCACTGATGTTCTTCGCACATGCTATCGCTCTTGCTTCTGGAATGGGACACCATGTGGACTTGTATATACCAGAGAATGGTGTAATTTCATTGAACATACCGTTGACGGTGATGCGCTTAGGGAGTCTAAGTACCCGTACTACGCATCCTTATTTCATGGGGCTGCTCCAGAAATTGCTAACAGAACTAGAACTTGATATATCTCTGATTAACCCTTTCCAGATGAAGACTAAGGGGGAGATGATGAAAGAGTGTAAAGACCCTGACTATCTGAATAGCCATTATCAGTTTACGTTGTCATGTTCACACCCTGACCAAGGCAGATGGACTGGCGAGGACGCAGGACACTGTGGCGAATGTTTACCCTGTACAATCAGAAGAGCCGCAATTAAAGCAGCAGGCTTGACTGACATTTCTACGTATCGCCATAATTACGATACCGACACAGGCGTAAGAGACCTGAAATCTTACAAGCTAGGGCTGTCAACACCAAAAGATAGCTATGCTGCTATACAAATGTCAGGTCCGATTACTGAAAGGCATAACGAGTATGTCAGATTATATGAAGAGGGGTTGAAAGAATTAAGAAGCTTTATTGATACAATTTGATGGAACACCTATTTGATACTCATTTCCACTTGGATTTGCAAAAGGATCGAGCTGCGACTATTCGAGATGTTGAAGAAAAGCAGATTTATACTATTGCTGTTACTAATCTGCCAGAATTATATAGGAAAGAATCTGTAGAGATAGCCAGTAAATATATACGGTTCGCTCTTGGTTTCCATCCAGAATTGGTTTATCAATACAAAAAACAAGTCCCTTTAATGTGGGAATTGTTGCCGGAAGTTCGATATGTCGGTGAAGTCGGACTGGATTTAGTTGATAAAAGCAGCGAAAAAGAACAAGAGGCATTCTTTAGTGAATTAGTTGAACGCTGTCGTTACGATAGTAACAAGATTTTTACCATTCATTCTCGTCGTGCAGGTGATAAAGTATTAGATATTTTAGGAGATAACTATAGATTCAAAGCTATATTGCATTGGTTTTCTGGAAGTAAAACAGAATTAGAAAGGGCTATAGATAGAGGTTGTTTTTTTTCTGTTAATGGCCCTATGATGAAATCGAAAAGATTTCTTGATATGTTATCTTTGATACCTTCTAGTCGACTTCTTATAGAAACAGATAGTCCTTTTACCCATTACATGGGTTCGTACGATAAACATCTGAAAAGTATTAAGGAAGAGTTACAGTCTTACAAGCCTGAGGCGGATGTTTGGACAAACTTTAGGAGACTGCTTGGTGGTTAATTTTTAGATGATAAATGAAAAACTATGACTCAAGACGAACGATGGTTGGTGAGATACAATGAGGTGAAGGGGTTCGTTGAACGTGAGCACCGGAATCCTTCGAAGCACCGGATTGAGGAACATGACATGTTGAATTGGCTCAAGGCGAATCGTAAAGCCTTGAATGCTGGGAAGATGAAGCCAGAGAGGGTGGAAGATTTCAAGGAACTATTAGAACTGTGTGAGAAATACCATCATGTGAATCAATATACATAGCTATGAGAACGATGAAGAACGATAACTTGGATGAAAAGAATGCAATGGCTTTCCTCTTCTATTGAGAGAAGGGAGAGCCATTTATGGTTAATATGGATTGAAAGTAGTACGATAGTTGACAATTAAAATGGATTAGGAGTAAAATTGTATGGGAGTCTATAGTAAGGGAACATTGGCAGGTGTTGTTGGGTACAAACAATTGTATCCAGGCAAAGCTATGCCTGCACTTGATGCTCTTCTTACTGGCTTACCTCGCATTTGGGCTATTAGGCTATGCTCCAATATACAGAATAAATTGGTTGGCAAGCCTTTCTATAATCCCAATTTCAGGGATGAGAAAACCACCCAGATAGATGTTCCGAGATTCTTTCTGGGGCCAAAGAACCTTGAACTGCTGCTTGATGTCATTCAGAGATACAAATCTTACCATGCTTCTGAGGAGGAACGGCTGGAACGTCCAATGGAGTATGCGACAGGCTGTGAAACGCCATTGCTACTACTGAAATACGTCATGGCGATGCCTGAAAGCGATGAAAAAGAGGATATTGCCAAGTTGGAGAAAAAACTCTTAGAGGCTTTTCTGATAGCCAATGAGGTGACCTTTAACCGCAAACAAGGCGAGCCACCTTATGAGAAAGAGGATAATCTAGAATTATACATAGCCTGCCTCCTGATGTCGAGGTATGCGTATCAGGATTTCTTTAATGATAAATCTGAACTAGATGAATTGGTGAGAAACCAATGCAGTAGAACGGTTAAGTTCTTCAGATTTGTGGCCAACCATGCACAACTGAAAGACCTGCTTGATGATTTCTTGGATAAATACAACCTGCCCTCATGGAATGAATATGTAAAAACTTACTTTAGCATCCAAGCTTTGGCTAGAGATAAAACGGGTGTGATAAACTTTGAAAAGCTGCAGGATGTAGATGGACTGCTGTCAGAGGAAATAGTAAACAAGGACTCCATTGACATACACGAAGACATACCTCTAACTGAGAATATAGACTATGAAGCTTTTAGGAAAAGGCCTTTTATCAAGATAGCACCTCACGAATATGCTGTCATTGACGTGTCGTTTATGATAAAAAGGATGTTTGATGGGCTATATTTTGATTTTAACGCGCTATGGCAAAGTAAACATGAATATGACCTTCAGGGCTTTAATAGGATATATACTACGGAATTTTCTGAGGAAACAGTTCTAGTGAATTGTCTAAAGGAGGTGGCAAATTCGTTTGGCTGGTTGTCACTTACGGATAAAGAATGTAAGGTACTGATTTCTGAAAAGAAACTGAGCTCACCGCCAGATTTCTATATTCGTGATGGTAAAGATGCCATTCTATTTGAATGCAAAGATGTCAGAATTCCAAAAGAAATAAAGGCGGATGGTACAACTAAGCGCCTTATTGAAGAGGTTGACAAAGACTTTGTTGGGTATCTTGACACAGAGAAGGACAAGTTGCGCTATAAGGGTGTAGGGCAGCTGGTAAGGAATGCGAAAAGAATACAAGACGGTCTGTTTAAGTGGGATGAAAATGTCGATAAAGACAGCAGAATATATCTTGTTTTGGTATTAGCAGACACCAGACATGTGGATGGTGGATGGAAGAACTACTTGAACAGGAAGATGTTTGAGGAGTGTGTGCGGCAAAAGGTGGACTACAGAAGAGTTTGTCCATTGGTGTTAACTGATTTAGGCACACTCATTACCTATAAAAATAATTTCAAGAAATATGGTTTACTACATTATTTTGTGCAGTACTTCCAAAAGACGGCTTTTGACCCAATGACTCTTTTCAAAGGTGACTATACAACCAATGTCATGAATCAAACAATGTCGTTTAGCACGTTCATGAAAGGCGAAAGGCTGATAGGCGGGGAAGAACTGAGTAAGGAAGTCCTGAGCACTGTTGTGAAACACCCCAAGCAATTGGGACATCATTCGTATGTGACCAAGACCGTGGAATATGCGGATTTGTTTGATGATGATGTAAAGGATGCGGAAAATTATCTTTCTGGAATCAACAAAAGGTGGTTGATAGAGGGTGTTGTTCACATGATAAGTGTGGACTCCTTCGAAAGCTTTTCCATGGATGCGGAACGTGGCCTGCTGGTGATGTTCCAGGACTATAAAGAGAAAAGCGAGACGAAGCAATTGTTCCGTAGGCTGAAAAGAATTGAAGATGCGTATCCTGGAACATGGCACACGTTGATTAATCACCAAGCACTATTCAGACTGTTGAGAAAGGTTCTGATGTTACCAAACGAGCGTCAAGGAAAAGGTGAGAGTTCTGAAGCGTATGTATCGCTTTTGAAAGCTATTCTTGCTGAAAACACCAAAGAGATGGCTCGCGAGAAGGAAGTGCTGAGCAAGATAGGCGGTGAGGCAGACATTAGGGATGCCATGATTGTGATGCAGCAGGACGTGTTGAATATAGATCAGTTTGGAGAGAACAAGAAAGAGATAGAAAAATCGCAGATGTTGAAATATCTAGCATTGTGCGAATTTGGAAAGGAACATCGAGAGGTAGGAGAAGCAATTAAAAGGGTAATTGGAAAGCACGGTTTTGAAAGTGCGTATAGCTATATGCTGCTGGCACAGATGCCATTGTCGGTATATCACGATAAAGAGAAATTTGGAGAGGGGCTTTTCTGTTTGCGTCGTGTAGATTTTGAACAATTAGGAGCACTCAGGCTATGGGAGGAGTTCGTATCTTATGTGTCGGACAAACATATTGATGTTTGGGATACAGAAAAGATGAAAACCATCTTCACAGAACAGGAGTTGCTTGACAATACCTGTTTCAGGAAATACCCTGTTCTGAAAATGTCGGAAGAGGAATATGTGATAACCTCACAGCCTTATTATTCGCACTTGTTCTATGATGGCTTCTGGTGGAGTGTCAAAGAAGAATTAAAGGCTCTGTATTCAGACAAAGCCATAATGAACCTGCTGACAAAGGAATTCTCGGAGAAGAAACTATTCTACAATCTGGCTGTTCAGATGGTGGGTAACAAGCGCATTAGGATATATAATGAGTATTGCTTTGATGACCGTCAGCCCTCACCAGACATTGCTATACGGACAAGACACCATCTGTTCATGTTCGAGTATAAGGACATGCGGGTGCTGAGAGATGTGGCCGATGGCAATGATATGAATTTGCTGATGGATTTCATGGACGACCGCCTGAATAAAGAAAAGGGAAGTAAAGGAGGAAACAAGGGACTGCCGCAACTGGTGAGCGACATGGAGGAGTTCTTTACTGGTAAACGGCCATGGGGTGACGACTTTAAGAAAGGAAACGTTAAGATACATCCGATATTGGTTGTGAATAGCCGCTTGTTTACAGTACGGGGTATCAACTATATATTGCAGCAGAAACTGCATCAACGGATATTAGAGAGCGAGATCCTGAAAGAACACACCAAGGAGATTGGCGATTTGCTTGTGATGGATTATGATATGTTGATACTGGTGGTGAGTAAAGCTTATAAGAACTTTGCCGTATTCCATCATTTGCTATACAGCTATCAGACTCATTTGAGAAAGATACCTAACCCAGTGGAGCGTTTCGATTCATTCAAACATTATGTGATGAACAAGTGGGAAGGTGAGAAAACAGAATGCGAAATGAAGCATTTCAAGAATGGATATAAACATGTCGTGAAATCCTTAGTGAGAACGAAGGAGTCGATTTCGTGTACAATGAATAAGAGAGAGAAGTCTTGAATGATATAGGTGGCGCAGGCTGGAACATGCAGACGGGACGGTCATGGTAACAAACGAAACAAGAAGATAATACAGAAATGAGAAGAAGGCTCTATACATCAAACTATACGGGGATATCGGCTTACCTCATGGACTTTGGGTTCGGAGGTTTCCTGGGATATGGGAGGCGTGTGTCTTGTTGTGTGGATGAAAAAGAGCTGAAGATGTATGAAGGATGGCGTAAGAAGAAAGAATGACCCTGCGGAGAGGTGCAGGGCTTGGTGACAATCTCAACGGGTAAACCGTTGAGCACTGTTAGTATATGAGCATCCCCCGATTCAGCTTTTCGTGAGCTAGGTCGGGGGATGTCGCGCTTGGTCGGGCCGGTTTACTGGCGGCGGTAGTTGCCGACGACCTTGTAGATCTCGACGATGATGTCCTTGGGGATGCAGGACTCTACGGGAGTGCCATCAACCATCTGTGTGAAGTTGATGCTCTGCTCGTCAGGCTGAGTGACAGATACCTTGCGGAGAACTTTATACTCGCTGGTAACTACGACGTAGATGAAATCACCGGGAATCTACGTTTGAATGCTGCTCGTAAACGTGGACGTTTAGGAGGGCGTCCCAAGATTCCAAAAGATGATGTCGAGGCAGCCTTGAAGATGTATGATAGCAAGAGTTTTATACTGGCAGAAATAGAAATGCGTACAGGTGTAAAACGTCCGACTCTATACCTGTATTTGAATAGGAGAAAAAATGGGGAACTATGATGTCGAACAAATGCTTTTTGGGCGGGAGTACCACCAAAAATACATTGATAGCACTACGGTAACCCGTAAAAAAAGTGGGTTGCCGTAGTAAAATAACGCATTTTTTCTTTTAATTTCTAAAAATATATATTATCTTTGCACCAAAAATAAACATATTTGGTATGGAGAATAAGAATATAATGGTGGGCAGGCATCAAGAACTTGTACTCCTGCAGGAAATAATCAGTTCCCCCAAGGCAGAATTGGTTGCCGTATACGGACGTAGACGTATAGGTAAAACATTCCTTATTGATAAGACCTTTGATGCAAAATATGATTTCTATACTACCGGTATCTACGAAGGTACTCGTAAAGAACAACTGACTAACTTTTCAACTCAACTTGGCATCTATGCAAAGAAGAAGTACAAGGTTCCCAAGGATTGGATGGAGGCGTTCCTTATGCTTCGTGAGTATATGGAGACTTTGCTTGATAAGGAACGCATAGACATCTTCATTGACGAACTCCCATGGCTTGATACTCCCCGCTCACGTTTTCTTAAAGCTTTTGATTTGTTCTGGAATGGCTGGGCTTCGAAACATGACAATATCAAGCTTATTGTCTGTGGTTCAGCTACTACATGGATGACCAATAAGTTGCTTGGCGATAAGGGTGGGCTGCACAATCGGGTAACGAAACAAATCTATCTGCGACCATTTAATCTTAGTGAGACAGAGGAGTTCCTGAAGTTGCGCGGTTTCGATTTGTCGCGGCAGCATATCATAGAAACCTATATGGCAGTTGGTGGAACACCGTATTATCTTGATATGATGAGTCGAAGTTTAAGTGTGGCCCAAAATATTGATGCGTTGTTCTTCTCAGAGAATGCACCACTACAGAAAGAGTATAACTTCCTCTATAAGTCTCTTTTTAAAGAGTCGCGTCTCTATCGGCGAGTTGTTGAAGTGCTCTCAAAGCAGATGAAAGGTCTGACCCGGCAGGAGCTGATTAAGGAAATCGGAGTAGAAGACAGTGGATATTTCTCAGATGTCCTCGAAGATTTGTGCAATTGTGATTTCATCCGTAGTTACAATGCTTTTGGAAAGTCAGAGCGTGATGTGATGTATCAACTTACTGACCTCTATTCTTTATTCTACCTCCGTTTCGTTAAGAACTATCATGGAGGTGACGAACACTACTGGAGTCATATGGGACAGGATATTTCCAGCTGGGAGGGCTATGCTTTTGAACAGGTTTGCTTGCACCATATTCCCCAAATCAAGCATAAGTTGGGCATCAGTGGTATCTTGACAAATGTATGTTCATGGTCGTGTAAGTCATATATTGGTAAGGATGGTGAAGAGCATAAAGGTGCTCAGATAGACCTGATTATTGACCGTGGTGATAAGACGATCAACCTTTGTGAGATGAAGTTCACAAACAAACCCTTTGCAATTTCTACAGAATATGCACAACGAATGTTGGAACGGCGTGATACATT
>Ga0256404_1007438_pt1 | contig 17327 bp, 19 predicted proteins | sample RumenRJG_01DNA_FD_185990 | JGI IMG/M metagenome (GOLD analysis project Ga0256404, IMG submission 185990) | Bovine rumen microbial communities from Lethbridge, Alberta, Canada - RJG_01 | ecosystem: Host-associated > Mammals > Digestive system > Stomach > Rumen | place: Canada: Alberta | collected...
TAAAATAAGACAATAAAAGCAATAACGCTAAAGAATATATTTAATTTAAGGAAAATATTTGAAACTTTTATTTTATTCATTTTTCTTTCCTAAAGAAAGCGCCCCAGTGCGGGCGTCCACATAACAACTGGTTGTACCGCAGCGGGCTCGACCCGCTGTCGGCTACGAACCTTTGTTATGTGATTTATTTACTCAATCATCAATTTTATATTATCAACAACAGAATTAATTTCCTCTTCTGTTGCTTTTTCAATAAAATCGCAGTTTCTTTGTTTATAATCAAGATTTTTTACTTGGTCACTCAAAATACAACCGTTTATAGAATGCTTGTCTAATACAATTTCAAAAGGATAGCCTTTGATATGGCTTGTAATAGGACAAAATAAAGCCAATCCAGTTTTTTGATTATATTTTTTCTGAGAAACGCAAATTGCAGGACGGCGCCCCTTTTGTTCATGTCCGGCTTGTGGGGTAAAATCAAGCCAAACTAAATCGCCTTTTTCAGGAATATAATTTGAGCTTACCATTCTTCATTGCCTACCGAACTGCCAGTTGATATTTCCGAATGAAGGTTTTCTGGAGTAACCATAGCCAGCATGTCATCAAGAGTTTTTTTCTGCGGAAGAATAACGATCTTTCCTTTTTCTGCAATAACTTCAATTTTACTGCCGTTCTTTACATTGTTGTCTTTTGCCCAAAGAGAAGGAATCCTAAAACCGAGGCTGTTGCCCCATTTCTGAACTACTGCCTGCATAATATACCTCCATAAATATAGTATATACAATGTATATATAATGTCAAGTAAAAATTAGCAAAAGGGAAAGTTCAGCATAAACACATTATAATTTCGAAAATTATAAAACAGCAATGAAGAAGTAAGCAAATAATAATACAACTGTAATAATTGTAATTATATGCTGCACTTTTCTAAATATAAAGTACCAATCTTTTTCTTTGACATAATTTCTAATCAGACCAAATAATAGTACTAGACAACACAAGATTTTTACAATAGTTAAAGTCATCACATCTGCTCCCCAATGCGGGCGTCCACATAACAACTGGTTGTACCGCAGGCAGCTTGACCCGCTGTCGGCTTTGAACTTCTTGTTATGTGATGTGATATTACGCGTAAGCATACAATTTTATTGTCTCAAACTCAGGAGCATGATTTTTTTTTTCTTCTTCCAAATCGTAAAGATTTTGGAGGTTGAGCCAGAACTCTGCGGTTGTTCCAAAAAACTTAGAAAAACGAATTGCTGTGTCAGCTGTTATTGAGCGATGCCCATGAATTATTTCTGAAATACGAGTCTGAGGAATATTAATTTCTTTTGCCAAACGATATGCAGAAATATTCATTGGAACAAGAAATTCTTCCTTCAGGATTTCTCCAGGGTGAATATTCGGCAGTTTGTCATTAGTGGCAATCTGTGATTCTAACATTGTCCGCGCATCCATTTTCAAAGGTAAAAACACTCACTTTACTGATAAAATATACGATCCGTTAATGATTCAATTCTTTTACCATATATCCACAAGTAAAGGGGAAAAAATCAAATTTCTCTGTTCCAATATGTACGAATCCTTCTTTTTCGTACCATTGACGGAGAATTGTATTTTCTTCTACAATTCCAATGTTGATTTTAGCGCAATTATGAGCTTCCGCCTGACTATAAGCATCTTTTAGTAATTTTTGTCCAATTTTCCTATGCCGGTATTCCGGGAGAACGCAAAGGTTATTTAATTCGCATTCACCTTTACCTTGCATCAGAAGAGAATAATACCCGATTATTTTTCCATCAGAATTGGAATAAGCAAACATGTATCTTGGCTCGTTGTCCATCTGATATAAAAGTCTTTCTTCTGTCGTAGCAAAGGCGGTGAACCTTGGGGCATTTTCAATGGTAAATCCAAATTGTTCAGCAATTGTCATAAAACTTTCCCTTATGACTTTCACGCATTCTGACACATCGTTTTTGCTTATTTCTTTTATCATATTGCTTACACCCTTCGATTTCCGATTATAATTATTTCTACAGGTTCATTATATTTTTCTTGTTGATAAAATTCTATAGAAACAACGCCTTCCAAATCCGGCTCATTCAAATTGATTTTATAGTAGCTGATATTCATTCTGAATTTTCTACCTTCATAATTCGGATAATATACAAAACATTTCCTGGACAATTTTTCCGTCACTCCATATTCCCGGGACATTCCCTCAAAACCATTTTTTATTTCATATTCATTTATGTTTGTTTTATTAACAAACTCAATAAGTTGCTTTATCTGATTGTCGATATCGGGCATTTCCGCCAGCGACTGCTTAGAAAAAAGGCTCTTTATTTTAACGACATCTTTTTCTTTTATGCCTTCAACAATTTTTCCTGCAATTTCTTTATTATCTTTTGTTGTTGAAACTGACAATTTGTCAAGCAATTTGGTTCTTGCGGTTTGGAATGTTCCTTCAAAAGCTTTGACTTTTGAACAAGATAAAAATGTAGTTGAAACAAGAACAATTAAGAAGAACAATATTGCTTTTTGCATTTTTCCACCCCTATACACTGCTTGCGGCAAGAGCAAAACAGATAAAATCATACAAAATTATATATATCCAAAATATAATATTTGAAATAGAGCTCAGCTTCTTGGATTTTTCAATATTATCATAATAAAAACTGATTCTAACAACTGTCAAATAATAAAAAGCAATAAGCATTATTGATAGAAAAAAGAATTCCCAGTTTAAAATGCGTTCAAAATTTGTAATCAGTTCTATGCAACTGTGAGAAAAAATCATTAAGCCGGACAGCGCGATGAAAACAAATTGCATTGCGCTCTTATTCTTTGTTTTTAATAAAATGAAAGCTAAACTTACAACAAAAACTATAAAATATACGCCGCCATATATTAAAAAATACTCTATATGAAAGCGCCGAAGATCCATTCCATAAAAACATAAAGTGTTAAACAAGGGAAAGGCTGGCAAAAAGATAAAGCCCAGGCAAGTTTTTAACAAGGATTTATTTTTTCTTAAAAAAATCCACCCAAAAATAGAAATAACAAATGTTAAAAAAAAGGCAATAGTATGAAATAAAAATGACTTATTAATTCTAAAAATAGCGTCTATGCCATATAAAAAAGTGTAAATCATACATTTATCCTACACTATTTTACCACAGGTTCCGCATTATGCATAGGGCGACATGCCGTTCCACATAACAATTGGTTGTACCGCAGCGGGCTTGACCCGCTGTCGGCTACGAACCTTTGTTATACGATTATATTTATTTATATTGGAAAACTTCCAAGCTTAAAATTTTATTTTTGTAATAATTATTATACATAACTTTTGCTCTAAAAAATTAATTTAGTTTTACAGTTTCTTCTTTCAAAATAAAGTTTATTTCTTGAGGATTAAGCCAACACTTTCCATCTTTCGTGTAAATTTCAATTTCATAACATAATTTAACGTTTCTGGATTTTTTTAAATTTACTTCAGGAAGTGAGATAGAAAGTTCTTTAATAACATAATCGTTTTGTAGACTATTATCTTTTTTTTCTATAAAAGAAAAACTTTTTGTATCTAAAAAATCTTTAAGTTGATTTCTTTTTATAGAACTAAATTCTTGGCTTCCATTGTCAAATACTTTGTTTGTAGAAAGGTTGTAATTTCTTTCTTCATTACTATCTGAATAAAACTTATTATCCAGTAAATTTATCTTTTCATTATTAAAAAATAAAGAAGCTGCTTTTAGATTAATGTAATCAATATCAGAAGATTTATTATCAATCCATAATGAAATCTCATAAGGATCTCCTTTTATTTCATGCATTTTATTAGGAAATTCAAATTCAAAATTTTCTCCAATACAAAATATTGATGAAGAAATAGAAAAATAGTCATTTTCGAAATCAATCTCATTTTCATCAAACTTTCGTTCTGCAGTATTTCCATATTGGTCAATTTTAAAATACTCAGCATTATGATCAATTGTGTGAACCCAAGAAAAAAGCAATGCAACTGTTGGAGCACCACAAGAAGATAAAAGGAAAAGAATAAAAATGTAGAAACCGATTATTATTAATTTATTTTTTTTCATTTTTTCTCCAAAGCGCCCCAGTGCGGGCGTCCGTATAACAATATTTTAAACCGCAAACCGGCTTGACCGGTTTGTCGGCTTTGAAAATTATGTTATGTGATTATTACATTATATCGGAAACATTAGGGAAAACTCACTTCCTTCCCCGATTTTGCTTTTTACGCTGACTTTTGCATTGTGATATTTTGCGCCGTGTTTTACGATTGAAAGCCCCAGCCCTGTGCCTGTCGTTCTGTTGCTCTGAAGGTCTTTGGAACGGCTTTTGTCTATTCTGTAAAAACGCTCAAAGATTCTTTCCTGCTGATTTTCTGCAATCCCGATTCCCGTGTCCTTAACGCAAAGCCTCAGATAATCTCTTTCCAAAGTGATTTTTTCGATTTTCACAATAACGCTTCCGTTTTCTTTGTTGTATTTGATTGCGTTTTCTATAAGGTTAAAAATCATCTCCTGTATGACGGTCGGAACTCCGTGTATGTAAGACGCTTCTTTCGTTTTGTTCTCAAGTTCAAGAGAAACATTTTTTTTCTTTGCATACGATTCAAGTGACTTGATTGTTTCGGTACAAATTTCTTCAATGCAGATTTCCTCTTTTTCCATCGTGATGGATTCTTCATCCAGCTTTGAAAGCTTCAGAATATCATTCACAAGAAGAATCAATCTCTGTGCTTCGTTGTAGATGTCTTCGGAAAAACTCAGCATCGTTTTTTCATCAGCTGAACCGCTTTTCATAATTTCCGCAAAACCGCTTATACTGGTCAGGGGAGTTTTAAGCTCGTGGCTTACATTCGCGGAAAACTGTCGGCGGATTTCTTCCCGCTGCTTTTTCTCAAAGTTTTCGTCACTGATACGCTTTATGAAAGGCTTGAACTCTGAAAAAGTTTCATTCGTTTCGGGATTTTCAAAATCAATTTTTTCTATGGAAGTTGTGATTTTTTTTGAAAGTGCAGCGGCCACAAGACCTGAAATAATAAGGGCAATCACTAAAAGGCACAAAAGTTCCTGACTTAAACCGAGCATCAAAAGTCCCGCTGTATATTGCTGGCAGGAAACCCTGAGCACAGTGCCGTTTTCAAGTCGCTTGGCAAAATACAGGTTTTTCTGAAGCATGGTCGAAGAATAGCGGGACACTTTGGAAGAGCCTTTTTCCATCGCTTCGATGAACTCACTGCGGGAAGCGTGATTTTCCATTTCGGCAGGATTTGCCTTGTTGTCAAAAATCACCTTGCCATGAAAATCAATGACCGTGATTCTGTTGTCGGTCTTTATCCCCTCAAAAGTCGTCAGGAGCGAAAGATAATCGCACTCGTTTTCAAGCTCCGAAAAAATACGGTTTTCAAAATACTTGTAAAAGGAGTCGATAAAAATCACCGCACAGGCAAAGTAAACCGCCACGCCAACTAGCATTGTGTTTATAAAAATTCTTAAAGTCAATGATTTGATTTTCATTTTCTGTCTCCAATAATCGAAAAATGGGCCGTTCTGCAATAAGACAGAATCTGGGCACCGCTTCTTTCTATATCAGTACAGATTATAGTTTAAAAATGTTAGATTTTGGGGATGGAAATGTTAAATCTGGGTTAAATTTTTCGGAATGATAGTATAGCAGGGGGTCTACAATCTGCTTGACCGCCCCCAAGGGCAAAGACCGGAATCGGGAGACATGTGTGGCTGTTGCTTGTCCAGCCCAGCCCGCGATGACCGTGGCGTGGTCGCCGATTCGCTCGATATACTTGGCAATCAGAAGGTAGTCAAGGATTGTCTCGCCCTCGTCCGTCTGGCGGCATTAAAATTTAGTCTTTTACCACTTTAGTAATCGCTGCCATTTTTTTGTAGATGTCAGTGTTGTCGTAGTAGCCTGCAAAGTCATTCTGACCTACGCCAAGGGCAAAGACCGGAACCGGGAGGCCGGTATGACTATTTGAAGTCCAGCCAAGGCCAGATTTTGCATTTAAGATGTGGGTGATGGTAATGGTCAAAGGTTCATAAGTTCCGTACATATCGTATTCTTCCTGATTTCTGCCCGTATCATTTTTAATGGTTTTCTCGTAGGCCTTTTTGATTCTGCCAAGTTCATAGTCAGTAAGGACTAGCCCGCCGTTTTTGTCTGAACCAGATGAGCCTGGCATTTTAAGACCGAAAAGATTTTCTACATCAGCCATTACGCTTTCAAAAGAAGTACCACTTTTTTTATAGTCAGCAACATAGTCTGAATCAAACTTTGCGTAAGAGATTTTCTGCCCGTCAAGGGTTCGGAAGAAGAGATTGTAGTCAGTTCCGGCATAACCTATAGTAAGGCCGCCCGTTTCGTGGTCAGCAGTTACGATAATCAGAGTTTCTTTTGGATGCTTGTTGTAGAATTGAATTGCTTCTTCTACAGCTTCACTTAAAGCCAGAGTATCGGCAATTGAAGAGCGGGCATCGTTGGCATGGCAGGCCCAGTCAATTTTTCCCCCTTCAACCATCATGAAAAAGCCTTTTTTGTTGTTCAGAACTTCAATTCCCTTGCGGACATAATCCCGCAAAGCCCATTCACCGCTTTTTCGGTCATTGTCATAGCTCATGGCATTTGAGTCGGCCAGTTTTTCTGCAATAACCAGAGCCTTGTCACCGTTTTTAAGGGATGAAGCTTCATTCTGACTCATACAGACTTTGTATCCGGCATTTTTCGCCAGATCATAAATCGAAGTTTTGTCCTTTTTTTTGTCTTGAGGATCCATTAAAGCACCGCCAGCAAAATAATCAAAGTTAGAAGCAACCAGTTCCTGCCCGATAGCATAGTTTGACTTACGGCTGGCCTGGTGGGCATAAGTGGCGGCTGGAGTTGCATGATTGATATTTACCGTAGAAATAACACCTATTTTCCAACCTTTTTGGTCACGAAGCTGTTCTGCAATGGTGCGGTATTTAATTTTCTTTGTAATATCCACATTGATTGAAGAAGAATGGGTTTTCTTTCCTGTAAAAATGGATGTGGCGGTAGAGGCCGAGTCCGGAGCAAAAGATGTGGCGTCATAAGTAGAGGCTGACCCTGCAACCGGAAAGCTGTAGAAACTTAAAGCCTTCATGGCCGGTGAATCAGAAGGATTTTCTGACTTTTTAACATCAGCTACAATTCCCCCGGCGTCTTTTCCGGCATAGTAAGCAGCTGACTGAATCTGGGGATAGCTCATCCCGTCTCCCACAAAGACAAAAACATATTTTGCCTTACCTTTTCCTGTGGGGTTTTCTGCGATTTTCACATCGGCAAAAAGCCCTGAAGATCCTATCATGGAAAGCAGGGTAAAAGCTGCAGCAATCTTAACTCCCTTAGAATTACATCTTTTCATAAAATACTCCTTGTCATTTGAAATAGATTTTTTTTTGTTTTCAAATGACAGGACCATACTAGCAAGACCGTATTAAAATTCTGGGTAGCTGAAGTTAAGCCTTTGTAAAATCAGCTTTTTTAGTAAATAGACTGCCGGCAATCAAAGCAGTAAGAGGAGCTGTCATAGCAAGACCAAAACTACCTGCAATGGTATTTATTATTTCTGAGGCAACCACATTATTGTTCAGAATATTGTAGACCGGAGTTCCCTGAGCCATGAATGTCATAAGCATGGCCAGGCAGGTTCCAGAATAAGCCAATAAAAGCGTTGTTGTCATAGTTCCCATGGCGGCACGAGCCACATTCATGCCAGATTTTATTGCTCTACTTCTAGAAATTTCCGGAGCATTCGCTACAACCTCATGAACTGCAGAAGTTATATCCACACTTAAATCCATGACAGAACCACTAGCCCCCACACAAACGGAAGCCATAAAAATCCAGGTAAGATTTAAATCCTGAAAACCGGAATAGAGTAAAGCTTCGGAATTATGCATAACCGCCCCGTGAATATGAAAGGCCTTGCTACAAATAATGGATAAAAGCATGGCAAAAAGAATGCCTGACATAGAGCCACAGAATGAAACTAAAAGTCGCCGATCAAAACCATAAACTAGAGCCAGAATAAGAAAGGTCATGGTTGCAACGGCAATAAGGCCGAAAAGTATGGGATTATAGCCTTTGAGAAAGAGCGGTACAAGAATTTTCCACAAAACTAAAATTGTTAAAAAAAAAGAAAAAACTGACCGAAGACCTATTCCCCGAGCAAAAATTACAAGAAAAAGAGCAAAAGCCATAGCCAGAATTAACTCACCCTCAAGCCGGAAATAGTCAATAAGGTTTACGGAAATGATTTTTTCTCCATCGTGATGAACTACCGCCTGAACTTTGTCTCCAGGACGAAAAATCTTATCCTGAGAAAGGGAACCTGAAAGCATATTCCAGCCCTGGTTTTCCTGACCTTTGAATTTTCCGCTTAAGAACTTTATTTTGCATATTTGTTGACCGGTACGGATAATTCCCGTATCAATTAAGCTGGAATTATCACAGTCCAAAACTTCAACTTTACATTTTACAGCATCCTGAAACTGAAGGGCACCTTCAAATCCTGTTGGGATTAAAAGAAGAATCCCCAGCACAATTAAAGATACTCCCCCCCATAAGAAGTTTTTTTTTGCTTTATCAGCAGTTCTTTTTCCAAAATATCCAGATAGAAATCTCACTGTCTTTCTCCGATAAGAGCATAAATCACCCATTCTGCAATATTCACTGCATGATCCCCGATTCGTTCAATGTATTTTGCAATAAGAAGATAGTCCAAAATTGTTTCCCCTTCAGAGGTTTCCCGGATTTTCTGTACCAAGTCTTTTTTTATTGTACGGTAGAGCTCATCAATAACATCATCCTGGACAATGACATTCTTTGCCTTATTGTAGTCTTTTTCTATATAGGACTGGACAGCCTGATGAAGCATTTTAATGATTTCCTCACTCATTTCGGTAAGTTCTTTCATCTTTCCGTATTTGCAGTCCGGCACTTTTTGGACAAGGTCTGCAATATCCACCGCATGGTCGCCGATTCGCTCCATGTCCGTAATCATCTTGAGTGCGGCCGTAATATGACGAAGATCCGCGGCTACCGGCTGCTGCTGGAGCAAAAGCTTCAGGCAGAGACTTTCAATTTCCCGCTCCATCTCGTTTATCGCCTCGTCGTTCTTTGCAACCTCGCGCGCCGCATCCACATCCCGCCCCATCAAAGCAATCATGGAACTCTCAATGGCAATTTCAATCATCTTTCCCATGCTGATAATTAAGCTGTTCAATTTCCACAGTTCTTTCTCATATCGTTCACGCATATTTTCCTCCGTTATACAAAGGCGGCTCTCCACAGCTCAGCCGAATCTTCCGGTGATATAGTCTTCCGTCTTTTTCATCTTTGGTCTGCTGAAAAGCTGCTGGGTTTCGCCTTCCTCAATAATTTCTCCAAGCAGGAAGAAAACCGTCCTGTCGCTGATTCTGACCGCCTGCTGCATGTTGTGAGTTACAATCACGATGGTGTATTTTTCCTTGAGCTTCAAAAGGCAGTCTTCAATTTTTGATGTGGAAATCGGGTCAAGGGCACTTGTCGGCTCGTCCAGCAGAAGCACGTCCGGTTGAAGTGCAAGAGCACGGGCAATGCACAATCTCTGCTGCTGACCGCCACTAAGTTCCAGAGCGTTTTTTTTCAGCTTGTCCTTAAGCTCTTCCCAGATGGCAGCATTCCGCAAGGCTTCTTCTACAATCTGTTCAAGCCTGGCCCGCTTTTTGATTCCGTGAGTCCTGGGGCCGTAGGCAATGTTGTCGTAAATGCTCATGGGAAAAGGATTAGGCTTCTGGAAAACCATGCCCACATTTTTCCGCAGAAGGTTCACATCGATTTTCGGGTCAAGAATGTTGCAGGAATTAAGCTTGTTCAGCCGCTCCTTTTTTCCGTCCTTCAACTCAATCAGTTCCTCCTGCCGCAGAAAAATCTCCCCAGTGATGCGGCATCCCTGAACAAAATCGTTCATGCGGTTTATGGATTTTAGCAAAGTAGATTTTCCACAGCCGCTTGGCCCGATAAACGAGGTAATCTGCTTTTCCCTGATTTCAAGATTTATGTTTTTAAGGGCGTGGAAATCCCCGTAGTATAAATCCAGATTTTGAATTCTGATTTTTTCATTTACTTCCATTTTTTCCTCCCATCTTCCCCGCCGCAAAGTCCGCCAGCGCGTTTATCCCCGCCACCATCACAAGCAGCACGACCGCGGTGGCAAAGGCTTCTCCAGTGTGAAGCCCCTCGGAACTGAGCACATACATGTGAATTGCCAGAGTCCGTCCCGAGCCAAAAAGATTCTTGGGAATTTGGGCGACCGTTCCGGCTGTGTAAATCAAGGCTGCAGTCTCTCCAACGACACGCCCCGACGCAAGAATTATTCCGCTAAAAATTCCAGGAAGTGCGGATGGCAAGACAACCTTATAAACCGTGCGTAATTTTCCGGCTCCAAGGCCAAAGCTTCCTTCTCGTAAAGTCAAAGGAACAGCAAGCAGGGCTTCTTCCGTCGTCCGCATGATTGTCGGTAAAATCATGATTGCCACCGTTGCCGCTCCTCCCAAAAGTGAATAGCCCCAGTGCAAAAATCCTACAAAAAGCAGCATCCCAAAGAGGCCGTATATAATGGAAGGAATGCCGGTTAAAGTTTCATCTGTCATTCGGACTAGCTTTACAAATCGCTTGTCTTTTCTTGCATATTCTACAAGATAGATTGCACTTCCAATCCCCAGCGGGCAGGTAATCAAAAGCGCAAGCAGCGTCATTACCAGAGTATTTACCAAAGCCGGAATTGCCGAGCAGTTTTCTGAAGTGTATTCCCGGCTGAAAAGGCTCGGCGACAAATAAGGAAGTCCTTTTACAAGAATGTATCCAATCATAAAAAGCAGGAGAAGCAATGTAATGCCGGCAGAAAAATAAACTGCGATTCTTACAAAAGGGGCGCCTGCCCCTCGCTCCAGTCTCCTCACTCGGCAAGCCTCGCTCCGGTGTCTTTCGCTACCCCCTCTAGCGGGCTCAAACGCCGCCCGCAACGCCTGCTCTCTTTTTCCAATCATACAGGCCCCCTGTTTTTTACAAGATTAAAAGTAAGATTTATCAGAAGGATAAAGGCAAAGAGAACCACGCCTGTTGCAATCAGGGCTTCCCTGTGCAAATCTGCGGCATAGCCCATTTCAATTACGATGTTTGCCGTAAGAGTCCGCACTCCCTTCAAAATTGAATCTGGAAGGCGGACTTGATTTCCCGCGACCATAATCACCGCCATGGTTTCTCCAATTGCCCGTCCGATTCCCAAAATGACACCTGCCATAATCCCGCTTTTTGCGGCAGGAACTACAATGGAAAATACGCTCCGTTCATGACTTGCCCCCAAAGCCCTTGCGCCCTCGTAATAATTTTGAGGAACTGCATTCAGAGAACTTTCTGAAACGCTTACGATTGTAGGCAGAATCATCATGGCAAGCAAAAGAGATGCTGACAAAATTGAAGAGCCGTTTCCGCCAAAAATGTCGCGCACAAAGGGCACGATAATCATCAGCGCAAAAAATCCGTAGACAACGCTGGGAATTCCTGCCAAAAGATTTATGGCCGATTTTAATATTTTATGCAGCCATGCGGGACAAAACTTTGAGAGAAAAACGGAAGTCATAAGTCCTACCGGAAGCCCGATTATCAGTGCCCCTGCGGTAACATAAAGGCTTCCTGCAATCATCGGGAAAATGCCGTAAAGATTGTTTGCGGGCTTCCATTTTGTGCCTAAGAGAAAGTCTGCAAAACCGATTTTATGTATTGCAGGCAGTCCATTGGCAAACAGGAAAAGACAGATGAGAAGAACGGAGAAAATGCTGAATATTGAGCAGAGAAGAAAAAGATATTTGAAAAGATTCTCTTTTACTTTCATAAGAACTCCAGGGGGAAATTCCCCCGTTTTGTTTAGTTCAGTTTAGTTTACTTCATTCCATTTTTTGATTTTTCCGGTGAAAATCGCCTCAACATTTTCTTTCGTAAGATTTTCCAGAGGATTTGCTTTGTTTACGATAACTGCAATTCCGTCAATTGCAATTGTGATTTCCTTTACGCCTTTTGCTTTTTCCGAATCCTTTAAGTCACGGCTTGCCATTCCAATATCACAGGTTCCGGCTATGGCATTGGAAACGCCCGTGCTTGAATCGCTTGTCTGAAGCTCAATTTTTGCATTTGGATTAACAGAGCCGTATGCTTCGATGAGTTTTTCCATAAGCGGAGAAACCGAGCTTGAGCCGGAAACCACCACTTTTCCTTCTGCCATGTTTGAGTTGTAGGCTTTTGACTGAACCTGAATGTATTTATTCCCAGCGACGATTTTCTGTCCGCCATCAGACAAAATAAAGTCCAGAAAATCCTGTGCGACAGGAGAAATATTTTCTTTTACGGCAACATTGAAAGACCTGCTAATTTTGTACGCTCCGCTGTTGATGTTCGCCACGCTGGCCTGGGCTCCGTCGATTTTCAATGCTTTGACAGATGAGTTCAATGAACCAAGGGAAACATAACCGATAGCGTATTTGTCTCCTGCAACGCTGGTAAGCATTACGGCTGTAGAATTGGTGATGGCCGCTTCATCTGTGGTATAGTCAACTTTTTTACCAGAAGCATCTTTCTTTTCGATTTTGAAAAGTTCTACGAAAGCACCACGGGTTCCAGAACCTTCTTCACGGCTCAATACAGAAATTGCTTTCTTATTGTTGAATCCTGAATTGCTCCAGGGCCAGGCAGATGCTGCTGTAAGGGCAGAAGTAAGGATAAGGGCTCCTGCTGCGATTTTCTTAAGATTAATTTTCATACTAACTCCTTGAGATTTCTCATCTCTAAACTTAAGATGATTGAAATCTATCAGAAGCCGGTTAAATTCTTATTTTGAAATCGTTAAGTTTCTGTAAAATTTCGCGGATTTCATTTTATCCTGTACCCAATCCCGCGGATTGTTTCGATGATGTTCTCATCGCTCAGTTTTTTTCTAAGATAACGGATATGCACATCCACAGTCCTTGTCTCAACATCTGCATCCGTTTTCCAGATTTTAGAAAGCAGCTGCTCGCGCGTTATGATGTTTCCCCTGTTTTCCAAAAGAATGCACAGAAGTTCAAATTCCTTTACCGTGAGAAAGATTTCGTTTTCTCCGCAAAAGACCTGATGCTTCGCCCTGCTGAGCCGTATTTTTTCATATTCAAGAAGAGAATCTTTTTCTGCCGGAAGAGCTTCGTATCTTCTCAAGACTGCCTTTATCCGCGCGACGAGTTCCATAATCCCGAAGGGCTTTGGAATATAATCGTCCGCTCCTGTTTCAAGGCCTAAAACTGTATCGTATTCGGTAGTTTTCGCGGTCAGCATGATTACAGGAATATGCCGGGTCGTCTCCTTTGCCTTAAGCTTTTTCAAAACAGCAATACCGTCTTCTTCCGGCAGCATTATATCAAGCAAAATCAAGTCGGGGTTCGTGTTCCCGATCTCTCTCCAAAAATCCGAGGGAAAAGCAAAGCCTTTACATTCCATATTCTGAGCATTAAGCGCATATTCAACCAATTTTCTGATTGAATCGTCATCTTCCAAAAGAAAAATCATGTCTTATTTTACACCTTTTTTGACCGCTTTGTTCAGTTTTTTTTCTGCCTTGCTTAAATTTATTATCAGTTCCTCGCACAAAACAGCCTGCTCGTTGTTCAAATTGTTTGTGGCAATCAGCGCGGTTATGTAGTTCATCAGTTTTTCGCCTTCCCTTTGGACGAACAGGACTTCATCAAAAAATTCCTGCTCATCTTCAATTTTATTTTCCGAAATTCTTTCTTTAGTGATGTTCGCAAAATCCAGCACCTTATCAACCTTTGACTGAATCAAAAGAAGGGCAGATTCAGGCTCGTTCAGAAGTCTGTAATTCAGAAGATTTTCCATACTGTCCACCGGAAGCGGATTTTTTTGCCCGTCGTCTTTTACAAGGCGGTTTACTATTTTTACCATCACTTTCAAAAGCGGAATCCAGATGATTGTCATGGCGACATTAAAAATTGTGTGGGCATTCGCAATTTGCCTTGAGATTATTTCCACTTCAATGCCTTTTGGACTGACTGCTTGAACGAATTTCGCAAAAATCGGAATAATCCAGATGAAAATCAGCGCGCCGGAAATATTGAAAAGGCTGTGGGCGATTGCGCTTCGCTTTGCATTTTTCGACTGTCCGATTGAGGCGAGGATTGCCGTTATTGTCGTTCCGATGTTGTCGCCGAGAAGAATCGGGATTGCGCCGGAAAGTCCGATTACGCTTGTCATTCCGTCACCTGTGTCCTGGGAAGCAAAATTTTGAAGGACGGCAATCGTTGCACTGGAACTTTGAACGATTACAGTCATCAGCGTGCCGGTCAGAACTCCGAGAATCGGAATGTCGGAAACTTTTTCCATCATCTGAATGAACAAGGTGCTTTTTGCAAGCGGTTTCATTACGCCACCCATTGTTTCAATTCCCAAAAACAAAAGGCCAAAAGCAAAAATGCTTATTCCTATATTTTTCCACTTTTGATTTTTTACTATGAATGACAGTAAAAATCCGATGAAAATAAAAACGTATATATAATTTGAAAGCTTAAAGGCAATTATTTGAGCTGTTATGGTTGTTCCGATGTTTGCACCGAAAATAATTGCGATTGCGACAGGAAGGCTCATCACTCCCGCCGAAACAAATCCGATGACCATTACGGTTGTCGCACTGGAGCTTTGCAAAATTGCGGTTGAAAAGGCCCCGACCAGAACGCCCAGCAGAGGATTTTTTCCGATTAGGGACATGACATTTTTGATTCTAGAACCAGCCGCTTTTTTCAGGCTTTCGCTCATCATGTTCATTCCGAACAGGAACATAGCAAGGCCACCCAAAAGCCCGAAAATAATTTTCAAGTTTGCATTCATAAACACCTCGTTTCTATCCGAGTGTAGTTTATGAATGTTAGATTATAATGAAAAAAATGTTAAATTTGGGTAAAATTCTGTATTAAAAAAGCGCCCCAGTGCGGGCGTCCACATAACAACTGGTTGTACCGCAGGCAGTTTGACTGCCTGTCGGCTACGAACCTTTGTTATGCCATTACTTCATTTTATTATGGATTATTCTTTTATTCTACAATTATATTTAATATGGAAAATATATTATCAGAAATATTTTCCATTCCATAATCACCGGGATGCATTCCTACCCCCTGATGTTCATACTTTATTTCGGAAATAGCATAATTATTTTTATCAAGTCCATTTCCTAAGTGAGATAAATCTATGATATATGATTTTGTTTCAATTGCTACTTTTGTAAATAATTGATTTTTTTCGCTAGAATGCCAAAATGGTAGACAAACAATCCTTGTATTATTTTTTCCAAATGATTCTATTAGTTTGATATATTCATTGTAAAATTTTTCTTTATTACCGATTACATCTTCTTGTAATACATTTTCTCCTAATTGGAAAATTATATATTCTGGTTTAAAGTTCCATATTTTTTGAAGACGGTTAATATCGAAGCTTTCAAATTCCCTTTCCCAATCAGCTAAATTGATTAGTGCATATTCAATATTTACATTTTTACTTTCAGCCAATTTTTTTACAGTTTTGTGGACATAATCTTTTTCTAAAGACGAAGCGGCCATTCCTGATGTATGATTCCAACCAATTGATTCTGAAGTAGAATGTAGAGTTAATGAATTTCCTATAAAAGCTATTTTTATTTTTCTATTTGAAGAGTTTATTTGATAGTTTGAAATAACAGGTTCAATCACGGCGGTATTCATATCTAAAGCCAGTTTTTCAATTTTTTGTTGATTGTTAGGCAATATCTTTAGTATTCGATTTTTTATGCTTTCTCTTTTGTAGTAAGCAACAAAGCATAACATAAAAAACATGATAAAGTTTAAAATGATTGAAACTAAGAATTTCTTTGAAATGGACTTTCTCATTTTCTTTTTCTCCATAAAATTTAGTGAAAATTTGTATGTCCATTTCTAATATATTTTTAATAGAACCGCCCTAATGCGGGCGTGGGCATAACAACTGGTTGTACCGCAGCGGGCTTGACCCGCTGTCGGCTACGAACCTTTGTTACACGAAATTATTTCTTAAACAATATTTTCTTTTTTATTTTTCCTTAAAAGAAGTTACTGTTTTTTTTAAGAAGCAACGCTTCCATTATTTTATGAACAATTCTAAGCGACGAATGTCGCGTACTACCGCTTCCTTGCTTCGCCCTAAAGTTTAATAAATAATAGAAAGCAAGCTCGACTTGCTTTTTATTATTTTCAAATTTTATTGTTTCTTGTTCAATACAAATATCTCTTCATATTTTTGAGTTTATTCTTAACAATTCTCTATATATTAGATCTTCTTTATTCTTAAATATTCCTAATATTCGTTTCGATTTTGGTCCAAAATTATTTAATTTATTATTTTTATATTGAGCAAAATTAAGTGCAAGAATACATTCTTTTTTTGCAATGTCGATATTTCCAAGTCTTTCTTCAAAAACTGCAATATACCCATGATACCAATAATCATGTACAGGAAAAACACTCTCTTCATGGAATTCTTTCAAAATATCAATACATTTCTTATACTCTGATTCTTTTTTTAGCCTTAATACTAATTCTGCAAGCCAATAAATATTATCAGTCTGAACATTCGATTCTTTTCTTCGCCATTTAATTGATTCATATACTTTCTCCAATGCCTTAGTATTTTCTTTTAATTTGTATAAACATTTACTTTCATATAAGCAGAGTTCTTGTTCCCAAAAATCATTTTCTTTTATAGACCTAGCATACTCTATAAGTCGCAATGCCACTCTGGGTTTCTTTGTAACAAGATAAAATGCTTGAATTTTAAGATACTGTACTTTTGAAGAACGAGACTTTTCTAGTTTATCCTTAAATACACATTCAATTCTGTTATTCCATTTTTTATTTCTATACCAATCATCATTCATATTTTATTTTCAGCGCCCCAGTGCGGGCGTCCGTGTAACAATTGCTTAAACGGTGGCGCGGCTTGACCGCGACATCCGCTTTGAAGCTTTGTTATGACAAATTATATTTCTTATACAGAATTGGATTTCATAAATACTTTTTTTTCTTTATGAAGTTTTCTGTACTATTTTTTTGAAGTGTATGCTTCAATTTTTTTCCTAAGCGGCGTAAAGCCGCGTTCTACCGCTTCTTCGTCAAAGCCCTAACGTTCAAATAATTTTAGAAAATCTGGCTTGAACAGATTTTCTAAAATAT
>Ga0256404_1007440_pt1 | contig 17325 bp, 16 predicted proteins | sample RumenRJG_01DNA_FD_185990 | JGI IMG/M metagenome (GOLD analysis project Ga0256404, IMG submission 185990) | Bovine rumen microbial communities from Lethbridge, Alberta, Canada - RJG_01 | ecosystem: Host-associated > Mammals > Digestive system > Stomach > Rumen | place: Canada: Alberta | collected...
TTGCCGGGTTGTATTGCAGCACCACATTCAGCCCGCCGACTGGCAATGTTCTGGTTTCTGCCTTCTTCAAGTTACGATAGTTTTCCGCCGCCATCGGCCAGACCGACAGCTGATCGCAGATGAATTTCTCGATTCTTGAATGAGACATATTACTATAGCAAAGCTAGAAGAGACTTTTTAATATTAATGAACTCTTGCTCGAAATTCGGGGTGAAGATTCCTGTTCCTAAAGCATTCTCTATCTCTTCCATGCTCCAATATCTTCCTTCCACCACCTCAACTCCATCCGGATGAAGCTCAAAATTTCCTACCGCTGCGAAAACGTTCACCAGCTCTTTCTCCTGCTCCGACTCCCAAACATAACTTTTCAGGTAAATCGGGTTGAAATCCCTGAATCCCAGTTCTTCCCAAGCCTCCCTGTAGAGTGCCGTAGAAAGATATTCGCCAAAGTCTATATGGCCTCCGACGGCTGTGTCCCACTTGCCAGGGAGCAAATCCTTGGACATGGATCGTTTCTGAATATATAACTCTGAATTCCTACTAATTATATGCAGATGGACGACCGGGTGCAGCAATTTAGAGCCGCCATGGACATATTTTCTTGAAGCTTGGCCGATGACCAAGCCATCCGGTTCCACTATGGGAACCATCTCGGCATCTTTCAGCCTCACGCCTCCTGGGGTATTCACCGTTGGAAGCGGAAGCACCGGGACTGGATCTACTGGATATACTAATTCGAACATGTTAAAAATCAATCTGAGCGCAGAAGCAAGACTTGCCATTCAGCCTTCCTTCTATGAACCAACTGTCTCCGACATGGCTTCTGTACAGCTCCACAACGTCTCCTGGCTTAGTCTCCTTATTGAAATTAATTCTCACGTCCGTCACCATTCGAGAAGACACGGTGTCATAATCGATGCAGTCCATCGCCCAAACAAGGTATCTGGCGTTATTGGTGTGCTGGTTGAAATCCACGTCGGAATATTCAATTACTCTTTTGCCCGCCAATTCCTCGCTGACAGACTTTGGCATGACTAACTTGGTGCAGTTCTCGGCTATCGCATCATCGTGGCATTGCGTCTCCATTGGCACGAAGGATCCAAGAGTGTCGCTCTTGACCATGGCCCTGGTCTCCATATTCATGACCACCCATGACGATGTTCCGACTACCAGAGCCTTCGACTTGTCATTGAAATCTACGTCGTCCTTAGCTCTCATCTCAAAATCTCTCAAGAAGAAGGGTCCGCTAAGGCCTTTGTGCCATGTGTAAAGCCTCACGGAGTCTCTCCATTTTGGAGGGTTCTGGAACTTGAAATGCATGCGGCATATCACCCAGGCGGTTTTCCTGGCAATCAGCTCGTCATAGCCGAAGCCTAATGTCTGTGCTGCCCAGAATGCGATTTCCTGGGCAAGATCCATGAAAGAGGCTGGTTTCAGATGGAAAGAAGCGTCTGTGTCGTAGCATGGAATCTGGACATCTTGCCAATATCTGTTTTCGGATGTATAAAAATCATTCATTCTAGCTTTCTATCTTATTCTTTTTAGGCCGGCTTGATCAGGAATCATTCGTCAGGGGCGTTAATTATTTCCAGTTCTTCCGGCGTGTAAAGTATGGAATCTATGAACTTTGGTGCTGCATGCGCTAGTATTATGAATATTACGAATAGCGCTGCCGCTAAGCCCACAACGCAACCAGTCGTTATTCCAGCCACCCGCCAACCTTTTTTATTCCTAACATTCTGAGCCACTGGTGATTCTGGCGCTAGTTTTTCTTGTGGCCCTGGAGCCTCCGGTGCCACTGGAGCCTCCGGTTCCGGTTCTGCTGGTGCCTCTGGTGCTTCCGGCGCCTGCGCATCAGGTGCAGTTGGCGTTTCCGGTGCTTCCGGCGCCTGCGGTTCCGGTGCTGCTGGTGTTTCCGCTTCAGGTGCCGTTGGTGTTTCCGGTGCCACTGGAGCCTCCAATGAGAATGGAGTAACTGGTGCTTCAAGCTCAGGCTCTTCAACTATAGCCGAAAGTTTTTCAACCACCTCATGAACCTCTTCCGGAGTCTCCTCGTGAGTTTTCAAAGAAACAGGCGCAAGCCCGAAACCATAAGGAAATATCTCCAAGTCCTCCTCCGGAATGAAAAAGAACGCATTCTCCTTCGTAGCGCGAAGCCTTCCCAAACCAGGAAAAACCACCACCTTCTTCTTGGTGAGCTCCTCCTTCACCCCAGCCACGAAATCAAATATTATCTTCTTAGAAGTCTCAAGATCAGTCTCATTAGCCCTAGAATATAGCTGAGCCAGCTTATCATCAGAGCCCTGCCTTTCCCTGAAAGCAAGCCTCCTGTAAGGCGGATTGATTGTATATCCCCGATCTGAGAACGACGCAGGCACTATCTCGGTCACGAATGTGCCAAGACCCGGAAGCGCAACCTCCTCATTGTCAAGGATAAGATCCTTGATCATATCAGCCAAAAGGGCAATCTCCATAAACTCTACGTTGGAATTAGACACAAAGATACTTAAAAAATTAAAGAATATTCCCATGATGGCATGTCCTGCCACGTACCCAGCCCGCAAATGAGTTTTCATCATTTCAATCAAAAAATGCTCAAAAAAATTTGCATAAATATCTTTTTGTTGTACCTTTGCAATCCCGAACAGGACACCAAGATGGACATCTCCCCTCTGGCTGCCTGAACGGAAAACACAAAAATATTCCTCAATAGCTCAGTTGGTTAGAGCACCTGACTGTTAATCAGGGGGTCGTAGGTTCAAGTCCTACTTGAGGAGCAGAAACGGACGATAGAAATGTCGTCCGTTTTTCTTTATTAAGGCAAGCAGTTCATTTCGAACCGTTTACTTTTTTCTTTGTATATTTCCCGGGGCATCCCCAACCCAACATATTCCCACAAAGTCAGTCCCATTCCACCCTTTTCCGCACTCTCTGCGAGTACTCTGCTAGTTCTCCCCTGCTCAACTCTGGAATTTGTCATCCTTGCCATAAGTAGTTGGGATAACGCACTCAAGCTTGGAATTTGTCATCCTTGCCATAAGAGGCTAGGTCAGTCTGCGAAACTCCGGAATTTGCATCCTTGCCATAAGAGGCTAGGTCAGTCTGCGAAACTCCGGAATTTGTTATCCTTGCCATAAGAGGCTAGGGCAGCCAGCGAAACTCTGGAATTTGTCATCCTTGCCATAAGAGGCTAGGTCAGCCAGCTCAGTTTGAAAAAGTCGGCAACAGTCACCTCCGAACTGGACCCCTAGAGGCATCTGCCTATTCCCCACCCACCTTTTAAAAGCCGAGTCGGCAACACCATAACGCATTTCTATGCATATTCCCGATGTCACCATTGCCCACTATTTTCAAAGTGCGATCAGCAAAAGCCGTCGATGCCATCAAGGACGATGTTTGAAAATAGAGAAGTAGACCTGTTATATGAAAACGCATAGGGAAGGTATCAGAAAAGACATAGGTGAAAAGCCACATGTTCAGACTTCTTAACCGCCATTGAAGCAGTCTACTACATAATCATTATATTAGCCGATAATTGCACCGAGCACAAAAATAGAATATATAAATTTGTGCTCTATGGAACAGAAAAGGAGATCAGCAAAGTTCAAGACAGAGGTGGTTCTGTCTTTGTTACGCGGAGAGTCAGCAGAGGAGCTGAGCCGCAAACATGGTGTAACGATGGCAGACATTGCCCAGTGGCGTGATGACTTCATTACAAACGGGACTCAGGGGTTCAAAAAGAATCCTGAGGAGTCCAAACTCGCAAGAGCTGAACGTAGGATTGGCCAGTTGGAGATGGAACTCGATCTAGTAAAAAAAAGAACGAGTTGGTGGCGAAACTAAAAAGAGGATAGTCGCCATCCTCTCCGAAGAGAAATATGATAAGACAGGCAAGAAGTATCCGATGCGTCTCATACTGAAGGTGGTTGGCTGTTCATCTGGCAATTGGTATCAGACAAAGTCCGATGCCAACGAGAAGATAAAACGAGGCCGGAAGGCCATCCTCAGCGATGCGGAGTTGCTCATTGAAATAAAATTGATTATTGACAACTCCCTATTCAAGGGAGAAGGGTATCGCAAGATATGGCACAGACTGCTTCGCAAGGGCAAAAGGGCGGACAAGGAGAGAGTTAACCGCATCATGCGAGAGAATGGTCTTCTGAGCCCGTATAGACATTATCCTGCGACAGTTCGCAAGCGCACTCATAACGGCGTTATTGTGACAAAGGCTCCCAATGTGCTTTGGGCCACCGACGGCAAGAAGTTCTATGTTGAAGAACTTGGATGGTGCTGGTTCTTCGGGGTGATTGACCACTTCAATGACCAGTTGCTCTCATGGCACATCTGTAAGAAAGGCGACAGGTTCGCGGCGATGGAGCCAGTCCGTGATGCCGTCAGGAAGGTGTACGGCAATGTTGACAAGGATGTTTGCAAGGGACTGGAGTTAAAACTGCGCAGTGACCACGGAACACAGTACGACTCGAACGACTTCAAGAAAGAGATGGAGTTTCTAGGGTTGAATATGTCAAAGTCATTCGTTCGTTCGCCAGAGTCAAACGGCTGTATCGAACGCTTCAACAGGACTTTTGAGGAAGAAGTCTTCAGTTTGAACCACTTCAAATCATTGGACGATGCACGTATCTCGATAAGACAGTTTATTGACAATTACAACAAAGACTGGCTCATAGGACGCCTGGGATACAAGTCGCCTCTTGAGTATATGGCTGAATATGAACAGAATAAGGTCGCTTTGGCGACCGCATAAACAACCATGAAAAACTTCGCAGGGTTAGCCCTGGCGGCTGGGGACGCAGTCCCCAATGAGCCCTATATGATTATTAATATTAAAAAATGCTCGGTTTTTACAGGCTAAAACAATCATTTTTTCAATTCGGATATTGTTTTTTAGTTTCTATAACATTACTTTTGCTTCTGAGTAAGCCTACTTTTGCTTGCATCCCCAATTAATAAGCAAGCAAAATTAGTCTCTTGCATCATTTTTTGACATGAGAAATTTACTAGCGAAGGCTAAAGTCCTTGCGCAGAAGACATGAGGAATTTGCCTTTTGGGCAAGACCATACTAGATCACGGTGAATACATTCAGCCGTATGCATTAATTAACTATTTGATAATCATTAAGTAAAACATTTGCGTTATGAGAATTAAATTCTTCTATTTTTTAGCTACGGCAGCAGTTGCCTTCAGCTGTCTCACTGGTTGCAGCAGTGATGATCCCGACATGACAATCGAACCATTATCAGGCATCGACACGTACACGATCTCTCCAAATCAAGAAATCGAACTGAAAGTTAAAATCGAGCACTTTGGCAAAACTTCGACTTCTCTGATTGCGATGTCATCAGACTCGAATTACGCAGTCGCAGCTGGCGCTTTAGCAGAAGATGGTTCTGGCACAGTAACCGTCAGCGCTCCTAAATACATACTGAATGCTACTACATTCACTGTCACGGTGACTGCGAGCGATGACCACAATCAGAAGACAGCCTCACAGATATTCAATATCAACGCAGAGGCATCTCCGAATATTGTGATTTCCGCAGAAAGTGCCAACTCCTTCATAGTAAAGCCGGGCTCGCTATTTGGTTTTACCGCTAATAAAGGAAATTCTTCCGAGTCAGTATCGATTGATCAGGCTGTAGTGCTATGGCAGGATACCAAAGGACTTATTAATGACATCTTCGTCGAAGGGAATGTCATCCATGCCGTATTGACTGCTGGGGCAGAAGGAAATGCCGTTGTTGCCGCGCTAAAAGACAACAAGGTTCAGTGGAGCTGGAATTTGTGGGTCACTGACTATGATCCATCAGCTAATTCTTTCAGCTATGCTTCCGGTGAAACCATCTATACAATGATGGATCGTAATCTTGGAGCCCTCTCTAGCTCCTCTGGATCCGACAAGGTGAATGGAAATTTCTACCAGTGGGGCAGAAAAGATGCTTTTCCAGGATCCACGTTCAATGACACCCTGAAAGTTTCTTATGATTTTAAAGGAGATACCGCAAAATTCAATTACGAACCAGTACACGAAGTTTTAAATGTGGAGAATAGCATAGCTAACCCAATGACGCACTACTCTGGAGTGAGCGGCGGTAATTATTCATGGGTTTCTTCTGATTTCGCCTCTGTAGATAAGGAAACCGTAAAAAATCTTTGGGGCGGTGAATCTCAGAAAAAAAGCCTGTACGATCCATGTCCTGCAGGATGGGAAGTCGCTCCTATTTCCGCATTAGGATTTTACACAGACAAGGCAATATCAAAAGAGAAGGTCTATGATGGAGCCGCCTCAAATAAGAATTTCCGAGGCATGAATATCACTCTTGGTGAAAAGACCTATTTCTTCCCAGCCCAGGGCGAAGTTCCTCATGGCGGAGAATATTGCAACGGAGTAGGATCCACATGGCCTTGCGGCAAAGTCTGGTCAGCGAATACTGACAATATGGAGAGCAAAAGCTATTTCCGTGGCGCTTGCATAAATGTAACCCCTTCCTCTTGTTCTTCTGGAAAAGTCTCGCTAGGCTATGCGCTTTCGGTAAGATGCGTCAAGGAATAAAGAATCAACTACTTGACATTATATTAATAATTAATAAAAATGAAAAGAATATATCTAATCATGATGGCCGTCATGGCGATTCTGAGTCTCAACGGCTGTAGCGGAGATGGAAGTAAGGATAATCCCGACAAACCAAACACTAATCTACCAGATTTGAAGGTGTCCTTCTCTTCAGATAGCTTCACATGCAATCCTGGAGAAACTATGTCCCTGCCTTACACGATAACAAATATTCAAGGAGCTCAGCTTTCGTTATCAGCAAAATGCTCTTCATCTGAGTGCAAAGTTTCTGTTTCTGTGGAGGAGAATTTTCAAGGATCCGTCACATTTGTTGCTCCAGCATATTCAGATGGCAAGCCTGTCACAGTCACTCTGGAAGTAAGCGATCCCGCAAACAAAAGGAACGCCTCTGCGACAGCCTCCGTGACCGTTAATGAGTCAGATCCATTGACCATTGCCGTAGCTTCAGGACTCAAGTCAATTGCCATCAAGCCGAATGGCAGCATAGACATTCCATTCGACATCACTGGCGCAATCTCAAAAGTTTCCATTAGCGAATGCAAAGCAGAAAATGGATGGAACGCACAAGCCTCTGTCAATTCCGACAATAAATCTGGAGTAATGAAGCTAACGGCACCGGGGAGCCTTACAAACTCCGTAACAGCAAGCCTTTCAGTTAAAGACGAAAACAACAGAACAGCGTCTCTGAGTCTTACGCTATCAGTAGATGAGATCAGCACGACTCCTTCTGCGGCTAATAGCTACATAGTTGCCCCTGGAAGCTCGATCTCAATAAAAGCAGTTAAAGGAAATTCTACTGAGGCTGTTGATTTTGACAACGCAAGCCTGTTATGGCAGGATGCTTTAGGAATGGTGAAATCTGCCTCTGGCAATGGTTCTGAAGGAGTGATCGTCGTGTCCCTGAATCCGAACATCAGCGGAAATGCCGTCATAGCCGCCAAGAAGGGCAATGCCATTGTTTGGAGCTGGCACTTGTGGGTCACCGACTTCGATCCTGAAGCAGACCCGTTCATCTGGAAAAACTCTAAAGGTGACACCTACACTTTCATGGATCGCAACCTCGGCGCAATGAATAACAAGAAATACGACGCCGGAGCATTCGGGCTCATGTACCAATGGGGAAGGAAAGATCCGTTCGAGAGCGGTAGCGATAATCAATCTGATGTCGTGAAGAAGCAATACGACATTGATGGCAACCAAATTTATCCTACCGTGAAAGATCGCCCTGTGTTCAATGACCACAAGACCACCTCGCTTGATTCAGCCATTGCCAATCCTATGGTATTCTACACTGCCCCTAGTTCAGATTACCCATATGTCGATTGGCTAACCAATGACGGGGCTCTTCAAGACCACGATCTCTGGGGCGGCGTCTCTAAGTACAAGACAAAATACGACCCGTGCCCTACTGGCTGGAGAGTTCCAGACGCAGGAACTTGCTGGGGATTCAGAGCAGAATATAAGAAAAGCGGAAAACTCACCGACAGTCAGCCTTATGACAGCTCCTATCCTTGGTACATCGAAGATGAAGATGGCAAGGACACTGGATTCAGATATAAGGATAAGAGCACGGGGAAAGAATACTGGTTCCCATTCTGCGGAAGAATCCAGCCAGACAATGGCACTCTGATGGGTACTGGATCTGGCGGACATTACCACACAAGATCTGTCGGAGGCTCCCTGGCAATTATTGAGGGTTTCGCCTGGGGAAATCCGAACTCTGAATCAGAACTAAACAGGCCTTACGGGGCAGCCGTTCGCTGCATAAAAGAATAATCTTTACACAACCAGGCTGGATGGCAATAAACACCCAGCCTGATTCTTTTAAACATGAGGAAAATACTTGCTATAATTTTAGTTCTTGCTCTCTCATCATTCATTTCCAGAGCCCAGACGGTCGAGATAAGCGGAACTGTTACTTCTGAAGACGACCAGTCTCCGTTACCAGGAGTATTCATCAAGCTTGTAGGCGGGAATGCCACAGCAGTTACGTCTGCGGAAGGTAAATATTCAATACCAGTTGAGAAGGGCTCATATCTTGAATTTTCATGCTTGGGAATGACTTCAAAGACTATCAGGGTAAGCGACGAAAAGCAACTCAATGTTACTCTTGCCACTGATGTCGAGAACCTTGATGACGCAATGATCATAGCATACGGCACAACGAAAAAAGAATCTTTCACAGGTTCAGCTGAGGTCGTTGGCAGTGACAAAATCAAGGACCGAGCGGCATCTGATGTCACGAAGCTGCTCGATGGACAGGTTGCCGGCGTTATGATGACTTCCGGAAGTGGCCAGCCAGGAAGCGGATCTTCTTTTCTGGTTAGAGGATTCGGGTCGATCAATGCCTCTCAGTATCCCCTTATCGTGGTAGATGGAATCCCCTACGATGGGAGCCTCAGCTCGATCAGCAGCGACGACATCAAACAGATTTCAGTCCTCAAGGATGCCTCCGCTGGTGCGCTTTACGGAGCAAGAGGGGCAAATGGCGTTATTCTCATAACCACGGGGTCTAAATCAGGCAAAGAAAGCACAAGCGTTGAGTTTGGCGCAAAGTTCGGAATAGTCGGCAGAGCAATTCCTCGATATGACACTATGTCCGCCAAGGAATACATGGAGCACATGTACAGCGTAGCCTACAATGACCTAGTCTATACCGAAGGGTACCTGCCACAGGTGGCTAAGGCAAATACCGCTTCAAAATTGTCTAAAATGATCCTCGGGACAAACGATGTCTACAACATATTCAATAAGGATGTCTCAGAGCTTTTTGATGGCAAAGGAGCAATCGTCCCTGATGCAAAGGCAAAATACGATGCAGACTGGCTGAAAACAGCCGAGCGGGAAATTCCTCTAAGACAAGAATATAGATTTGCCATCAGCAAGAGAGGCGACAATAGCTCTTGCTCAGCATCATTGAATTATGTAGATGAGCAAGGGACATTGAAGACGACTGGGTTCAAAAGGTACGGAGGACGAATCGAGACTTCATTTCATCCTAAGGATTGGGTTGACTTCGACATGCATATCAATTACTCTAACTCCAAGACAAATTTCCTAGGAGCCGGAGGAAGCACTAACTCCAACGTATGGTATTCCGCAATGATGATGGCTCCGATTTATCCGGTGTATAAGATAGATGCTTCCGGCAATTACTTGCTCGAAAACGGGCAAAAAGTTTTTGATTACGGATCTTCTCGTCCAGCCGGAGCACAAAACAGCAGAAACAGCATTGCCACGCTTTACGATGACGATTATTACAACATCTCCGACAACGTGAATGGAAGAGCTAGGCTAGGCCTGATCTGGAAAGATTTCAAATTTGACTCAAACTTCGGAGTAGACAACGTAAGTTCTTATCAGACGACCAAATATAATATTTATAACGGCAATGCCGCCGGGACAGGCCGGCTCTCCAAAGAAAACAGCAGAATGATCAGCTACACTTGGAACCAGCTGCTCTCATGCAAAAAGGCAATCGGAGCGCACCATGTTGACGCAATGGCAGGACACGAGTTCTATCACTACAACATGAGATACCTCTCAGGGGAGAAGACTGGATTCGCTGTGCCAGACTTCGATGAGCTTGGCTTAGGATCTACCATAGCAAACTCGTATTCTGAGTCTGACAATTATTCCATTAACTCCTGGCTTGGCAGAGCCAATTACGATTACCAAAACAAATATTACTTTTCCGGGAGCATCAGGACAGACGCATCTTCAAGATTCAAGAAAGAGAACCGCTGGGGCGTTTTCTGGTCTGTCGGAGCCTCCTGGAGAATATCAGAGGAGAATTTCCTAAAAGAGCAAAAATGGATAGACAACATTAACCTGAAGGCCTCCTATGGTGTCCAAGGCAATGATAACCTCGGAGATTACTATGCCTGGCAGTCTCTTTACAACATGTATTACTCTAATGGCTCTCATTCCGGAGCGATTATATATTCCCTAGAGAACTCAGATGTCACATGGGAGAAGAACGGGAACTTCAACGTCGGAGCCGAATTCAGGCTTTTCGGAAGACTGAATGGAACGATCGAATGGTACGAGAGAGATACACGAGATTTACTTCTAGCCTATCCTATTCCAACTTCCTTAGGCATTGAAAGTTATAACTCTAACGTCGGAGAAATCACGAACTCTGGATTCGACATTGGATTAGGCTATACTGCATATCAGAATCAGGATTGGGTACTAAAGTTCAATCTGATAGCGTCTACCCTGCGCAATAAGGTCAGGAAACTTACGGGGGAAGGCAGTGATGACATAGTGAATGGAGTGTATCTCATCAGAGAGGGTGAGGAAATTAATTCTTTCTATGTTGCGAAAAGCGCAGGAATAGACCCGACTACTGGAGAACAGCTCTATTATGCTTATAAAAAAGATGCGAACGGAAATAAGATAGGCGGCAGCGAGTACATCACAAATGACAGGACTGCGGCTGCTGGCTCCAAATATATTCTTGGAAGCAGAATTCCTGATGTGTATGGCTCTTTTTCCACGGAAGTTCGCTACAAGAACGTGGACTTTTCTTTCATGATGGGATATTCTCTGGGAGGTAAGGTGTTTGATTCCGTTTATCGCTCTTTGATGGAGCCATCTTATGTCGGCCAGACTTACCATAAGAACGCAAAACGAAGCTGGTCATATCCTGGGCAAATCACAGACGTGCCAAGGGGAAATTCAGATTTGACGACTTTGGCATCCGACAGATTCCTTGTTGATGCATCCTATCTTTCAATCAAGAATGTAACTTTAGGATACAGGCTTGGGCCGAAATTTCTGAAGGCGGCGAAAATCAATTCCGCAAGGATTTATTTTTCTGCTGAAAGCCCTTGGATCCTAACCCACATGAAGGGCATGAATCCTCAAGCTAACTTCTCAGGATCAACATCTTATGCATATGTTCCGAACAAGTCTCTGACGTTCGGGGTGGATATTAATTTCTAAGAAATATGAAAAAATATATTTTCAGCATATTGGTCTCGATTTCCTTAGTATCTTCCGGTTGCTCCGAACTAATGGACACAAAACCTTCGGTGGACGTTAGCAGCAGCACGATACTGAAAGATGTAGATGGATTGGAGAGCGCCATCAACGGCATTTACGCCAGCATGTACCGCAGACTGGATTACGTCGACGCAAACGCTCATCAGTGTTTTGGCAACATGGCAGTCAATCTCGCCGCAGAACTGATGGGAGAAGACATGGTCCAGATCGCAGAAGGACCTGGCTGGTTCTGGAAGGATTACACATATCAGATGCGTAGCCGCTATGCGTCCAACATCTGGAGAAGCTATTTCACATGGAAATATTTCTACGAACTGATTAATAATGCGAACAGCATAATTACAGCCTCAAAAGTAGCAGAGGGCGATGAAGCGAAAAAAGAGAATATACTTGCTCAGGCCTATGCCGTAAGAGCATTTTCCTATTTCATGCTGATACAGTCTTTCCAACAGACATACATCGGGAACACTGACAAACCAGGCGTTCCGGTGTACACTGAGCCTACGACCAATTCGTCAAAAGGCAAAGGACGTGGGACCGTGGCACAAGTCTACGAGCAGATTGACAGCGACCTGGATGCGGCATTGGAACTTTTCACATCAGCAGGGATATCCCAGCAAGATATCTCCTATCTTGATTATTACTCAGCTTCCCTCCTGAAAGCACGTGTTGCTCTTGTCAAAAACGATTGGGAGTCCGCAGCCAAATACGCAGAGGAAGCCATGAAGAAACCAGGATGCTCTTTGCTCAGCATGAGCGATGCAACTGTAGTAAAAGGACAGTTCGACTCTGAGACTAGGAATTGGAAAACCGGATCAACTCCTTTTAATTCAGCGAGTTCCAGCTCCGTTATGTGGGGAGTGCAGATAATTTCAGAGCAATCAACGGTCTACGCATCTTTCTTTTCTAACATGGACGCATGCACGAACGTGTACTATGCCGCAGAGTCGCCAAAGTGCATCAGCAATTGGCTGTACGCACAGATTCCAGATTCGGACATCAGGAAAGGTTGGTGGAACGGAAATATAGGGATTGGGGTCGATGAATGGGAATATGGCGCTAACATAAATTACTGTCAGCATAAATTCCAGTGGAAGGATCAGAAAGCGCATACCGGAGACTATATATTCATGCGTCTGGAAGAAGCCTATCTCATTGATGCAGAGGCTCTGTGTCGGCTTGAGAAATATGAGGAAGCGAGAAGCGCACTTTCTGAGCTGGAGTCGCGAAGGGATCCGAAATACGCATCAAGGATTTCTTCTCTCACCGGGAATGAGCAGACATTCGCTTCCACTGGCACAGTTAAGACTTTACTGGATGAGATTCTTCTCCAAAGGAGGATAGAGCTGTGGGGCGAGGCTGGAAGAGTCTATGATATTCAAAGGCTAAAAAAAGGTTGGACTAGATATTGGACCGTGAACGGAGAGCCTACGAATCACACTGAAGTGCTTAGCAAATACTCCGAATATCTTTCCTTCCCTGCGGACTACATTGAATGCATAATGATGATTCCTCAGTCCGAAATCGACATCAACCCTAGCATTTCAGCAGAAGATCAAAATCCTTATAGACAATAAATCATGAGAATACTCAATAATATAAATTCAGTCATTCTCTCAGCTGCCATATTATGCATGGCATATGGTTGTGATGACGACAATGTCGGAACAAAATATAGCGGAGACGCATCCGGATTCGCTTTTGTTTCCTCGGTAGTCAATGCCGAGATTTCGGATGCGGATGATCACAAGATATTGATTCCTGTTGCCAGAGGAAATTTCGATTCAGAGACTGCCAAGATTGTATTTGAATATGATGCCTCAGTGGAATCATCTGAGCCTCACTGGATCAGCAGCGACCCATTCGGGATTTTTTCTCTGATGACTACAAACCTTACATTCACCGATGACAGCTATTTGGCAAATGCCATAATACGTTTCTCAGACATCGACAAACTGGGGCTTACGGACAAATATCGCATGAGGCTATCCATCAAAGACGGACTAAGTCCGTCCAACAGAGGTGAGGTGGTCGTAACTGTGAATCGGAAGCTTACTTTTGAATATTTTGGCGAGGCGGATTTCATGGATGCATGCATTTTCGATAACTCATATTCAGTAAAAATGTACAAAGCCGCTGAAGCCGAGGTCTATAGGGTGATGTCCCCATATTCAGAAGGCCTTGTGGCAGAGGATTACGCCGAGCAGGGATGGATGGGCACAGTACCTGAATATATTCAGTTCAAGGTTGACGCTTCAGGGTTCATATTCTACGAACCTTTCGCAACAGGAATGCTGGTGAACGGAAAATATATGGCCTATGCGTATTATCCGGGTGATTACCAGTGGGGGAAGGATTTCTCAGAATTCAACTCAAAGAATAAAAGATTATCGGATACAGTGTTCCAGCTTTACCCCGTATACTGCCTACCTGACTTCAAATACGGATTTCTGAATGAGGGTGCATATCCATTGACTATAACCATGAAATCTAAGCAATAGTGATTGTCATAATGTCCTTTCGTACAGCAGCATGATGCTTTTCGCATCCGCGAAATATTCGTATATTTGCTGGCGGAAAGCGAAGGAGTCGCCGGCAAAGTGCTGCTGCCCTCATGATAAGGACAACAATATGAATTGGATAATTCTAATCATCGCCGGCTTCTGCGAGTGTTCCTTCACGTTCTGCTTAGGAAAGGCAAAGGTCACTACCGGCGCCACGCATTGGCTGTGGCTCGCAGGCTTCATTTTATTCTCGATCGCTAGCATGTATCTTCTGATGAGGGCAGCAAGGACATTGCCGCTCAGCGTTGCCTATCCAGTATGGACTGGCATCGGAGCGGTCGGGACTGTGCTTCCAGGAATATTCGTTCTGCATGAACCGACATCGGCGATGCAGCTATTCTTCACCTTCACGCTGGTAGCCTCCGTCATTGGATTGAAGGTCGTGTCTTGAAAACAATTTAGTATATTCATAAAAAATTTGAGTCATGGAAGAGAATTTCAGGCCTATGAGGCGCATCAAGCAGCTGTTGACAAATGAGCAGTGCGAAGAAATCCTGAACAGAGGCACCTACGGAGTGCTTTCGGTGCTTGGAGACAATGGTTATCCTTATGGAGTGCCGGTGAATTATGTTTATCACGACGGAAAGCTATATTTCCACACAGCCGTGACTGGGCACAAGATTGATTCTATGCGAGCTCATGATAAGGTGTGCTTCACTGTAGTGGATAAGGATGACGTGGTAAAGGATGAATATACCACATACTTCAGAAGCGTGATTGCGTTCGGCAGGGTACGCTTCATCGAGGATGAGACTGAGAAGAGACAGGCGCTGGTCTGGCTGGGCGAGCGATTCAACCCTGGAGACAAAGAAGGGCTGGATAAAGAGATGGCAAAAGGGTTCAGCCACTTGCACATGGTAGAGATCACGATTGACCATCTCACCGGAAAAGAAGCCATCGAACTGGTGAGGGCGAGAAAAGCCAATGGATGATTCAGTCAGATTTTCATGAATCCAGCGAACTGATAGCGGAAATTATATATCCATGCTCTTGGGAATCCATTTCTGCGTTTAAGTCATAAATAATAGCAGATCGAGTGAGCCTGTCACCGAAACTTTGGTAAATTATGGGCCTCATCTATATTCCCACTATCGGAATCTAGGGAGGTCTTAGGGTCTTGACGGTGTTAAAGGATCTTCAAGGTTGAAATAAGGATATTCTTGGAATATATTCTTGCATAGCGTAGTTTTCCCGATTGACGCACCCCCGTGATGCAAATGACAGGGTAGTATTTTACTTTTTGCAAACACCTATCGCAGGGACATGCCGCAGAAGGGCTTGTAGAGGCGCAGGATGCCCTAAGGGTGCCTTTTTTGAGTGGGGGTTATGGAGGCCATAGCCATTTTACAGCGTCCTAAGGCACACTACCGTCTAAGGGCTTTGTAAATATATTCATAAACCCCTAATGCACTCTATTAATGAAATCTAATATTTCGACAATGTGGATTTCACGGCATGGAATTCCTTTATCGGAGTCTACCACCCAGCCCAGAAATGGCTGAAGGACAGGACATGCCGGACTATCGAGCTAGACGATATCGAGCATTACGAACGCATCATCTATGCGCTGGACGACACACAGCAGATAATGGATGAAATAGACTCTATATGGGAAGCATAGACACACGAAGCACTTTGATTGTGAGTTCGTTTTTTGGGGGAGCATGTCTCGTTCTAGATACTACGGATAGCGTCGGCCTTCCAATATATGATACTATTTATTTGAATGTGTCATGACAATATTCCGAAATTTGTTTAAGTTTGTAAAAACGAACTTGCCATGAAGGTTTACATTTGTCAGTGCAATCTGCTCTGGTGTGATCGTGAAGGCAACAGGGCGCATATCGAGGAGTTACTTTCGCAGGCTGGAGAATCTGGCTGGACACAAGGAACAGCCGAAAGCGCTGGAATCGAGGCTGGGGGGCTGATCGTGCTGCCCGAGATGTTCTCGACGGGATTTATTACTATGCCTGCTGGTGAGGCGGAGAGCGATGGTGCTTCACTTGGCTGGATGAAGGCCATCGCCAAGAAATATGGTTGCGCGGTGGCAGGGAGCGTGGCGACAGAAGATCGCGGACTCTTCTACAACCGATTCTACTTCGTTAAGCCGGACGGAACCTTCGTCAAATACGACAAGCGGCATCTTTTCTCCTTCGCAGGCGAAGACAGGCGATTCACGGCAGGAAGCGAAAAAGTCATAACTGAATATAACGGAGTGCGTTTTTTTCTGCAAATATGCTACGACCTGCGCTTTCCATGTTTTTCCAGGAATATTCTGCCGAACCCTTACGACGCAGTGATTTACGTAGCCAGCTGGCCATCGCCAAGGATCGGGGCCTGGGAAACTCTCCTAAAGGCCCGAGCAATCGAGAACCAATGCTACGCAATCGGCGTGAACCGAGTAGGCAAGGATCCTTCTTGCCAATATAACGGACATTCCTCAATCGTAGATCCTTACGGCAATGCCTCTGCCAGCTGTGCGGAAGGCGTGGAAGAAATCGTATCCGCAGACCTGGACCTTGACTCCCTGCAAGCATTCCGCGATAAATTCCCCGTGCTGAAAGATGCGGACAGGTGACCTATGATGAAGTCCTGAAATTGACTTACCCAGAATGCCAATTCTGATCTTTTGCAAACACCTAGCGCGGTGGCATGCCACAGAAGGCCCTGCAGAGGCATAGGGTGTCCTAAGGTGGCGTTTGAGAGCCAGGGGTTAGGACGATCATAGCCATTCTGCAGCGCTCCACGGCACTTCATTGTCCTAGAGTCTTGCAAAAATTTGAGAAGATTTACCTTTACCAAACAAATCTAGTTTCCAATGACACTAACAGATTACATTTCCAAAGTCAACGTCCAATCCCAGACCGGAAACACAACAGAACACAGCTTCAGAGGTTTTCTAAGGGACTATGTGGCAGAGATTGCCGGCACCGGAAAAACGTGATAAATGAGCCAAAGAGGACCGCATGCGGGGCCCCTCCATTATCACTGCCAAAGTTGGCGAGAATCCAGATGATTAATAGAATTCTTTAAGATGTTTTTAAGATTTTTCCCGGATATTTCCAGGATGATTCCGGGATTTTTCAGGAAATCAGTCGGTTTTTCCGGGATTGAGCCTGTAAGAATTGGTAAAAGAAGTTGATTTCACATGTCTTGCG
>Ga0256404_1007441_pt1 | contig 17324 bp, 25 predicted proteins | sample RumenRJG_01DNA_FD_185990 | JGI IMG/M metagenome (GOLD analysis project Ga0256404, IMG submission 185990) | Bovine rumen microbial communities from Lethbridge, Alberta, Canada - RJG_01 | ecosystem: Host-associated > Mammals > Digestive system > Stomach > Rumen | place: Canada: Alberta | collected...
CTTTTATTCTTACAAGTACCATTTCTGCACCTCTTATTTTAGTTTTCTTTTATTTTATAGTACCCTTTGCCAATATGTTCTACTTTATCAGCTACGTTCTTAAATGGCTCTGTTCCCGTCCATTTCCACTCACTACCATAATAAAAATCTTTTACAGGTTTATGGTCTGATGCATCAACTCCATTTACCTTTTTTATGCGTTTTTCTCCAGTTTTATTATTTTTCATATGAACTGCCAATTCCATAATTTTTACCTCCAATCTTACCAGTAAATCCTCATTTCATTCTATTCAACAGGACATTCAAAACAACAAATGTTAGCCTCTTCATAAGTTAATGTAAAAGTCATATCCCTTTCTCCGTCTGTATTTTTTAATACAATACAGTCTTCTTTTACATCAATGATTTCACAGGTTTCACCATCCATACACACTAAACCGTCTGTAGTATACAAATCGTAATATCCAACATCTCCGTTTTCATTATTTTCTGTATTAATCCATCCACATTCAATGGTAAAATTACTTTCATATAACGTTTTGATGCTAACTGTTACCTTTTCTCCTGTAATATATCCAATTTTACAATTAGTGATTTCATCATAGTCAAAGCAAGTTCCATTATAAGACTCTAAGAATGTATCACGTAATCTTTTGATGCGAACATTAAAATGTTCGCCTTTAAAATCGAATTCAATTCTCATGTTTTCCATAAACTCTTTACTGCCATCTGTTAAAATTTTTCTTAAATACATATATCATCACTCCATTTCTTGTATATATCTTTCCAAAGTCGCTCTTGCTGCTTTAAAATACTGGTCAATATTTCCATGAATACTATACCAATTTCCATTGCTACCGCCATTTGTATCATATTCCATTATTAGTTTTTCTCCTATGTAGGAATCGGGAATAGGAACAAAATCTTCAAAACACGTTTCTTTTAAATATTCATTTGCAATTTCATAATTCTCTTTTGTTTTCAAATCCAAAATATACGATGTTTCTGTATCAAGACCAATTTCATCGCTTAACGCATATGTCGGAATTGACTTACAAATTTCATCAAATTTCTCTTCTAATGTTTTCATATCTCATCACTCCTTAATTAAAATCAACCATGACAACTTTATGTTCTCTCAATGCATCACAATACCACATGCTACTATCATCACTTGTATATTCTTCCTGTAAGAATTTCAACACTTCATCGTCTGTTCTGAAATCTTCAGTTCGCTTTATCAAATCGAACAACCAATCCTTTTCGACTACAACAATTACTTCATCAAAGTCGCTTTCTTCCTCTTCATCTGTATCTGTGTTATATCCAAAGTAACCATCACAAACACAAAATGAAATTAAATCTCTATGCTTTTCGTAGTCTTGATATTTCGCTTCTGATACTTCCTTTAAAATTCTTTCTCTTACTTTATTCATAAAATCAACCATCCTTTCCGTTTGAAATTTCCGTTTCCTTTTTATTTTTAATTAATAAAGAACTTGCCCAATATCTTCAATTAAATTTCCTGTATCTTTAGCTAACTCATATAAATACTGCCCATCTTCTTCAGGAACATATGTTTCTAAGAAATCTTCAATATTTTCCTCCTCATCATAATTGGGACATTCTTTCCAATGTGCTAACAAAAATTCTTCAGCAATAACAAAGTTTGTTTCTCCAATAGTTTCTCCAACATCATCTACAATCCATTTTCTATTGAGTTCATATTCTTTTTGCATAGTCATATAATCAACCTCTCTTTCTATTCAAATAATTTATCAGCTACATAATTTACTTCTTCGTAAATATCTTTCTGTATATCCGTTTGTCTTACAGTATTCTAAATAACTTTCCCATAAGTCATATATTTTTTCTTGTGTTTCGTTCATGTAATCAGCCTCCAATTTTCCAATTCATTGTTCTAATTTTCTTACAGTAAAATAAATTGCTGCACAATATTTGTCTCCATCTACGAACAGATTATTTATTTCAACACCCAATTCTCTGCCAACACAATCCATAATATCATCCTCATTATATTCAACGTCAAACGCTGGACTATATAAGAATACTTCTTTTGTATCTTCTTCCATATTAAATATAAGACTTGAATCATCCTTTTGTTTCTTCATAAATTCCAATAAACAATCAGATGTTGTTGTAAAGCATTTTCTCTCAAAGAACCTTGAATCCATAGCTGTTCCTCCTTTCATAATCCAAGTAAATCATCGTTTCATTATCATATTCTCATTGTTTGTAAATCGCACACATATAACTTAATTCCAGCAGGCTTTTTATTTTTATATACAATTTCCTGATTCGTATATTTTAAACCTGTTTCTTCTTTTGCCTTTTCTACGGATTTTCATCAAAACAACCAACATAATATCCTTTACCTTTTACATAGTCCATATATTTTCCTCCACTCTTAAAATCATTGTTTCTTTTGCTCTATGCAACACATAAGGTAGCTGCAATCTCAAATTCCTTTCTTGATAATTTGAATGGAATTTGCTCATCTTCTTCCTGTAACACAACATAATTTTCAGTTTCTTCAATCAATTCACAGGTTTCTCCATCCATACAAGGGGTTCCATTATCGGTTTTCAAATCAAACCATTCCTTGTCTCCATCTGTTTCCTTTTGAATATATCCACCGTATTCCAGTGGTACATATTTCTCTTCATTGACAAAACCTGTTAATGTGTTAAATAATGTTGCTGTACTTACTGTGTACTCTTTCATAATTTTTTCCTCCATTCTAAAACACTTTAAAGTCAATCTCCTCATCTAAAACACAAATCTCACAATTCCATTTTCATTCGGGAGTTTCCTGATGCTCCCACGCATAAAAGCGTGGGGTTCTTAGATTATACACGGGGTCACCTAGACCTATAGAATAGGATATAGCCGTGGTTTTCAGAATTTACCGTTTTGGGAGGTTCCGGTCAAACTCCGTACTTCTCAAGCGGAAGGGCAGCATCTGGACCTGGAAGAAAAGAAATATTTCTTCTATTTCTAATATGATTGTTTTTACAAAAAAATCCGAAAAAAATAATCTTTTCAGTTCTTTTGTAAAAAATATCTTCTTCTACGGACCACTTCGCGGTATATTTATAAATATACAACTTCCTTTTATTTAAATTTGTATACCATCACCCTTTAAAGGCGATGGTTGACTTTTAAATAAGACCATGATTTTCCATAAAATTTTTTGAGTATTTGTATTTTTTTGGAAGATATTTTTCAATATCATATAATGTAAAACCAGTATCCAACAAATCCATAAAGAAGTCTAATTCGTCCATTAATTCATTAGCTGCTTTTTCAAAACGAGCTTCTAATTCAGAACTTAAGTCGTTGTCACTTGCGTCCTCAATGACAGCTATGTTTGGAATATTAAGATAAGACACCACAAAAAGAACCGGATTCCCATCCAGAGAGTGCATTTTAATTTCATAATCAGTTGAAATATTTCCTAATTGAAGTATATCTTCTAAATCTTTAAGAGAAAAAGAAGAATGATTAATTGAGTTAACGGCTAAACTAATATCGGGTTGCCTTTTTTCCATAGGTCGATTTGAATCGTCTCTCAATACGATTGTTTTTTCTTTCGAATATACATCAAAATAGGATATTGGATTACCATCCCTGTAATGTAGTTTAACTTCCATCACAAATTTTTCAGTATCCGAATAATTCATTAAAAGTTCTAGCATTTTTTTTACTAACATATAAAAACCACCTTTCTTAAAAAAAATCAATAAACAATTACATCTTTAATATGAGTTTTTCCACAGCTATTTGACTTCTTTACAAAAAAAGAGAGCATAAATGCCCTCTTTAAAAAAATTATACAATTAACTATACCAGTGTTACTAGAATATGTTTTCTAAATTCTTCTTCTGTGATATTTTTTATAATTTCCAACATCGTAATCCATTCCATACATCCCATAGAAAATTGACGCTCCCCAGAGCTAAAGTTCAGGGGATTCTTGCTTCATTCATTACGGTTATTATCACACCTTTTGGTAGTTTTCCCATAATGTCCACAAGCTTATAGGTTCGGTATCGTCCATACCTACCATATTTTTAGACCACTAAGCTACACCTAGTAATCTTAACCCTTCTTTTTTTATATTTTTAGCTGCATTTATATCTCTATCTATATTAGTTACTCCACAGTTAGGACAATCCCAATGTCTAATAGTTAAGTCTTTTAACATTGGATTTTGGAATCCACAACAGTTACATATCTGACTGGATGGAAACCATTTATCAACTTTAACAAGGTCTCCACCACGTTCCTGCAGTTTATAAGCTAACATATTTAAAAACATTCCGTCAAAGACCTAGTGGATAGTGACCTGTTCTCCGTTTCCAGTTGCACGCTTTCCTATTTCATTGAGAAAGAGGACTTGGTATTTGTTTTTTCGTTCAGCTGCTGTTTTTCGTCATTGTATTTATTTTTATTAATATCCAAAGTATCTTCATTATCCTTTGGATATTGAGGTTGTTCAATTTCTAAAGGAAGACCGTCGATATATTTTTTCACGTTTTGTAATCTATTTTTGTAAGAAGTATAAACAGAATAACCTTTTAATCTTTCAATAGAAATTTTTGCATCTGAATAAAGAAGCTGCGTAATATCTGTATTATATTTTCTTTTGTATAATTCAGTTAAATACCACTCTGCTTTGCTGATTCTATTCTGACGTAATGCATTAGATGCATTTTGTTTAGAATCTTCTATAGCCATTTGTTCCTGGTCTTGTTTTTTTCTTGCTTCAGTCTCATTATATTCTTTAATGTATTTTTTCCATTTTGATTTTACAGCTACTTTTAGTTTGTCATAATGCGCAGAAACTTCTTCCTTTAATTTTTTTGTTTTATAATTATCTCCTACCCCATCCAAACTGGAGATTACCTCCGCATACTTAGAATCAAGCCCAAGAGCTTCTTCTACGGAACCAATTTTGTAAAGAATAAAATCTTCTGCCTTTGGTTTTGCAATAGAAAATGCTTTTTCAATAGCAGCCTCTTTTTTCTTTTTTTCAAGTATTTCATCATTGAGATTTGAATACCACTCTGTTCCTGGCTTTCTTGTAAGATACCATTCCTTATTGTGAGAGATTGAAATATCTTTTCCATAATATGAAGTTCCCGAAGCCCTTCTTAAACTTATCGTAGATGGTTTTTCAAAATCAGAGTGAGTCATATTCTTGTCGATTCCAGTCATAAAAGTGTTCCATATCTTTGCTGGTACGGTGTTTCCATACATTCCCTGCATGACCTGAGGTGTATCATAGCCAATCCATACACTGCATGTGTAGTATTTTGAGAAGCCGGAAAACCAGGCATCTTTATTGGAAGATGTTGTTCCGGTCTTACCGCCTGCGACCATTTTTTGCTTGTAAATACGATGAGCAGTTCCGTACTCTTCTCTTAAAGTCCCCTGCATCATGTCACACATCATAAAAGAGGTATCTTTAGAAAAAACTTCATGTTGTGTATCAGTGATATCTTTTTCTTTTATAATTTCACCTTTTGTTTCATGGATAACATATTTAATACAGGTCCTGTCTGAATATTGTCCGCCCATAGGGATTGTGGAATATCCTTTCGCAAGGTCAACAACTTTTACTCCATTGGTAAATCCACCAAGACATAATGACATGGCCTTTGTATCAGCATAAGCTACTGTACTGAATTGCATTTTATCAAGATATCCTAGTGCTACAGAAGGCGAAGTATCTTTATACAGCTGGAATGCGATAGTATTAACACTTCTCGCTAAAGCTTCCCTTACAGACATTGCTCCCCGATGTCCTCCCCCACTATTGGATGGGGACCATCCATGATAAGAAACTTCTCTGTCATCATAAACAGTAGACGGAGTAGCTACTCCCTCATCAAGGGCCGGACCATAAACAAGTAAAGGTTTGATGCTGGAGCCGGGTTGTCTTTTTGCTAAAAAAGCACGATTAAATTCATCTTTTTTTCCACGACCACCAACAAGGGCTGTAATATACCCGGTTTTATTATCTACACAAACAGCAGCCCCCTGTAATGCATATTTTCCATTTTTTTGTTTTTGTGTATAGGAACTTAATTGAGTATCCACGGCTTTCTGCAATTTGTTTTGTAACACTTTATCAAAAGAGGTGTAAATTTTGTATCCTCCACCACGTAATAAACTTGCCTTTTCTGCATATGCTTTTTCATATTTAGCTTTATAATCATTTTCTTCCTGTTTATCAGAAAATACATACTTAAATTCGAAACCATCTTTTTTCATCAACTCTAAGGCAGTAGAGTACAGAGCGTAACTTACCATATAATTATCATTATCATACTCGTCTACAATAGCAACAATTTTAATTTTTTCTTTTATGGCTTTCTCATATTGATTCTCTGAAATATAACCTTCATGTAACATATTTTCCAAAACCTGTTCCATTTTTTCTTTTGCTAATTTCATACTTTTTATGGGGTTATAATTGTTAGGGCTATTTGAAACACCGCATAGCATAGCTGCCTCAGCAAGAGTTAAATCTTTACAATGCTTGCCAAAATAAAAACGGGAAGCCGTTTCAATACCATAACATCCATTTCCGTAATAATTGGTATTTACATAAAATTCCATTATTTTTGCTTTTGAATATTTTTGTTCTATCTTTGGAGCAATCATTATCTCCACAAGTTTACGACTAAAAGTCTGTTTTTGTGTAAGCACATTATTTTTGATGACTTGCTGTGTAATGGTTGACCCTCCCTGAGTAATACCTCCATTGTGTCTGACTAAAGATACGCCGGCCCTTATGATACTTTGAGCATCTATTCCAATATGTTCCATAAATCGCTTATCTTCTGTTGCTATATAACCATATTGCACGTACTTTGATACATCGGTTATCTTTGCATATTTATAATTTCCGGCATTTACTTCTCCAAGTTCCTTCCCATCCTTATCATATATGACTGTATTCTCCAACATTCTAAAGTTAGAATCCTGTAAAGTTGCCAATTTTTCGTATGCTGTCTCAGACGCTTCCTGATATAATGGATATACTTTTGCAGCAACGATAATTCCAAAAAAGCACAATGCAACAGTCATAACCAATAAGATATTTAATATACTGTATAAAAACAGGAATAACTTCTTAAACAATCGGAATGGAAATAATAAAATATCAGTTATCTTTATTTTTTTTATCATAAACCTCATCTTCCCTTTCTTCTTTTTTAATAAGGTACTGTTTTTTTTCTAGGAATCCTCCAAGAAAAATGACACACAAAGCACAAACACATAAAAGTAAAATATTCTTAATACTAAAGAAATTATGTATATACATAATATTGGTTGGTGATTTCTTTAATATTGCAATATTTACTGTTTTTTGAAAATCCTTATTTTTATTGAATATTTTTTCATAAGCAAGTATTTTTGTTTTATATTCTTTCTTATTATAAGAATAGGTTACTATAGCCTGTGGAACTACGGAAAATAATCCATCCATTCCCGAAGATTCCACTTTAGCTTCCTGCATCTTATAAGCTCCCGGATTAAAAATGTATGAGGCTGTGTTGAAATTAAATAGGATGATTAAAAATAGGGTAAACAATAATATTGTCATGTAGGGCAATTTTTTTTTCATAAAAAAACCTCCTGTTCGGTCAATCTTAACAATAACATCATCCACAAGGTCCCAAAATTCTGCTCCATTTTTTTCTTTTTTATAGATACAACCCACGGAATCGCCAATATTTAATATAAAAATCACTCCGCTTTCTTTTTTAGTAACATCCTGAATATTTTTCTACATCATGAACAAATGTTTTTTCATTGATGTGAATACTTTTAGTCGTAGTCTGTTCATGGATTAAGACCACAACATAAAATAAAACAACGATACAAAAAATACCTAGTAAAGAGAAAAAAACATCTTTTACCACATCTTTCCATGTTCTGACTTCTATTTTTTCTTTATTTTTTTCAGTTTTCGTATATTCTCTCATATGCTCACATACCTTTCTATTATTGATTTTTCTTACTGATGTTTCCACACACAAAACGCATGGGGGTTTACATGATATGCCATGATTATTCACCACCTGATTTTATTTTTTTTATACTTTTTGTTTCCTATACCTCTAATATGATATTTTTTTTAAAAAAGAACGAAGATTTTTTCATTCTTTTATTCAAAAAAATAGAGACCTGCAATTTTGCAAGTCTCTAAAAAAAACTTAAAGCACTTCTCCAGGTTTTGTAGACATAACCTTATATAATTTGTTATCAGTAGGGAAATTATTGATAAACGGAATGATGCTCTCACCGGTATAAATTAAGCCTTGTCCTGGTTCACTATTTGTTACATAGGAAAGTTGGGTAGGACTGATATTAAACATAGCAGCCAATTCTTTTCGGTCCAATGGAGCCTGTTTTAACATCATGATAAAGTCACAGTTACTAATCATTGTTCTTGCCTGTTTCTGAGCAAGCATATCTTCAATATTTTGAGTGATTCCGGTTGGAATACATTGCCACTTTCTTGCTCTTTTAAAAATCTGTTGTAAGAAATCGGCAGAAGAATCGGATTGTGTTAACAAATAAAACTCATCAATAAACACCCATGTCCATTTACCACGTCTTCGATTTTCAATTGCTCTGTTCCAAATATCGTTCAAACAAATCTGTAATCCCATTTCTTTCATACTGGAACCAATATCTTTTAAGTCATAAGTAATCAATCTGGAATTTAATTCCACATTTGTAGTATGAGCAAAAAGATTCAAACTACCTACTGCATAAGTTTCCAAAGCCAAAGCTAATTCTTTCGCCTGAGGTTGGTCTTGTGCCATAAGAAGGTCATAAAAGTCTTCAAGGGTAGGAGTTAATTCTTTGTTTAATGTCATTGATGTATCTTTGCGTCTTTCCATCTCCTCAAGGTAAGGTTGATACAAAAGTCTTACGCATCGGTCAATGATAGAAATTTGGACAGAACTCAGACCAAATTTGCCTCCTAAAACAGTATCACATAAACCACAGATAAAGTCAGACTTCAAAGAAATAGGGTCATCCGTATCGGCATATTCGATATCCATATCAAATGGATTAATATGATTTTTACCACCAATAGAGATACGAATACTTTCCCCACCTAACAGATTCATCAAAGGTGCGTATTCTCGTTCCGGGTCAATAATATAAACATCGTCACCTGTTCCTAAGATTGCACTTACAATCTGCTGTTTTGCGGCAAATGATTTACCGGAACCAGGGGTTCCCAGAATAAAACCATTGTAATTGTTTGTACTTTTACGATTAAAGAGAATCATATTTTTCGATACAGCATTTAAGCCATAATACATACCATCTTTTTTTCTATATTCCTGTACGGAATATGGAATAAATACAGATGCGGCCTCAGTGGTAAGAAGACGTTCTGCTTTAATTTTGTTTTTTGCTAAAGGCAATGCTGTTGCAAAACCTTCTTCCTGTTGATAATCAAGTGTTTGGATGCTAACAAGATGTCTGGATACTCTTGTTTGGATTTCTTTTGTTGCAGTATTTAATTCTTCTAAACTGTCAGCAAAATGCATGATGCATAAAGTAGCAAAAAACATTTTTTGGTTACGTCCGGTCAAATCTTCTAGTAATTGCTTTGCTTCTTCCTGTGCCTTCATTAAGTCTGTTGAAATAAGTTCTGGGGAATACCCACTCTTAATTGCTCTTTTCTGCTGTGTGATTACGTTTGCATTGATATTGATAATCTGCCTTTTAATCAATTTTACAGCTTCCCCCATTGGCATGGAGCGAAAATGAATACTGGTTAACATATTATAAGGCGCTTCTGAAATATCGATTAAAATATCTGATTTCAAAAAAGCAGGTAATCCACTAAGGTATAATACACGTCCATACTTTTTCCCAATCATAAAATAATCTTTTTTAAACTTCATAGAAGAAGGAGCAATCGCATCTTTTGATGTAAGTCCCATTTTTTTGAGTTCTGCAAGAGAAAAAGTATCTTTTTCCTCTTCATCTGAAAGTTTAAATTTTGTATTAAATGGAATTTCAGTGTCAAGATTAAAAATATCATAGAAAATATTTAAACGGTTTACGGTACTGATTGGGGAAGTTTCTTTATGTATGATTTTCTTAATTGCATTAGAGATATTAGTATCTATATCTGAAAAACTATTTAAAGCCTCTTTATAACTTTCTGCTCGGAGGCCTACGGTCAGATATTTTTCTCTATTTAGACTATTTTTACCTTGAGAAGCCTTGTCCCTCAATACATCATTCCACACCTCTCGATATTCATCTAAAGCATCACCGGCATATCCAATAAGAGCGTTATCTTCAAAAATCTTCATATCCATATCTCTATTATTGATAGTTATTTCAAATGATAAGTCTGATTCAATCGTATTCAACAATTCGCCATACAAAGAAAAAATATTTTCCTGTTCATCACTGGACGAGATTTTAAAATTTACATCATGTAACGGATAACTTTTTGTAAAATAGCCAGGTTCTGTTTCAATAACCCCTTTTTCATAAACCTTTTCATAAGGAATAGTATCTTGCGTACTTGTTACTTTCCCTTTTTTCCCTGATGTCTTTTTCGTTTTTGAATTGGTTTTTGTCTGTTTCCCTTTTGTCGAAAACAACATGATAACAAAACCCCTTTCTTTATTTTATTAGGCAGGGATTATCCCTCCTACTTTTAATATGAGTTTTGCTATACCCTATTTTTTTCGTGAACAGTCCATCCCCTAAAAATGATTGGTTTTTAGGGGGTAAGAGCTTCTATCGCGAGCTACCACAAGGTGAACTGCCACGAAGCTAAAGACTTCGTAGCTTCTTGGGACTATACTCTTATGAGCATTTCATTACCAAGCTAATAACCGTGTTCCACAGTCTCTTATATTCATCGCTGCATTATAATCTCTGTTATTTTCATATCCACAATCACAAACATACCATCTGTCTGATAATTGCAAATCTTCTTTGATTGTTCCACAACAATGACACATTTTACTTGATGGAAACCATTTATCAATTTTAACAAACTGTTTTCCTTGTTCTTCTAATTTGTATTTTATGAATATCCTGAACATTCCAAATCCATTATCATAAACATTTTTACCAAGTTTTAAACATTGTGCCATATTTCGTAAATCAATATCTTCGACTATAACTGCATCATATTCGTTTGCAATTTTTCTTGATTCTTGATGTAACCAATCTAATCTTTGGTTAGCAATATGTCTCTGTAATGTTGTTATTCTCTGTTTCTGCTTATACCAGTTATTAGATTTTAATTGTTTTCTTGATAATTCTCTTTGAAGTTTCTTTAATTTTTCTTCTGATTTTCTGTAATAGTGTGGGTAATTGGCTTTCTTACCATTACTATCTACATAAAAATCATGTTGAGAATAATCTAATCCAAGAACCTTGTCTGATTTCTTTGGTTCAATATCAATTGTATATTCAACACATAAACTTGCATAAAATACACCTTTATTATCCATTGAAATCGTACAATTCTTAATAATAGAATTTTCGGGAAGAGGGCGATGTTGTTTTACTTTAATAAGTGTTTTAAGTTTTGGAATTTTAAGCATTGAGTTTTCTAATGTTATTAAATTCCATTTACCACCTAGTGACTGGTTATATGTCCTGTACGAAAAATCATTTTTCTTAATACTTCTGAATTTTGGCATACCTTTCAAATCTCTGAATGTAGGCTTAATTCCCAATGTCTTTTCTCTTTTACGACTTCTTTTTGTATAAGTCTTTTTATCGTATTCTGTATTGAATTTTTTAATAGCATCATTAAAATCCATTTTTGCACTTGATAAACATTGAGCATCAACATTCTTCATATAATTAAACTGTTTTGAAAAATCGGTATATTTACTTAAATGTAATTCTGATTTTTTAATTACACCATTTTGATATCCAGCCTCTTCAAGTTTTCTATATAATTCGTCAACATACATATTATATATTTTCCTTGCACATCCAAATGATTGTAAGAAAAATTCTTTCTGTTCTTTAGTTGGAATTATTTTGAATTTATAACCACGATTTATTAAAGTCACCATCAGTATACCTCCTTCCTTTATTATTCTATTTCTTACATATAATATACCACTTCTTGAATATTATGTCAACATAAATATTTAATTTCTTGAACATTTCATGTTGAATTTGAAATATATTGTGCTATAATTAAAAGTAAGAAAGGAGTGATTATATGTTTTCATACACACCATTATTTACTTTGCTTGTTCAAAAAGGAATGACAAAAACTCAATTGCGAGAAGCCATTGGTATTGGTACTGGAACATTAGCAAAAATGTCAAAAGGCGAATATGTTGCAATGGAAGTTCTTGATAAAATTTGTACTTATCTTGATTGTAATATTGAAGATGTAATAAAACATCAACCTTGATTTTGTATATAATGTTTTAAGGTTTTACTACTTACTTCACCAATTGTTGAACAGAAATATCCGTCTGTCCAGAATGTGTTTTCCTTCCAATATTGTTTCTTTAGTTCACTAGCATATCTTCTCCACATTTGAATAGTAGATTGTTGTTTTAACACTCTTACTATTTGAAGTGGAGATATTTTTGGAACTGAACTAATCATCATATGAATGTGGTCTTTGTCAACTTCCATTTCTTTAATATAAAAATCATATCTTTTGCATATGTCATACATTATTTGTTTTACATCTTCTCCATATCTTATTAGAAGTTTCTTCCTATATTTACAAGTGAAAATAATATGATATGTAAGTATAAATTTACTATGATTTTTACTTTTATAATTTTTATTTGGTTTATTTTTTCTCATATTAATATATTCTCTATTCGCATCCATCCACTATGCTAAAGACATAGTGGGATTGTGCGAATGTTTGTCTAAAGCTTAGTGGGCTTCCTAATTCAATATGTGTAATCGCACAGGTTTGCTTAGGCTATTCCGACAGTTCCTGTCGTTCTCATTTCCAACCCTTCATAAATATGCCGCGTAAAACCCACGCTTTTATGCGTGGGATATAAGCGGTCCGTAGAAGAAAAATATTTTTTTTAAGAAAAACCGAAAAAGTTAATTTTTTTTCGGTTTTTTTTGTGAAAACAATCATATTAGAAATAGAAGAAATATTTCTTTTCTTCCAGGTCCAGATGCTGACCTTCCGTTTGAAAAGTACGGAGTTTGTCCGGAACCTCCAAAAACGGTAAATTCTGAAAACCACGGCTATATCCTATTCTATAGGTCTAGGTGACCCCATGTATAATCTAAGAACCCCACGCTTTTATGCGTGGGAGCATCAGGATATTTTCAAACACGCTGATGTTCCAGGCTGTACGTTTCCCGCGGTATATGAAAAAGACCGAAACCTGGAACTTTTTTTTATTTTTTTTGTTTCATTTTTTTTCTTTTGTACATATTATAGGTATAGAAAAAAATCTTAAGGAACTTGGATGTATTACATATGATTTCGAATATATCTAAAAAACATATGTGTATAAGCGCAAAAAAAACATATTTTAGTTACCTGAATATTAGAAGTCTTTACAAATTTTGGGAGTTTTTGTATAATGATAAAAAACGAAGGAAAGGATGATTTTTATGAAAATAACAAAAAAATATTATGAGTGGAATGGGAAAAAGGTAAAAAGAGAAAGTGAAACTCAAATAAATATTTTAGAAAACATTCTTGATTCAATTGAAAATGGAAAAGACATTTCTTTCAACGGTACTATTTTTCTGTCAAATGAAAATACACATTACAAAGAAGATTGTCGGACAATGTTGACCGAAATCCAGCAAAATTTAGAAAAATGGCTCACTCCTAATTATTTCCGACTTCACGATTCGAATTTTTTTCCGGAAGAAGTTTTTAAAGAACGATGCCAGAATAGTCTTATCCATCATTCTTATTATGTAGAATGGATAAAAAGATTATATGAAACAATTTGAGAAAAAAACGCGCCCCATAAGGAAATTCGGAGCGCGTTTTTTACTGCTAATTTTTTATTACTTAGAAAAAAGAGGAGCCAAATCCTCATACGTGAGAGGTGGGTCGCTTTCTTCATTTGATGGGTAGGCGGTTTTAACAAATAAGATGCTTTTCCCATCAATAATCTTTTGACCTAAAACAACCGTACAGGTACAACATTCAGAAATCGTTGTTTCCATCCCATTTTGATACTCTCTAAATATTCCATAACCAATACGTAAGTCATATGTTTTTTGTAGAATAATGGCTTCATCATCTGCTTCGTCCATTGCGATGGTTGCAATGTCCCAAATATTAGCCAATAATGTATCAACTATCATTCCTCTGACATCAATTCCATAATCAAAAGAACTTGCATTTACGATTTGGTTTTCTAAACTTTTTCTTCTTTTTTCCAAATCGCGAATATCGGCATCGTAATGATATTCAGATACATGGTCTAAACTATTGTCTAAAATATCCCCTGACAAAATCAAGTTTTCTACAATATTTTTTGTTTTTAGAAGGTATTCTTTTTCATATTTCATATTTTTACTAGTCAAACCCATAATAATTCCTCCTCATAAATACACCGTCCAACGACGGGTAACAATTTAGTCTATTGTACATCCCTACGTAACAGAGCTACTGCAGCTCCATTAAATTTTCTTTGCTTTTCTTTCCTTTTTTTGTCATTTACCCAATCATCATAAGGCAAAACGCCTCTTGGAAACATATACATACTTTCTTGCAAGCTACATCTTGCATACAGGATTGGTTTCTTTAATTTTGTGTTAGATACCGTTTCTGATACCAAAAGTTTTTCATTTCGTTCTTTAAAACGAATGCTATTGTTTCTAAGTTCTTTTTTTAAAAACGGTTTTAGTTCTTTAGAGCAAACCACTTCTTTCATAAAAATTCCTCCTTCGTTTCTCTTTGGATAAGAGAAAAATATCAATAAATGTTATATTTCTAATATGAGTTTTGAGAAAAAACATAACGAATCAAAAGTTTAAGCTGCCTAAACATACATTTATCTTTTAATTCTTGTTTTCTTTTTCTGCTAAAAAATATCACTAAATATTACACTTTTAATATGAGTTTTTTCACGACTATTTTTCTCAGCCACAACACATCTTACTTATAGAAATCACGCCAAAACTGCTCTATTATTCCTTCGATTTTTATTTTGTTTCTTGTTTTCTGAAAGAAATCGGTTCTGATACTTTAAACATTACTGGCAATGCTGTGAGAGGATATTTTACAATATCATCCACATACGGAAAATAATTTCCGACACAATTTTGCCTACTATATCTATTCTTTGTCACTTTGACTGTCATATAGAGCTCGTCAATATCAGTTACTAATACCGTTCGTTCAGTATTAGTAATTATCACAAATTCTTTATTCATATATTTTTTTCTTAAATCACTGATATTTTCTTTCATATACGTTTACCTCACTTTCTGAATCATAAAATCATCGTTTCATTCTGCTTTCATACTCGTCTATTTCTTCAATGAGTTCTCTTTTCGTGTGACGGGAATAATCTGCACACCCTGTTTCCATATTAATTGCTTGCCACCATATGCAATGGTCTGGACAATGATATCCACAATTTAACAATTTATATCCTTTATATTCATACCTACCCGCATGAATCCGTTTTGCTTTAACCATCTAACCACCTCATTCTGTTAAAATATATCCATTTTCAAGCATTTCTTTGATTACTTCTTGTGCGTATTCATCAGTCTTTGCATCTTCATCAATATATTCCACTGTACCGTCAGCCAAATCTAATTTTGCAATGACCGCCCCATCTTCACTATCATTATCTGTTTTCCAGGCATAAACCATATACTTTTCTTCCTCTTCATTGAAGAAATCACATCTAATTTCCTTCCATTTGCTCATAATAAACAAGACAGACACATTTATTTGTGTCTGCCTTATTGTTCTCTGCATTACGCTTCAATCACTTTCCAAGTCCATTCATTCTCCATCGTAAGATGAAAGATATGATAAGTATTCTTTGCTTAGATATCCTCTAATTCTTCATTTAAGTCTGCAATTCTTTCCTTGATTTCATTAATGTCTGGCTGATAACTATCAATAATTTCTGCCCTCTCTTCTGTTGTCAAAGTTTCATCATCAAGGTCATCCTCCAAATCACTTTCCATATCAGCAAGTTCATCTTCTGCTTCCTTGATTTCCTTTCTAATCTGTTCTTCACTTCTAATTCCAAGCCATTCATACACCTGTTCAGAATCGAATCGCAGTAAATCATTAAGTTGCGTTTCTGTCATTCCATCAGGATATAAATCTTCAAGAATATTTTCTAACTCTTCGCATTTACCTTCTCTCTGTATTCTGTCCAGTGTATCTACTGCACCACTCCACGCATTGAAACTGTTTAAATCTAAATCATATGTAATTGTCATATTCTTAACTCCCTTCTAATAATTCAGACTTACAACTCGTCCGTCATCAAGTTCGAGATAATTTTCATCCTCATTGACTAAATCCTCTCCAAACTTTTCATAATCGAAATATTTATCTGCAATAGAATCTCCATTTTTAATGTATCCAAGACTCCATGCTTCCTCGTATCCTAAGTCTGAACTGTCTTTGAACACACTGCCAATAATTCCTCTGTCTCTGTAATCCAAATAATATTCATCAAATATTTTTTCAATATCTTCATCAGACAGTGAATACTCATCTTTTAGATATTCAATTTCGCTTTCAATGATTTTCTGCTGGAATTCTTTTGCTTCTTCAGATTTGAGCTTATCATAGATATGTTGTACTGATTTTGCTAATGCAATTCCTTTATTATAGCGTTCATCTCCCTTTGTAATTCCATATCCTAAATCATTAATTGCTTTGTTGAACTGAACCAATTCGTTGTATTCTGCCTTAGTTAATACCGTTTCAATATCTTCATAAGCAGGAAATTCATGTCCTATATAACAAGCTCCATTTAAGTTGACACTTCCAAAATAATGATTGCATTCAAATCGTGGACCTTCTGAATCAACATATGCACAGCAATCTCTATCATCAGAATCCTTTTTTCTAAACAAAAATAAATAACTCATAAAAATTCCTCCTTTTATATAAATCATCACTAAAGATTACACTCTTAATATGAGTTTTTAGGAATATTTTTGACGAACGAAGTTAACAAAAAAAGCAGGGGCATTTGCTTCCCTGCTTCTTTATTTGGGGTTATTTGTGGGTGAGGGTGGATGTTCCGCAGCCAGAGAACATGTCATCATGACTAGAT
>Ga0256404_1007442_pt1 | contig 17322 bp, 39 predicted proteins | sample RumenRJG_01DNA_FD_185990 | JGI IMG/M metagenome (GOLD analysis project Ga0256404, IMG submission 185990) | Bovine rumen microbial communities from Lethbridge, Alberta, Canada - RJG_01 | ecosystem: Host-associated > Mammals > Digestive system > Stomach > Rumen | place: Canada: Alberta | collected...
CGCGACTCGGAGGTCCGACACACGAAGAGCGGAAGCCCCGTGTTCAACTTCACGCTGGCGGTGGCTGGGCGCAAGCGTGACAAGTACGTTGACTGCGTGGCATTCGACTCGGTGGTCGAACAGTTCGAGGGGTTCATGCAGGAGGGCGAGGACGTAGAAATATTCGGCTCGCTTTCCGAGCGCACGTGGACCGACCCGTCTGGAATCAAGCAGACGCGCGACATTGTGCGGTGCACCAAGGTAATCGTCCATGACGAGCAGGAGGAAGAGTAAGGATTTCTGGTCGTGATTACGGCATTTCAGATGTCATGGTAAGAAACATAAAACTCGGAAAATGTTGGAGTGATGTAACGTGTCAATCAATCGCGTGAATTGCAGCGGCAACATCGGGAAAGACCCAGAGCTGCGACAGACCCAAGGTGGCACGCAGGTCCTGACGTTCTCGCTGGCCGTGTCGGACCGAAAGCGCAATCCGCAGAGTGGTGAGTGGGAGGAAGTGACCAACTGGATTCCCTGCGTCGTATTCGGCAATCGCGCCGAGAGCCTGAGCCGATTCCTCTCTAAGGGGATGAAGTGCGCGGTCGAGGGCAAGCTGCGCCAGTCATCCTACAAGGATAAGAGCGGCCAGAAGCGGTCGAAGATTGAGGTCATCGTTGACGAGGTTGAGTTCCTATCGGGGCAACAGAAGGCCGAATTTAGCCCTCAAACCGACGGTTCGACTAATTACCCATCGAACGGCCAAACGCCACCGTATTCAGGCTCTCAGCAGCCAGCAGGATACACTCCGCAGGGGTACCAGCAGCCCTACCAGCCCCAGCAGGGATACTACCCGCAGCCGCAGGCTCCAACTGCTGATGTGTACGCGGATTCTGATATCCCATTCTGACTTGGCATAGTAGAGAGCGTGTTTGGTAGCGTGGAGGTAAAGAGTGCAGGGGACGATATTCGAGTGCATAGCGTGGCTCGCCAATCAGGACCAAGAGAAGCGCTACGAGGTCAAGGAGGTCAAGAGGCGCAGGAGCCTGACCCAGAACGCCTACTACTGGGTGATGCTCAACAAGCTCGCGGCAAAGCTGCGGATGCCCGACCATGAGGTCCACTTCAACATGCTCAGGGACTACGGCGTGCACGAGGTGTTCAGCGTGCTTGACGAGGTGCCTGTATCGTCGTACTTCAAGTACTACGAAATCATCGGGAAGGGCACGGCCAACGGCAAGCTGTTCAAGCACGTGAGGGTGTACAAGGGCAGCTCGAAGATGGACTCGTCGGAGTTCAGCCGCCTCATCGACGGCATGCGCGAGGAATGCGTCCTTCAGGGAATCGACGTGGCAACGCCGCAGGAGATAGCCCGCATGAAGTGGGTCGAACCGACAGATTGGAACGAGTGATGGCTAGGGGCATGAGCCTTTACAGTGAAGAGCGGGAGTGCTTCATCTGCCACAGCCCGCAGGTCCACCTGCATCACATCTACGGTGGGCATGGGCGAAGGCCGATATCGGACCGCGAGGGGTGCTGGGTGTACCTGTGCCCCGCGCACCACAACATGAGCGACTTCGGAGTGCACTTCGACCACAAGCTCGACAAGTTCTTCAAGGAAGACTGCGAGCGGCGCTGGTGCGAGCGAAACGGGAAGTCACCTGATGACTTCCGCGAGCTGTTCGGAATCAACTACATCTAAGGAGTGGGAATGACCAAGACTCAGGCCGTGCTCGACTGGCTCAAGACCCATGCGAGCATCAGCAGCATGGAGGCCATCCAGAGCTTCGGGGCCACGAGGCTCAGCGTCATCATCTTCAACCTGCGCAAGAGGGGTTACAACATTGAGACGGTGATGGTCGATGGCCGTGACCGCTTTGGCAACCAGACGAGGTATGCAAGGTACTATCTCAGGGATTCCCCCGTTGACAGCGGAGGGATCATGCCAGATGGATGCAGCCCAGACGTGTACGGAGACATAGTTCGTTCTGCTGCGGCAGTCGTTTGCCACAGCGGGAAGTCCGATGAATAGGCTATAATTAAGCAGTAACGATGATTACGGCATCGTTGTGCTACACTACAGAAAACGGAGCGCCTGCCCAGATTGCCGTAATCAGTCTGGGCGGGCGTTTTGTTTAGGGGCTTCTATGCGATACACGATAGAGGGATTCAGCCAGACCGAAGCAATCAAGTTCAGGCGCACCGAAACCGTCAAGAGAAAGAACCCGAGAACTGGCGTCTACGAGGACAAGGAGACGGTCGTAACGCTTGACTGCACCGACCTCGTTATCCTTCGTTGGCTCGTGGACTTCTGGCCTAGGATGATTAAGGTCGAGATAGGCGGGGTTCAATACGCATGGCTGAGCTACAAGGACGCGATAAAGGACATGCCGCTGCTTGGGGTCAAGAAGGCCGCGTTCGCGCTCAGGCTCAAGAAGATGGTTAGCTTCGGGATACTCACCCATAAGACCGTGAAGAGCAACGGGACGTTCTCATACTACGGATTCGGGCCAGAATACATGCGTCTGGCAGACACCGACCGTGCACGAGAAATTTATGAGGGTGAACAAAATTCTGTAGAGGGGGTACACAAAATTTTAGATACCCCTACACAAAATTTTAGCGACCAAATAGATTCATCTACTAAAGACTCTTCTACTAAAGAACCCAAAGAAAGAAAGAAGCCTGCCGAGACGTACGACTCTATCATCGACAGCTACACGGAGAACGGGGAGCTTAGAAGCGCTCTCGCTGAGTTCGTGAAGATGCGCAAGATGATGAAGAAGCCGCTCACCAACAAGGCGTTATCTCTCCTGCTCACCAGCAAGAAGGGCCTTGACGGCCTTGCATCCACGGACGCTGAGAAAATCGACATCGTGAATCAGACGATAATGCACTCGTGGCAGGGATTCTTCCCGCTGAAGGACATTGAAGCGAAGAAGAACACTGCACCACATGAGACATCGAGCGGCTTCAACCGTAAGATAGACGCCGATTATTACTACCAGAGCACCGGAGACGAAGAGGTTGACAAGGTTCTTGGGCTGGGGAAATACGCGCCGAATAGAAATTAAGGAGGAAAACGGATATGGATACGAACGGAATCATCGAAGGGCTTGCCAAGGCGGCAGCTCAGAACCACAAGCCGCAGGAGGGTGATTACATCAAGGACGGGCTTCTCTACTGTGGGAAGTGCCACACGCCGAAGCAGTGCGAGGTGGAGATGGGCGGAAGGATTATCAAGCCATACTGCATGTGCAGGTGCGAGGTCGAGGAAGAGGAGCGCAGGAAGGAGGAAGAGCGCACGCGCGAAAGGATGCAGCGGGCGGACAGGATGCGCCGCACTGGCTTCCCAGACTCCGAGATGAGGGAGTGGACGTTCGCCCATGATGATGGCAAGGACGCCAAGACCATGGCCGCAATGAGGCGCTACGTCGAGAGGTTCCCCGAGATGCTTGAGAACGGCACGGGGCTGATGCTCTACGGCAGCGTGGGCAGCGGGAAGAGCTTCGCGGCGGCGTGCATAGCCAACGCCCTGATAGAGAACGGCACGCCCTGCCTAATGACCAACTTCCAGCGCATCGTGAACAAGCTATCCAACGGCTTCTCAGGTCGGCAGGAGTACATCGATAGCTTGCAAAAGTTCGACCTTCTGATAATCGATGACTTCGCAACCGAGAGAAAGACCGAATATATGGCGGAGCAGGTGACGGCAGTAATCGACGCCCGCTATCGCTCGAAGCTTCCCCTGATAGTAACGACCAACATCAACCCGCGCGACCTCATGGGGGCAGACGGGATAGGCGAGCAGCGGATATACAGCCGCATCATGGACATGTGCGTTCCCGTGTCCTTCAATGGGTGCGACCGCAGGCGCTCGGACTACGCCAAGAGGACGGCAGCGGCCAAGGAGCTTCTTGGGCTATGACGGAGCGCGACCTGCGAATCCACTCAGAGAACCGCAATATTCCCGCTGATGGCGGGCCAATCATCTGATATACTATTCCTAGGCAAGGGACGGACCAAGTTGAGGGGAGTATGGCATGGACGTCGATTTCGTCAAGACCAGCATCGGCAGCTACAAGACCCGACTGAAGGACCGCGAGGATGCCGCCATAGCGGCAATCAAGGACGGCTCCTACTGGACGGCAGAAATCGCGCTCAGTGACTGTGCGGGATTCAAGGCCGTCATCGATGAGCTTGAGTTCCAGCTTGAGGTCATGGAGGCCGACAATGCGTAGAGGCGTGGACCCCGATTCCATCCCAAGGTTCGAGATACCAGAGCAGGTGTACATGGACTATGACGAAGAGCCTGCGACGGGAGCCTGCTGGAACTGCGACCACATGACCGAAATCACACTTGGCGGAAAGTCGTACATGCTCTGCGCCTTGGAGCGAGACGTCAGCGCGAGCGGCGATTTGACCGAGTGCGATATCGACCTGCGCGACTGCAAGGACTGGGACGAGTATGAGCTATGACCCGAACAACCTGTGGTCGGAGGTCGAGGACAACGCCGTGAGACAATTCTATCCACGGCACGGGTCGAAGTGGGCGGGATGGTCCGAAGTGCTCCCGAACAGGACCACAAAGGCCATCAGCGGACGGGCCGCACGTCTGGGAGTGAGGAAGAATCCGAAGGTTGACGAGCGGCACATCAAGTTCGACTACACGAAAGAGCCAGACCCGAACGAGAGGTACGTGCTGGCGTGCATGAGAGAAGGCCTGACTCCCACAGAGATAGACAAGAAGCGGCACTGGTGGTCGGGAACGACCATAAGGATACTGACCGAAAGGTGGGCAAGGGAAAATGAGCAAGAGGATTGAGGAAATGAAGGCATCCGAGGCGATGGAGTCCATCTGCAACACCATCGACTTTCTCGCGTGGCTGCTCGACGTTGACGATGCCGAGGAAGATGAGTGCGAGGACATGATGGAGTGCGCCGAGGCCCATGGGATGGTCGGGCTTCCCCGTGACGCCGATGGCGAGCCTATCCATATCGGTGACCTGATGGCGCTCGGTGATGACCAAGCCTTCTATGTCGAGGAAATGCACCTTGTCTCAAGCGACAAAGACGGGTGCATGTGGCAGGTGAGCAACAACGCTGGCTCGCTCGTCAAGTCGGACATGCTCCATCACGTGCCCGAAGACACGATTGAGGGCATCCTTATGGAGGCCGTCATGCGTGCCCACTGCGACACGCTCGCCGATAAGGATGGAACAGACGTCACCGACCTGCTAGAGCGCCTGCGTGACCTTATGGGAGACGATGACAAGTGAGCAACGTGGTAATCCTGATGGTGGGCGCAATCGTGGGGTTCGTGGCCGCTGCGATTCTTGCGGGCGGGGATGACGATGAACGCTACTGAGCGGGCGCGGCGTTCCGACAGCCTGTACTACGACACCCAAGTCACCAACCGCAGGGCGCTGTGCGACATGATAGCCAATCTGGAATCTGACCTAACAGAATCCAAGGCCGAGAACGCCAAGCTGCGGGAGCTGGCATGGAGACTGCTCGAAGTAGAGCGGATAGGCGCAACGTCAAGCGATTGGCGTGAAATACGAGAGCAGGCACGCGAGCTGGGGGTGGAGGTGTAAGGATTGAAAATAACCATCTTCTCGGAAGAGCTGCGTGAATGTCTCGACGCCGCTGGTCTGTCCGATTGTGGAGAGAATGACACGTGGAACTATTGGTACCAACGTCTTATGAATGCTTACAACGAGTCCGTTGAACGACAGATAATGACCGAGCAAGCCGAAAACTCCGAGCTGCGCGAGCTAATAGCTGACCTATGGGAGTACATCAATATCGGCACCGCACAGGATGGGCAGAGATTGCATGACCGCACGCGCGAGCTTGGAATCGGCGATTCGGATGAGTGGATGGCGTGAGGACGCCATCTGGCACAAGACCATGGAAAGGAGTGGCCGACATGAGGTCACTTGGCAAGATACGCGACTGGATTAACGACCTCTACTGCCCGAACTCCGAGGGCACGCGGATGCAGGGGATGAGGCTCGTGGACGAGGCTTTCCGCGAGCTCGAAGACCGCTACATGCGCAAGCCCCTCGACCTGGACGACGAGCCCATATACGTCGGCGAGAGGATAGAGGCAAGCAGGTGGCCGAGCTCGCCAGTCGAGACGTTCACTGTGGCCGCGATTGGCGTCGACTGCGTATTCACCGACGACGGGAGGTGCCTCGCGCTGCATGACGTGCGCGGGCACAGGCAGACCGTCGAGGACGTGCTGCGGGAGTTCGTGGACGCGCTGGACATCGACCGCTGCGAGGACTTCAACGCCACCATCGCCGAGTACGCCGCAAAGCTCAGGCTGGCAAGTGAGGACGAGTGAAGGTCTACCTCGTTCGCGCATTCTGGGGCGAGTACTCAGACAGAGGGGAGTGCATCGAGCGCGTGTTCTCAACTCGCAGGAGGGCCATCGACTACATCAAGGGCCAAAGCATCGACGTGTACGAGGAAGACATCCCTTTTGATTAGGGCCGCACTCATGGACAAGGAGACAAAGGTCTGCTCGGAGTGTGGCCGAGAGCTGCCGATTTCTGAGTTTAACAAATGCCGCAGGAGTCCCCAATAAGGACGGGGGCTAACGAAAAGGAGGAACACATGGCACTACCGAAGCTCACCGACGAACAGCGCAGGGCGAACCTTGAGAGGGCGAAGCGGTCGCGCCACGAGCGCGCGGCGCTCAAGGCGTCGCTCAAGGAGGGCAGCATCGGCGTCGCCGACGTGCTCGCAGACACGCGCCAGTGCGCCCAGGGCATGAGGGTGTACGACCTGCTGCGCAGCCTCCCTGGCTACGGCAAGGTCAAGGCCGGGGAGCTGATGGAGTCGCTGCACATCGCCGAGAGCCGCCGCGTCAGGGGCCTGGGCGCCCGCCAGCGCGAGGCGCTGCTCGACGCGCTCGGCAAGTAGGCGAAGTGAGTCGCGGGGGAGCCGTGGGTCTGTGGGGCGGCTCCCCCGCCGAAGGGAGAGGAGGAGACTCCATGAATGATGAAAAGGCAACGGTAACGCTCGGACCGTGCCCGTTCTGCGGCTCAAAGCACGTCGAGGCATACACCGCCCCGATGGGTACGCACGGCGTCAGGTGCTACAGCTGCGGCGCCGACGTGATGTACTACGGTGCTGAGGGCAGCGAGGCAAAGACACGTGCAGCCTGGAACAGAAGGGCGGACCAAAGGTGAGCGGGATTGCGGACGACGTGGTCGAGCTGCTCGACGGCTACCAGCACGCGCTGGCCGACGCAGCCATCGTCAGGGGCGCCGACCCCGACGCCGCGTGGGCCGAGGCGCTGCGTCGGGCTAACGCCTGCTGGGAGCGCCTGGACCGCGACCTGCCCGTGACGTGCGCCGAGTGCGCGTGGCTGCGGCAGGCGAGGGCCGCCGACGGCACGGTAGTGCGCGTGTGCGCCGACACCTGGCTCGACGTGCGCCCAGACGACTACTGCTCCAGGGGATACAGGAGGGCGGTGTAGATGGCGTCGAAGCTGACGGGCGGATGCTGCTGGAAAGGCAAAACGAGGAGGGTGAGGACGCATGAGCTGGGAGCAGCGAAATGCCGACTTCTGCAATGCGCAGGCGGACGCGCAGATGGCCTACATCGAGGCCGAGCGAGAGGTTGACAGACTCCAAACCGAGAACGCCAAGCTGCGGGAGCTGGCCGTCCTCAATTGGGAATGGGCGCATAGCTGCTGCGGTAACAACTGCAAGATGCAGACGGATGGCTGCGGCTATCAGATTGACCGCGAGTGCAACTACGAGCGAGAAATCTACGACCGCATGCGCGAGCTGGGAATCGAGGTGGGCGCATGAGCGAATGCGTGTGCGAGCGTGCGCCGTGGCTCTGCCGTACGTGCGTGTGGGGCTTCCCCGAGTCCATCGGCTACTCGTGCTTGCGCCTTGAGGGCCACGTATGCTCGCGCGTCGTGGTCGCGTGCGAGGAGTACCGAAGACGGTGCGGATGCACAAGCGATAGACCGATTGAGGAGGACGAACGATGGGAACTAACTTCTATCTGCGACAGAAGCAGCCAACCATAAGGAGGACAATCCACATCGGAAAGCGCTCGTGGGGCTGGCTGTTTCACTGGGACTCGTGCGACGAGTCTGAGTATCCGCGATGGTGCGACGAAGACCCCTCCGCATACCAGTCGGACTCGCTGCCGCACAGCATAACCTGCGTAGATGACATACGAGCATACCTGAAAACAGGCGAGTGGGAGCTGGTTGACGAGTATGGCGAGGTCTACCCCGACTGGGAGGCCGAGATAGACGGCTTCTGCAACTGGGACGGCGGCAAGTCGAGCTACAACAAGAGACACCCTGACGAGCCAGTGATGTGGGAAGTTCACATACCGTCTGGGTACCACGACAAAGAGGGACAGATATTCGACCGTGGAAGCGGTTTTTGCTAAGGAGGAAACATGAGGACAGAGATTGTCATTCCGTTCGCGTTTGACACAGCACCAATCGAGAAGCTGTTGGAAGAACAGGGCGAAGCCGAAGTCATGCGCATCCTGTCAGAGAAGGTTGACAGCGCCGTGATTGCAAACCTACCCATGAAGAACGATGGGTACGGCTACAACGCCAAGAAGGTGCCAGACTGGCGCGGTTTCCTTGAGAACCGCTTCTCCCGCTGGCTTGACGAGCATACGCAGGAAATCATTGACGAGGCAGCGCTGCTGATGGCGGCGAAGGGTTCGCGCAAGAAGGCGTGGCGCGAGGTTCTTGCCGAGGTCAAGGCCGATGAAGGAAAACAGCAAGAGTAGGGTCACGGTCGTTCAGGTCTGCGAGGAATGCGGTACCGAGTTCCCGATATGACGGCGCAAGGGCAGACTGAAGGACGATGACCATGTGAAGCACCTATATTGTCCGACCTGTAGGAAGGTCACGGCACACAAGCAAAGAAGGGAATGGTAATGGAGCGAGAGTACGACTACGACAAGGCACCCGACAGTCTGATTGCCGCAATCAACGAGGCGGCACTGGGAGCAGTGAACCGAGTGTTCAAGATGCTCGCCATGCGCAAGGTGAAGGTACAGCTTGACGAAGGTGCGTTCATGCCAGAGCGTGCGCACGGCACCGACGCTGGTGCCGACATTCGGACGCCCGTGTCGTTCGTGCTTGCCGCGAGGTCGAGTCATACCGTCAACACTGGCGTGCACATCCAGATTCCGTCGAACACCAAGTGCGACATTCGCTCGAAGTCTGGGTTGAACACCAACCACGATATCATCAGCGAGGGTCTGATTGACGAGGGCTTCAGCGGAGAGATTCGGGTGCGACTGCACAACCTGAGCGACGAGCCGTACACGTTCAATCGCGGTGACAAGATTACACAGATTGTCGTGACGCCCGTTTACTACCCAGAGTTCGAGAAAGTAGAGGCGGTCGAGGGTGGCGAGCGAGGGGAGAACGGCTATGGCTCAACTGGGCGATAAGAACGACTACGGCTATCACGAGTCGGAAGTGCTGAAATGCGTGGCGAAGTGCGTGACCGTGCTCATTGCCATTGCGATGGTGTGTGCGACGGTATCCTGCGTGTGCAACGGAATGCCTCGCATGTAGCGATTGCCCCTATAGCATAGCGGTCAGTGCAGACGGCTTATTGATTAAGTTTGACAGTCGTGCTATAATCACCATGTCAAGGCGGTGTAGTTTAACGGTAAAACAGCGGGCCTATACCCCGTAGAGACAGATAATCTGCTGATGAAGGTTCGACTCCTTCCACCGCTACCATCTTTAATCTCGGAGCGTTTGATGGAAAAAGTAGAGCTGCAAGACATGGTGAGTCGTGGTCTATCACTCAAGCTAATGTCAGAAGAAACGGGCAAATCTATAGGGACGGTCAGATACTGGCTAAAGAAGTATGGCTTAAAAACAGAATACGAACCGCTCTTACTAAACCTAGATGATGTGGAGAGCGCGGCAAAGGAAGCAACCTCGTTCGCAAACATGATGATGATTCTTGGTTTGTCGGTACATTCTTCAAACTACAGAAGACTTAGAAACTTCGTTAGCGAAAACTCAATAGATGTAAGTCACTTCGGAAGCGCTGGAAACAAAAACGCCAAACGCGTCAGTAATGAAGAGCTATTCACGAAGGGACACAAGCATAGTTTTAGTACGGTAAGGGCGAGGGTAATACAAGACGGTCTTGTACCACGTGACCGTTGCGCTATATGCGGCATGCAACCGATATGGAATGGAAAACCGCTTACATTCAGGCTTGACCACATAAATGGTGACCACTACGACAATAGGTTGTCAAACCTAAGATTCATATGCGCCAACTGTGATAGTCAGCTCGACACGTATTGCCACAAGAACAGAAAAGACACGACATAACCGTTGGAGCGGTGTTCGACTCACCGTGGGGGCACCATAACGACAATCGGGGTCATCCGTGCGGGTGGCCCCGAATTATGTAAGAATGCCCCAGACTGATGCAAAACGGCAGACGTGATTGGATAAAACTGCCCGAAACAAGTAGATACACGCCAGCTTTTGCATAAAATGCGAGCTTGGCAAGGGTGAGTATCCAAAACGCGAGATAGGCCCAACCGTAAGGATTACTACTCCATTGTCGGCTCGCAGGCCTGTCTAGGTACCTCTCAGGCCCTCTGATGCGATTTGGCCCGATAGGCAACATTAACGGACAATTCCAAAGATTCTCGCAGGTAGTCGGCCTACCATCTGCTATACTAGACTCAGCGAGAAGGGAAACCCCGAGTAGATGGGAGTAGGCATGAACGACAAGCTGAACGAGCGCACAATCATCGACTTCTTGGTGAGGTTCGACAACGGGGCCACCCACCACGAGAAGAGCTATGAGAGGGCCATGCAGTTCGCCAAGGAGATGTCAGGAGTCGGCATCTACGGAAGTCCAGTGGCAATCACCAAGCACACCCGCTACGTAACAAGCACCTACAGCGACGTGTGCACCTTCGAGGAGGAGTAATGGCCATCACGGAGGTTGTCGTTAACTACACGGCGCGTAACTACTTCAACGACTATGACGAGACGCGCTCGGAGCGCATGACATGGGTCGAGCCTGAGAAGGTCTCAAGGGCGATAGACAAGCTCGCAAGGCGCTACCGTAACAACAAAGAGTGCGACTGCATGTTCGTGAAGAACGACGATGACACAGGCTGGCGTCTCATGTACGGATACGACGAAAGACATTTCGACCCAAAGACCAGCAAGAGAACGCTGAGACTCAGGCACTACACGGTTTACAGCGCAGACAGTTGGGATACCGAGGAGACAGTCAGCGTGGCAAGGGCAAAAGAGTGCATATTGGGAGGAGAGCAGTAATGAACACCATCGGAATGACACTTGAGGGATTCTTTCTGGCAGACTACGAGCGCATGCGCGAGCGCATCACAGAGCTTGAAGGCGAGGTAAAGCGACTCACGCCAGACGGGTATGGCTGCATCGACCAGCACCAGACGTGCGACGCGGTGAAGGTCGAGGTCGCGAGCACCTACACGCTCAAGGAAATGGTCCGCAACGGAATGGAGCTTGACAAGATGCGAAAGGCCCACGGCATGGTCAACGATGACCTGTGGGCGTGGGCAACTGAACGCTACCGCTCATCGAGCTACGGGAGCATGACCCAGCCGATAGAGGTCAGCTACCACAAGTACCAGTACACGCTGACCTTCAACGAGACTCGTGGTTGCCACACCTATGTCACAGATGGGAACGGCAACGCAGAGCTGATTGAGATTGACCAGATGGAAGAGCAGATGGTTGACAACCTGAACCAGTGGTGCCGAGTGGAATATCTCGACAAGCTCAAGCTCGCGGCGCTGTCAGAGCTTCGGGGCCATCTGGAATCCGCAATCATGGACCTTGAAAAGAAGGAGCAGTAATGGCAGTGGCAACCTTCAAGTGCGAGTTCCCAAGGCGTCAGGCGATGCTCTCAATCATGGAGCTTGACATGAGTCCAGAGGAAATGATGGAGTACACCTACCCTACCGACCTCAAATTCCGTTAGGTTGCTCGCGTACCCGTGTTCGTTTGGCCAATGCCAACGTCAGAGGGACTGTTCGTGGTCGAGCATCAGGACGGCACGGTGCAGAGGGTGCAGCCAGACTTACTGACATTCATAGGCAGCAAGGAGCTTTTCGACCAGTACGATTGGAGCGAGAATGCATAGACGATTCTCAGATGCCGCAGGCTACACGCGCCACTGCTGGGAGTGCAGGCACGCAAAGGATTGGGAGAAGCGGAACGTCACTGGCTACTGGGGGACGTGCGAGCTGACTGGCATCAGAGTAGGCAAGTACGACAGCCCGAACAACCCTTGCAGCCATCTACCGAAAGAATGCGATTGGAGCGAGGCATGAGCGACGGAACAGATGTGCTGCGTGCTATTGACCAGCTCAGGCGTGACCTCAGCGGATACCACGGCCAGCTCAAGGCGCACAACGACCTGCAAAGGCACTGCGACAACCAGCGTGAGCGCATCGGGGAGCTTGAGGGGCTTTACGCAAATGCCAAGGCCGAGAGGGACGAAGCTAACATGGCCTTCAGCAAAGAGCACGACCGAGCCGAGTTTTTAATGAGAGAGAACGCAAAGCTACGGGAGCTGGTGCGCATGATGCTCAGGGTGGCGGGGGTGGCAGAGTACGCCACGGATATCGAATGGCAGACGATTACGCATTATCTGCGCGAGCTGGGGATTGTGTAATGAGTCGCCCGCACAACTGCCGCCACTGCACGTTCATGACTTGCGGGGACGCCAACTGGTGCAGCGAGCACCAAAAGGTCATGAGCGACTATCAGATTTTGGCAGCAAGGAAGTGTCCTGAGTGGGAGTGGAATCCAATCGACGCCCTCACGCTCAAGGAGTGGAAGCCTGTACCGCCAAGCGAGAAAGGGACAGTGCTTGACGGACAGATGACATTGGAGGTATAAGCGTGACCGCAATTGACAAGCAGCTAGAGCGTGCGACCAAGGTCGCTCAGGTCATAGCCGAGCACCCAGACCTGCCGATGATGTGCCTTGCACCTTCAACGCCGAGCGACTATGACAGCTACTACCACGACGTATGCGGAGCAAGCGTCCAAAAAATGCTGTTCCCGCTTGAGGTCGAGAAGCTGTATGGACACACCTACGGAATCAACCCAGAGCGCTATTTCAGCGACGTTGACGAGGTTGCCGAAGAAATCGAGGACTGGCTTTGGGACAGCACCGACATTGGAACCAAAGAGAACAGGCCAGAGGCATATGACATGCACGCATGGGTTGAGACGTATCGACCTATTGCCCGCATGATGGCTGAGGACATGCCTTGGCACGAGTACATCGTGATTGACTGCTACTAGAGTGAGCGAACCATGGACTTCGATGACATGGTTGTCGAATCCGAAAACTAGCTGGATTTCTCGCTTGACGTCACCGCGAGCCATAAGCTATACTATACCTAGCGAGAAGGGGAAACGGACCCCTACGAGTAGACGGGAGTATGGTCATGACCAAAGACGGCAAGCTGAGCGCACGCGAGCGCGACACACTGCTGAGGGCTAGAAGGATTCTCGACGCATGGATTGAGCGTCAGGAGGCGGCGGGCAAGACCTCCGACAACAGCTTCCCAGTGCACGACGCCTACGAGGCAATCTACTTTCTGGACGAGTTCGCCTATCAGACGAGGGGTGAGTGACGTGCTGAAAGACGCGTTCAACGCCGCATTGATTGCGTTCTGCATCTTCGCGGGGACATGGCTGCTCGCGTGGATGCTCTCGGTGGGGTGGTTCTCATGGCTCTACTAGGTCAGGTGGTCGACTCGCGCGGCAGGCACCGCCTTGTCTGCGTGGGCTGGGACTACTTCGACGAGGAGGAGGACGCGCGCCGCCCGAGCGACCGCGGCACGCCGAGGGTGAGGCGCCGCCTGCTCGGCACATACCAGAGCGACTACGAGGCGCGACGCGAGTGGCTGCGCCGCATCGGGGAGGCGAGCTAGATGACCGTGGACGAGATGGACCGCATCGCGTCGGACAACGTGCTGCGCGCCGCCGAGCGCCACATGGACGACGTTTACGAGGTCGAGCCGCACGAGTGCCGCTACTGCTACTACGCCCTTCCGCTGGAGGGCGGCGAGGACGGCCAGATGGTCTGCATGCACGAGGTCCACGAGGGGCGCACGGGCTGGACTGGCTGGGCGGGCCTGCTAGACAGGCTCGACACCGCCGAGGACGTCGACTGCGGTGCATGGGAGGATGCGTAGATGGAGATGGGATACGTCCTATGAACTACACAAACGAACTGAATCTGCCACAACCATTCGTAGAGGCAGTTAAAAGCAATCATGTATATAAACCAAACCGTTATAGCGTTACTGAGGTCTTAGGAGGAACATGCGAAGCCATTCTGAAACGTAGACACGATTCAGACATCACGGATGACGTATCTCAGCGCGTTTGGTCACTCTTCGGAACGGCAGTCCACAAGGTTCTCCAAGAGGCGAAGGCCACGGACAGCCAGCTTCAGGAGAATTGGTTGTCAGTCCCCATCAAGGGCACCAAGTACGAGTTGAGCGGCATCTTCGACCTCTACGACGATTCGACCAAGACTGTGACCGATTGGAAGACATGCGCGACGTGGAAGGTCATCTTCGGAGACTTCGAGGACTGGCGCAAGCAGACCCTCATGTACTGCTGGATGCTCAGGCAGCTCGAAATCGACGCGAGCCGTGGCGAGATAGTCGCAATCATGCGCGACCACAACCAGCGTAAGGCCAAAACCGAAAATGACTACCCGAAGCATCCCGTCTATAGAATCGGGTGGGATTTTACGGACGATGACTTCGCGGACATCGAGGGTGAAATCCAATATTGGTTCGCCAGAGTAGCCAATCAGGAGACGGTGGAGAGCGACAGGCTCCTGCCGTGCAGCCCAGACCAGAGATGGCACAAGCCAGACAAGTGGGCCGTGAAGAAGAAGGGCCGCAAGACAGCCGTAAGGGTCTATGAGAGCGAAAAGGACGCAAGGGTCAGGGCTATGGAAGAGAACAAGAAGGCCGACTCCAACGACCTATACTACGTCGAGTTCCGTGAGGGCGAGGACACCAAGTGCGACAGCTATTGCCCTGTGTCGGATTTCTGCCCGTTTGCCCGCGCCAAGAAGTCGGACGTATAGCAGATTGGAATATGGTATACTAGCGCTCACACACAGAAAACAAGGAGAGTGAATGCTGAGCGAGAAGGAGAGGGCTGAGCGACAGCGTGAGGCCAATCGCAGATACGCCGCCAAGGTCGTTCAGGTGCTCCTGCGATTCAACCCAGAGCGGGAGCCCGAGCTGGTCGAAAAGCTGAGCACCGTGACCAACAAGTCTGGCTACATAAAAGGCCTGATGCGGGATGACCTAGGGAGGGCAGATGGTTAGCACCGACCTACAGACCCACATGGTGAGCCTGAGCGAAATGCAGAACAATAGTCTCAAAACTGAGCCGATACGCGAGGATACGAGTGGCATGAGTCACAAGCTCAAGGTGCAGTACTGGCCCATCGATGAAGTACACCCATACCCCAACAACCCGCGCAACAACGATGAAGCGGTGGAGTATGTGGCAAACAGCATCCGTGAGTTCGGCTGGCAGCAGCCTCTCGTGGTTGACACTGACGGCACCATCATCGCGGGCCACACGAGGCTCAAGGCAGCGAAGCGGCTGGGGATGGACACAGTTCCCGTCGTGGTGGCCGACAACCTCACTCCTGCGCAGGTCAACGCATACAGGCTGGCAGACAACAAGGTTGCCGAGGCCGCTACGTGGGACATGGAGGCTCTGGCCGTAGAGCTTGAGGGCCTAGAGGTAGACTTCGACATGACCATGTTTGACTTCGATGCATCGGAGTTCGATTTCGGAGGACTTGAAGGCGAGCCGACCGAGATTGTGGAAGACGAGGTGCCAGAGGATGCACCGTCAATAGTGCGGAAGGGCGATGTGTGGCAGCTCGGTCGGCACAGGCTCATGTGCGGTGACAGCACCGACCCTGCGGTTATTGATAGGCTTATGGATGGGGTAAAGGCCGATATGGTATTTACAGACCCACCATACGGAATGAAGAAAGAGAGTGAGGGCGTTCTAAATGATAACCTCAACTATGATGATTTGCTTGACTTTAACCGCCAATGGATACCGCTTACATTCGGAGCATTGAAAGATAACGGCTCTTGGTACTGTTGGGGCATTGATGAACCGCTGATGGATATTTACAGCAACATCCTGAAGCCGATGGCAAAAGAAAACAAGATAACATTCCGAAATCTTATCACCTGGAATAAATCGTATCTTGAAAATGGGAATACATTTAATCCTTTCGGAGCGAGTGGAAGTAAAGAGATAAGAATGTACCCTATTGCAGACGAAAAATGCTTGTTTGTGATGATGGGAGTACAAGGTGCTGATGGTGTATTAGATGCTTCTGAAACGCTTGGGGTATATCTTAAGTATATGACAGAGGAATTGCATAAAAGCGGATTAACTGAAAAAGATTTAAATGAAATATGCGGTTACAAAAGCATTGCACAGCATTGGACATTAAATCGAGACGGGACGCAAAAACAACCTCGGTTAATTCAGAAAGATGATTATAAAAAAATACAGAAATTCTGTCGTGGAAATGGTAATGACGCATTCAAGAAAGAATACGAGGAAATCAAGAAGGAATACGAGGAAATCAAGAAGGGATATTATTCAACTCGTGCCTATTTTGATAATGCTGATTGCTCAAATAATGTTTGGAATATTGAAATAACAAAAGGCAAAGAAAAGCAAGAAGCAGGCGGTCACGCAACACCAAAGCCGATAGCCTTATGCAGTAGAGCGATAAAAAGCAGTAGCAGAGAGGGCGAAATTGTCCTTGATGTATTCGGCGGTAGCGGTAGCACACTAATAGCCTGTGAACAGCTAGAGAGAACCTGCTACATGATGGAGCTTGACCCGCACTACTGCGACATCATCATAGAGCGCTGGCAGAACCTCACGGGGGAGACGGCACGCAAGGTCGAGTCCGATGGGTAAACAAACCAAAGACCTCTGCAAGGTCATAGCCACATGCGTAAAGCGCGGAGAGCTTACCAAGCAGCAGGGCAAGACGCTCATGGGACAGGCGAAGCATGGTGACTACGCTGGAGCCATGAGGGGCATAGAGAGGATTCACAGCCGTGGCTAACGAGCAGAACCTCATACCAGCAGCGCACAAGCTAACAGTCGAAGAACAGTCGGCTGGCGGCAAGGCGTCTGGCGCAGCCCGTCGCAAGAAGCGCGAGATACGCGAGATGCTGGAAGAGTACCTAGCGATGCCAGCCAAGGTCAACGGCA
>Ga0256404_1007444_pt1 | contig 17321 bp, 14 predicted proteins | sample RumenRJG_01DNA_FD_185990 | JGI IMG/M metagenome (GOLD analysis project Ga0256404, IMG submission 185990) | Bovine rumen microbial communities from Lethbridge, Alberta, Canada - RJG_01 | ecosystem: Host-associated > Mammals > Digestive system > Stomach > Rumen | place: Canada: Alberta | collected...
CGAATTTACCATCTGCTTCTGTCTTTGTATAAGTCGTAGCTACATCTGCTTTTAATGTTAAGAAACCATCAACATCTATTTTATTATATACATCTAATGTATTGGCTTTTAGTGCAAGAGCATTATCCACTTCTGACTGTGTGTAAACAGTAGAAATATCTGCTTTATTCAATAAAAGACCATCTACTTCAGATTTTGTATAAGTTGTTGCTTTATCTGCTTTATCCGCAAGAAGTGTATCAGCACTTGTTTTATCATATACAGACGTTACATCTGCCTTTTTATTCAACAAAGCATCAGCGTCAACTTTGCTATATACATCTGCAACATTAGCTTTTTTAACCATAGCAACATCGGTTTCTGCCTTTGTATAAGCGTCACCAACATTTGCTTTACCCATTAATTTAGCATCAATCTGTGCTTCTGTGTAAAGAACATTGATGTCCATTTTACCTGCAAGCATTTCATCAATAGATTTACGAGAATATGTAAATTGATTATCAATTTTATTTTTCAATAAATCATCAATATCTGCTTTACTATATACATCATCTGCATTAGCTTTTAGAGCAATAGCAGAAATACGTGGGTCATTATCCCCAACCGCAACTGGATTAAACGCATCTGCTGGTTCAGCAGAAAGTTTTACAACACCTTTTGCAGAAGCCGTAGCGTCTTTTAATGAACCATCAAGGTTGACAGTAGAAACGAATTCATTCCATACAGAACCATCATTTGTAAATTCCCATGTGCCTTTCTTTTCATTGTAACGTAATCCAACAGAATTTTCATCGCCACGATTAACAGAAATCCCAACATTTGCAGTTGGTTCACCTGTTTGTGCCTGATTTAAAACAAATGTTGCAGTATTTGTTCCTTTGATATTATCAAGTTTTAAATCAAGTTTATCAAGGTCTGCATATGTAGCTTTGTCTGCTAATGTTTCTTTCAAATTCGTAATTGCAGAAATTGGGTGACAATTTGGCAAATCTGTATTTTCCAACAAGCTATGGTCACCTGGATAAGAACCACTAGCCATAAATGGACGAATATCAAAAATCATATCTGATGTAATTTTTGCACTCGTGGATTTTAAATAAATAGCAGCTAATGGTAAATAATCTTTTGGTACATCAGGTACATCTGGTTTTGAACTTGGCTTACCTTCAACAACAGAAAGCGTTCCTTGCTTATTCAAGCAAATAATAACCCATTCATTGTTCATAGCAGGTGCTTTAATGACAGGTGATGTTCCACCTTCATATTCAACAATTTTCATACCTTCAGTATAAAAAGAACCTTCGTTAATAGCAACTGTCATATTTGGGTCTGATTGTGCAGAAACTTTGAGTTCTTCTGTAAATGCACCTGTTCTACGATAATTGCTACCTGAAACTGGTTTATTCATAGTTTTGTTCCACCTCTACTTATAAATTTTTAATGGAAATAATTGCTTATGTAAAAATTATCCTAAAAGATAATTTATTTCAATGTTCCTATTATGAATATATAGTTTTTTGTTTTAATAATTCTTATATTTATTAACAAAGAGATTATAAACATAAAAAAATAGAGGTGATAAAAACACCTCTATTTTTATTTTTTCTTAATAGAATCTGAAATAGCACTTACTACACTACCATCTTCCATTTGAAGTTCATACACTTGTTTATAATTCTTTTCAAACGGTCCAAAAACAACAAATGCACTCTTTTTCCTATATACCACTTCATCGCCAATATCAAAAAGTTTTACAGGTTTCTTTTTCTTTTTCATCGTGGTAGCTTTTGCTTTTTGAACTGTTGGCATTTGATTGTTATCTAAATTATTTAAAATTTCATCATCATTAAAATTAAACGATTGATTTTGTTGTTCTTCTTCATCATAAGAATATGATTCTTCCGTATATTCATCTTCTTTATAGTCATTGGATAAAAACATACTTTTATTCCTCCGTAGGCTTATTAATTTATCAACGAAAAAATATATTCATATGACACATTTTATAATAGCGAACATAAAAAAAGACTAGAAAAAATTCTAGCCTTTTTCAAGAGACAACTCAAAATGAAAAATCTAACATAAAAATAGAAATGATATTGGTCTAATATCGTTCGTTGACATCACGGACAATGTGAATTGCCATCTACTTTCTGTCTTTATTATAACAAAAACAAAAAGTCTTGTCAAGTATTTTTTCAACCGACAAGACTTTTTTTATTAACGCGCATCTGCAACAGAAGCAACTTTCTGATTATCTGTAAGAATATTCTTTTCCTTTAGAAAATCATAAAGAGTTTCCATTGTAACATTTCCGCCATTAAGAGCAAAATGATTAATCGCTTCACTAACCATTTCCGCTGTTGGGTCTACACCCATCATCTGTAACATTTCCTTAACAGAAGTGTTGTCATTTACCATAGCACAAATGCTACGACCATGAATTAAATTCATATCACTCATTTATAATTCACCAATCCTTATTTTTTTAAATAAATGTGGTCTTTTCCAACTGCATACTCTTGACCACAATGCTTGCAAACCACACCTGTCAAAGTTGCAACCTTTTGTATACCTTGTAATGATTTTTTAGCATTGCAAATTGGACATTGTTGATTTACAAACTTATCTACATCATCAGGACTATCTAATGTAACAATAACCGGCATATCTGTTGGTGCTTCTTCAACAACTACTGCATCTTCATCAGAAGGAAGTTCTTCAACCACTTCTTCAACAGGAGCATCTACTTCTACTTCATCTGTTGGTGCTTCATCGTCTACTTTTACAACTTCTTCTTCAGTATCAGGTGTATCTGCAACTTCTTCATCTGCGCCCTGCGGGTCTTGTTCTACCATATCAACAAGTTCATCGTGAGAAGGTACTTCTTCCAAAGCATCTTCTACAACATCCATATCCTTGTCAATATCATCTAAGAAAAATTCATTTAACTTAGCACGGTCTGACATATTAGAAAGGTCTAATTCATGTTCTTTATTAATAACCTTTTGAGTAGCTTTTTCAGATTCATTAAAATGTTTTACTTCTTCATCTTGACTATTTAAATCATAAGCATCATTTTCAGGAGAAGTATATGCGTGTTGTGCTTCTGTATATGCTTTTCTCTTTTTTTTACCAAAGATTCCACCAAACTGTCCTGCATTATTAAAATCACGGCTATCTGCATCATTTGACGGTGGTTCGGATGGCATTATACGCATATTAGACATATCATCACCTGCAACAGATTCATCATATCCAGGTAAATCTGTCATATTTATTCCACCTTCAGGAATATTGGCAATTAAATGTTTACATCTAACATCTTTTTTGGAATCTCTTGAAGAAAAAGCATTACTAATTGCATTACCAATTGCATTCCCAACTGCGCCTGCACCATCGACAAATGTTTCTACTCCATCGACAATTGCATTACCAAAATCTTGGAATCCTACTGAACCAGCATCTCCTGACCAATCTTCTGCTTTCTTATCCATAGCAGTAAGTTTCTTTTCAAGTTGCTTTACCTTTGCTAATAGACGATTATAACTTGCTTTTGATACAAAATTACCTGCATCAAATTCATGAGTAGCGGAACTAGCATTGTTTTGATACTTATCTGTTCCTGTTTCTTCAATACTTTCATGTGGAGCACCTGAAACGTCCTCTATTCCCTCGTGAGGTTCGCCTGAAACATCCTCGATGCCTTCATTGATAGAAGCCGTTGTAGCCTGTTCCTGCTGATTTTCGTCCTTATTTTCACCATTTTCATTAGTAGTATCAGTAGCAGTATTTTCTTGACCTTCTTCAGTTTCCTGTGGCTGACCATTTTCTAAATCTGCTACTTTTGCCAATTCAGCATCAAATTCTACATCATTAGAACCTGCATTATTTTGATACTTATCTGTGCCTGCTTCTTCAATTCCTTCGTGTGGTTCACCTTCGATGTCCTGTACACCTTCATGTGGTTCACCTGAAATATCTTCTACACCTTGATTAATAGAAGCATTAACATCTACAGTTTGGTCTGTTGGAACGCCAAATCCACCAATTTCGCTTTCCATACCACTATCTCCAACACCGCTCACATCTTCTGTTTCAGCAGTTTTATCTAAATCAAAATAATTTGATTTACTTGCTTCAACATTACCGCCATTATCTTTTGTAATAGCTTGTGAATCGGTTGAATCGTTTCCATCATCTGCTACTTTTGTTTTACTAGCAACAACAGAATCTTTATTTAATTCATCATTAACCTGTTCAATGGATTTTACACCATTCAACTGCATAACTTCATTTGCCTGGTCATTATAAAGAACTGCACCATCATCTGTAAGATTTACATAATATGTTTCATTCTTCCAATTAACTGTTGGCAAATTCTTAACATTCTTTGTAGCTACTTTCTTTGTCTGGATTTTACTAACAAAATTATCCAACCAAGATGGAAGTGAACCACTATTCGTTTCAATCTTCAATTTATCTTCACAACCTTTATTAAAAAATAATAATATATCAATTTTATTATATTAAAATCTATTTGTTACCTAAAAACAAAATAGATAAAATAATGTATTTTATATTATTTTTCGCTTAACAATCGCCATTCATTATTATCTATAGATTCTTCAAATTTATATTCAGGAGTATATTTGCTATTCTCAATTTCTCCATTATTTATCATTTTATCTTCATAAGTATTATTCTCCAAGCCTATTTGCATCGGTATTTCTCTGTGCGTTATAGGATTACTTACTAATCTTTTCATTATTATCATCCCATTCAGACACACGCAGGCGTTCTTTGTTCATTTCATTCATTGTTTCATCAAACATATCACTATTTAACCATTCAAATACATTATCAAAATTATTTAACATACCATGAACTTTTTCACATGAATAATTATTTTTTTCATGTTTTTGACAACATTCACAAACAAATTGTTCATCTTTTAAATCAAAATCATCATCAAATATTGATTTTTTAGATAATCTTCCTTGTTGACAATCTGTTGAAAGTAATCTTCCATCAAACTGTACTTCTGCATGATGATAAAATTGTGGGCATTTTCTGTGATAAAAAAGATTTTTTTCTGCAATCCTAAATCTATCCAATGAAAACAATTTCTTTGCTTTTTCTTGAACGTCTTTATCTAATTTTGGTATCATGCAATAATTTTTAATACATTCTTCTACATCTTGAGTTCTTCTTATATAAGAAAGCGTAGCAGAAAAAGTATTTTCATTACCTTCTCTTAATAAGAGATTTAATAAATCTATATATTTATATGTATTTTTTTGGTCTAACAATAAAACAAACTCTAATGCCACATTATCTTTATATTGTTCAATTGTATGATATACATATTTTAAATTATCCATATATGCTTCTTTATCTTCTAAATATTTTTCATAATGTACAGACATACAATATAACAATTGTCGATTATTTTTCTTTGCCAATTCACAAATTTCTTTTGTAAATTTCTTATTTGAACCATTTGTAATAATAGACACATGAACATCTGAACGAATATTATCTATAAAATATAAACAATATTTCCATAAGCTAGGTTCCCCACCATAAATGTTAACATCATATAAAGTTTTAACACTATCTATAAATTTTAAACATTTATCTGTTTGTTCTTTGTTCCAATTAGACCAATGTTGCTTTCTAGTATAAGCATCAAAACAATATGAACAATTATAGTTACAAACATTTCCAAAGTATACTTCTAAAGAAAAATCATTTTTTGAACGAATCATATTTTCAATAGAATATTTTTTTTCTAATTCTTTTTTTGTCATAAAGTTTCTCCCTTTATCCATTTATAAATTCAGAATCACCTAACGACAAAGGTTTCATCTTTAATGTCATATCTTGTGATTTTTCTTTTAATGTAAATATTTTATCTTGAATTAGTTGTTTTTCTCTTGCAAAATCCTCTGCATACCTAATTCCCTTCAATGCCATAGCTAATTCACAAAAAAACTCAAAAGATTCCTCAAAAGATTCACCATCATATAATGATGATGTATCATATGTATCTAATGCAAAAATAGAATACATTGGCTTATTATTTAATAAACGAACAGAATATTGATAATATATGCCACCATCTGTCATAAAACCATTTAATTCCATTGTTGGTTTAGAATACATATTTTTCGCAACCAAACGTTTCATAATATTAACACCTTTTTTATAACGTTTTTATCTTCCTATCCACCTTAAAGATGAAGCCCACGGACCAGGAATACCTGGGCGAGGGCTTGTATCTATCTGGTCATTATCATAATCTATAAGGTTTTGAGGATTAATAAGAAACGTTTTTGCATCATTATTCTCATGAGTTTGAAGTTCATAATTTTTCTTACCTTTATCGTAAAAATCTTTTTCATTATCTTCTATCATTCTACGATATTCTTTTTCCAAATTTTGAACGTCAATCTCGGATAATTTTACTAATCGCTTCATGTAAATCTCCTTATCCTTCGATTCAACAGTACCTATTCAATTGTTTATCAACTTCATTTAATTGTAAATAATTATCTGCATTTTGAATCCGCTGTTCTAACTTTCCTGCACGGTTCTTTGTAATTTTTGAAGCCTGAACCAAATGATTTAATTTTTCATGCAATTCAGATTTAACAGATTTTAAATATTCGTCCGTTTTTCCATCAGAAATATTTTTCAAATCCTTACTATCCGTATCTTGTACATGATATTCTTTTGGAACAAACTCTGCACTTACTTTGGCATGTTTATAATTTTCTTTTACAACATCATCTTGATAAGCCTTTACATTACTCATAGAAAGCAGTTTATCAATGCTATATTTACTTGCGAATTTATCTGTATCTAATTGTTCAATATAATGATGTTCTACCCATTCATTAATTGCATTATCAACATCTTTAGCGTCCGCAATTTTATTTAATTTTGCAGTTAGCTCACGTTTTGAAAATACAATTTCATGCGCTTCTTTTTTATCATCATTATACTTATTATATGCCTTATTAATTGTTGCAAGTTTAAATAGTTCGTCTAAATTTTGTTCATTTTCAGTATTAATAATACCATCTTTTACAGCCATATCAAAACTAGCAGTAATTGAAATACCATTTTTCTTATTAAAAATTTCAGCCGTACAATGTGCGCTCGTATCATCAATACTAATATTACCAAATGATTTGCAAATTAAATGTTTAGGTAAAGCATAATTAAATTGAGATTTAAACTCTGATGCACTTAATTTCTTTTCAGCTTTACGTGTATCATTATCATTTACATAATCTTTTTCTAAAACTTTGTCTGCAACTTTATTCTTTTTCTCTAAATTTTCTTCTTTTAAAGTTTTAGATACATTTAGATTACTATTCCTAAGAATATCTTCAAAACTATTTTTACTTGCATATAAATTAGAAGAAATTTTTGTCATAATATGATTCTGAATTAATCCATCTATCATATCCTTAATTTCTTCTTTCGTTAACATATCTTCCAATTTTGTATAAAAATCACGAGAAGATAAAATAACGTTAGAATGTTCATCTGAATGATTTTCTTTTAAATATGCGCTCAACAAAGCACTATTCTTAAAACGATTAACTAAATTTTCTAACTGAATTTTATTATTCCCAACGGAACATGTAATTTTATTCCCATTAAATTCAGCAAAAAGTTTTCTTTGCTTATTATCTTTTGATTTAAAAGCAATAACCATATGATTATCGTCTATCATTTTTAAATCAAAATCACTCAAATATTTTCCAATCGCATTATATGCTTTCTGATATTTTTGTTCTTTATTAGACAAAGCAATCTCTGTACGTGTATCATTATCCATCATATAATGACGAACAAGTTCTTTCAATGTATTGCGATTTGCTTTTACTAGATTATCTTCTTTAATAGAAGAATCAATTGTTCCAACATATTCATTCAGCAAAGAATTAAATGTGTATTCACTTGCATAATCCTTGGAATTTAAACGAATCAGCTTCCCACTATCTACTAAATGATTAATTAATTCATCAATTTGTTCATTCGTTAAATAATCTTTCAATTTATTTGCGAATTGTTTTTTGCTAATTACAAGTTTATGTTCTTGTGAAATATCTTCATCTTCATCTGTAATATAACTAGCTAGCAAAGCACTACGCTTAAATACATTCGATAATTTATCAAGTGTAAATTCTTTACTACCAACTTTACAAATAATATTTTCATTATCTAATCTTGCAGAAACAATACGTTTCTTCTGATTATCATTTTTAAAAGAAATTACAAATTTATCTGTACTTAACATTTTTACATCAAAATTCTTAAAATATTTATGAATTTTGTTATAAATCATTTCTTTTTGATTTGCAATTTTCTTTAATGCTTCTTGATTTCTTGTATCATTATCTTTTGTTTCATAACTATAGAAATGTTCATTTTCGCCAAATGTTGCAGAAGCTTTACGAATATTCTGAATCTGTTCTTGATTTAAGAACTTACATCCACGAACTAATTCATTTAAAGATTTTTTTGAAGCATACGTTGTAGAATTAAGTTTTGTAACATCATGATTTGTTTCCCAATTCTGCATCATCTTTTGAATATTATTCATAGAAATATATTTACGAAGTCTAGCTTTTATAGATTTCATTGAATAAACATATCCACCATTAATTTGCTTATCAGAATTATTTAAATAAGAAACAATATCTTTATCATCTGCTCCGAATTTTTGTAATAATTGAGCTACAGTATAACGATTCATTTTTTCGTCCTCAATATACTGTAACTTTGCTACCTTTTCATTTTCAACATTAAAAATAAAACTATATTTATCTCGCATATTATTATGTGAAATATAAGAAGTGATAAACAAGTTATCATTATCCCTACTTGCATTCACGATTTTGTATACATTAAATACGCGATTTAAAATATTACTTGCTTCTAATGCCAAACGATTTGCAGATTTATTTTCATAACTTGCTTTTGCAACTTTATTATTTACAAATTCAAGTGTATGATTTTCTTCACCGGCATATTTTTCTCTCTTGTCAGGAAATAAATAATTCATATCATACGTTGAAGCATATTCATTACTACCAACTGCAACAATATTTCCATCTTTAATATGCTGATTAATTAAATCTCTTGCAACTTCCAAACGATTATTGCAACGTTGTAAAATTTCATATCTTGTCATAACCGTATATTGATATGCGGCTTTTTTAACTTTTGTTGGGTTCTTTAAATCTATTGTCATGCTATCTTCAATAGAATCTTCCAATCCTGCTTTACTATATGGATATTCATTTACAATATCTGCAACTTTCGTTGTGAACACTTTATTTGGAATAATCTTTCCATCTACACTTTCATAATTAAAAGTATACTGTAATGGATTATTAACTAAATTAGCAACAATCTTTGCTTTATTATTACTAACTTCTGCTTCCGCAGTATAACGATAATCTTTTAAAAATTTTGCTAATTCATTCATAGCAAATACTTGTAATTGCTTATCATTAAAGGAATATTTTAATTCACGAACATTTGCCATTCCTTCATTTCTTTCAGCAATTACATGCTTACGATTAATGACATTCTTATCAAATTGAATGTCCATTTTACGTTCTACAGGAGTATTAAACTGAATATCGTTTATCCATTGTGGAACATCTACTTTAGGATTCGTAAGCAACTTTCCATCTACTTCATTCATATACTTACTCCACACTCCTTTTTATGCTAAATTCCCGTAGATTTCATCAATTGCTTCATCTACCGTACTATAAAATCCACGATATTGTACATCTGACCACTTTGCTTTCTTATATCCTGCTAATGTACAAAGTGCAGATATAACTACAAAAACTTCATCATACTCCTGATTATCTAATGTAAATTTCCAAACCTCATAAACATCCAATACATCAGGAACATTTACTACTGTATAAAAATCATCAATATTACTTTTTGCTTTATTTTTCTGTTTTCGGATACTACGAATTGGAACTGGTGGATTTGCAAATTTTTGTTTTAGTAATGTACTTACATTAGTACTTGCTTCGTTAATTGCGTCCATTACTTTGCTTAAAGGAATATTCCCGATTTCATCAGCAATTATTTTTAGTCTTTTTTTTTAGCATGAACAACAGGAGTTTCATACAATTCAGGCTTTACACCATCAAATCCACGCATATCTGCAATATAATCATATCCCATGTCTGTTGAACTTGTATTTCCACCATTATACATTTGTCCGTCATATGGGTCTTGATTGCCATCCATCATACGTTCTATATTTTTTAAACTTTCATCAGAAATTCCAAAATCCTGATAATGTTCAAAGCTATTATCTGTAAGTTTATCATCTACTAAATTCTTAGTCAATGATAATGCATAATCTTCAGGGAAAATCTCATTATAATATCCTAACAAATCAGATACACGACGAGAAGAAACTTGCTGTCCCATTTCTTCTATATCATTGATTTCCCCCATACAAAGTTTCAATGCTTCACTATTTTGAAAAATTTTCTTCGCAAGATTCATTTTTGTATGAATATCTTTTTTGCTTGCTTTCTTTATAACTTTTTCAAAACGCTTCTTGCTTGCATAAAATGCTCTATCATCTACCAACACTGGATAAACTTTATAACCTAACTTTGCAATTTCTTTCGCTACATCTTTTTTTAGCTTGTTATCATAACGTAATGTAAACGCTTCATAAAAATCTTGTAGCTCACCATCTGTACCATTCCATAATGTTAAAATATAATCTGCTAAAAATTCAGGATAGAAATGCATGTTAATCATTTCTTGTCCTGCTACCTTCTTCAAATTAATGTTCTTTTTCTTTGCCCATTGTTGAAAAGCATATGGCTCTATTTGATACCCTTTTAAATAATCGTTCATAGAAGCATCGCCTAATACATCCCCATCATCACGTTCGTTCAAATCTAAATTATAGTCATATTGCTTATGGACTTCAGGTTTCATTCGTAAATCAATCATTTGCTTATCTCCTTCGTCGCAAAACTTGTAATCTTTTTTTGAACTGATACATCATCTAACATATCCGCTAATACTTGATTCTTTATCTCTGATAATAACTTAGACGTAACAACAATATGATTTTTCTTTAAAATTTCATTTAACTTATTTGTAAAAACATCTTTTTGTAATCCAGCTTTCGTAGCTTTCTTACGAATAACAGTATCTTCGTCATCATCTTGTACTTCTTTCACTAGATACTGTTGCCCATCTTCATATGTTTTTAAAGTCCAAATGGAACCATCATCAAAATTATAATCATATAATCCTGCAATCTTACTTGGTTTTTCAAAAGCACGATATTGATTATTCCCAATATTTTCAAATTGCTTTAAAATACTTTCATCAACTTTAAACTTCGGAACTGTCGGAGAATAATATACATTATAATATTCTCCTTTTTTCTCATAACTTGACTGATAACCGTTCACATTTAAATCTTTCTGAATTTTTTGTGCTTCTGTTTCAGAATTTACCACAGAGAACAACTTCCTGCTATTTTTATGCATCGTCTCTGCGATTCGTGTAAACGCTTTATCATCGAAAATTTCATCTGAAACTCTCCTAATCAAATTTGTCACCTCACGTATTTTATCAAAATTCTGAATCCAAAAACAAAAAAATTTTCCGTTCAGAATAGACTCTAATCCTACAAAAAAAATAAGTAAATAATAACTTATTATTACAAAATTCCTAATAATAAAAGGCACTAACAATTATATAGTGCCTTTTACTTTCTTACTTGGAGTTGTTAACTTTATCATAAAGATATGCTTTAATTTCTTCAATATGAAGTTCTCTCTTTTCATCTTCTGTATGTTTTTCATCCAATATCATATAAAGTTCTTTTAACGCTTGTTTCTTAATAACTGATACACGACTTTGGCTAATCTTTAATTTCTTTCCTATTTCTTGCTGTTTATATCCTTCTAATGTTAATCGAATAACATCTTTTTCTCTTCCTTCTAATAAGCTAAATATATATTCTACATACATTTCGCTTTCACTTGTTCCAATGTTATCAACTACTTGATTCTGTAATAAATAATCACAATCTGATGGCTTTTCACGATTTCCTTTAAAATAATATCGTTGAATATAAGCTCTTAATTTTATAATCAAATTTTTAAATAAGTATCTATCAAATTTAAAAAACTTACCATCATAATACGGGTCATATGCATCACATAAACTTACAAAGTATATATATGACTGCTGAAGTAACTCATCTTTGCTAAAGTTTTTCATCCACCCTAGCCATCCTACAAGTCTCAATATTTTTTCTTGATATAAAAACCATACTTTATTTTTATCCGTTTTTACATACTCATATAATGGTTCAAATGGAGGAACTGCATCAAAGTCTTCTTGCTTTTCTTTTGTTTCTAACAAAGTTTCATACCCCTTTTTATTCTGTCTGTTCTACTACAATAAACCCTATCTTCATATCCTGTAATATTTCTTTTGCAAAATTTTCTACGTCTTGAATTGTTATCTTTTCTAAAACTTTTAATAACTCTTCTGTATATATCGTCCCTCCAATTGGATACTGCATCAATCGGAAGTTATTAACATCTTCACAGAAAGAGAATTGTTTCTTGTAATCACTTTTTACACAAATCTTTGCTTGATTAAATTCATTGAACCTTAGTCCATTTTCTTTTATATCTTTTAAATTTTGAATAATTAGTTTTTTTGTTTTTGGAATATTGTATTTATTTAACCCTGCATAACAAAACATAAATGCTTTATCATTTTCAGCAAATGCTTGATAATTACAGTTTACTGTATATGCATATCCATATTTTTCTCGTATCTCCATGAAACGAGAACCAAATCCTCCACCTAAAATACTACATAATATTTCATTTAATAAAAGTTCTTTCGTTCCACTTACTTTCGTTTCCCATACTGCCATCATAGTAGATTGCGTTCCATGTAAAGAAATTACATCGTCTGTAATATTTAGCTTATCTACTGTTACACGATGTTCTTGACTATCATTAATAAACTCATATCCATCTAGATAATCTTCCACAAATTTTTCTATATCTTCATGTTTTACATTTCCTGTAACAAATAATGTAATATTCTGTGGAATGTAATTGTTGTTAATAAAGTCTACTAATTGTTCTCTTTTTATCCTTTGAACCGTTTCAGGTGTTCCACCATTATTCCAACGATTTTTATAATCTTTAAACAATACTCTTGATGTTTCATCAAATACTTTATGCTTTGCATCATCATCATACATTTTTAATTCTTCAATAACTACACCTTTTTCTAATTCAAATTCTTCTTCAGGAATTGTATTATTAAATACTATATCTGATATGACATCTAATGCTTTGTCCCAATATTCTTTTAGAATTGTACAAAAAAATGCCGTGCTATTTTCCGCTGTATAAGCATTCATTTCTCCACCATATTTTTGTACATCTTCCCATACTTCATCTTTATTTCGATTCGCTGTACCTTTAAATACTTCATGTTCTGCTAAATGCGCAATCCCTAAACAATCTTCAGGTTCATCAATACTACCTTTATTTACATAGTATGCTACATTTACAAAATCTCCATCCATAGGCTCTGTAATTATTGTTAACCCGTTTTGTAATACTGTCTTTTCTATCATATGCCAAAAGCCCCTCATGTTTTTCTAAAATTATTATATTATAAACTCTAAAAATTAAATATTTATTTTTTAACTCTGTATTAGATAGGCTTTTAATATATTCTCAAATAAAATTGCTTCTCCAATCGCTCTTAATCCACTCGCTGTCGATAAGTATGTAACTTCTTCCATTTCTAACATAGATTGAAAATTTATATCTCCTATTAATTTATTATTTAATCCATATAAACCTTTATCTATTACAATACTTCCTTCTTTGATATATTCTTTTGTCATAAAATTTGAAATTCCTACATCTACAATTAATATATCTGCTTGTTTTGTATACTCTCTTAAATTCTCTGTATGTGAATGACATATTATGACAGTACATCCTTTATCCATAAATAAATTTGCTAACTGCTTTCCAAAACTTTTTTCTTTTCCTACAATTGTTACAATTTTCTTATCTAACTCAATTTCATTATCTTCTAATACACAAATAATTCCTTCCGCGATACAGGGTAACATTTGATATTTTTGAATACTTATTTTTCCTAAACTGCTTGATGTGCTCCCGCTTACATCTTTCTCCACTTGAATTTCTTCTACAATTTCATTCCTATCTTCTTGTAATCTCTTTGGCAATATTATTTCAAGAGGAACAATACATGAAAAAATACTCTTTAACAAAATTTCATTTAAGTTTTCATCAATATATTCTTTCCTTGCTTTTGGGAAATTTCCATGTTTTACTCTCGGCAATAATTCTTCATCTGTAATTTGATTCCATTTTTCTTCCATACATTTTATAATTTCATCATGAATGAATGACTTCTCTAAATTTAACCTCTTTTGAAATAGTTCTTCATTTTCATATTGCTGTATTAAAGTCTTTATCTTTATCTTCTCATTATACTCTTCTGTATATTTCATGAGTTGATATGCTCCATCTAATATCTTCCTTATATATGAATCTTTTACTTGCGTCCTATATATATCAGGTTCTGATAAAGTATTAGATAAAGAGTACTTTATGTCTGATAACCTAGAAGTAATAGAATCTACATCTTTATTCTTCTCTGTATCTATATTATAGGTATCATCTACATAGTCAGTTTTATATGTAGTACTTGATGGAAGGGAATATATCAAGATACCTGTTATCGTGTCATCCTTATTTAAGTTATCAATTTGTTCTAAAATATCCTTTTTACTGATATAAGAATGTAAATGGACAACTGTCAGTTTTACATTCATAAATTCACAAATTTTCCCTTGTATGTAAGAAAATTTTTGATACATAGAATTTGTTCCGATAAAAATAATTCCTAGATGAAACCGTGTAATATTTCCTTTGTAATCTTTATTAATTCGATATATATTGTCTTTTGTATCTTGTAAAATTTTATGAATAGTATTTCTTGCATCTAAGATATGAATCATATTTTTCAACTCCTTTTTCGTCTCTAATATAAAAATAAAAAGAGTATGACATAGCATACTCTTTTTTATTAATGCCACATAAACCTTCCTGCGGTTGGTCTTGGCATATGATTTCTTTGTCCATCCCCTGCCGCAAAATTTGCAAGAACATCACTATCACAAACATCATCGTGATAACCTACTGGAGCTTCTATTTTTTTATTTACAGAATAACCTGTAACTGTTTGTTCCAAATCTGCCCATTCGCTTATCATACGATGATAATATGCAAGATTATCTACTCCTGCACCTTCAGCAGTAGATTTTTCAAATCTTTCTTTTGTCATGTATTTAAATTTATTGTTGTCTAGTTCTTGTCTCCATTTTGCGTACATAATGTTTTTCATGTTCATTCCTGAACCTGTAAACCTATCACGCGCATTAAAGATAATACCCTCTAGATTTTTAATACCAAATTCTTCTTTTAATGTTTGAACAACAGCCGCACCACAACCTGTATAATCTGCAAATATCTTTTTACATTCAAATCTTGGATGATAACCGCCAAATAAGTTTGAAATGTAATACATTTGTTGCGGATAACTCGTATCTTGGAATTCTTTTGCAAATACCTTATGTTTTGTACCATCACGACAAATTCTTAATACAGAAATTTGTGTACTATCTCCATCAGGATTACTCCCTGCGAAGTCAATACCAGCTACATAAGTTTCTCCAATAATACCATGGTCTAACCAGTCAAATTCGCCATCTGTCATTCGTTTAACTTGTTCGCTATCAATATATTTTCCTGCGCCATCAATAAATTCAAGCATATACTGCGTCCTAAAATCTTCTACAGAAAGGTTTCCTTCTGTCCATATTTCAGGATTATTTGGAAACATCTCTTGTTTTAAAACTTTTGGCATAGCTTGTTCAAGAACGAATCGTGAGTAAGGACGAACAATACCTGTCTTTGGGTCAGGTAAATATATTGCATCCAAACTCCACAATTGGGCGCATTGTGTCCAATCTCTTTTTACTACCGTCCATTTTTCATGTGCTTTACCTTCTACTGCATCAAAAAAATGATTTCTTGTTTTTGGAGTACCAATTTGGACTATTTTAGCGTTCGTATTATGAACAAAAATATTATTAGCAATAAAGTTGTGATATTTATCAACAGTTAAATCATAAACATGTTGTTTACCTGTATATTCAACATTAATTACTTTTGAATGTACAATTCGGTTTTTCTCATAGCAACATATTTCCATATTTTTTTTAATATCTTGTAATTTTTTCCAACTATATACATTTTTTTCATTAACAAGAATTGGATGGTCATATGTTCCGCATACTTCATTACCATTTTCTAATATAATTTTGATTGTACTAAAATTACCAACATCAATATAATCTATTATTTCTTTTTGTTCGATTTTATTAATGTTTGTATTTATACATTTTATATAAATATGTTGTTTATTGATTTGCGATTTATAAATATCAAATTTTGTTTGTTCAGATACACTTGGATAAGATAATATTATCCCATTTGCCAATACATCATTATTAATATCATAAACATAATTTGTTGATTTGTTAATAGATTGAATTTTTTCAAATCGCACATCTGTATTCAATAGACTTTTATCAATTTTAGATTTGTGATTTTTTAAAATATCACAACCATAATCAATGGTAGCTTGTTTATGCGTTAATAATTTTATATTTTTTTGAAATAATTCTATATTTTCTTTTCCTCTAATTAATAGCCTGTAGTATATAGAACTCTTTATCATTCGTCCATTTAACATATGTTGTTTAGATGTTCTTTTACCAATTATAGAAAAAATCCCGAATTTATATAACATACATTGTACATTTTTTATTAATTCATAATGTATAGATGAAAATTCTATATTAGGTTTCCTTTGTTCTTCTATATGACAACTTCCATCTGTATCAAACAATCCAGCCAACAATTCACTAGTAGATTCTTTATCATAATCATCCCAATCATCCGGCAATTGTTTGTTTGTTTTTATAATTGGCAATAAAATATTTTTAACATTATGAATAGTCCCTTCTCTATATAAACGATTTGTAGATTTTGTAATAAATTGTCTATTTATTTTTACATTATTATCATAGTTTTCATTAATATAGTTCCATAATTCATCATCTTCACTACAATAGTGTATAGAATTAC
>Ga0256404_1007445_pt1 | contig 17318 bp, 16 predicted proteins | sample RumenRJG_01DNA_FD_185990 | JGI IMG/M metagenome (GOLD analysis project Ga0256404, IMG submission 185990) | Bovine rumen microbial communities from Lethbridge, Alberta, Canada - RJG_01 | ecosystem: Host-associated > Mammals > Digestive system > Stomach > Rumen | place: Canada: Alberta | collected...
GGAAGAATTAGAAGATAATTTAGGTACTATTGCGAAGAGTGGTTCATTATCTTTTAAAGAGAATATGAGCAAGGATGAAAAAATTGATATTATTGGTCAATTTGGTGTAGGATTCTATTCTGCTTTTATGGTTAGTGATAAGATTAGTGTTTTATCTCGTAGTGTAGACTCTAATGAAGCTTATTTATGGGAAAGTGAAGGGGTAGATGGTTATACTATTAAGAAGAGTGAAAAAGAGGATCATGGTACAAAAATTACTCTTCATATTAAGGAAAATAATGATGAATTTCAATTTGATAAATATTTAGATGAATATGAAATAAAACAACTAGTTAAGAAATATTCTGATTATATTAGTTTTCCTATTAAAATGGAATGTATTCATCATGAGTTAAAGGATAAAGAAAAACATGAATATGAAGATATTAAAGAGATTGAAACATTAAATAGTATGGTTCCTATATGGAAGAAAGCTAAATCTGATGTTAAAGATGAAGATTATGAGAACTTTTATATGGATAAATTTAGTGATTATGATAAACCTTTAAAAGTAATTCAATCATCTGTTGAAGGTATGACTTCTTATAAATCATTATTATTTATTCCTAGTCATGCTCCATATGATTACTATACTCAAGAATATGAAAAAGGGCTTGCTTTATATTCTAATGGGGTTCTTATTATGGATAAATGTTCTGATTTATTACCTGATTATTTTAGTTTTGTAAAAGGTATTGTTGATTCAGAAGATTTAAGTTTAAATATTTCTCGTGAGTTATTACAAGAATCTCAAAGCTTAAAATTAATTGCTAAAAATATTGAGAGTAAGATTCGTAAAGAATTAGAAAAAATGTTAAAGGACGATAGAGATAATTATATTTCTTTCTTTAAAACGTTTGGAGTTCAATTAAAATATGGTGTTTATAATAACTTTGGACAAGATAAAGATAAATTAAAAGATTTAGTAATGTTTTATTCTAGTAAACATGAACGTCTTATTACATTAAGTGAATATGTAGCAGAAATGAAGGAAGATCAAGAAGCTATTTATTATGCATCTGGTGCATCTATTACTAAAATTCATTCATTGCCACAAGTAGAACAAGTTCGTGATAAAGATTATGATATTTTATATTTAACAGATTATGTTGATGAATTTTGTATTACTGCTTTACAAGAGTATGAGAAGAAGAAATTTATTAATGTAAGTGATAATAATTTGGACTTAGAGAGTGAAGAAGAAAAAGAAGAGATCAAAAAGACTAATGAAGATTATCAAGACTTATTAAAAGATATGAAAGAAGCTATTGGAGAAGATATTAGTGAAGTTAAGTTTAGTAATAAATTAAAAACTCATCCTGTATGTTTAACAACTAAAGGTGATGTTTCAATTGAGATGCAAAAAGTATTTGACGCTATGCCTAATGAAATGGGAATTAAAGCCGAGAAAATATTGGAGATTAACGAAAAGCACGCTATAAGTGATAAGTTAAAAAAACTTTATAAGAAAGATAAAGATGAGTTTAATAAATATACAAAAATATTATATAGTGAAGCACGTATGATTGCTGGACTTCCTATCGATGATCCTACTGAGATATCTAAATTAATTTGTGAAGTTCTTGCTAAATAGAAATGGTTTTCCATTTCTTTTTTTACTGTAAAGTTTTTTGCTTTTTATTATCTATATTAAAAAAAATCTTTTTCTATTATATAATTATATAAGATAGGGAGTGATAGTATGTCAGTTTTAACAAAAAATGAACTTTTATTGATGGATGAGTATTTTAGAGTATTAAATTATTTAAGTGTTGCTCAATTATATTTGTTGGATAATCCTTTACTTAGAAGACCGCTTACAATGAGTGATATTAAGCCTAATGTTGTTGGTCATTTTGGAACAACTCCTGGGCAAAATTTTATTTATATGCATTTAAATCGTATAATAAAGAAATATCATTTAAATATGATTTATATTTCTGGTCCTGGTCATGGTGGACAGGCTATGGTTGCGAATAACTATTTAGAGGGAGTTTATTCAAAATTTTATCCTAATATTACGGAGGATTTAGAGGGCCTAAAAAAGTTATGCAAGCAGTTTTCTTTTCCTGGAGGAATTTCTTCTCATGTTGCTCCTGAAACACCTGGTTCTATTCATGAGGGTGGTGAATTAGGATATAGTTTGGCTCATGCTGCGGGGGCTGTTTTAGATAATAAGGATTTGATAGTAGCTTGTGTCGTTGGAGATGGAGAAGCTGAGACTGGACCTCTTGCAACTAGTTGGCATATTAATAAATTTTTAAATAAAAAAACAGATGGAGTAGTTTTACCAATTCTTCATCGTAATGGTTATAAAATATCTAATCCAACTATTTTTGGAAGAATGAGTAATAGTGAAATGGAAGATTTCTTTTATGGATATGGATGGAAGCCTTTCTTTGTTTCTGGAAGTGACCCTATAAAAATGCATGAAGAGATGGCAAAGACTTTAGAAAAAGTATTGAAAGAAATAGAAAAAGTAAGGTTAAAAGGTACTGGAAATTATCCAGTGATTGTTCTTACTACTCCGAAAGGATGGATGGGGCCAAAAGAAGTTGAAGATAAGAAGATAGAGGGGTCTTTTCGTTCTCATCAAGTTCCTATTATAGTGAATGAGAATCATCCTGAAAATTTACCTTTGCTAGAAAAATGGTTGAAAAGTTATCATATAGATTCTTCTTTTGATAGTAAGGGTAAATTACGCGCTGATCTTAGAAGTTTAAATCCAACTATATCTAAATGTATGGGATATAGTAATTATGCTAATGGTGGATTATTACTTAAAGATTTAATTGTACCTGATTGGCAAGATTATGCTTTGGATATTAAGAAACCAGGTTCTATTATTTCACAAGATACTATGAATTTAGGATTTATGATAAGAGATGTGTTTAAACTAAATCATTCTAATAAAAATTTTCGTATTTTTGGTCCAGATGAAGCATTGTCTAATCGTTTTAATCATGTTTTTGAATATGAAAAGAGAACATGGAATTATAAGTTGTTTCGTAATGATGAGTTTTTAGCTAACGATGGTAGAGTAATGGACTCTTATCTTTCAGAGCATTTATGTGAGGGAATGCTTGAGGGGTATTTATTGACTGGTAGACATGGTTTTATTCATAGTTATGAAGCTTTTATTCGAATTGTAGATTCTATGGCTAGTCAGCATGCTAAATGGTTGAAAGTTTGTAATCAAATATCTTGGAGAGTGCCAATTGCTTCTTTGAACTTCTTATTAGTTAGTCATGTTTTTCAACAGGACCATAATGGTTATACTCATCAAGATCCTGGATTCTTAAATCATTTGGTTACTAAGAAAGCTGATGTTGTTAGAATGTATTTACCACCTGATACGAACTGTTTGCTTTCTTGTTTTGATCATTGTATTCGTTCTAAAAATTATGTTAATGTAATTATTGCATCTAAGCATCCTAGACCTCAATGGCTTACAAAGTCTCAAGCAAAAATTCATTGCAAAAAAGGTCTTAGTGTTTGGAAATTTGCTAGTAATGATATGGGAGAACCTGATGTTGTTTTAGCATGTGCTGGAGAAACACCTACTTTAGAGGTATTAGCTGCTGTGGATATTTTAAGAAATAGCGTAAAAGGAATAAAGATTCGTGTTGTAAATATTGTTGATTTAATGAAATTACAGTCTCCAGATACTCATCCTCATGGAATGAGTGATGAAGAGTATGATGATATTTTTACAAAGAATAAACCAATTATTTTTAATTTTCATGGATATCCATCTTTAATCCATCAGTTAACTTATAAAAGAGTAAATCGAAATCTTCATGTTCATGGTTATAAAGAAGAGGGAACTATTACAACGACTTTTGATATTCGTGTTCAAAATGAAATTGATCGTTTCCATTTAGTAGAAGCTGTATTAAAAGAAATTCCAAGATATAGGAATAATTCTAAGCCTTTAATTGATTGGTGTCATGATATGTTAAAAAAACATAAAGATTATATTTCAGAATATGGTATAGATATGCCATATGTAAGAGATTGGGTTTGGAAGGGATTTGATAATTAAATATGAATAGACTTTCATTTGATGAAAAATTAACTGAAATAAGGAAATATTATGTAGAAAATCCCCAACAAGTTGATCACGAAGTGTCGGTTTGTTTATATAATATTAAAAATCTAAGTTTAGAGAAAAAAAGTCTTTTATCTGATATTTCTTATGATATTTTAATCTTCTGTTTTTTATCAATTATTATAGCTTGTATAGGTTTTCTTCATCTTTCTAATATTTGGTTATATATGTTTGGTTTAATATTTTTTATAGCTGGTTTATTAATTGGATTGAATACAAAGATATTTGGTATTATATTTTTATTTTCTCATGGAATGACTGGTTTATTTATTATGGAAGGAGCTTTATTAGGTGATATTGTAAATAGTCCTATATTTTCAGATTCTCCAACTAATATATATATTTATTTAGGTGTTATTATTGTTATATTTTTTATTTCTTTAATATGTAGTATTCTTCATAATTTGAGTGATAATTTAAAAAGATATAAATATTTAAAATGTATTATTTTGTTTTTTTACTTATTAGGATTTTTAATGACAGGATTGTTTCCTTATATTTTTCCAATTTTTGAATAAAGTTTCATTTCATTATGAAACTTTTTTCTATTTATAGACAGATTTTTTGTTTTTTTGTATAATATATGAAAAGAGGTGTATGGTTTATGAGTACTAGAAAAAGTATGACATTCCCAATTATTTTAACATTTGTTATTATTGTTATAATAGTTTATTTTTTTGTTACAATTAAACAGACTGAAGTTGTTTGCAATAAAACGAATTTATATGATGGTAATATTCAAATTTCTGAAGAGATTCATACAATGTTGGATGGTAAAAAAATTACTGGTATGAACCTTACTAAAACATTTATTTTGCCAGATAAATATGCAGATGAAGGTCATTTTGATTTAGTTCGTGCTAGTCTTAACAATACATTGGAGTATTTAGGGGATAAAGTAAAATATAATGTTTTAGATAATAAATTAATTGTAACTATTAATGTACATAATGATGAATTGTTATTATTAGATAATATTGAGTTTTTTGTAAATGATGATATCCAGATACATATTAATTCTAATACTAAAAGTAGTGATGTTATTACTTTAAAAATAGGGGATAATTATTCTGATGGAGAATTTATGAAAAGGATGAAAAATAATGGATATAGTTGCAAATGATTATTCTAGTTATTTAGATGAGGTTATTTATTCTAATTCTTTTCAAACTTTAAGTAATGGTTTGATGTTAACAAATTATGAAATTGATATTTTAAGTCAATATGAGATTCCTTACTTAGATTGTAAGAGTCTTGAAGAATTAATAAATCGTATAGAGACTACTATTTTAGAATTTGATGATTGTGAGGAATTAGAATCTATTTCTATGGAATTAGCTTCTAGAAATTATTATTTAAATACAAATAAGTAAGGGTGATGTTATGAAAGAGTATTTGGATTTTGCTTTGGAAATAGCCGGTTATGCAAAAGAGGAGATACTTTCTTCTTTTCATTCTTCTAAAAAGTATGGTTTTAAAGATGATAAGACTATTGTTACTGATATTGATAGAAAGATTAATCATTTTTTAGTGGAAAAAGTGTCTTCTAAATATCCAAATTGTTCTGTTTTAGGTGAAGAAGAAAGCACTTTTAATGGTGAGAAATATGTTTGGGTGTGTGATCCAATAGATGGTACTGGTATGTTTCAAGCTGAAGTTCCAGTTTGTGTTTTTTCCCTTGCGCTTGTAGTAGATGGAGTAGTGGAAGTAGGGGTTGTTGTTGATCCTTTTTTAAATCAAACCTATTCTGCTATTCGTGGGGAAGGGGCGTTTTGCAATGGAGAAAGGATTCATGTTAATTCTTTAGAGTTTGGAGATTTAGGATATCGTTTGAATTATGAAATGTGGAGTAGTAGCTCTTTTCAAACAATGGGTTTTGCTATGAAACATCTTGATGATATTAAAGTTTCATCAATTGGTTCTGTTGCTAGAAGCTGTATGGCTGTTGCTAGTGGGAAATTTTCTTGTGATTTATTTCCTGGTGAAGAACACGGAAATTGTGATATTGCAGCATCTAGTTTAATAATTGAAGAAGCTGGCGGAAAGGTTACTAACTTTTATGGAGAAAAAGATAGAATGGATCAATCTATTCATGGAGCTATTCTTTCTAATGGAGTTTCTCATCAAAAAATATTGGAACTTATTCGACAAGATAAAGATTTTTTTAGATAAGGAGTATTTGAATGGTTTATTTAGATTATAGTGCGACAACCCCAGTTAATGAAGAAGTATTAGATACTTATGTTAAAGTTTGTAAGGATTATATAGGAAATCCTAATTCTTTACATACTTTGGGTGTTGATGCAAAGAAATTAATTGATGCTAGTACGAAACAAATTGCTGATATATTAGGAGTAAAAACTAGTGAAGTTGTTTATACAAGTGGTTCTAGTGAGGCTAATAATACTGCTATAAAAGGGATTTGTTCTCGCTATTCTAATCGTGGAAAACATATAATTACAACGGAGTTGGAACATTCTTCTGTTATTGCTCCTTTAAATTATTTAACTTCTTTAGGTTATGAAGTTGATTTTGTAAAATTAGATGAAAACGGATTGGTTGATTTAGATGATTTAGCAAGTATTCTTCGGAAAGATACAATTTTAGTATCTATTGCTTCTGTTAATAGTGAGGTTGGGGTAAAACAAGATATAGAAAAAATAAGTAAAGTTATTCATGAAAATTCTAGAGCTTTTTTTCATAGTGATGTTACACAAAGTATAGGTAAAGAGAAAATTGATTTTTCTTGTTTGGATTTAGCTAGTATTTCTTGTCAGAAATTTTATGGTATGAAAGGAATTGGGGCTTTAATTAAAAAAGAGAATATTCAAATTACTCCACTTATACATGGTGGGAAGAGTACAACGATTTTTCGTAGTGGGACTCCTGCTACCCCTTTAATTGCTTCTTTTGCAAAAGCTTTAAGATTAGCTTATCAAGATTTTTCTTCTAAATACCAAAAAGTATTAGATAATAGAAATTATCTTGTTGAAAAATTAAAAAATGAAGATGTTTTTATAAATAGTAATTCTTATTGTATTCCTCATATTATTAATATTAGTTTAAAAGATATTAAGAGCGAAGTTATGTTACATGCTTTAGAGAGTAATGATATTTTTATTTCTACACAAACGGCTTGTTCTGTAGTTGATGTATCAAAAGCTGTATATACTATTACTCATGATAAGAAAAGGGCAAGTAGTAGTATTAGAATTAGTATTAGTTATCTTACAACTAAAGAGGAAATAAATATTTTTATAGATGCTTTGAGAAATAATATTGAAAAGCTGAGTTTTAGGAGTTCTTTATGAAAATAATAAAAATTAGTGCTATTTGGTGTGGAGCATGTTTAATAACTAATAAAGTTTGGAATGAGTTAAAAAATAACTATGAATTTGAATCTATAGAATATGACTATGATATGGATGAAGAGGAAGTAATGAAACTTTCTCCAGGAAAAGTTTTACCGGTTTTTATATTTTATAAAGATGATGCAGAAGTAAAAAGATTGGTTGGAGAAGTATCTTATAAGGATTTAGAATCTACTTTTTTGGAAGTTGGTGTGTAAGTGAAAAAGAAATTATTAATATTGTTGACTCTATTTATTGTTTTCGTTTTTCCTTTATTTGTTGAAGCAAAAGAAAATGTTATTTTGTATTTTTTTCATGGAGATGGATGTCCGCATTGTAAAGAAGAAACTAAATTTTTAAAAAAGATGTCTAAAAAGTATTCTTATTTAAAAATTGTTAAGTATGAGGTTTGGTATAATGAAGATAATTCAGCTCTTTTAGATAAAGTTTTTGATGCTTATAAAATACCTGTTTTTGGGGTTCCGACAACCATAATCGGGGATACTTATATTAGTGGATATGATGATACTATTGGTGAAAAAATAGAAAGGGCAATAGAGTACTATTCTAGTCATAAGAGTGATGATTATGTTTCAAAAATAAAAAATGGAACTTTTAATACTGATGATTTTCCAAAGGAAAATGGCTTTTTAAAGCAAGAAGAATTATCAGATAGGGAAATGAGTTTTAAACTTCCTTTTTTTGGTAAGATTAATTTAAAGAGTGCTTCCCTTACAACTGCAGCTATTATAATTGGATTAATTGATGGGTTTAATCCGTGTGCTATGTGGATTTTATTATTTTTAATTAGTGTTTTAATGGGGATGAAGGATAAAAAGAGAATGTGGGTTTTGGGAATTACTTTCTTACTTACTTCAGCTCTTGTTTATTTTGGAATTATGTTGTCTTGGATTGAAATTGTTGTTAAAATGACCGCTGTTATTTGGATTCGTAACATAATTGCAATTGTTGCTTTAATAGGTGGAATTATTAATATAAGAAGTTTTATTAAAAGCAATGATAGTGGTTGTGAAGTAGTTGATGATAAAAAGAGAAAAAAAATATTTCAGAAAATCCGTAGATTTACAAGTGAGAAAAGCTTCATTTTGGCTGTTATAGGAATTATGGGATTAGCTGTATCAGTAAATTTAGTGGAGTTGGCTTGCTCTGCTGGTTTGCCAATTGTTTTTTCTGAATTGCTTGCTTTAAATCATACTTCATCAATTATGAGATTTTTCTATACGCTTTTATATGTATTTTTCTTTTTACTAGATGATTTAGTAGTATTTTTTATAGCTATGTTTACAATGAAACTGACTGGGATTTCTTCAAAATATAATAAGTATTCTCATTTAATAGGTGGTTTTATTATGGTACTTATTGGTATTTTATTATTATTTAAGCCTGAATGGTTGATGTTTCAATTTAAGTAGTTTTTTCATATTAGGTAGTCATTTGATGATTATCTAATTTTTTCATATTTTTTACCTAATTAAATAGTTTACTTCTTTCTTAAAGTTTGGTAAAATGTAATTTAGAGTAAAAGGAGTTTGGATATGGAAGATAGGAAAGTAATCATTCAGGGTAATGATGGTGTAAAGACAGAAGTTGAACTAGTAACATATTTAATTAATGACAATAATAAAAAAACATATTTAGTTTATTCTAAAGGTGAAAAAACTGGTGCTGAAGATGATGAAATAATATATGTATCTAGAATTGTACGGGAAGATAATGTAATCTATATAGATGAAATTACAGATGATAATGAATGGATAGAGGTTCAAAATCTATTAAAGGAAATAGCTAATGAGTAATAATATGGTGGGTGATTTTTATGGTTAATGAATTAAATAATACTATATCAGAAGCAATAGGTAAACTAGAGAAAATAGTTGCAATAATAGAATATTTAAAATTTTCTATACAAGATGGAATGGTTAATATTTCGGATGAGGCTCAGAAGAAACAAGTTCTTGAAGCATTAGATAAATTTACTGATATTCAAAAATCAAATTTTAAATTTATTCAAGCAATCGAAATGCTTGGATCGGATATGAAACTTAATTTAAATGCTCTTTATCCTATTTTGCCTGCTGATGTTTTAAGAACTGTTTTGGGAGAACAAAATAATTATGAAGATTTACCTGAAGATCTTGTTTCTAAAATTATGGGTGATGAAAGCAATAATTTGAACAATAGTCCTGTTGATGATTCAATTCAGAAAGTTTCTGATAAGAAAAATGAAAATAATTTAATGAGTCAAATTATGGAATTAGCCCCTAAGACTGAATCAGAGGTTGTTACTACTCCAACAGAAGCTACATCTGAGGTTGCAAGTGAGGTTGAAACTCCTCCAGTAGAAGGTACACCTGAAGTTACAAGTGAGGTTGAAACTCCTTCAGTAGAAGCTACCCCTGAGGCTACAAGTGAGACTACAACCCCTTCTATAGAAGCTACACCTGAAGTTACAAGTGAGGTTAAAACTCCTTCAGTAGAAGCTACACCTGAAGTTGCAAGTGAGGCAGCAACCCCTCAAGCAAAAGCTACACCTGAGGCTACAAGTGAGGTTAAAACTCCTCCAGTAGAAACTACACCTGAGGCTACAAGTAAGGTTGAAACTCCTCAAGCAAAAGCTACCCCTGAGGCTACAAGTGAGGTTAAAACTCCTCCAATAGAAGTTACAAGTGAGGCTCCAAATGAATTGGATTCTATAGTACTACCTTCTCTTGATGAGACTCCTGCTGAAAATACTACTGTTGAAAGTACTTCTTCTACTAGTCCGGAAGATACTGTTCTTTTACCATTAAGTGATGAAAATAATGAGGCTCCTGCTGAAAAAGCTGCTGATGGTTTTGAATTGTTACCTTTAGAAATTGAGAAGTCTGAAAATGATAAGTCTAAAGAAACAAATGCTGTTTTACCTTTAGATTCTACTAGTTTATCCGAGGAGAAAAAAGATGATTCTATGGTTGGAGAGAACGAATTAGTTTTGCCAGTTCTTCAACAGTCACTAGATATTGATGAAAAACCTAAAGCTAATATTGCTAGTCTTGATACTTCTCCAGTTCATGCTCCTTTATCTTTTGTTTTACGTGGAAGTCCTAAAATTTTAGCTGTTACTCCTAATCAGTTTTCTAAATTAGAAGGATCTTTGGTTAGCCAAATGGGTAATCCTGAGATAGCTCATATTCTAAAATTTCCTTCTCAAGATAGTCATGAGGCTAGTTTAGGGGGGATGATACAGGAATCGGAAGAAACTACTGCTAGTCTAGATAGTGAAAAAGAAACTGATTTAGAGACTATGATGCAAGCGATGGAAAAAGCTTATAGTGAAGGAAATATTGATGTTGCTGAACGGCTTTCTGAAAAAATATCTAAGATTAATAAAGCCCGTCAAAAGACGCTTTCTTTATCAAGTGCTGCTTAATAGATGGGGTAGGTGATTGTTATGGAGAAAAGTTTAATTGATGATAATTTAACGCTTAATAATTATAAAAATTATATTGAAAAAACTTTAAATATTTTTCGATTGCCTTCAAAAAATAGTTCTATTTTATTTGATTTAAAGATTGATAATTATAAGGCTATTATAAAATTATCTATTGTTAATTTGGATGGTGAAAGGGAAGATTTTCAAGATTTTGTTACAGAATGTGATACGTCTTTTTATCATCAATTATTGATTCCTCTTATTAGAAAAATTGCTGAGACCATTCCTATTAGTACTCGAGATATTATTAAATTGTCTGATGATGCTCTATCTACATTTAGAATGATTAGTAAGAATAATGACTTGTTTACAATTGATGGTTTAAGTGATGCTGATGCAAAAGGACTTTTATCTATTTTTGATGAAGAAGAAAAGAATGATTCTGTATCATTAATAAATCATAATCATAGTGGTGTTGGAAATATTTCTAATATTATTGTTTTATTTGGTTTGGCGTTTTTAGCTATTATTATGATATTGTTTTTTATTAATAGATAATTGCTATAGAAAGGAGTTAAGAAGTTATGCATAAAAGAAAAATCAAGCATTCAGCTAATTTTTATGCAAAAATTCTTTTTGTTATTTCTATAGCTTTTTTTATTTATGGATTTGTTTTAGATTATGTTTCTACACATAAGTTAATTGATCCAATAAAAAATGCTCATCTTATACATCGAGATAGTACTATTTCTATTACTACTCAAGATGGAAGTGAAATTGTTCCTGGAAATACAATTGAAAATTCAGATAATAATGATTCTAACCATACAAGTAATCGACGGGAAGAAGTTATTTCTAATCCAATAGATAGTGTTAATTTAACACTTAGAGATGAAATAGAAAAGAAATACGGATTAACTGTTGAATATGGAAAGGAGACCGATGGGTATTCTATTCATACTTCATCAGGTACTATTTCTACTATTTCGATAAGTGATTCAGAAACGATTTACAAACAATTAGATTTATTAAAAAAAGTTTTATCTTTGTATCCTGATGGTTTATTTCAAGAAATAAAAAAAGGTGGGATTCCTCTTACTGTTATGTTGATTCAGGAGTTTTCTGAAAAAAACATTACGGGAATTACTGATTCTAGCTACTCATATGCAAATATTTCTATTGCGGCAACTCATGATTTTGAGGAATCTTTTTTTCATGAATCTTATCATTATATTGAAAGATATATGTTTAAAAAAGGGGCAAGTTTTAATAGTTGGAATTCTTTGAATCCATCTTATTTTGAATATGGTACTATATATAGTGGTTATTCTTATAGTAATACGTTTTCACAGGATTCTTTTTTTGTTAATAATTATGCACAAACTGCTGCGACAGAAGATCGAGCCTCTACATTTGAGTTTATGATGGCTTCTAATAAGGCTACTTGTTTAAATCAAAATATGCCAGTTTGGAGAAAGGCTAGGTATATGGCTACTACGATGGATTATGTTTTAAAAAGTGCTACTCCTAGCACAGTTGAATATTGGGAAAGGTTTTTATAGGTGTATTATGAAAGAAATAATTATAAATGATTCACATTTAACTGAAGATGATATGGATGATAAGGTTATTAGAGTGAAAGCTTTAATTTTTAATTCTAATGGAGAAATTTTGTTAGTTCATAATAATAATACTTATCAGTTTCCTGGTGGTCATAAAAAAAGTAATGAGAGTATAGATGATACAATTCTTCGAGAAATTAAAGAAGAAATAGGAATTGATTTGGAAATAAAAGAAAGACCTTTTTTATGTATTTCTACATATGATGATAATTACTTTGATACAGGTAAGAAGGTTTTAAATTCTATTTATTATTATCGTTTTTTTACTGATTTAACTCCTAATTTTAAAGAAACTAGTTATGATGATTTAGAGTTAGAGTCTGATTTTAATTTGTATTATTTGAAATTTGATGAATTAGATACCTTTTTAAAAAAATGTATTAATAGAAATAATATAGATAAAAAAATAGCTAGAGAAATGTTACAGGTTGTGGTAGAATATAGAAAAATATTTGGAGGTGAATGATGAAAGTATTTGTAACTGGTGGGTTAGGATATATTGGAAGTCATACTGTAGTTGAATTATTAAATGAAGGGCATGATGTTATTATTATTGATAATTTGTATAATTCTAGTCGTGATGTTATTGAAAAAATTGAGAAAATTACTTCTAAGAAATTTCAGTTTTATGAAGGTGATGTTTGTGATGAAGAATTATTAGATCAAATTTTTCATGAGAATAAGATTGATGCTGTTATACATTTTGCAGGATATAAAGCTGTGGGTGAAAGTGTAGAAAATCCTATTATGTATTATGAAAACAATTTAATTTCTACTCTTCATTTGTGTAAAAAAATGATAGAGAATAATTGTTTTAAAATTATTTTTTCATCTTCAGCAACTGTATATGGAGATCCTTCTCAATTGCCTATTACAGAAAAAGCAAAAGTTGGTGGTACTACAAATCCTTATGGTACTTCAAAGTTTATGATTGAAAGAATTCTGAATGATATTACAATTTCTAATCCTAAGTTTACTGCAATCGTATTGCGTTATTTTAATCCTATTGGTGCTCATAAATCAGGTCTTATTGGAGAAAAACCTAATGGAATACCTAATAATTTAATGCCTTATATTGTAAGAGTTGCTACAGGAAAGCTTGAAATATTAAGTGTTTTTGGGAATGATTATGACACTCCTGATGGAACTGGAGTTCGAGATTATATTCATGTGGTTGATTTGGCAAAAGGTCATATTAAAGCATTGGAAAAGTCTCCTCAACTTGATGGGATTCATTATTATAATTTAGGAACTGGTTCTGGATATAGTGTGTTAGATTTGGTTCATGCTTTTGAAAAAGTTAATGGAGTTTCTGTTCCATATAAGATTGTTGGAAGACGTCCAGGTGATATTGCTAGCTGTTATGCGGATAGTTCTCTAGCTTATAAAGAACTAGGATGGAAAGCAGAACTTGGTATTGAAGATATGATGAGAGACTCTTATAATTTTATTTTAAAACAAGATAAATAAATTATTATTGTAACATTTATTAAAATATAGTATAATATTATGCATTGGAGGAGTTATTATGGCAAAAAAAGAAAATAAAAATATTCATGAATTAACAGTAAAAGTTGAAGGAAAAGAGTGGACAGATGCTCTTGATAAAACTTTTTTAGAAAAACAAAAAACAGTTAAAGTTGATGGTTTTAGAAAAGGAAAAGTTCCAAGAAGTGTATATGAGAAGAAGTTTGGAAAAGAGTCTTTATTTTTTGATGCAGTAGATAAAGTTGTACAAGGAGCTTTTATAAAGGTTCTTGATAAAGAAAAACTTGAACCTGTTGTTCAACCTACTGTTGATATTAAACATGTAGATGAAAATGGAGTTGAGTTATCTTTTAAAGTAATTACAAAACCAGAAGTAAATGTAAAAAAATATAAAGGATTAGGTGTAAAAAATGAGAAAGTTAAAGTAAGTGCTGAAGAAATTGATCATGAGCTTTCTCATTTACTTGAAAAATATACTGAGCTTGTTACAAAAGAAGATGGAAAAGTTGAAGATGGAAATGTTGCTATTATCGATTTCGAAGGATTTAAGGATGGAGTAGCTTTTGATGGGGGAAAAGGTGAAAATTATTCTCTAGAAATTGGATCTCATACTTTTATTCCTGGATTTGAAGAACAAGTTATTGGTATGAAAGTAGAAGAAGAAAAAGATATTAATGTTACTTTCCCAGAAGACTATGGAGTAGCTGATTTAGCTGGTAGTCCTGTTGTTTTTAAAGTAAAAGTTCATGAAATAAAGGAAAAGAAAACTCGTGAATTAGATGAAGATTTCTTTGAGGACTTAGGAATGGATGGTGTAGATTCTGAAGAAAAGCTTAGAGAAGAGATTAAGACATCTATTCAAAAACAAAAAGAAATGGAAGCTGAGAATAAATATTTAGATGATTTATTAGAAGCAGTATCTAAGAATGTTGAAGTTGATATTCCTGAAGAAATGGTAAATGATGAAATTCATCATTTAAAGCATCATTTTGAAGAAAATATGAAAAGACAAGGCATTTCTTTAGATTTATATTATAAATTCACAAATACTACTGAAGAAGATTTAAATAATCAACTTGAAAAAGAAGCATATACTAATGTTTTATATCGTTTAATGTTAGAAGAAATTAAACAACTTGAAAAAGTAGAGGTAAGTGATGAAGAGGCTGAAAAAGAGATTGAACGTTTAGCAGAAGAATATAAAGTAAGTAAAGAAGAATTATTAAAAGAATATGGTAGTATGGATTATATTAAATATGATTTGGAAATGAGAAAATTATTTGATTTGTTAAAAGAATATAATAAGTAATGGAAAGAATGAAAAATTCTTTCTTTTTTTTGTTTATTTTGATTGAAAAAAAATTAAAATAATATATAATAGAAACCAGATTTAAAAATTTGGGGGTGTTATCGGATGGATGAAAAATATTTTGTTTTAGTCATAAATGATATGGTAATATTCCCTAATAATGAAGTACGTATTGAATATGACAATAATTCTGATAAGAAATTAATAGATATTTTTGATCATATTGATGATGATTATATGATAATTGTTAATCCAATAGAAGATGATTTTGTATCTATTACTTCTTTTCCGAAAATTGGTGTTTTAGGACGATTAAAATTAAAAATGAATGTTCCAAATGGTAAAACTAGAATTATTATTGAGGGTTTAAAAAGAGTACGATTATCTTCTCTTGAAGAAAATGGTAATTTTTATCAAGCAAGTTATCAAGAAATTTTAATTGCTCCTGAAGAAGATGATAAATTATATTTTGATGTTTTAGTTAAAGCCTTAGAAAATTATATTTCTAAAGTTCCATATATGGGAAATGCTATAATGAGTCAGTTGAGTTCTGTTGAAACGTTAAATGATTTATGTGATTTAATTTGTAGTTTTTTACCGATTAATTATGAAGACAAGAAAAAATATATAACTTTATTAAGTCCAATTAAAAGAGCAAAATATTTGATTGAAGATATGCAACATGATTTAAAGTTTGTAGAACTCGAACAAAAGATAGAGGCTGAAGTAGATAAAGAATTAAATGATACACAGAAAGAGTTCTTTTTAAGAGAAAAAATAAAAGCTATGCAAAAAGAATTAGGGGAAGCTAATTCTAAAGATGATGAAGTTGAACAATTTTCTAAAAAGATATCTAAATTAAAATGTAATAATAAAGTTAAAGATAAGATAAAAAGAGAATTAAATCGTTATTCTAGTTTAAATAGTAATTCACCTGAAGTAGGTATGATTCGAGAATATTTAGAATGGATGATTCATTTGCCATGGAATCACTATACAAAAGATACTAGTGATTTGGTTAAAGTTAAAGGTATTTTAGATTCTTCTCATTATGCTTTATCTGAAGTGAAAGAAAGAATACTTGAATATTTAGCCGTTAAACAAAATACGAATAATTTAAGAAGTCCAATTCTTTGTTTAGTTGGACCTCCTGGTGTTGGGAAAACTTCCCTTGCTTTAAGTATTGCGAAGAGTCTAAATCGTAAAACAGCAAAAATTAGTGTTGGTGGAATTAACGATGAAGCAGAAATTGTTGGACATAGAAGAACGTATATAGGAGCTAATCCTGGTAGAATTATTCAAGGTATACGAAAAGCTGGCACGGCTAATCCTGTATTTATTATTGATGAAATTGATAAAATGACCAAAGATATTAAAGGGGATCCTGCGAGTAGTTTATTAGAAGTGCTTGATCCTGAACAAAATAGTAAATTTTCTGATCATTACATTGAAGAAAATTTGATCTTTCTCAAGTAATGTTCATTGCGACTGCTAATTATGTGGATATGATTCCTTATGAATTACGTGATCGTTTAGAAATTATTAATATTTCTAGCTATACAGAGTATGAAAAAATGGATATTGCAAAAAATCATTTAATACCAAAAGAGTTAGAAGAACATGGACTAACTAGTTTGCAAGTTCAAATTGAAGATGATGCTTTGATAACATTAATTAGAAATTATACGAAAGAAGCTGGTGTTCGTGAGTTAGATCGTGTAATTGCTACATTATTTCGTAAAATAGTAAAAAAAGTATTATTAAATTCTGATTCTGTTTTCTATTCAATTAATGAAGAAATGGTTGAGGAATTACTTGGGAAAAAGAAATATTTTTACACAGATAATATAAAAGAAGCTGAGGTTGGTGTTGTTAATGGAATGGCTTATACTATGTTTGGCGGAGATATTTTACCTATAGAGGTAACTTTATTTAAAGGAAAAGGAGATTTAATATTAACTGGTTC
>Ga0256404_1007446_pt1 | contig 17317 bp, 18 predicted proteins | sample RumenRJG_01DNA_FD_185990 | JGI IMG/M metagenome (GOLD analysis project Ga0256404, IMG submission 185990) | Bovine rumen microbial communities from Lethbridge, Alberta, Canada - RJG_01 | ecosystem: Host-associated > Mammals > Digestive system > Stomach > Rumen | place: Canada: Alberta | collected...
TTTATAATGCGCTTATTTCGGATTGCAAATCCTTATACTCAAATGCGGTCGGATTACAAATCCGACCGAACGGGGTTAGGGGGAGTGTGTCAACCATTTAGCATTCCGATTGCGGTTGTCATACCACCCCCAGCCGCCCTAGTTCTGCTGGATTTGCAATCCAGCAGGATTGAGTATAAGCATTTAGATAAATTTGGCTGCGCCTCAGCAATGTTCAAGCAAGCTTGACATTGCATTCGGCTTGCACAAATTTTATAATGCGCTTATTTCGGATTGCAAATCCTTATACTCACTGGCGGCGGGATTACAAATCCCGCCGAACGTGGGAAGTTGAAGATGCCTCGCCTGCTCTGACACTCAACCCCTCCCCTCACCCCTCCCCTCCCAGGGGAGGGGGAAAGAGGAATCGCTGAATAGACACCAAAGTTGAATGAATTGTGAATTATGCAGCATGCAATATTGAGGGGCGCGCTGCGTTTTGAATGATATGAGACGCATTATACTGGCAATAGCGATGACAGTGGCTGCAGCAGCGGCACACGGACAGGTGGTTACCCAACTGGCCAAGGAGAGCACACGCGTGCCCCAGGGGCTGCGCGCCGACAAGAAGGTGGAGCACTATACACCGGTTAAAGTCAACATGGACACCACATCGACCTACTATGTGATGCTCGACTCGGCACAGACGATGGTCGACCAGCAACGTTGGGCCGAGGCCGAGGCCTACTTCACGCGCGCCATCGCCGCCGACCCGTCGCACCCCGCCAACTCGATGCTGCTGTCAAACCTGGCCACGCTGCAGCGCTACCAGGGCCGGCTGGACGACGCCATCAAGAACTACTCGATGGCACTTGACCTGACGCCCAACTCGGTGACGCTGCTACTGAACCGCGCGGCCGCGCTGATCGAGTCGGGCGAGACCGAGCGCGCCGTGGCCGACTATGACCGCGTGTGCCAGCTCGACCCCACCGATGTCGAGTCGCGTTACAGCCTGGGTATGCTGGCCGTTGAGACCCACGACTACAAGCGTGCCGAGGACCTGTTTGAGCAGATCAAGCGCATCAACCCGAACAGCGGCCTGGCCAGCGAGGGTCTGGGCATGCTGCACAAGTCGCAGGGACACTACGGCAAGGCCATCGAGCTGCTGAGCGAGGTCATCAAGGCCAAGCCTAATGCCCGTCTGCTGGCCAACCGCGCCGACTGCTACCTGACGCAGAAGCAGCTCAACCAGGCCGAGGAGGACATCCGGGGTGCGCTGTCGATGACGCCCGACGACCCCTACCTGTATGTGCTGCGCGCCAAGTTGGCCAAGCTGCGCTTCAGCCGCGAGGACATGGAGCACGACATCCAGCTTGCCGTCGACCATGGCCTGGACCGCAGCCTGGTGGACGCGTTGCTCAACTGATCTCCCTATTTTACCGCGAAACACTCGCGAAGGGTTTTTTACCGCGAATTGCGCGAAGGGTTTTCTTTTTAAACGTTCGGCCGGATTTGCTGCGCTTCGCTTGCCCTTCGGGCTCCCGTTCGGTCGCGAGCACTTCGTGGTTGTAATCCGGCCGCATCCGAGTATCAGGATTTATAATCCGAAAAAAATGCACGTTAACTACTTGTTGGGCGTTTGAAGGGCGGAATTGCGGATTGAAAATCCTTATACTCACTGGCGGCGGGATTACAAATCACGCCGAACGTGGGAAATACTTTTGTCTCTCGTTCGGCCGGATTTGTAATCCGGCCGCATCCGAGTATCAGGATTTGTAATCCGTAAAAAATGCACGTTACCTACTTGTTGGGCGTTTGAAGTGCGGAATTGCGGATTGAAAATCCGCAATACTCACTGGCGGCGGGATTACAAATCCCGCCGAACGTGATGGACGCATTGCTCAACTGATCTCCCCCATTTTACCGCGAATTACGCGAAGGGTTTTCTTTTTAAAACGTTCGGCCGGATTTGCTGCGCTTCGCTTGCCCTTCGGGCTCCCGTTCGGTCGCGAGCACTTCGTGGTTGTAATCCGGCCGTATCCGAGTATCAGGATTTGTAATCCGAAAAAAATGCACGTTACCTACTTGTTGGGCGATTGAAGGGCGGAATTGCGGATTGAAAATCCTTATACTCACTGGCGGCGGGATTACAAATCCCGCCGAACGTGATGGACGCATTGCTCAACTGATCTCCCCCATTTTACCGCGAATTGCGCGAAGGGTTTTCTTTTTAAAACGTTCGGCCGGATTTGTAATCCGGCCGCATCCGAGTATCAGGATTTGTAATCCGTAAAAAAATGCACGCTACCTACTTGTTGGGCGATTGAAGTGCGGAATTGCGGATTGAAAATCCTTATACTCACTGGCGGCGGGATTACAAATCCCGCCGAACGTGATGCCTCGCCTGGTGTGTCCAAACCTCACCCCTCCCCTTTGGGAAAGGGGCGGGGAAATATAATTGTCAATTCTGTAGGAGGTTAGTCTGAAAAGGGCAAAAAAATTTGCACAGTTCAAAAAAAGTGTGTAATTTTGCCCTCGCATGTACACCATAATAGAGCATATTGAATACCTTCTGACGAGCCATGACTGTGTAGTGATTCCCGGTTGGGGAGCGCTGGTGGCACAGTATGGCGAGTCGCACTACAATCCCGCCTCGGGCATGATTGAGCGCCCTCGTCGCGAGCTGGGTTTCAACACCAGTGTGTCGCACAACGATGGTCTGCTAGCTCAGTCGCTGGTTCGTCGCGAGGGCATCAGCTATGACGAAGCGATGCGCTTTGTCACACAGAGCGTGAGTGCCTTCGGCCAGCAGTTGTCGCAGGTGGGTGAAGTGCCATTAGGGCGCTTGGGCTACTTCCACAGCGCCGACGGCAAGCACATCGAGTTCACCCCATTCAATCATGTGCAGAGCAATGACGGCTACTTTGGCCTGGTCGATGTCAAGCTGCGTCCGCTGGCCGAGTCGAAGGCGCGTGCCGAGGCACAGGCCGCCGCCGCTGCGGCCCTGACGGCAGCAACGTCGCGCCGTGGCGCATGGAGCCGCGCCATCCAAGTGGCGGCGTCGGTGCTGGTGCTGCTGTGCCTGACCGTCGTGCTGACCACGCCCGTGATTGTCAACCGCAACCACCAGGACTATGCCACGCTCAACCTGCCGACGGTGACCAAGCCTCAACGTCAAGTGCTTGACGTGCCACAGCCCGAGTCGGCGGCTGCCACACAGCCTGAGGTTGCCGAGCCGGCACCTGCCCCTGCGAGCCAGCTGTTGCTGGACGAGGGTGGTAGCAGCCTGCTGGTGGTGGCTTCGTTTGGCACCGAGCAGCAGGCCGAGGCCTACAAGCAGATGCACCCCGACCTGGCCGACAAGATGCAGGTGCTGCGCATGAGCAGCAACGTGTGTTACGTCTATGTGGCACGCAGCAGCAACCAGTCGCACCTCTACAGTCTGCGCAGTTCGCTGCCCAGCGGCTACGAGGACTCATGGGTAAAGCCGTGATGGCTTTGAGGGGTCAGGAGTCAGGGCTTTGAGGGGTCAGGGCTTTGAGGGGGCAGGGCTTTGAGGGGTCAGGGCTTTGAGGGGTCAGGCTTTGAGGGGTCAGGGCTTTGAGGAGTGAGGGGTGAGGCTTTGAGGGCTGAGAGCTGAAAACTGAGAGCTGAGAATAACGAGTCAGCCTGACAGGAGCACTGTCAGGCTGACTCGTTTGTTGTGGTGTGGCTCTCGTTCGGCCGGATTTGCTGCGCTTCGGTTGCCCTTCGGGCTCCCGTTCGGTCGCGAGCACTTCGTGGTTGTAATCCGGCCGCATCCGAGTATCAGGATTTGTAATCCGTAAAAAATGCACGTTACCTACTTGTTGGGCAATTGAAGTGCGGAATTGCGGATTGAAAATCCTTATACTCACTGGCGGCGGGATTACAAATCCCGCCGAACGGGGTTGCCTCGCCTGGTGTGTCCAAACCCCACCCCTCACCCCTCCCCTTTGGGAAAGGGGAGGGGAAGTTGAATATGCCTGACAGGGGAACTGTCAGGCTGACTTGTTTGTTGTGGTATGGCTTGCCAAGCACCGGGCAAAGTCGCGCAGTGGAATGCCGGCCTGCTCGACTGCCGTGAAGGGAATCATCAAAAAGGTGTAGCGGCGTACGGCCAGCATCACCATGAACGCCTCGCCGCCGACCTTGACCGCAGCGACTTCGTTCCAGGGGACGAAGTGGTCGTGCATGCGCTCGTCATCAAATTGCATCGCGATGCCGTCATCGCCGACTGTCAGCTGCTTGGCCAACAGCGACCATCGCGCCTCGGCCGAGAGGGCATAATTGATATAGGCCAATGCCAGTACCATGGGAATGACGACGAAAAGCAGCATCAGTCCGACTACAGCCCAGCGCACATCGGCTAGGCCTACCGCCAGTGCGGTGCACAGCACCAGTGGTGCCAGCAACCACGGCCAACGGTCGCGCAGATAGATGCGTCCCAGTTGGCGCAGATATTGTGTCGAAGTCACACTGCAGGTGATGTTCATGCGCATTTATTTCTTTTTTAACGCGAAATTCTAGCGAAATATTTTTTGTCTCTCGTTCGGTCGGATTTGTAATCCGTAAAAAATGCACGCTACCTACTTGTTGGACGATTGAAGTGCGGAATTGCGGATTGCAAATCCTTATACTCACTGGCGGCGGGATTGCAAATCCCGCCGAACGTGGCCCTGGCCCCTCAACCCTGACCCCCTCAGCCCTCACCCCTGACTCCTCAGCCCCTCAACCCTGACCCCTCACTCCCTCAACCCGGACCCCTCAGGCGGCACTTAAGCAAAAAAGCAGGCCTATTAAAGACCTGCTTTATGGTAGGAACGATCGGGGTCGAACCGATGACCTCCGCAATGTGACTGCGGCGCTCTAAACCAACTGGGCTACGCTCCTATCTCAATTGCGATGCAAAGGTAGAACTTTTTTTGTTACCGGGCAAGTATTTTCCAAAAAAAATGCGTACCTTCGCCAAAAATTTAGGAATTTTGACAAAAAAGACCAAAAAATCGCTGATTTTAGCGCTCGTTTTGCTTGCCGCGGGTGCAGCAACAGCCTGGCTGGCAGCTTGGCCCTATCCGGTGCTGGATGCCAGCCGCCGCGACAACTTGTTGCTGACCGACCTGCGTTGCACGCCGTTGAAAACCGCCGCTCCGGCCACCTTATTGTATAATGTATGTTTTCCTGACCGCGACCACAGCCACTATCGGATGCTGATACGCCGTCCGGCCACTGTCGACTCGCTGTGCCGCTATCCGGCGCTGGTGGTTGTGCAAGGTGCTGGCGAGCCGTTCGACTCGCTGGCGCAAGCTTGGCCGGCGATGGACAGCTGCTATGTGCTGGTGGTGGGTTCGGCGGGCGACAAGAGCCCGCTGCGCAACGGCCTGCTCCGCCAGCTGGACGCGTCGCTGCCCAACTGGCTGGATCGTTGCGGCATGCGCATCGACCCAGACAACCTCACGCTGGTCGACCGCACGGCGCAGGGCCTACAGGCCCTGGAGCTGGGGCACCGCCGTGTGCGCAACCTGATTCTGCCGCATGCCACCGCCGACACATCGCGTGTGCTGGCCCGCCGTGTCCACCTGGTTCCCCCCACCCCTGGTGACACCAGCCGCATGAACGCCTCGTTCAGACAGCTGCAGGAGCGGCTGCTGGACGCCGACCTATATTCCCCCGGTGACTCGCTGCAGCGTGTGGCGCGCGACATCGTGCTCGAGCGCAACCCCATCTCGCAGTCGCGTCTGTCGTGGACACTGGCCCAGGCCAAGTCTCGCGGCTATGACGATCGCTATGTGATGTTTGCCGACTTCAGCCTGCCGTCGGGCAAGAACCGTTTTTTTGTCTACGACTATGCTTTAGGGCGTGTGGTGGTGCGCAGCAAGTGTGCCCACGGCTGCGGCAGTGGCAGCACCGAGCGCGTGGCCCGGTTCAGCAACGAGCATGGCAGCTGCGCCACGTCGCTGGGCCTGTATGAGATTGACAATGTGCACCGGATGTACAAGAACGGGCGCATGGCCATCAATGTCGAGGGCCTGGACACGACCAACAGCAATGCTCGCATGCGCGGCATCAAGGTGCACGGCGGCATGCGCTATGAGGGCGAGATTTATCCGCGCTATCTGAAGCTGGGCAAGCTGAGCGAGGGGTGTTTTGCGCTGAGCAATGTGCCGCTGAGCGCCGTGCTCATGCTTGTCGAGCAGTCAGCTCCGCGCCAGCTGCTGCTGTCGGCCTACACGCACTAGTGTGGCCATTGCCCCACAACACGCAAGTCGGGCGGCATTGATTTGCCGCCCGACTTGCGTGTTGTGTTGTCTGAGTCAGTATTACTTGACGACCTTGACAGTGCTTGTGGTGCCATCGGTGTAGGTGGTGACCTCGAGTGTCACGCCGCTGGGGCTGCTCACCTGCTTTCCGTCAAGGGTGTAGTAGCGCACTGCAGCCACGGGCTTGTCGGTGTTGACGTTGCTGATGGCAGTATTGCCCGCGTCGTCGAATGTGAAAGTTGCCTTGGGCAGGAAACCATGTCCTTCGCTGACCTCCCACCACCAGTTGTAGTAGACCATCGAAGCATTGTAATCGGTATTGACTCCAGTAAAGTAGGACGTAGCGTAGTCGCCAGTCTGAGCCACGACCGTCTCAACCATGAGGTTGGCGCCGCTGTAGACAAATGGCTCGTCGAAGTCGAAGGTCAGTTCGTCGAGTCCCTGGCCAACAGTCGTTGCAGACACCAGTGATGCCCCCTCGAGTCTGGTGGCCGTATCCTCGTAGGTCGTCTCGTCGGTCTCGAGCAATCTGAGCTGGATCGTGCATCCCGAGAATTTGACTCCTCCGTCAGAATAGAACTTGATTTGTGTGATGGTCTTTCCCTGCAAGTCGGTGAGCATGTCGGCCGGATAGATCATCTGCGAGGTTGACCCCTCTGAATCAACATACATGCCATAGACGGGGAACATGGATGACCAGTCGGTGCCGTCGCACACGGTGAGTGACTGCGCGTTAGCAGCAAGAACCATTGCCGCCGCAGCAAGAAGAGTAGAGATTTTCTTCATAAACTGTTAAAATTAAGTATTAATAATTCCATGCAAATTTAACAAAGAAAATCTTAACTTTCAGCATATTAGACAAACTAATTTGCCAAATGTTCCCTTTTTTTCTTAAAAACTATCATTTTTGATAGCGCAATGCGGCTCAGTCAACCTTAAGGAAGGCGAAGTAGACCGCGGCGATGAGCAGGAAGAAAGCCACAAAGTGGTTCCAGTGCAGTTGCTCGTTCTTGAAAAAGATAGTGACAAAGACGGTGAAGACGGTGAGTGTGATGACCTCTTGAATGACCTTGAGCTGCATGAGCGAGAACGGTCCTCCGTTCTCGACATAGCCGATGCGGTTGGCCGGCACCATAAACATATACTCAAACAGGGCGATGCCCCACGAGAAGAGGATGACCCCGATCAGTGGCCAGTGAGTGCTGATGCCCTCGGCCTGCAATTTGAGGTGTCCATACCATGCGAACGTCATGACGATGTTGCTCACGACCAGTAGTGCCAATGTGGCGATAGCTGTCCAATTCATTTCTTCAAAGAGTAGCCTCGGCTTCGCCGAGGCATACACAACAAATCCAAGTATAATATAATCAGTGTTTCTTTTTGGCCAATGCCGCCCGGCGCCGTGCAATCTCGGCATATCCGTCCTGATAGGCCTTCATGTTTTTCTTGACCAGCACTTGCGCATATCCTGTGCCCTGCTTGTTGTAGAGCTTGGACAGGTTGATGTAGTGCTGTCCGTTGCCGCGTGTGATGCTGAAGACCTCAGCCTCACGTTTGTTGACCAGGTCGCACTGCGTCGAGTGACGGCGCTTGGTGGTGCCTCGCAGCACGTCGGGCACACCGTTCTCGCCCGTCCAGCAAGCAAACACTTCGGCACAGGGGGGATAGCCCAGTGCGATCCACATGGTGGTGAGCGACGGGTCCTCGCCCGGCAGCACTCCCTCGATGACTGCCGATGCCGTGCTGATGCGTCGCGGGATGAAGTCCTGGTCGATGAGCCACTCGAGGCCGCTGTCGTTGTAATTGCGCTTGAGGCGGCTGTGGTAGAAGGTGCGCGAGATGACCTCGGTGAACGTTGCCGGGGTGATGTCGCACTGCAGGACGTAGGGCCTCAGCAGCTCGCGCTCGTTGTCGTGACGGATATATCCCATGCCCTCTCCCTCGCGGCCGCTGACCGAGTAGTTGGTGCGTGTGAGAATGCCGGTAGGCTCGTCGGCCAGGTCAAATTTGACCCACTTGTAGTTTCCGGTCTCGAAATATGCTCCGTTGCCCTGCGCATCGATGACTCCAAAGTTGGCCTCGACACCCAGCGGCTTGGGCAGCTGCTCAAGCACCCGCTCAAAGTCGTCGACGGTGGTGCATCGCTCGAGTGCATATCGCATGACGACCCCCTCCTTGTCCATGTCTCGCTCGGGGACATTGTCGTCGTTGAGGTTGTAGGACGCGGTGTTCATGATGGCAAAGCCTCGCTCGTTGAATCCGAGCCATGCGGCCGAGTCCTTGGTGTCGCGTGCGTCGAACAGTGCGACGAACTCCAGCAGTCCGTCATGCGCCTTGACGCGCTCGACCCGGTTGTTCTGGTCGCCGGTGTCGCGGTTTTTCCACAACAGCGGCCTTCCGTTGGCGGTAAGGCGGCCACTGACGATGGCCGATGTGCACGCCTGTGCCGCAATGGCGGCTGCGAGCAGCAGGATGGTGGTGAGGATTTTTTTCATTGTCTTGTTGATGATTGATTGTTGAGGCCGCGACAGGAGTCGCGGCACAGGCGACCGTTGACACCGCTGACAGGGCCAAGCGACCGCTGGCGCTGTTTCGTGGGTCTATCGGTCGTAGTGCGGCATCTCGTCGGGCAGGACGATTGAGATTTCGACCATTCCCTTGACCTGGCCGTCGACCTTCCATGGCGACTGGAAGATCATCTTGCGCACGCCATTTTTGGTGATCGTGTAGCAGTTGGTGGTGTCGCTCTCCATCATGTGGCGAATCATCTGCTGCGAACGCTCGTTGTGGCAGGGGAAGAGGTTTTTTCCGACCATTGTCTGCCCGTTTTTGTTGAAAGTTGCTCGCGATCGCTCGTTCATATAGATTACAGTGCCGTCGTTGTCGCACACGGTGATTGCACAATGCAGTTGTTCAGCCCAGTCCATTTTTTCAGTTATAATTAAGGGTTTAATATTGTGAGCCAACATCAGCCGGCCCAATAGATTGGCGCAAAAGTAGTGATTTTTCGGCATATAGGCCGCATGGTTGCCAGATTTTTTGTACCTTTGAGGCATGAAATCGCCAAGAGACAATGAATGACTATATTTTTTCGCTCGAGATAGCTGTGCGCGACTACGAGCTGGACAGTGAGGGCATCGTCAACAATGCCAACTATCTGCACTATCTTGAGCACACGCGTCACGCGTTTGTGATGAGCCGTGGCTACTCGTTTGGCGCGATGTCGGCCGACGGCATTGTGCCTGTCGTCAACCGCCTGGAGGTCGACTACAAGTCGGCGCTGCGCAGCGGTGACGTCATGTTGAGCCGTCTGTGGGTCGAGCGCCGCGGTGTGCGCTACCTGTTTCATCAGGACATATATAATAAGGAGAGCGGCCAGCTGGTGGTTCGCGCCGTGGTGAGCATCGTGGCACTTGTCGACGGCCAGCTGTCGCGCGGAGCCGAATTGTGGGAAAAACTGGGCCTTGACGATGAGCAGTGACGAGTTGAGATACCGCATCGCCTTTGCGTCGATTCGCGGCATGGGTGTCAGCCTTGCCCGCCAGCTTCTAGAGGTTACCGGCAGCGAGCGCGCCTTCTTTGAGATGAGCGAGCAGTCGCTGCGTGGCCTCACACAAGGCCACAGCAAGGTGTATGGCGACAGCTACCGTCGCCAGCAGCTGGAGCGTGCCGACCGCGAGCTGGAGTTTATCGTGCGCAACAACATCACGACCAGCTACTTTGCCGACGAGGGCTATCCGCGGCGTCTGCTTGAGGCCGACGACGCGCCTTGCATGCTCTATTGCCGCGGCGACTGCGACCTCAATGGGAGCCATATAGTGAGTGTGGTGGGCACGCGGCATGCCACACAATATGGTGTGAACTTCTGCGACACGTTTGTGCGCGACCTGGCAGCCGCCCTACCCGACGCGGTGGTAGTGAGCGGACTGGCCTACGGCATCGACATCGCCGCGCATCGCGCCTGCCTGAAGCACGGGCTGAGCACCGTGGCAGTGATGGCCCGCGGGCTGAACGGCATCTATCCTGCGATGCACCGCAGCGACGCGGTGCGCATCGTGCAGAACCATGGCCTGGTTGTGACCGACTATTTGAGCAGCGATGAGATCCATCGCAGCAACTTTCTGGCTCGCAACCGCATCATCGCCGCACTGAGCGACTGCACGGTGATTGTCGAGAGTGCCGACCATGGCGGCTCGCTGGTGACCGCGTCGCTGGCCCAGAGCTACAACCGCGACGTTATGGCTGTTCCGGGTCGTGTGGGCGACGAGTTCTCGCGCGGGTGCAACCGCATCATCCGCACCAGTCTGGCGATGGCCATCACCTGTGCCGACGAGCTGATTGAGGCCATGGGCTGGGATACAGAGCGCAAAGCGCAGCGTGCCCAACAGCTGGAGATCTTCCCGACACTGAACAAGGACGAGCAGGCTGTTGTCGACTTGCTCAAGCAGCAGGGCGATGTGCACATCAACACACTGGCCACCTCGCTGGGTGTTCCCATCTACCGTCTGATGAGCACCCTTGTCGAGCTGGACTGCCGCGGCGTGATCCTGACAATGCCCGGTTGCCGCTATTGCATGAGGTGAATCGCAAAAAATGCAGAAAAATGTTGCAGGATTGAGAAATTGTGCGTAATTTTGCGTTTTTGTTTCTCAGCTAACCCATTAGACCTATGGAAAAGAAATATATCCCCGACAGCGAACTGATCATCAATGACGACGGCTCGGCATTCCACATCCATGTAAAACCCGACCAGTTGTGTGACAACATCATCGTGTGCGGCGACCCTGGTCGCGTGACGATGATAGCTAACTATTTTGACAGTCAAGACTATGAGGTGTCGAGCCGCGAGTTCCACACCATCGGCGGCACCTACCATGGCAAACCAGTAATGGCGCTATCGCACGGCATCGGCGGCGACAACATCGACATTGTGATGACCGAACTTGACGCGCTGGCCAATGTTGACTTTTCGACCCGCTTGCCCAAGGACGAGCACCGCACGCTGAACATCGTGCGCATCGGCACCTCCGGCGGGCTACAGACCTACGTTCCGGTGGGCACACCTGTGATTGCCGCCAAGGCGCTGGGCTTTGATGGTGTGCTGAACTACTATGCCGACCGCAACCGTGTGAGCGACCTGGAGTTTGAGCGCGCGTTCTGCGACTTTGTCCAGTGGAATCCGTTGTTTGCCAAGCCATACGTGGTGGATGCCGACCCGTGGCTCGTCGAGCGCATCGGCCGCGACGACATGGTGCGTGGCTACACCATCAGCGCCGTGGGTTTCTATGGTCCTCAGGGCCGTGAGGTGCGCGCTCGCCTTGCCGAGCCCGAGCTGAACCGCCGCATCGAGGCGTTTGAGTACGCCGGCGGGCACATCACCAACTATGAGATGGAGAGTGCCGCTCTGCAGGGCCTGGCCAAGATTTTGGGCCACCGTGCGATGACCATCTGTTCGATTATCGCCAACCGTGTTGCCACCGAGGCCAACACGAACTACAAGGGTGCAGTCAACGACCTTGTGGGCACCGTTTTGGACCGTCTGCTTGTCGATTGACGCCTATCCAGCACAATAATCAAGGCTGCCTTGCGGGGCAGCCTTGATTTTTGTTGTGTTTTGAGAGAGTGTTGGTGATGTGTTTCAGTTGGCGATAAAGACTTCGAGCCCCGCAGGCATCAAGCTGTTGAACGCATAGATTCTGGCAAACTGCTTGATCAGGTCGACCGTCGACTTCTTGGGCTTTATTGTCGCCGTCCTCTGTTCATCACCTCTCTCCTGTTTAGAAAAAGAAGTAGAGGTTTTGTGCATAGGCAAACATGTTTAAGAGTTAATACACCAATATAACGAGCGACAGCATTTAATATTATACTGAGTTCAACTAATTTCCCCGAAAATTTGTTCATGCCGAATTTAAATTGTACTTTTGTGGTGTAAAACAAAACTAATCATGGTGAAGAACATTGTCATCCGCGCCTTGTCTGGAGCCGTCTATGTGGCCTTGATAGTGATAGCCATCGTGCTTCTGGACAATTCCCCGATTTCGTTCCTAGTGTTGTTCTCGGTGTTCACAGTGTTGGGCATCAGGGAGATTTATGGCATGGTTCATGCCAGCGAGAGCGAGTCATGGCTAGTGAGCCTGATCGACCTAGCCGGTGGCGTGGGTTTGTTCCTGTCGTTCTATTCCGTCATGACCCATGCGACGACAGCCGTGTTGTGTTTGTTGCCGATTTGCGTGTACTTGCTGGCCCGCTGCATCGTCCAGCTCTACCGTCCTCAACAGCACGCTTTGCACAGTCTTGAGCGTTCGTTTTTGGCGATGATGTATGTGGCATTGCCGCTGTCGCTGCTGAACTGCATCATCAGTTTGAGCACTCCCAAGCTGCTGCTGGCAGTGTTCATCTTCATCTGGGTGAACGACACGGGCGCGTTCTGTGCCGGCATCACTTTGGGCCGTCACAAGCTGTGGGAGCGCATCTCTCCGAAGAAGTCTTGGGAGGGTTTCTTCGGCGGCCTGCTGGCGTGCGTGCTCACCTCGCTGGCGATGGACAAGTGGTTCAATGAATTCTTCCAGGTGCCTCAACTTGGTGTCTGGGTGGGTTTGAGCATCGTTGTGTCGATAGCTGCCACCTATGGCGACCTGACCGAGTCGCTGCTCAAGCGCACTGCCGGTGTCAAGGACTCCGGGCACTTGATTCCAGGCCATGGCGGTCTTCTCGACCGCATCGACAGCCTGTTGCTGGTTTCTCCAGCCGTGGTATTGTATTTGATTTTGGTTATTTACAACTAGCATAACAACACAATAATCTGCAAAAGATGAGCAATCAGAGATATGACCTGCGCGGCGTGTCGGCATCGAAGGACGATGTGCACAACGCCATCCGCCACATTGACAAAGGACTTTACCCGAAGGCCTTCTGCAAAATCATGCCCGACCTGCTGGGCGGCGACCCGGCCTACTGCAACATCATGCATGCCGATGGTGCCGGCACCAAGTCGTCGCTGGCCTACCTGTACTGGCGCGAGACGGGCGACCTGAGTGTGTGGCGCGGCATCGCCCAGGACGCCATCGTGATGAACCTTGACGACCTGCTGTGTGTGGGTGCCACCAGCGGCATCCTGTTGTCATCAACCATCGGCCGCAACAAGCACCTGATTCCCGGCGAAGTGATTTCGGCCATCATCGGCGGTACCGAGGATTTTTTGGCCGAGCTTCGCGAGCTGGGTGTCGACATCATCTCGACAGGCGGTGAGACCGCCGATGTGGGCGACCTGGTGCGCACCATCATCGTCGACAGCACCGTGACGTGCCGCATGCGCCGCAGCGATGTCATCGACAATGCCCACATTGCCGGTGGCGATGTGATTGTGGGCCTGTCGTCCAGCGGCCAGGCGACCTACGAGAGCCAGTACAACGGCGGCATGGGCAGCAATGGTCTGACATCTGCTCGGCATGACGTGTTTGCGCACTACCTGGCCGAGAAATATCCCGAGAGTTACGATGCCGCTGTGCCCGCCGAGCTGGTGTACTCGGGCGGCAAGCGCCTGCTAGACCCTGTCGCCGGCACGCCTGTTGACGCCGGACGCCTGGTATTGTCGCCCACGCGCACCTACGCACCTGTGGTCAAGCGCCTGCTCGACGAGATGCGTCCTCAGATTCATGGCATGGTTCACTGCACCGGCGGTGCCCAGACCAAGGTGCTGCACTTTGTCGAGAACAAGCATGTGGTGAAAGACAACATGCTTCCCATCCCGCCGCTGTTCAGGCTGATCAAGGAACAGAGCGGCACCGACTGGCGCGAGATGTACCAGGTGTTCAACATGGGTCACCGGCTGGAGGTGTATGTTCATCCGGCCGACGCGCAATCGGTGATAGATATAGCGCGTTCGTTCGGCATCGAGTCGCAAGTCATCGGCCATGTCGAGGACGCCTCTCGCAACAGCTTGACCATCATCACCGAGCATGGTACGTTTGAGTACTGACATATTGCGAACACTGGGACTACTGGGGATACTGGGAGTGCTGGGAGTGCTGGGAATGCTGTGGGGATGCAGCATGACCGAAGAGCACAAGCCCCTGCCCAAGACACTGACCGTCGGGACACTGTACAGCCCGACGAGTTTCTTCATCCTGCGCGGCGACACCTTGGGCTACGACTACGACCGCATCCGCGACTTTGCCAATGCCAAGGGCATCAAGTTGGAGTTTAAAGTCGCGGCCAACATGAACGAACTGATCGAGATGTTGGAGCGCGACTCGGTGCAGGTGCTCGCCTACGAGATACCGATGACAGCCGAATACAAGTCGCACGCGCTGCATTGCGGCGCTGTCAACGAGACCTATCAGGTGCTAGTGCAGCCCGTGAGCGACACGCTGCTGACCGATGTGACGCAGCTAGTGGGCAAGGAGGTGTGGGTAGAGCGCGGCTCGAAGTATGAGTCACGTCTGCGCAACCTGAACGACGAGACAGGTGGCGGTATAGTCATCCGCTATGTCGAGGGTGACAGTCTGATGCCCGAGGACCTGATTGAAATGGTCGACCAAAAACGCCTGCCTCTGACCGTCGTTGACAGCGACATAGCGATGCTCAACCACACCTACTATGACAGCATCGACATCAGCCTAGCGCTGAGTTTCGCCCAGCGGTCGTCATGGGCCGTGGGCCTACGGCACCCGTGGCTTGCCGACAGCATCAACGCCTGGGCTCAGTCGCGCAATGCTCGTGCCTACTCCAAGAATGCGCTTCGCCGCTACTTCGAGATCAGCCGCAGTGCGCTGCCACACGACACCATCGACCTGCATCCGGCGACCCCGGCCGGGTGCATCTCGCCCTACGACAGCCTGTTCTGTGTCTACAGCCGCGAGATCAACTGGGACTGGCGTCTGTTGGCCGCTGTGAGCTACACCGAATCGGCGTTTGACCGCACAGTCGTGTCGTGGGCCGGCGCTCGCGGCATCATGCAGCTGATGCCCAGCACCGCCAAAGCCTACGGCCTGGAGTTGGACCAGATTACCGACCCCGAGCAGAATGTGCGTGCCGCGGTGGCCTGCATCCGCGACTTGCAGGCGATGTTCGCTCCGCTGATAGCCGACACGACCGAGCGTGTGAAGTTTATCTTGGCCAGCTACAACGCTGGTGCGGGCCATGTGCTTGACGCCATCGAGCTGGCACGGAAGTATGAGAAGGAGCCCGAGGTGTGGGACGGCAATGTCGAGGAGACCATCCTGTGGAAACAAAATCCTCAATTCTACAACGACTCGGTGTGCCACTATGGCTACTTCCGTGGCAAGCAGACAGTTGCCTACGTTGCGCAGGTCGAGCAACAGTATCTTTACTACAAGAACAAATTCTCAGAATCGATTGAGAAAAACAAGCTGAAAGGCAAGAAACAGCATCCAAATCATAACAACAATCATAACACAACAAAAAAATGAAAAAGACTTATCTAACACTTGCAGTCGTGCTGGCCTTGACCGCCTCGCTGACACTGCAGTCATGTTTGGGCAGTTTTGCCCTGAGCAACAAGGTGCTGAACTGGAACCGCCAGGTGGGCAACAAATTTGTCAACGAGCTGGTGTTTGTCGCCTTCTGGATTCTGCCGGTGTATGAACTGACCTTTCTGTCCGACTTCCTGGTCATCAACTCAATAGAGTTCTGGTCGGGCGAGAACCCGATCGTTGCCGAGACCAAGGTTGTCGACGGCAAGGATGCCAAGTATCTGGTTCAGAGCGACGAGACGGGCTATACCATCACCAACCTGCGCGACCAGAGCCAGTTCCGCTTTAACTTCGATGCCAGCGACCGCTCGTGGTCGATTGAGAAGGACGGCCAGGAGCACAAGTTCATGACCTTTGTCGATGACACCCACGTCAAGATGCTCACCCCCGACGGTGACTTCCGCACCGTCGAGTTGAGCCAACAGGGTGTGTATGCCTACGAGCAGATGGTGGGCGCCGGCAACTTCTATGCCGCTCGTTAACACGCCACAGCCATGAGAGGCGAAGCTATCAAAGGCCATGTGGCAGTGCTGCTGGCCAATGTAATCTTTGGTGTGGGCGTTCCGGTGACTGCCATCTTGCTCAGCAAGTGGGTCACGCCCAATGGTTATATGCTCACGCGATGCGCCGGTGCTGCGCTCATCTTCTGGATCATCCAGTGCTTCTTGCCCAAGGAGCAGATGACGTTGCGCGACTGGATCACCATCGTTGTGGGCGGCCTCATCGGCATCGTTGTGTCGCAACTGTTCACCGCCTGGTCGCTCGTCTACACGACTCCCACCTACTATGCCATCCTTGCCACACTGGTTCCAGTAGCCACCATGCTGGGGGCCGCTCTCTTCCTGAAAGAGCGCATCACGGGCATGAAGATTGTGGGCGTGGTGCTGGCTATCATCGGTGCTCTGATCATTGTACTGCACACGGGCCTGGGTGAGTCGCAGGGCAAGAACGACCTGCTGGGCATCGGTCTGGGCTTCCTCAGCCTGATCACATGGGTCATCTACCTGCTCATCACCCGCAATGTGTCGGCCCGCTACAGCCCTGTCACGCAGATGAAGTGGGTGTTTCTTGCCTCGGCCCTGGTGATGTTGCCCATGACCTGGGGCGAATTTGACCAGCAGACTCTCTACTCGCCGGCATGGCAGTGGAGCGGTGTGATTGCCATGGCATTCATCGTGATTTGCGCCACTGTGCTGGGCTACTTTGCCATCCCCTATGCCATGCGGCGACTGGATGCCACAACGGTGAGCACCTACACCAACTTGCAGCCCATCGTGACTGCCCTGATTGCCATCACTATCGGACAGGATGTGCTCACCTGGGACAAGCCCGTAGCCTTGATCATTGTGTTGGTCGGCGCCTACCTGGTGACAATGCGCCAGGATTAGTTTTTAGAATTTACCCGTTGGCGGAATTAACAAATCATATTGCACGTTGTCTCTTGCTGTGAATGATAAAGTTCCTCTTCGAGGCACATGCCAAGGTTGTTCGCTATGACCAAGCTGCGCACATCTTCGATGTGCTTGCATGGTCTTTAACACAAAGTCGGGTCTACGACCCGCCTAG
>Ga0256404_1007448_pt1 | contig 17312 bp, 19 predicted proteins | sample RumenRJG_01DNA_FD_185990 | JGI IMG/M metagenome (GOLD analysis project Ga0256404, IMG submission 185990) | Bovine rumen microbial communities from Lethbridge, Alberta, Canada - RJG_01 | ecosystem: Host-associated > Mammals > Digestive system > Stomach > Rumen | place: Canada: Alberta | collected...
CTGGCGACACGCTCGTTGTGCTCGAAGCCATGAAGATGGCCAACAACATCGAAGCAGAGAAGGACGGTAAAGTCACTGCCATTTGCGTGAAGTTGGGACAGGCCGTCATGGAGGAAGACCCACTTGTCGTGGTAGAATAAGATGTGAAACAGACTTAGACATAAAAAGGTCGGCAACCAGGTTGGTTGCCGACCTTTTTTTGTCAAGTCCAAAATTCTGACTCGCCAGTGGGCTTCATCAAGCCGCCACACTTTGGGCAGGTACGCTTGTCCCAAACCTGAATTCTGTTGCTGCCACAACGCAGGCAGAGCCGGCCTACCTCTGTCGTGAACGAAGGAGCCACTTGACCTATTCCTCCTCCAACAACAAGATTCTGAATCGTATGGCAATCGGGACACGTCACAGCTGTGATATGTTGTCCGAAGAGTCCTTTGCCCTCATAGGCGACGGCCTCGTAGCCACATTGAGTGCACTTATAAGTTACCTTTTGCGACATAATAATCTGCATATTGTCTTGCCACCTTCCTGTAATCATGATGGCGGCGTATGTATTCAACGCTTTGGCGTTTCAGATCTCCTATTTTTTCGGGATGCAACACTAGCTGTTCCAACTGATTGTAGACGCTCCGCTCGTTGGGTTCTACATTAATAATCGGTCGAAGCTCATGCTCACCCAATATTTCATAATTTTCAGGCTCTCCCCCACCCACGCAGATGATTCCACGACTCATCGCTTCCAAAGGATTCATCGATGGAGTATAACTGTAAAGCTGGTCGAGGATGGCATCACTGCCGTTCATCATCTCTACATATTGCTTGAACGGAACGTTCTCAGCCACACGCAATTCGACTCTCTCAGGATAGTCTGACGCTAACCTACGGGCAGCCCGCAACATGATATCTGTGCCTTTATACTCGGAACGCTCTCGATTCACACCTATGAAGAGGACTACTTTCTCCCCGGGCTGCTTGTCGTGAATCTTCATATTGTCCTTCGGCTTGATGGGAAATGGAATAAAACGGGTCTTATCGGGGAAAACCGGCTCATAACAAGCCTGATATTCATAGAGCCCAGCAATGATCCCGTCACAGTCACTGGCAATCACCTTATTTAAATGCTCTTTTGCCGTCCCCAGCCAGTCACGCCGTTCCTTCTCTGCATCGGCATTATGGCGCAACTCATTGCCGATATTGAAATCGCTATAACGCAGTGGCTTGCGGGTGTCGTTCTCGTACACCCAATAATAGTCCATCCCGAATGCTCCGAGAAACATTGACCGATTGTGACGACGCAGGTATTTATAGACGGGCAGAATGCGCTCGGCCTTCAATTCCAGAAACATGGGATTGATGAGCTGCACCACGTCATAGTCTTTCAGAATAGGCTTGATGAAATGAAGCTTGGCCATATACTCTATCCCGCCAAGTTTACCAGGCTTCCGTACGAGATCAATGTCGCGAGGATAGTTCTTGAAAAAATCGCCGTTGGAAAGCACAGTGACATCATGGCCCAAAGTGCGCAAGCCTTCGGCAAGCGTCCAGTGCACATTGCTGTATTCGCCCATCAACAATATCTTCATCCTCTCATCTCCTATCATCTGACGAGCAACAACATTGCGCCGCGTCCCATCTTGGTATCAATCAACTTACGGAAAAGCTGGTACTTACGGGTATAATTATGATCAGGCAGAGGATATAGTCCACGGTCGCGAAGCCGCTCTATTGTCTCTCCTAGATGACGCTGACTATGGGTCAGGCGTATGGTGTTGTAGAGATAGTCCATCGTGAGCTGAGCGATACGGCGGTTTAAGGCTTCCTGTTTATCTTCTGGCAACTTAGCAGCAACGTCTACAAGACGGTAGATGACGCGCTCTGTATCGGCCAGCCTGCGAAGATGGTGCTTCTCGGTTTTCTTGTGCATGATGGAGTTTTTGCGAACCCGATAGTAATAAGCGGAACAGTCGCCCGAGTAGAGGCGCTGGGCTCGCAGCACAAGCAGAGGCGTGAACTCCTCGTCTTCATGAAGGGTCTTGGGGGTAAAGCGCAAGTCGCCAAGAATTGAACGTTTAAAGATATAGCCGCAAGCCGAACCGTTGAGATTGTTATCCTGCATATATTGTATGCCCGTCACAGGCCCTTGATAGGTGAAGGACGTCTGCTGGTTGACCGAATCAGATATATGGAAAAGGACCATGTCGGGATCACGGAAACGGATGAGATCAAGACAATGCTCGTAGGGCGCAGCGATAATCATGTCGTCGCCATCGACAAACTGCACATAGTCGCCCGTAGCCACGCGGAGGCCCATATTACGTGCCGTGGAAAGTCCGGCATTGGGCTGCCGCAGATAGATGATGTCGCCGCAATCCTCAAGCAAGTCTTCGAGAGGGCTAAGATCGGAACCATCATCAATAATGATCACCTCTCGCTCCTCTGGCCTTAAAGTGAGCTGCAAAATACTGTTGAGACATTCGAGCAATAACTCAACAGGAAGATTGTATGTTGTGATGATGAATGATATTTTCATGAACTTTCTACAATTTAAATTTGATGCTCTGATAACCAAGGAGTCTGTCGGTGCGGTCGCCATTGCCACGATAGTAAACCAGTCCCTGATAGGTATTTTCCGTTTGGAAGAAATTACCCTCGCTGGGCAAAGGATGAGCCTTGCCCTTTGAGTCCAACAAAAGATATTGATAACTGTAATATCCTTCCTTCAATGGCAGAGTCAGCTGATAGCTAAGATCTTCGTCAGCATACTCCATCTTGTATTTGGGGATAAACTGATCGTTGGTCCAGACACCGTTGATATAGACATCATCTGGCAGACGAGGAATTTGCAGTCGGAAGTGGACGTAGGCATAGTCGCTTGCCACGTCGTTCTCAACATTGTCACTGTTGCGAATATAAAATGCACCATTGGCATCCTCGTCGTATACATAATTTTTTCGAGGCTCGTCGGTCCAGACGTAAGCATGGTAGTCTCGTCCGTCCCAATTGATATTCTCAAGTCCCATCGTCGTATGGGTCATGTCGAGCATTTCGAACTTTCGATACTCATTTCCTCCGTCGAAAATCAACTGTCGGCAATGCTGCCACCGCAGTCCTTCATTTGTGATGTATTGTGGTTGAGGATTCCATACTGCATTATCCCAGCGTCCATTCTGCAGCACAACGGTCTTGATCTGGCGTTGCCAATCAGAGATGCGGACAGCATTATTGTAGCGTAAGTCCATCTCAACTTGCTGATAACGGTTGTTGACATCGAGATCAGTATTGGTCACGACAGACAGACCAACGCCAACAAGAGGCTCGACGACCATAAAACAAGCGACAAAAGCAATATTATCCTCATCGTTGCCATCATAAACCGTCAGCTTGTAATTGCCACTCATCTTGAATCTGCACTTGGAGTTGGACAACTGCAGCTGATAGTGGGTATACAGAGTGTTGGTATTGATCGACTGAGAAAGGTCGTCGATCGTGTTTCCGTCAGTAAAACCCTCGCAATAGTCGCTGGAGAATAGCTGACTGGATGGTGTCCAGTCGGCCTCACAATGCTCCAGCCGATAGCAGTAGCGGATATAATCGTGAGTGAGATCGTCAAAAGAGATATTGATAGGTGTAGAGCCATCGAGCGGAACAACCGGCATCGACAGCCAGTCGTCGCCGGCCACGACCTGAAGGGAAGCTATCCGGTCGTTAAGGATCTCGTTGCGCTGACCCCATGACTGCAGAAAGGCCAACATCAGAACAGCGACTGTAAGAATCTGTCTCATAGAATAGTCATTTAAGAAAAAATGGTTGTGCCTTGAGTGGCACAACCATCCAGCGTTTTAAGATTGTTTTATTGTTTATAAAGCTTCGTCGTCAGGCCTTTTCAAACTTGATTTTATCTTCGGCCGATGATGCTTTTTCTGCAGCCAGCGTGCCTTGCGTTCTTCGTAGTCGCGCTGACGACGTTCAAGGAAATTATCTGCCATTACTACTTAAACTTACTATATATCACCGTCAATCTTACAGGACGTGTCGTCTCGGAACCTCCGACGAGCCGGGTGCTCGTGAGCGACATGTCGTGGACAACGGAAGAGATGTAGGATGTGGAATTGACCGTCGTCGTGGTTGTGCTGACTGGTACGACGATAGCTTTGTTCCAATCGGCCGACTTACCTTCGTTGCGCTTCATGAGTCGAATCAGACCCGAGATGTTATTGAAAGTGTATGTGTTGTCGGTGCTGCTATAAGAAGCCAGATAAGACGAGCGATTGTCGTTGATCTCCTCATTTTCAAAGAAAGTATACAAACTATCTTTGGGAAGGAGCAGCAGCTGCGTAGGCGGCTCCAAAGCATACTGGCTGGTCGACTCGCTGTTGATGCGCTGCAACACCAATCGGGCACTGCTGATGCTGTCATTGGTATGGTTGCCACTCAGAATCTCGTTAACGGGGAATGTCACTTCGGTAAAGATGCCGGCAGGAGTTTTCAGATAGGTGCAACTGTTATCAGAGACAAGCCGATTGAGCGTGCCTGCATCATTGGTGATGGTAGATGTCTGAAGCACTTCCTCTGTTCCGTCGAAGGCTGCATACACCTCACCCGTGCTGTCGTTCTGGTGATACTTATAGTAGGTCAGCAGACGCACAGAGCTAATATAGGCCATCGAACCCAATCCACTCTCATACTTGATGAACACGCCCGGCAAGACATGATTGGCGAAGGCCACTGAATTCTTGAAATATTCTGGATGCTCATAGTACTGGCGCATAAGATAAGTTCCAAAATTATTATAGGTTACACCGTTTTTGTCTGTATACGGATCATTAAGCGGCACAGAGAAATAAGGAATATAACCCGATGCGTAGCGATCTGAAGTAGGCAGACTGAGATTTACGATGGAATAAGCCTTATCGGCCACAAATCCATTCTTGCGAATGAATCCCTCTGTCATGGGATTGAAGTTGGTATAGTAATTCAGGCCTTCTGTCATCGGTTTATCCATCTCGTAAACACGGGCGTTCATAGAAGCCAGCGAATCGCCGTAGAACGAACTGTACTGAAATATCAGCTCGCACGAATCGGCACTGATGTCACCGTTCCATTTGCTCATGATGGAGTCACGTTTCATAAACGTATCATAGCCTTCCACCACATGAAACTGCGTCATAAAATCACCCGTGACATAAGCACCCGTCTCCGGGTCACGAATCTTGCCCAAGTATCCCGTGACGTTACGCGAGAGCACGGAGTCAGCAATCACTGAGCGTGTGCTCACAATGAACGAGTCGGTGGCAATCTCTATCGCGTCACCGTTTTCAATGAGCGACTGACCAATCGTGTCGGTCGTGTCGTCGCAAGAAAACAGTGTCAGCGCGGCCAATGCCATGCCGGCAAAATATCTTATTCTCATAAGTGGTTCAAATTAAATTATTCTGGAATTAACTCGTTGTAGAATTTGGAATATGCCGAACCAAAATCCTCACCCGGATAGTTGAGCACTGGCATACCCTTCCCCTTAGCATACGCAAGCAAATCAGAATTGACATCCGAGCTTGCTTCTACAACTGCGTCACTGTAGTCAAGAGCCAACTTGCCCAGTTCCATGAAGTCAAATTTATCATCATAGACAGCAAGTTTGTCTTCAGTTGCAGACTTGAAGACTACATTCTGCTTGAATTGCGCTCCGAGCTCACCTTTCAGTTGACTTGTAAAGAGCGAGGTGACGACTTTTGCGTTTGCAAATGAAGGCTCATCGTGATATGCTGTTTTCACGTAGAGAGGCAACACTGCACTCATCCATCCCTGGCAGTGAATGATATCGGGAGTCCAACGAAGCTTCTTCACGGTCTCCAAGACGCCACGTGCAAAGAAGATGGCACGCTCACCATTATCAGCATACTCGTTGCCAGCGTCGTCTGTCGTCATGGCAGCGCGCTTCATGAAATAGTCGTCGTTATCGATGAAATACACCTGAATACGGGATGTAGGAATACTGGCCACCTTGATAATCAACGGGTGGTCGGCATCGTTGATGATGAGGTTCATACCAGAAAGTCTAATCACCTCATGGAGCTGCCCCCGGCGTTCGTTAATATTTCCCCATTTGGGCATGAAGGTCCGAATCTCAAAACCATCGTTTTGGGTTTTTTCGGGTAACAACTTACCCATGCGCGACATTTCGGTCTCTGGCACGTAGGGGATAATCTCTTGGTTGACGAACAATACTTTTTTTGCCATAATGCAGTCTAATTTCTATGCAAAGTTACAAAAAAAGGTTGACTTAGAAAAGCAATTTTGGAGAATTAACGCAACAAAGTGCATAGATAAAGGCATTTCGAGGAAAAACGAAGCAAGGCGGTCGGAAGGCTCTACGCAAATCTGGGAAGATTGCGGCAAGAGTTAGGTTGCCAAATCGTAACCCTGTCAGCTGACCTGGGAGACCAAGAAAAGTGGTGGCTTTTGGCTCTTGCAAGGTGCCGATTGTCATAGCCGACCTAAACTTTTAACACTTTGGAACTGACTTTCCTGAATCTGCCGTGATTTGCGTAGTGGAAGAATGCTCAAAACATCGTAATTTTGCAGCCCGAATTTAAAAGTTGGAGAAAGAAGTATGTCAAGAAGCACTTTTTCTGTATTGTTCTATGCGAACAAGAGTAAGTTGAAGAATGGTATTGTACCCATCATGGGCAGGGTGACCATCAATGGCACTCAGTCACAGTTCAGTTGCAAGCAGAGCATCCCATTGGATTTATGGGACGTGAAAGGCAATCGTGCTAAGGGACGAAGCCGTGAAGCCCTGCAACTTAACCGCGACTTGGATAATATCAAGGCACAACTCATCAAGCACTATCAGCACCTTTCTGACAAAGAAGGATTCGTAACGGCTGAGATGGTACGCAATTCCTATCAGGGTTTCGGCAGTGAGTATGAAACCCTGCTGAATGCATTCGACAAGGACATCGCCAGTTTCAAGAAGCGTGTCGGCAAGGATAGGGTTATCAGTACCCTGTGGGCGATGCAGTTGTCGAGAAAGGATGTTGCATCGTTCATCGAATCCCATTATCGCCGTAAGGACATATTTATGCTGGAACTAACTCCCGATTTTATCAAGGACTTCGCAGCCTACCTCAGCACGGAGCGGGGACTGGCAAGCGGCACTATCTGGCAACGCTGCATGTGGTTGAAGGGTGTTGTGATGAGAGCGCACTATAATGGTAAGATTCCCCGTAACCCCTTTGCCCAGTTCCATATCAGCCCTAACTGCAAGGAACGTGAGTTCTTGACGGAGGATGAGTTGAAACAGGTGATGACCCATGAATTTGAGGATGCCGACCTTGCTTTCGTCCGTGACATCTTCGTGTTTATCTGTTGGACGGCATTGGCATTCGTGGACGTGAAGAACCTGACTACCGACGACATTGTGGATATCAACGGTGACAAGTGGATAGTATCTCACCGCCATAAGACTAACGTACCCTATCAGGTTAAACTGATGGATGTACCTTTGCAAATAATAGGGCGTTACAAGCACTTGGAGGAAGATAAACTCGTATTCGGCAAGCTTAACTACTGGTCTATCTGCAAGAAGTTGAAGAAGGTCATTGCAGCCTGCGGAATAGAGAAGCAGATCAGCCTGCATTGTGGGCGTCATTCCTGGGCTACGCTCGCCTTATCGAAAGGCATGCCTATTGAAAGCGTGAGCCGTGTGTTGGGACATACGAACATTGTCACGACTCAGATTTATGCCCGCATCACCTCTCAGAAGTTGAACGACGACCTGACGATGCTTGGCGACAAACTTAACAAATCATTCAGTAACATCAAAATGGCGTAAGATTATGGAGCAGAGAAATATCATTGAATGGAGTGAGCATAGTGAGTACACTGAACTGACTATACCGAGTGGGGAGATTTGGATGAGCGAGTCCGAACTGGTTGACCTCTTTGGCGTGTTCATCCCAAAATTACGTAACACCATCCAGACCCTCTACAAAGAGGAGTTAGTCAAGCCCTACGAGGCAGAGCGGACTATCAAACAGGAGCGCAGATTTTACCTTACTGTATATAATATGGAGGTGGTCATGCTCCTTGCCTTTCGCCTCAATTCTTATCAAGCAAGGGCAGTCCGTAGGGAACTGATGGAGCGTATCAGCCGTGACCGCAAGCCCTTTGAGGTTGTCATGACTGCCGTTAAAGGTGGAAAAGGGAATTAGCGGCAAGAGCGGCAGAGAGAATAAGGACGGACTTTTAGAAGGACAGATAGTGTGTTGGAACGATGGAACGCTCCAACACACAACTTCTATCCCTTCTTTAGTCCATCCGTCCATTGCAACTTCCCGACAGCCAAAAAGGAAACATCGTCTATAGCAGACGAAACACACGGCACAGCAATATACGATGGTTTTATGTTGGCGCAGATACGGATATTTTCACGAGTCGGAAAATACCGTAGCCTATTAGGGGATTTTCCGAGCCGCACAAACTTGTTTGTGCTGAAAATCCCCAATAGGCCGAGGTGTTGCACCCCTCTGGACACCCTGCCAAGACCGTCGGCAGTAGCCGAACACAAACAGAAGCGAGAAGCGAACGAAACGGAATGTCAAACGAATAAATCTTAACAAGAAAATGGGATACGCAGTATTACACTTAGAGAAAGCAAAGGGAGCGGACAGCGGCATGTCTGCCCACATTGAGAGAACCATACAGCCAAAGAATGCCGACCCGACAAGGACACACCAAAACCGTGAACTCATCCAGTTCCCCGATGGTGTATGTAACCGCACAGCAGCCATCCAGCACCGCCTTGATACGGCAGGGCTCAGACGTAAGATAGGCAAGAACCAGGTACAGGCCATCCGTATAGTACTCACTGGCACTCATGTTGACATGGATCAGATAGAGCAGACGGGCAGATTGGATGAATGGTGTAAAGATAACATCGACTGGCTCCGTAAGACATACGGAGCGGATAATGTGGTATCAGCCGTATTGCACATGGACGAGGAAACACCGCACATCCATGCCACCATCATCCCCATTGTACAGACTGAGCGGAAGAAGCAGAAGAAGGAGCAGACAGCCAAGAAGAGATACAGGACGAAAGCCCCTGCGCCCCGTCTGTGTGCCGATGAGGTCATGAGCCGTGCCAACCTGATACGTTATCAAGACACATACGCTGATAAGATGGCGGCATACGGACTACAACGTGGCATCAAAGGCTCAGAGGCGCAGCATATATCCACACATGAGTATTACCGCAGCCTCATTGCACAGGGTGAGGACTTGCAGGCAAACATCACCCAACTGCTGACAAAGGAAGCAGAAGCAAGAGAGGTGATAGCCGAGGCAGAACAGGCAAAGAAAGACCTTGCCCGTATCAAGGCGGAGGCTAAGACAGAGGAATTGAAAAACTCCGCTACGAAGACCGCCACCAGCGTCTTCAACGGAGTGAATTCTCTTCTTGGCGGCAATAAGGTGAATCGACTGGAGAAAGAGAATGCCCAACTGCATAGGGAGGTGGACGATTTGAACGAGCGCATTGATAGGCTTCATTCCGACATGCAGAAGTTGAAGGACAACCATGCAAGGGAACTCAACCGTACCAATGAGCAACACCAGCAGGAGGTCAGCAACTTGAAGCGTCTCTTAGATAAGGCATATAAGTGGTTCCCAAGTTTCAAGCGCTTCCTCAACATGGAGCGTGAATGTCTGGAGTGTGGCTTTAACATAGAACAGACCGACAAACTTCTATACGGGCAGCGCATCAATTATAGCGGGTGGCTGCATTCCAATGAGTACAGACGTAATGCACTTGCTGATAACGTCGCTGCACAGGTGATAATGGATGAGAAGCGGAACTTGTTTTTGCATATTAACCAGACCCCAGTTGCTCAATGGTTTCATGAGCAGTTTGGAATAGGGCAAAGTGAGTCGCAAAGGAGAGGAATTAGGCGTTAAAACAATCTTCTTCTTGCTCAGAATGACGAAAAAGTGCACTCTATGAGCGTTTTTTTGCAAATTAGGCTCTAATTTCGCAGAAAATTAGTAATTTTGCAGCGTGTTCTCGCAAGAGACACATAGACATATTGAAACAACGAAGCGTTATGCTCGACTTGCAATCGGAAATGTGAGAAACTTCTGTAGTACGCAAGGAAAGTGTGGCGGTTCGCGCGTATAGCGTGGGCTGGTTACATTTCTCGTACTAAGGTAATTCTCACAACCTCCGATTGAAGAAGTGGCATCAGTGCCACGCTTCTAACTTCAAAATGCTCTTGTGGCTGCTGGAGGGCAAAATTATCATGTGTTATGAAAGAAATATTAGGCAAACAGAGCAAAGAAACAAGATGCTACATTATGGCGGCAGTAATGGTTTTTGAAGGATTTAAACCAATGGATGCTATGACCGAAATTCATGGTGAAATGCTGCTTGATGTATTAGGATTAACTAAGGCGGACATGGAAAGTTTTCCGATGCCTGAATATTCACAAATTGTAGAGCATATTAAATCCATCACTGATTCCGAGGTGAGGCATTGGATTATTACTAACACCTATTCACCTGTACTTAAAAGTAGAAGAAGAGATGCACTAAATGCTTTTAGAAATTTCTGCTCTGATTTAAAATGGGATGAGATAAAAGAGAGCATGGAATTAACAGAAGAGCTGGAGGAGCTAAAACCAATAGACAGCGAAAGCATGAATATGGGAGCAAGTCCACGTATGAGTTCGGCAACGGGGTCGAATACAAGTTCTGGCTGTTTTTCTATAATTGCATTGATTATCGTTAGTACAGCATTGTTTGCACTACTATAAATCTGCCATTATCTTTAATTCGTAGATAAGCTTATGATATGGGTAATCGTCATAGCGGTTGTAGTCTTCATCGCATTCAAATTAGGTTCCACGTCGGGGCAGGTTGTCGGTAGCGTAAACAGTAGCGGTGGCATGAGGGTCAAGTATGCTAAACTCCTGGAGAACATTCTTGACGGTCATAAAGACAGCAAGATTTTTGTTGAGACTCGTACTTACATAAGGGCTGGCGTGTCGAACTATGGTGGTACGACGCTTTTCCATATTCAGCAATCTGCGGGCAACAAAGTAATTATTCAATATGAAGTGAAGAACAACCCCGTCGTACCTTCCTACCAACTGGAATGGACTTTCCCTGACGATATGGATCAAGACGAGATGATGGCTGTTATGGCTATGGATATGCAGAAGAAGATGATGCAAATGCAATGAAATGAGTATGGAAATTAAGAATCCATTGGAAGAAATAAGGAACGCGATTCTTGAAAGTCAATTGTTTGGCGTTGAGAATGAAATAACTCAGCTTGGAGTATCTAAAGAACTTCTGAAAATAAGTGATGCTTTAGATAATTACTATGGTATAAAGAGAAAGGATGAGCCAGATACTGTCGAAATCATGGGAGGTGCCTATCGTATTAAGCCGAGTCCTTATATTTCATCTATTGTTGGTAATTCTTTGGGGGAAGAAAAGTTTGGCAAAACAACAGCTTTGTTGGAAGAAGTTAAAACATCTTTAGAGTCTATCAAGGAGAGACTCTCAATAGACGATCCAGTGTACTTGAACTTGTCATCAGCTATCGTTTCTATTGCACTTCGTAATGTCATTTCTTCGGTTAACTCATACCAAAAACCGTCATATTATGATTATAAGCGATATGATATGATTTCTGGCGTAGACAAAGAATTCAGTAATCTTGTCTTTGGAGGATTAAAGGTGTTTAATATGCTAAGCGACTTTGATATGACCAAAGAGTGTCATGACAATTATGAAGCTAACAGAAAAACAATATTGTCTATGGCTGAGAGTATCAAAGATGCTTATTTACATCCAAGAAGTAATTTACACTCAAAAAGCAGTAGCTCTGGATGCATTGTGTTGGCACTAACATTATCCACATCAATTGTTGCGTGCCTTTGTGGCATTTTAATGATACTTGCATAATTCAGACAAGAAAATTGCAGAGCGGGAACCCGCGCCGACATCCTCAGCCCCGGTTCCCGCTCTGCATCTTAATTGTCTATTTCTTTTTCTTACAGATTATATTATAATCCCACACAGGCATAGGAAGTATTTTATTCTGTACAACCGTCTTGTATTGCGGCATGTGCTTGGGAATGTCACATTTAGATGATTGAACCCAGTAGAATGGTTGCTTTGTCTTCGTCGTTAATTTGTTGATTTCTGGAGCTTTTGTTGCCAACCATATTTTCAACCATTGCAATTTCTTAACCATTTTTGAAACTTCACTGGTTATAGCAGAATGTACCTCGATATAGAATACTTCGCTGTCATAACAAAGAGCATAGTCCCAACGGTTATCGTCTGGATATAATTTCAATGTTGTCTCATCAATATCCAAACTGCCATCTATTTTGTCTGGGTCTGGAACTATTATTTTATCTGCGTATTTACCAAAAGCATTTATGCCCTCTTGATAACCCGATGCCACGTCAGGTGTTGCTTCTACGGCTTCCTTAAAAGTCAACTTTCGCTGCTGCTTTCCTTTTCCCATAGTTCACCTTTCGTTAATCTGTATATTTATATACGATGTCTGCAACTTTAGAAGAGAACTGAGACAATCCACCCCATTCTGAAATAGCACTATCTTCGCTTCCCGCATCCAATGAAGAAATATCTGTAGATGTGACTTCCCCTGTTGCTGTACGCGAGAAATAATATGTAGATAACTCTTTGCTGAGCAAACCTTCAAAAATTTGTGAAGTTGCGGCATTTTTGTGAAGGTCAAACATCTCATAGAGTGCATCTTCTTTGTTGGCAGCTTCAGACTTCTTCACAATATTGAATGCCCATGCAAAATCCAATAATGTAGTTGAATGGGTTGACACTATCACCTTTAAACCGTTGTGGATTAGTTCAAGGATTTCCAATAACACAGCTTTGATGGCCTGTGGATGGAGTCCCATTTCGGGCTCTTCAATAACAACATATTTATAATTGTCCTTCTTGAATACTTGGGAGGCTGGACCTGATAGGCAATAGAAAGCAATAAGCAATGGCATGAACTCTTTTTGACCTGCACTCCAAGTCATAAACGGGATGCTCATGTCATCAATCTTCATCTTCATCTTCTTTTGGCCAGAATTTTCCTCCATAACAATTTTGCCGCCATGGAAAATGTTTTCGTCGAATGACTGCTTTAAAGCGCTTTTTAACCGTGTACTTATTGGAAAAAGCATTTCAGGATCCCCCATTGCTCCTTGTATGTATATTCGTAATGTTTCGCTGAAAGAACGTAGTACATAGGGAGTGGCCATGTCAAATTCCATAAAATACTTTGGCCGTCCATCCGCAATGCTTAATATTCGCTGAGCAGGAATATAGAACATGGTTTCCTTTTTGGGTACATTTCTTTTAAGTAAGGAGTCAAGAGTAATCTCATGACCATTATATACGATTTCTGTACTTGGCTTGAATATCTTATACATTCCATCGCCAAAGAATGTATCAAGAACTTTTTTGGGGTTATTCTTATCAATAATATAATTGAATTTACGAAGATTAGCCAAAACATAGTCCTTGTCTATTACATACTTAAGTAATTCCAAAAAAAGGCTTTTACCACTGGCTTGAGGCCCTACTAAAAAAGTTAGGTCTCCAAATTTCACGTCAACATTGCCGATTGGGCCGAAGTTCTTTATCTTCAATGATTTCATACTCAAAGACATTATTTCTATTTTTATGTGTGCAAAGGTAGCACAATTTCTTGAGACGAAAGAACAAAAGACGAAAAATCCCTCAAAAGTTTTGTAATCTCGTATTTTCTGTGTACCTTTGCCACCGACAACGAGTCATTGAAACAGGCTGGTGGTTCAGCGTTGAGTGATCTAACAATACGCATATCGCGGCAGAATACGGAAATCAGAAGGTTTCCAGTTCGTAACCTCGAAAATTGCGTTATCTTTCAAGCCTCCGATAAACAAATATGGTTTGAGATTTTCTTCCAAAGTTACTAAAAAAAGTTGAGAAAACAGCACAACCCACATGCAAAACCGATTTTTAAATGATTTATTGGCATATTTTCAGTTTATTTCTTTCTTATTTAATAAAAAAGTTGTTACTTTGCATCTGCTAAAACAAGTACACGATGAAATTATTCGAAAAGATTGTAGACCTTCAAAACGAGCTCTTTGAAGTCCGCAAGGAAGGTAAGAAGATTGGTTTGGTACCCACTATGGGTGCTTTACATCAGGGCCACGCTTCACTTGTAAAGCGCAGCGTGAAAGAGAACGACGTCACTGTCGTCTCCGTTTTTCTCAACCCGACACAGTTTAACGACAAAGCAGACTTGGAGCGCTATCCGAGAAACTTGGATGCCGACTGCAAACTTTTGGAAGAATGCCACGCTGACTATGTTTTCGCCCCATCGGTGAAAGAGATGTATCCTACACCCGACAATCGTCAGTTTGATTTCCCTCCCGTAACGTCGGTCATGGAAGGTGCCAAGCGCCCTGGCCACTTCAATGGCGTTTGCCAGGTGGTGAGCCGTCTGTTCTACATCGTTCGCCCCGACCGTGCATACTTCGGAGAGAAAGACTGGCAGCAGATTGCTGTTGTGAAGCGACTCGTAAAGTATATCAACATGAACGTTGAGATTGTTGAATGCCCGATAGTTCGTGAGCCCGACGGTCTGGCCATGAGTTCGCGCAACTCTCTGCTCACCCCCGAAGAGCGTGCCATCGCTCCCAACATCTACAAGGTGCTCAAGGAGAGCGTTGACTATGCCAAGGACCACACCGTGGAGGAGACTCACGACAAGGTGGTCAACGACATCAATGCCATCGACGGCCTTAATGTGGAATACTTTGAAATTGTAGACGGCAACACTCTGCTCGACGTCAAAGACTGGAACGACAGCCCCTACATTGTAGGCTGCATCACCGTCTATTGCGGTCATACGCCCATCCGACTTATAGACCACATCAAATACAAAGAATAATGATGATTGAAGTATTGAAATCCAAGATCCATTGCGCGACGGTGACGGAGGCGAATCTCCACTACATGGGATCAATAACCATCGACCAGGACCTCATGGATGCGGCCAACATGATAGCCGGTGAGAAGGTGCAGATTGTTGACAACAACAATGGCGAGCGCCTTGAGACTTACATCATTGCTGGCGAACGCGGCACGGGATGCATCTGCCTCAATGGTGCTGCGGCACGCAAGGTGCAGGTCGGCGACGAGGTGATCATCATCAGCTATGCTCTCATGGATTTCGAGGAAGCAAAACGCTACAAACCCACAGTGGTGTTCCCCAAAGAGGGAAACAAATTGTAAGGCTTTACACAAAACATAGCGCTACAAAAAAGCCTGTATGGCTGGATGATTGCCCTCGAGGGCATCTATCTTTTCCATACAGGCTTTTTATGATCTAATGTCCCTAGGCTGGGAATACGATAATCACCATAGACCGCCAGAAGCCGTATCCGTCGGATTATCTTCTTCCGAATCAAACTCTGAATCTTTTGACAGCTGAGGGCCGTAGCTCCTAACATCATTCACACCGATAGAACGCGCCAAGTCGTTTTCCGTCTCAATGTCCCTGCTTTTGATTGTAGGTTGCTTATACTTTCTCTTCATAATAATGGTTTTAAGTGATTATCTTACAATGAATTTCTTTCCTTTGCTTACATATATGCCGGCCGGAAGTTTGCCAATCATACGCACACCTGTGAGAGAATAAACAGGATCACCCGATTGATCATCAGTCTTGCTCATGCTGGAGATACCATCGACGACGTCTTCAAACGCGAACCCTTTAGCTGTTGCCGATGCCGGCAGTGCTAGAAAAGCTTTATGGGCACTCGTCGTGAAGCCACCGCCATTGTCCTCGCCCCAATAAAATCCAACGCTATTGGCATCATTGTTTGCTTTCAAACTAAGCATATAATATTTACTCATTCCGTCGACGTATGTTGTTGCATTTACGTCATAACCATAGAGATTCGATTTAGGAGCCTGCTCTACCTCATTACTTGCAGTGAAAGTATAGCTGCCTTCTGCAGCATGCAATACAACTGCCACACCTTTGGGAATTGTCGATCCCGCTTCGTAAGTCTTACTCACCATCAAGTTCTTAGTCGTCTCGTCATAAGCATACGTTGTTGCGGTAACTCCTTCTGGAACTTTTAACGCAATGTTGCTATAATAAAGAGTGGCGTATTCCACCGAAGAAACAGATACTGTTACGCCACTATCAACTTCTTCATACAATAGGGGCTTTACATATTTCGAAGAAGAAGTTTGGTAAGCGACAAAGATCTTATCATTAACAGGATGTGTAGAATTTCTATAAAATATGAAAAAACGTTTACTATTAGTATTTTGAATCTTTGTCGAACCATCACTTGTAGATACTTTCCATATGCCGTATTTTTTTACGTAATTCTGAGAAGTAGTTCTAGTAATCGCTGTAGCACTATTCACATTAACCAAATATGACCCATCAGACTGCTTTATAGTGAAACCATATTTATCGCTGCCCTCAAAAGTAAAAGCAAAATTTAAATCTGTGATTGTAAACATTCCATTGTCAAGAGAAACCTTCTCTGAACGTAGGTCTTTAGATGAAGATTCATTCAATAGTGCCGCATAGTATTCACCCTCGCTATTTGCTACTATCATATAACGTTTGCCACTTACAATACTTTCCCCATCTTCTACCTTTTTAAACGTAATAAAGACCGTAGGGGAAGTAACATTCGATCCTGTTCTTCCAATTTTCACTTCTTCTGAATTGCAATCAAAAGACAAAATGTTAGTAACAGCCTTGGCCGTACCAATCCCGTTAAGCAAAATATTTACGGGAATGTTCTCAGCACCTTTGGCTTTTACCGAAATAACGGTTAAAGCCACAAGGATAATAATTGGTAAGTATTTTCTAATTGTCATTGTTTATATTATTTATAAGTTATTCTTATTAGTGATAAGATTTAAAAGGATGCGTAGAATGGTATCGGAACTGTTTAGAGACAATCCATGACGTATCTAAAAGTCTAACACATTGCAAATATATATAAAATATTCAATAAAAGAGAATAAACAGCACTCTTTTTTTGTACAAATTTAATTCAGCCAAAAAATTTACAATGAGATCCAGCTTCACAACCAAAGAAGAACAACAAAGTACAAACAAAAAAAACCGCCAAACTCAACACAGAGTCTGGCGGAATTTCTCAAATTTCCTGTTCGCTTTCGCAAATTACTTAGCCTGAGCAGCGGTATCAGCAGCAGCGGGAGCAGCAGCGCTATCAGTAGCGGC
>Ga0256404_1007449_pt1 | contig 17312 bp, 15 predicted proteins | sample RumenRJG_01DNA_FD_185990 | JGI IMG/M metagenome (GOLD analysis project Ga0256404, IMG submission 185990) | Bovine rumen microbial communities from Lethbridge, Alberta, Canada - RJG_01 | ecosystem: Host-associated > Mammals > Digestive system > Stomach > Rumen | place: Canada: Alberta | collected...
TCTCCACCATCATAAAGGTCACAATGAGTTGCATCTTTTACTAAGTAGAATTCTTTGTTGTTGCCTTTTAATAACTTAAAAGTATCTTGTCCAAAATATAATGAGTGAGCTTTTTCGCCATGAACAATTAAGACTGCATTTCTAATTTCACTAGCGTAGGTGAAAAGTCTAGTATTCATTAAAGATGTTTGAGTACTTATTGCCCACCCTTTATTACTATTTAATGAACGTGGATGATAACCTCTAGGAGTCTTGTAGTAATCATAATATTGTTTAACAAACCATGGAGCATCGCTTGGATCATCAATAACGCCTCCAGCAAGTGCGTATGTTCCGTTTTTAAAATCTTGTGTTCTTTGATTATTTAATGCGACTCTAGCTTGATATCTAGCTTCTTCACTATCTTGAGAATCAAAATAACCGTTTCCTGCAACTCTAGACATATCATACATTGTTACTGCTACAGTTGCTTTAATTCTTGTATCGATACAAGCGGTTTGAATAGCCATTCCACCCCAACCACAAATGCCAATGATTGATATCTTTTCCGAATCAACATTTTCTAAATTTGCTAGAAAATCAACAGCAGCTTGAAAGTCTTCAACATCAATATCAGGAGAATGCATATAGCGTGGTTCTCCTCCACTTTCTCCTGTAAAAGAAGGGTCAAAAGCAAGTGTTAAAAATCCTCTTCCTGCCATTTCTTGAGCATAAAGTCCACTTGATTGTTCTTTAACAGCTCCAAATGGACCACTGACTGCAATTGCTGGATATTTTTCTTTATTGTCTTTAGGCCAAAACATATCAGCGGCAAGTTCGATTCCAAAATGATTTTTAAAAGTAACTTTCTTATGATTTACATTTTTATTTTGTGGATATACTTTATCCCATTCATTAACTAAATTTAACATTACACATTCCTCCCTAGTTCATAAGCTTCTTTTAATTTTTCGCTTGTTTTAATTGAGTTAGGTTCATTCATTCCCCCAGCAAATAAAGTTCCCTTTAAAGTAACTCCTTCAAAGCAATCAATCCAGCCCTCTAGTCCATTAATTGCTTTTGTTGGAACATCCTCATCTTCCTCAGCAGCAACCGTTAATAAATAAACTTCTTTAAATTTATAGTCTCTAGAATAAAGTGAATTTGCTCTATCAATTAAAGTCTTCATTTGCCCTGACATTTCATAATAATAAATTGGGGTAACCCAAACGATAACTTCACTTTCACAGATTTTATCTGTTATCTCATTGGCATCGTCATTTATGACGCATTTATGAAGCTTTTGGCAGGCTAAACATCCTTTACAGAAGCAATGTTTTTATCCTTTAAAGACACAAAATCTACGCTATTCCCAGATATTTTTGCTCCTTTTTCAAATTCATGAGCTAGTAATTCAGAGTTACTACCTGCTCTTAAACTTGTTGAAATAATTAAAACTTTCTTCATTGTTTTATCCTCTTAAAGTGAATGTAACTTCATCTTTATTTAATAATTCATTTAATTTTGATTCATTTAAATTAATATGGCCAAGTCTAGTGTATGACCAACTACTTTTAGCATAAAAGACGGAGATTTGATCACCTTGATAAAGGACAATATCGCCTGGAACTACATCCATTTGAGAATCATTTCTAACAATTGATTGTCCAATTTTTCCGGTTTGTTCAAATCCACCAAATTCATGCATATTAATGGTTAAACCATCTTTAGAAATTTCTTTTAATGCATTTATAGATGCATTATTTTCCCGTGTTACTTCTACTTTCGTGTTATCGATTATAAGTTCCATATTTTCCTCCTTTTTAATATTTTCATCTAACCAATTATTGATTGTTTCCTTTGAGGTGCTATCTGCAAATCTCGATCCATTAAGCCAATTTGCGCCTAGCGCATTTTTAGCTAAATTTGTCGCGCTACTTCCAATTGATGAACTTCCTGAAGTGCAAAATGGAAGAATTGTTTTTCCATTAAAATCATAACTTTCTATAAAAGTATACATGATTTTTGGAGCTTGACCCCACCAGATTGGATAGCCTAAAACAATTGTGTCGTAAATGCTAATATCTTCAATTTTATTTTTAATTTGAGGTCTAGCACTTTGGTCGTTTTGTTCTCTATTTGCTCTACAATCCGTTTCGTAATCAATGTCTTCACTTGTATATTCTTCCATAGGAACAATTTCAAATAAGTCGCTATCTAAATGTTCACTAGCATATTTTGCTAAAGTTTCAGTGTGATTTGTGACTGAAAAATATGCCACTAAAATTTTGGAAGAATTGTTCTTAATAACTGTGTTATCTTCGTTATTTATTGAATTATTTGTATTGCTACCCCCTTTATTTTCGTTTCCTCCGCAAGAAGTAAATAAAACAAACGGCAATGCTAGAGCTAATAATTTCTTCATTATTTCATCTCCTTTTCCCATTCTCTAATGGTATTAAGATTTAATGAAGAAGCTACTTCTTCTAAACGTTCAATTTCTTCTTTAGTTAACCTTCCTCCAAAAGTTCCAACATTTCCCCAGGCCCACGCTCCTAAACAAATCTTAGGTAAGTTAGTCATTGTGATTTCTCCTTTCGTTCAATTTATTTAATAATTCATTCATATTTTCTAATAAATGTAAGTCTTGAATCTCTTCAAAAACTTTTTCTTCTAATTCATATAGATCTTTTAAGATTTCGTTAGCATAACGCTTTCCTTTTTCTGTTAAAGACACGTTAAGTTCGCGCTTCTCACCTTGAATTTGGCTTAATTCAACATACCCATCATTTTCTAATTCTTTAATGATTGTATTGATTGTTGTGCGAGGCAAATCCCAATTATCGCAAATCTCTTTTTGACTATGTTTTTTTCCATCGTTTAACGCATAAAGAACCCATAAAAGATTTTCTTTTACTCCACTAGATTTAGCATATTCAGCATAAAATCCGTCTATCTTATAGAAGGTCTTACCGAATTCATAGAAAAACTTTTTACTGTCCATAATACATTTCCTTTAAAATCCTAATTCGTATTTTAACACAAAAAATGATACCTTTCAAAAGAATTACGCTAAATAAAAAACCACATATTCTTTAAAAAATATGCAGTTTTTGCAAGGTTTTTAAAATAATTGTGCTTATTTACCTTCTCTAAATTAAAATATATCCTCTCCATCCTCTATTAGAATAATATGAGTCAGCGCCGTTATGAAAAACGAAAACGTGTCCATATCTACGTTCACAAAATAGTGCGCCTCCTTTTTCTCTAATATCACTAGGAGTTAAAATCCACGAAGAAGAAGCTAAATCAAATTCACCAACTTCTTGTAACTTTTTATATAAGAATTCATCCATTAAAGATATCTTAGTTTTATCTATTTCATCAAAAACAGAAGATGCTGGAGCATTCTTTTTTCTACTTATAAGAGCTTCGTGATCATAGCATAGACTTCTCCTGCCTTTAGGAGATTCTTTTGAACAATCACAAATAATGATTTGAGAATCACTCGTAACTCCAATTACATCTGGTTCGCCTCCAGTTTCTTCCATATAGATAAGACACTTTAAAGCTGTCTCGTTATGCAATAATTTAGCTTCTACCTCTTCCCGTTTAACATTTGCGTGTCGATTCATATTATTTAAGAATCTTGTTTTTAAAATATTAAGCATATAGTCCTCCAACTTAATTAAAAAGATCATCTAAATTCAAAAAGTTTGTAAATGTATTTTTATAACTACTTTCAGTCACTCCTGAAACTGAAATCAAACACGAATAAAGGTTTTTCCTACTCTTCTTCCACTGACAATTAAAAGTTAAGCTTCTTTCTCTTTAAGCACTTTCTCAAAAACTTCAATTTCTCTTTCTCTACTAACCTTAATTATAAGATTTGTGTAGTTTTTCTTAAGATAAAAGGTGCGAAATTTTAACTTTTTGTGATTTTTCGCACCACTCTTGACATTCCCTTGACCATTCTTTTAAATTAATCGAGTTTATCTGGTTTTACTTGAAAAAGTTTAATCTCTATAAATGTTCTATTCATTGCATTTAATCTCTGTGCTTTTCCATATAATAAGCATCGTTTTTATCAGCCATATATCTTAATACCACTTTTCAATATTTCATTTACCAAGTCTATGTTATTATTAAGTTCGCTACTTCGGATAAGATCAACTTTCTTATGAAGTGTTTGTCTTAATCTTTCAATAAGTCCAACAAAACGTAAGCCGGTCAATGATGATGAAACATATAAATCTACATCGCTTTTTTCATTAGCTAATCCTTTTGCATAACTGCCAAACAAATAACAAAAATCAATTTTCCCAGCATATTCTTTATCAAACAAAGCAGATACTTTTTCTTTAATTAACTGAACACTAAGCAAGCCCTTCTCTTCAGTTATTTCGCAGTGTTCATTTAACATATTAATAAACATTTTACGTTTTATTAAACTTCCATACTTATCATCAGTTTCATATCTGCGATATGTTCTTTCAGGAATGCCCAAAATTTTGGCTGCTTCTAACTGCGATAAGTTGTATTCATTTCTTAATTCTTTTAATGTCATATTCTTTACCTAAAAGTATAGTATCATAATTGTCCTATATTGTAAATAATATACGGTCATTTTGTCCTATGAAATATAAATTAATAGGTCATTTTGTCCAATTTTGAATAATTTGGACAACGATAATAGGAATTAACGATAATATATCTCATATTTGCTTTTTGCTTTCATAGAGTTGGCCTCCTATAGCAAAGATTTATATTATTTTTTGATCAAAGAGAAACAGGCGGAATACGCTTACTCTTTTTAATTATTACAAATGAGATATGAAAAACATTCGAAAATAATAACAACAACAAATTACAATACAAAGGATTGAAATAAAATTTTTCCAGATAGCTATAATGAACCCGATGTAATGCTCGATAGATTCTTACATCATGTTGGAATAGTAACAATTAATGGTAAAAGTTTATAGGAGAAAGGATTTATCAGAATATTGGTCTGATTAGCTGTAAAAATAAATTGCTCTTTTTGGTAAAAAGTTTCTTGCTTTTATCAATTCTATGCTTACACTGGTGCGAAATTTTGATTTTTTTTAAGTTTTCGCACCAATCTAGTCATATACTGGTGCGAAATTTTGATTTTTTTTAAATTTTCGCACCATTTCAGGTTTTAAGTGGTGCGAAATTTCAATTTTTTTCGAATTTTCGCACCTACAAGATTTTCACCAACATACTCTTGCCTTAAATAATTGTATAAAATTACCCACGTAAATAGTCTTCAAGTTCTTCTATTCCGCGAATTATCCTTCCACCATTTTTTTGTAAAAACATTATACCTATTGTACCAATTAAACCTATATCATTGTCACGCAAAAGCCAAAGATAATGCTCGAAACCATCAGTAAATATGTCATCATAACGTGTAGTTACTCCATATTTTTTGCATAGTTTAAATAAATCCTCTTTCGTTCCTGAAGATAGGACAAATCCAATTGTTTCCTTCATCATTAATTCCTCCTATTGATTCACATAAAGAGGAAATTAAAAACTCCCATCGTCATGACAGGAGTATAAATAGTAATATCTCCCATCATACAAGCTTTAGCACTTTGCCATTTGGTAAGTTGCTGGCAGATCATTGGGCTTGTCCCTAACTGCTCTCTTTATGGATGAATTAATTATAATCAAATCAACTAAAATTTATCAACAAAAACTAATATTCACTACATTAGTAAATTCAATCTTTTATTAACAACTTAATAAAAATAACTGAGATTTGCATGGTTTTTAATAAGTTTTATAAAAAAACGCCAGTTTAACTGGCGCTTCTTTCTAGGTTAATTTTCTTTCATCTCATGCTTTCTTTCATACATTGCTTTATCAGCACGTTTGAAGACATCATCGACTGAAACATCTTTTCCTTTAATAAATCTTGAATAACCAATAGCAGCGGAAATTTTACCTGGATCATGAATTTGATCGCCTTTATGGAAGATGGCTATTTGTTTATTAAATTCATTAATAAGTTGATCAATATTTTCATAATCAGCATTTCTAAAGATAACTACGAATTCGTCGCCGCCAACCCTAAATACTGAGGAGTGAACAAATGTATCGCAAATAAGTTTGCTTAATTTGATAAGAGCTTCGTCCCCTGCGCCGTGTCCAAATCCATCATTAATCTCTTTTAAGAAGTTAAGATCGATCATACCAATAGCAAATTTAACATCAACTCCAGATGCAATTAATAATTCAATTTCTTCGCATTCTCTATTATAGGCTGCTTTATTTCTTATACCCGTTAAAGCGTCTTTTGTTGCCAATACGCTCATCTTATCAGCTTCTTCTTGTGTTTTCTTTAACTCTTCATCCATAGAGGTAATTTTATGAGCACTTTCATATAAGTCATGTTCCATGGTTTTCATAGCTTCAGCAAGTTCACCAATTTCATCTCTTGATTTAATGTTTAAGGAATTAAATATCTCATGATTCTTTTCTAAATCATTAGGATCAAAAGATCTAACGGTCTTAATAATCTTATTAACTTGTAATGTTAATGTGTAATGAACAACAACGAAAGCGATTAATAATGTCAATAAAACAGTCGCAATTAAAACAATTACAAGAATAACGGTACTTTCCCTTTCTGCTTGAAGAACAGTTTCCATTCTAATATCAACAAGAGCATAGCCAATAACTTGACCCTTATCAAAAATAGGAACACCACCACTCAATAAATGTCCATAAGCCTCAGTGTTAGTTTCATATGGAGGAAATCCAATTTCAGGCTTTGTATAGAGTACTTTGTTAATTTCTTGGACTTTATCAACGCATCCTGGTGGGCAAGGATCTTCTGCACTATCAACTAAATAAATAAATCCATCGATTTCAGGCTTAAGATAAACAAGATAAACGCAATCAATATCGTTTGGACTTGTTCTATGAACCTTTTTTAAAAAGGAAAGAACATTTTTATATGATTCGGATTCAACTACGCTATCAAACTTGGCTGTATATGCATTCCATTCATCACTTCCCCATTCATCACTAAAAACAACTTCATCAGTTGAATCAATAATTGTTGAGACTTGATTTTTTACATCTTTAAAATCTTCAATATCAATCATTGTTACAATTGAATTTGAAATACTCATGCACTTACCATTGAATGCTTTTCTGTTATTTTGAACTGTGACAATACTAAAATAAGTGATGGATAATCCACCAATAAATAAAGCAACTAAGCTTACAATAAGTAAGATCTTATAACGAATTGAAAATGCAAATTTGTTCTTTTTTTCCATAATCATAAAAAATAGTGCTGGGATAACCAGCACCAAAAAACTCAAAAAATTGAAGTGCAACTGGCTATCCAATACATTGGACCCTCTAGCTTTGCGTCGCCAAATTACTTTGGTTTTGCCCAAATGTTATTTTATTATATTTAATAGACAAAAATATGTAAATATGTCAAATTTCAAAAATTTGCACTTTTAGCATTTTTTTAAACACTTCCAAATGCAAGTAAAAAAGAAAGTGCTGCATTTCAAAATAAAAAAAACTTTCTTAATAAATAAGAAAGTATTTGAATAAATTACGAGATTGTAGGTTACAATTTTAAATCTTATTAACTTTTCCTACAAAGACTGGAGAGTCTCTAAAAGAAAGAACAAAACCAAAATCACGATCTAAAACAAAATCATCATATATCGCTTTAAATTCGTCATAAGCAGAACCAGCTTTATTATCAAAAACAGTTACAGCCGCTCCTTCAATGCCAACTTTATCAACCTTGAATTTAGTTCCGTGAATTACTCTATCGCAATATAATTGCTTATCGGTAAATGAAGAAAAATTAGCTGCAAAAGGATTGAAAAGTTCTCCAATTCCAAGTTTTTTAAATTCATCCTGAACTTCGCCATCAAAACCAGCTTCAAATTCTGGGAAAAAGCAACGTGTTTCATATCTTTCTTTTTTGCCTTCGTCTCTGGTGACATATTTGAACCCATCACACGCTTCTTTTATAGTTGATTCAGTAAAGACTTCTTCAAGTTTAACGCCTTCATTTGGTTTAATAAATGTTAATTTAAAACCATTTTTAGTTGCTGTAAAGAACGAAGAATATAATTTATTTTCGTATTTTTTTCCATTAAAATAATTGCCACTAAGTAGGTTATTTTCAACCGTTGTTCCATCGGCATTAATAAATTTATAACTATCTTTTGTATATTGTAGGTCAAAACTTCCCCAAATATCTTTTAGATACAAAGTATTAATTACAGCACACATTGTTTCGCTAGACATTTCAAAATCTTTATCGATTAAGCCTCTAGTTTTTGCCTTTACGTATTCTGTTACTGCTTTATTTACTTCATCAATTTGATTTTCAAAATCTGCTTCATAAGCCTCACAATAATAATATTGAGAAAGATTATTTAAACACGCTTCTTTTGGATCTAAATCTAGCGCCATCCAAATAGAATTATTCAATTCAAGCATAGCTTCTAACTCTAATTTTTCGCCATTATAGTTCTCGTTATAGGTTATAAAATTAGAAAAGTCATATAAATTCTTATTAAAGGCTCTAGATTCCTCAATATTTAGTCCAATAAGTCCAAGAAGCTCCTCTCTAGTTTTTCCAGCAGTAACTTCTGCTTCCATAGAGCTTGCTAAGAAAAGTGATAAAGGAGAGACCGCAATATTTTCATCTGTTTTTTCGTATGAAGAAATTATTTCGCTTGATAGTTTAGATGAAAATGAATTAAATTTCTTTAAACCATTTTGATAAGCATCAGAGCGAAAAGTTTCATAATTATATTTCCCTTTTTCTCCAAGTGAATTAAGTTTTTTAACTGATTCGCCTGTAACATAATCTTCTTTAGGATTAATGATTTCCTCTGTTGAGGATGGCTCATTTTCAAGAGGCTTAGTAGTAGCATTACATGAAGCAACTCCTAAAATCATAAAGCCAATTGCTGAACTAATCGATAATGTTAATAACTTCTTTTTCATAAAAATACCTCATTTTTGCATGGTTTCTATATTTTGTTTACCCTTCCAATGAATACGGGAGCATCTCGATAAGACAAGACAAACCCAAACGATTTATCTAAGATAAAATCTGCATAGATGTTTTTATATTCATCCCAAGGAGCCGCAGATTCACCTACGATGAATGCCGTTACTGCGGCGCCTTCAATCCCAAGTTTATCTACTTTTAATTTTGCACAATGAATAACGTCACTGCAATATAAAAATTTTGGTGATATCGCACTAAAATCCGCATTGTCAGTAAATAAAGACTTAACACCAAGATTTTCAAAAACCTCAGTTATGCTTTCATCAAAAGCTGTTTCAAATTCTGGGAAAAGGCATCTAGTGTGATAGATCTCTTTTAATTGATCATTTGAGGTAATATATTTTAGCCCATTAGAAACCGCTAAAATATTTTCTTCAGTCATTACTTCATCTAATTTTTTCCCTTCATTTGGTTTAATAAACGTCATCTTAAAACCATTTTTAGTAGATGTATGGAATGAGGAAAAATCTGAATTTTCATATGCTTTTCCGTTAAAATATTTACCTTGAAGTAGGTTACAATCTTTTGTAGTAGAATCATCGTTTTTAAAAGTATATTTATCATTTAGAAATCTTAATTCATCATTACCCCAAACATCTTTTAAATATAGAGTGTTAATTAGAGCAAGAAGCGCTTCTTTTCCAATATCAAAATTCTTATTGATGAGGCCTCTTGTTTTTGCGTAGACATATTTTCTTATCGCTTCGTTGGCTTCAGAATTTTTATCTTTAAAATCAGCTTCAAAAGCTTCGCAATAATAATATTTTGCAAGATTATCTAAGCAATCTTTAATCGGTTCTAAATTTTTGCCCATCCAAATTGAATTATTCAAATCTTGTAAGGCTTCTAAAGTGTCTTTCCCCGTATCATAGTCATGTTTCATTTTGATAAAGTTTGAAAAATCATATAAGTTTTTGTTAAAAGCTCTGCTTTCATCAATATCAAAACCTAATAAATCTAGTAGTTCGTTCCTTGTACCTGCTTGTGTGCTTTCAGCAACTAAAGATGAAGCCATAAAAATTGACATTGGAGAAACAGCGATATTTTCAGTTTTCTTTTGATAATTTTGGATTAAATCATTACTAATCTTCGAAGCAAACCTATTGTACTTTTTTAAACTGCTTTGATATTCCTCGCTTTTAAAAACATTAAAGTCGAATTCATTTGGATCATCTAATGAATTTAATTTCTTAATAGCACTATTTGATAAATAGTCTTCCTTAGGATTTATAATTTCTTCGTCAGAAAAAATTCCTCTTCCGCAGGAAGTGAGTCCAGAAATTAATCCAATTAACGTTGTCCCGATTATTAACGAAAGTAACCTTTTCCTCATAAGATTCTCCTTTTATAAATTAAACAATTTATAACGAATTTTTCGTGCAGTATTTATCTTAAAAATTAATGCATACATAAAAAGATTTAAAAAACACTGCAAATCTCAACTATTTTTGCTCATTCAACGTAAAACAATTTAACTTCAAACTCTTGAGCCCGTTCATAAGGAAGCATAAATTGATCTCCAACATAAGTTATTTTCTTATCTAAAGCATCAAAATAATCGCAATCAATCATCGATTTATCAAGAGCCAATAGAGCCCTTTGAAAGATTACACATTTGATATCTAAATCATCTAAAGTTTGGCGTAGTCTCCATACAGCATCTCTATATGAGATTTTAGCTTTTTCAATATTTCTATCTGGCCATAAATATCCTATTACTTGATCCATTGTGATGCTTTGACCATTAAAAGCGACAAGAAGAGCAAGCAATTCTTTAGATTTTGAAGATGAAAAAGTAATGATGTTGTTATTAATAAAACAATCAAAGGAACCAAAAGTCTTTATCGTTAGTCTTCTTTCTTTTTTAGCTAATAAAGAAATATATTTATCTAATTCGAGTTCATTAAATGGTTTATATAAAATTCCAACGACATTTTTGCTAATGGTTTGGGGAATTTGCTCCATTTTAATATTTAAGCCAGTAAAGAAAACAATATTAATTGTTGGTTGAATTTCTATCATCATCTCAGCCAACTTTAATCCATTAATCCTAGGCATATTTATATCAAGAAAAACACCTTGAACTTTATGCTCTTTTAAGTAGCCTAAAACATTTTTATACTCATCGTTAAAAAATTTATAACTAATATCAGTTTTATTAATCACAGTATCTAAAAAGAGATGCAATGAGTTTAGCTCGTCATCAATTATTAATATTTCCATTTTTACTGCTCTCCTTAGGTATCAAAATTTCTATTTTTGTTCCTTCATTTGGACTTGATGAAATATTTGTCTCTGCTTTTAATAATAAGGCAAATCTTTCTTTAGCGTTATTTATTCCATGTCCATTTTTACGAATCTTTTTGGTGTCAAAACCAACACCATTATCAACAATTTCAATATGAATTACGTCGTTTTCTAAATACGTTGTAATTCCAATATAACCATCTTCCTTTAAGTCTACTGTGGAATATTTAATAGCATTTTCAATGAAAGGCTCAATTGAAAATGAAGGGACCTTAAAATCAAAATAATCAATATCATAAATGATTGTAAACTGTGCTCCACCTCTAATATTAGCAATTCTTACAAACGTTTCTACAAACTCTAACTCTTTTTGGAAATCTACTAAATATTCTTCGCCAGCATCAACATAATTTCGTAAGTGCTTTGATAATAAATCTATTGCTTCATTACCTTTTTCTACATTCTTGTTGTATAAATTTTTAACAACATTAAGCGTATTAAAAATAAAATGAGGCATTATTCTTTCTTTCAAAACGTTGGCTTGTAGTTCGCTTATTTTCTTTTCGACGTCAGCAACTTTATACGCATTCCTAGTTGTTCTTAAAAGAAAATCTAAATAAATCGTAAAGAAAACAAGAACGATATAAATTGCACTTAAAGATGCAACTCCATATCCACTAACGACATTAGTTTCTAAAGATGAAACAAATTCTCCATAAATTAATGAACCAGCAATTGGAATAAGAAGGAAAATTAAACAGGCATTTACCTTAAAGTTATTCATAAACTTTAAAGAAAATATAACCTTCAAAGAACACGTTATAAGCATTATTGCAACCAAAGCATATTCAACTTTTCCTAAATTTATTACGCTTAAATTTGATATTAGATTAATGACTAAAGCAAGAGCAGTGAAAGATAAATAAGCACCAAATTCTGCATTAGAATACCTAAAATTAAAAGTCCTTTTTAAATGCATGAATAAGAAGAAAATCATTCCACTTACAGATAAAATAAATATAAAACTTCTAATTGAATTAAACCAAATCGTTGCAGTTTCCACATTAAATCTATCAAACACCCACGTAAAGTCCTTACTTGATCCTAGAGCTAAAAAAGCAAATATAGAAATAAGCAAAGTGTGAAAAGTTGCATCTTTATCTACAAATAAAGATACAGTTTCTATAATGATTAATAAAACAAGAAAACTTAAAGCAATTACACTTACATCTACAATAATTCTTTTATAACCTGCATTAACTTCAAGATTGTAGAAACCTATGATAAAAGAAAAGACTATTGAAACAACAATAATCATTGCGCCAATTAAAATAGAAACAATTCTAGTTATTCTATTTTCTTTAAAAAGGCTTAGTAATTTCATATTAGATGCCTTTAATAATCTTTAATTTCGTTCTTTTTCTTTCGCCCAAAAAGTGAATTTATGGCGTCTGTAACGTCTAATTTATTTCTAATAATATTGTAAACAACATCAATAATAGGAAGTTCAACATTATATTTTGCTTCAAGTTTTTTAGCAGATTCTAAAGCATTAATGCCTTCAATAACCATGCCAACTTTTTCTTTAACTTCCTCTTCTTTTAATCCTTTTCCAAAAAGGACACCTGCATTATGGTTTCTAGAATTATTACTTTCTGCAGTAACTACAATGTCTCCAATTCCTGAAAGTCCATAGAATGTTTCTTCCTCGCATCCCATTGCAATTCCTAGTCGCCTAATTTCATGTAATCCACGAGTAATTATGCCAGCTTTTGCGTTATCTCCATAGCCCAAGCCTTCAGCCATACCACTAGCTAAGGCAACAATATTTTTTAAAGCACCGCAAATTTCAACACCAAGCATATCGTGATTTGTGTATATTCTTAAAACTTCGTTTGATAAGTCTTCCATAATCATCTTACGAGTTTCACGATTTTTCCCTGCACACACAATTAAAGTAGGTAATCCTTTAATTACTTCTTCAGCGTGAGTTGGACCAGAAAGAGCTAAAACTTCATATCCTTTTCCAATTACATCTTCAATAACTTCAGTCATTGTCATTAAAGTGTCAAGCTCAATACCTTTTGCAACTGAAATTATGATTTGTCCTCTTTCTAAATATGGTTTAATTTTATTAGAAACCTCTCTAATTGCTATCGATGGAACAGCCAAAATAACAATTTCTTTACCTTTAATAGCTTCTTCAAGATCGCTTGTGAAATAAATATTTTCGCTTAAAAGAACATCTTCTAAAAATTTATGTCTTCTTGTCATCTTTAAATTAAGGGTATCTGCTTCACTTCTACTCCATAAAGAAATAAGATGACCGTGCGTTGCAAAAAGATTAGCTAACGCTGTCCCCCATGTTCCACTACCAATAATAGCGATTTTTTTCATATTTAAAAAATTATACCACCTTCCTAGATGTTTCTCTTTATATAGTTTGCTAAAACTTTTAAACATTTTAATAAAAGGATATTCAATCAATAACTAGTCCTATCTTAATGATGTTGTTTTAAATATAAAGTTTTTGGTTTTAACAAGGTCACTTTTACCAATATTGCTAATTAAACTATAATTTTAATTTATATCTATTAAATATTAATTTTCGTTGCTCACATTATTTTACTAATCCTTCAAACTAGGAATCTAGGAATCAAATAATTAATATAATCTAAAAAAGAAAAAACTAGCAAGTGCGCTAGTTTTTAAAAAATAGCTGATTTTTGCAGGGTTTTTACTAATTGTCTGCTCGATTATAACCGTTTTTCATATGCACTGAAGCATTATGCAAAACGTTTCTTAATGCTTTTGAAGTCTCTTTTTTACCCATCTCAGCAATTGCATCATTAGCTTTTTCAAGAACTTTAAGATCTTTAGTTTCCTTAAATTCTTTATCAAATTTATTAACTAATTCATGGCCTTTATTTAACATTGCATCTTGATATCTTTCAACAAGTTGAATTGCGCTTCCAAAATATGGATCAACTAAAGCCGCAATTAATCTGCTATTCCAATAGAAACTATTTGTATCTGGATCCATAGTTGTGTTGCTTACATATTTTGGCATTTTGTTAACATTTGTATACATTGGAAGAGGAGCATTAAATGAGTTAGGTCCAAAGCAAATCCATTCGACGCCTTTGATTTCTTCTGGCATATATCCTCTAATTTGTAAAATAGCCATGCATCCTGTACGATTAATGCCAATTGAACGATACATTCCACGTTTTCCTGTATCTTGTGATGTATATGGACTAAATTCAGTACCTTGATAATACGAAGAAAGAATATATTTAACTTCATCTACGCCTATTTTTCTTTCAGGTTTAAGTGACCAAGGAATATCGTCGCTTTCAGGAGTAAAATCTGCGTTAGGTCCATCCCATTTATATGTTCTAGGGTTAAAGTATCTAGCCATAAACCAAGCTCTAGGCGTGTTATAAACGTGGTCAGAATCATCATGACTTCCAAAAATTAATCTTGGGTTACATTTTCCGTCATTATTGCAGTCTAAATGATTCTCAGCGATAAATTCTCTTAAATCTTTTGAACATAAATGTTCTTTACCTTCTCCAAAAGCATCATCAAAATCAAAACTATCGATGCCAAATTGATTTGGCATAATGACATATTCTTCGTCTTTTACTCTTTTTGCAATCCAATGATGTCCGCCAATTGTTTCTAACCGCCAAATTTCATCTGAATCATTAAACGCAATTCCGTTAGGCTCATAAGTTCCGTATTTTTCTAAAAGTTCGCCAAGTCTAATAACACCTTCTCTAGCCGTTTTGATATAAGGCAAAACAATTGCAACTAAATCTTCTTCACCAATGCCACCAATAGTGTCTTTCTCGCCTCTTTTTTCTTTTTTCTTATAAACAACGTAAGGATCAGCGCCCATTACGCGAGGGTTTGAAGTAAGTGTTTCTGTTGCAGTCATTGCAACGTTAGCTGAATTAATTCCGTTTGCTGGCCAAATTCCATTTTTTGGGTCAACACTAGGATTAGATGTATATCTTAAGGGATTATCTGGTAACTCAATTTCTAAATGAGCAATCTTTGATTTATATTTTCTTGGTTGGTCTTTTGGTTCAACTACAATTAATTTCTTTTCGTCAAAGAAACCATCATCATTTCTAGCAATCATGGTTGAACCATCATAACTTGCCTTCTTACCTACTAATATCGTTGTACATGCCATATATTTGTTCCTCTTTTCAAAATGAATTATATATGAAATTAACTAATTTAAAAGCATTACGATAAATAACATTTTGATGATAATTTTTAATGTCCTTTTGAGCAAAGAAAAATGCGAAAGTAAACATACCCAACTTAGATATAGTTCCTATTTAAATGAGCTCAAAATCTTCTTAAAACATTGCAAATCTCAAATATTTTAGTAAAATCAAGCATTTTATTATCATTAAACTAACTCTATTTTATCGATAGTGATAGAATAAAATATATTAAATTTATTTTGTTCAATTGAGGTTAACAATGGGAAACTTTTTTGGAAAGAAATCTACTGGAGCAATTTCTGAAAACAAAGGTGCTTTAAACCGATACTTAAATCCTATTGGTGTTTGGGCACTCTCTTTTGGCTGTGCTGTAGGTTGGGGCGCATTTGTTATGCCAGCCACCTCTTTTGTGCCTATTGCTGGTCCTATTGGCTCTGTTATTGGCTTCATTTTAGGCGCGATAATTATGCTTTTAATTGGGGCAAACTACCACTACATGATAGTCAAGTATCCTGATTCAGGCGGATCATTTTCATTTGCAAAAAAATGTTTTGGATATGACCATGGATTTATTAATGCATGGTTCCTCATTTTAACTTACTTAGCAGTTTTATGGGCAAACGCTGCTGCAATCCCTCTAATTATTAACCATTTAGCAAACAACGCATTAAAAGTTGGTCCTCATTATGAGATATTTGGCTATGCAGTTTATTTAACCGAAATTGCCATTCCAATTGCAACAGTTGTTATTTTTGGCCTTGCATGTTTATGGAAAAAGAAAATAACTCAATATCTTCAAATTGGCTTTGCAGGGGCTTTATTTATTGGCGTTTTAGTTTGCTTCATCCTTGTTCTTATTAATAGAAAAGGCGGAATCGAATCACTCGCTCCTCATTTTTCGGAAAACGGCAATCCATTTTTACAAATTGTATCAGTTATAGCTTTAGCGCCTTGGGCCTATGTTGGTTTTGAGTCTATAAGCAATTCTGCAGGTGAATTTAAATTTAAACCTAAATATATTTTTGTGATTTTAATTCTTGCATTATTTGCTGGAGCTTTCGTTTACGCTGCAACTAGTGTTATCTCAGTTTCTTTTATCCCTGAAGGTAGTTCCACTTGGGTTGATTATTTTGCAAACAAAGATTCAATGGATGGATTAAAAAATCTTCCAACTTTCTATGCTGCTCATGAAGCTATGGGTAATGTAGGACTTATTTTCTTAATAATCGCTGCACTTGGAGGAATTTTAACTGCATTAATTGCTAATTTTATCGCAGGAAGCAGATTAATTTATTCTCTATCAGAAGAAAGACTTCTTCCTAAATGGTTTGGTAAATTAAATAGATTTAATGCGCCTAGAAACGCAATTTTAGTAATGATGGGCATTTCTATTGTAATTCCTTTCTTTGGTAGAACAGCAATAAGTTGGATAGTTGATGTTACTACAATTGGTGCTTCAATCATTTATCTTTACACTTCTGCAGCCTCCTTTAAAACTGCTCGACAAGAACATAATAAACTCATGCAAGTAATCGCTATTGCCGGAATGCTTTTAAGTGCATTCTTCCTCATTTACTTCATGATGCCATTTGTATTTGGAAGTAAACTTGCAACCGAATCTTACTTAATCCTAATCATATGGGCTATTTTAGGTGTCATCGTTTTTAGAATTATTTACACAAAAGACGTTGAAAATAGACTAGGCACTTCTCCAATTGTTTGGATCGTTCTTTTACTTTTAATATTTATCA
>Ga0256404_1007450_pt1 | contig 17312 bp, 17 predicted proteins | sample RumenRJG_01DNA_FD_185990 | JGI IMG/M metagenome (GOLD analysis project Ga0256404, IMG submission 185990) | Bovine rumen microbial communities from Lethbridge, Alberta, Canada - RJG_01 | ecosystem: Host-associated > Mammals > Digestive system > Stomach > Rumen | place: Canada: Alberta | collected...
CGACGCAGCTCGCCGACGGCGATGTCGTGGAGATTGTCTGTTTCATGGGCGGCGGCTGCTGAGCCGCTGCCAGTTACTGAAGAGAGAAAGGAAGCAATGGTATGGCGCAGAATGAGGAAGACCTGCTGGAACTTGGCGGACGGAAAGTCGCTTCGCGGTTCATTCTTGGCTCGGGGAAATACTCCTTGCAGCTCATCGAGGCGGCCGTGCGCGACGCGGGCGCCGAGATCGTGACGGTGGCCGTGCGGCGCGCGAACACGAAGGAGCATGAGAACATCCTCGACTACATCCCGAAGCAGGTGACGCTGCTGCCGAATACGTCGGGCGCGCGCACGGCGGAGGAGGCCGTGCGCATCGCGCATCTCGCGCGGGAGCTCGGCTGCGGCGATTTCGTAAAGATCGAGATCATGCGCGACTCGAAGTATCTGCTGCCGGATAACGAGGCGACGGTGCGGGCGACGGAGCAGCTCGCCAAGGAGGGCTTCATCGTTCTGCCGTATATGTATCCTGACCTCAATACGGCGCGCGACCTCGTGGACGCCGGCGCAGCCGCCGTCATGCCGCTCGCCGCGCCCATCGGTTCGAACAAGGGGCTCGTGACAAAGGAGTTCATCCAGATCCTCATCGACGAGATCGACCTGCCCATCATCGTCGATGCCGGCATCGGCAGCCCGGCGCAGGCCTGCGAGGCGATGCAGATGGGCGCAGCCGCTGTCATGGCGAACACGGCGCTCGCGACGGCGGGCAACCTGCCGCTCATGGCCGCGGCGTTCCGCGATGCGATTATCGCGGGACGCAAGGCGTACCGCGCGGGTCTCGGCCGTGTGCTCGCGCGCGGCGCGGCCGCCTCGGATCCCCTCACGGGCTTCCTGCGGGATTGAGGGGGCGAGGAGATGAGCGAAAAGGAAAACAATTTCTTCGTCGACTCGGCGAAGCTCAGCGAGAAAGCGCTCGCAAAGAAGCACCGCCTGGAAAACGATCCGTCCTGCCGTAAGGATCCGATGGAATATTTCCCGGATATGGAGCGGATCACCTCGGATGTGCGCGGCAAGGTCATCGCGCAGATGGAGGCCTATGATGAATCGCGCTATACGGCGGTCGACGTGCGGCGCGCGCTCGATCATGAGCGCTGCAGCATCGAGGACTTCAAGGCGCTGCTCTCTCGCGCGGCCGCGCCGTTCCTCGAGGAGATGGCGCAGCGCGCGCGGCGCGAGACGAGCCGCCATTTCGGCAATACGGTCTATCTCTTCACGCCGCTCTACATCGCGAACTACTGCGAGAATTACTGCGTCTACTGCGGTTTCAACTGCTACAACGATATCGAGCGCCTGCAGCTCACGCCGGAGCAGGTCGCGCACGAGATGAAGGTCATCGCCGAGAGCGGCATGGAGGAGATCCTCATCCTCACGGGCGAGAGCAAGACGAAGAGCGACGTCCATTACATCGGCGAGGCCTGCAAGCTCGCGCGGAAGTATTTCAAGAACGTTGGACTCGAGGTCTATCCGATGAATACGGAGGACTATCGGTACCTGCACGCGTGCGGCGCGGACTATGTGACGGTGTTCCAGGAGACGTACGACCTCAAGAAATACGAGACGCTGCATCTCCTCGGGCACAAGCGCGTCTGGCCGTATCGGTTCGAGGCGCAGGAGCGCGCGCTTCGGGGCGGCATGCGCGGCGTGGGATTCTCCGCGCTGCTCGGGCTCTCGGACTATCATAAGGACGCGCTCGCGACGGCGCTGCACGTCTACTACCTGCAGCGCAAATATCCGCAGGCGGAGTTCTCGCTCTCATGCCCGCGCCTGCGCCCCATCATCAACAATGAGAAGATCAATCCGCTCGATGTGAGCGAGAAGGTGCTCTGCCAGATCCTCTGCGCGTACCGCATCTTCCTGCCCTATGTCGGCATCACGGTGTCCTCGCGCGAGAACGCGCGGTTCCGCAACGGCATCGCGAAGATCTGCGCGACGAAGATCTCGGCGGGCGTCTCGACGGGCATCGGCGACCATGAGGAGAAATACACGGGCAGGGATACGGGCAAGACGGGCGACGAGCAGTTCGAGATCTCCGATACGCGCAGCATCCGCAGCATGTACGGCGATATGGAGCGCGAGGGACTGCAGCCGGTGCTCAATGACTACCTCTATGTCTGAGTTGCGGCAGGCGTTCCCTGCGTCGCGTGAGGCAGAGCTCTCCCGCGTCCTCTGCGTCACGAACCGCCATCTCGTCGCGGACGGTGCGTCTCTGGCGGAGGCGGCTGCTGGCAGCGCTGGCGGGCGAGAGCTCGCGGACGGGGCGGCGGAAGACGTCGCTCACACTGCAGGCGCGGAGGACTGGACACCGTTCCTGCGGCGTCTGGAGATGGTCGTGCGCGCGCGGCCGCGCGCCGTCATCCTGCGCGAGAAAGATCTGCCGCCCGCTGCCTATGAGCGGCTCGCGCAGGAGGTGCTCGCCCTCTGCCGTGCGGCCGGTGTGCCGTGCCTCCTTCACACGCACGCGGCACTCGCGCTGCGGCTTGCGGCCGCGGGCCTGCATCTGCCGCTCGCGCTGCTCCGGGAGCTTCCGCTCGCGCAGCGGCAGCGCTTCGCTTTGCTCGGGGCGTCGTGCCACTCCGTTGAGGATGTGCGCGCGGCGGAGCGGCTCGGCTGCAGCTATGTGACGCTCGGCCACATCTACGCGACCGCGTGCAAGCCGGGCCTGCCGCCGCGCGGGCGGGATCTCTTGCGGCGCGCCTGCGCGGCGGCGCGGATTCCCGTCTACGCCATCGGCGGTATCACGCCTGCGCGCCTCGCGGAGGTGTGCGCGGACGGGGCGGCGGGCGCTTGCGTGATGAGCGGCCTCATGCGCGGCTCTGACTGGATTCCTGGAATTGAGAAAATCTGTTGACATTTCCCGGCGGCTGCTCTATAATGTCAGTAATGTTTTAGAAAACATATTGTTATTATATGATTGAACGGTCCGCCGTAGGTCATTCGATAGCGAAAGCCTGCGGGAAGCGTGGGGAGCGTGGCAGAAGTGTCTGCTCCTCGGCTTTCCGCGGGCTTTTTTGTGCAGCGGGGCGAGAGAGAATACGCCGCAGCCGGTGGCCGCGACGTGCCTTGCCGCCCTGCCGGCGGAGGATAGCGAGGAGGATATAAGATGAAACTGACTGTCAATGGAGAACCACTGGAAATCGAGAAAACCATCAATGTCAAGGAACTGCTCGTCGTCGCCAAGGCCGAGCAGCCGGAATATGTGACCGTAGAGCTCAACGGGGAGTTCGTCGACCACTCCGGTTTTGAGTCGACGCTCGTGAAGGACGGCGACACGGTGGAGTTCCTGTATTTCATGGGAGGCGGTGCGAGATGAGCAGCCTGACGAACGAACAGCTCGAACGGTATTCCCGCCATATCATCCTCCAGCAGGTCGGCGGCAGGGGGCAGGAGAAGATCCTCGGCAGCAAGGTGCTTGTCATCGGTACGGGCGGCCTCGGCGCGCCGGCCGCGATGTATCTCGCCGCGGCCGGCGTCGGCACCATCGGCCTCGTGGACTTCGATGTCGTCGACCTCTCGAACCTCCAGCGCCAGATCATCCACCAGACGGCGGATGTCGGCAAGCCGAAGGTCGATTCCGGACGGGAGACCATCGAGGCGATGAATCCGGACGTCGATGTGCATACGTATAATGAGCTTGTGACCTCGGCGAACATCCGCGACATCATCCGCGATCAGGACTACGACTTCATCATCGACGGCACGGACAACTTTCCCGCGAAGTTCCTCATCAACGACGCTTGCGTCTTTGAGAAGAAGCCCTTCGTCCACGCGGGCATCATCCGCTTCCAGGGACAGCTCATGACGTATGTGCCGGGTGCGGGGCCGTGCTACCGCTGCGTGTTCAAGACGATGCCGCCGAAGGATGCCGTGCCGACGTGCCGGCAGGCAGGCGTCCTCGGCGTCATGGGCGGCATCATCGGCACGCTGCAGGCGACGGAGGCGCTCAAGTACATCCTCGGTGTCGGCGAGCTGCTCACGGGATATCTGTTGACGTACGACGCGCTCACGATGAAGTTCCGCAAGGTGAAGCTCCCGCGCGATCCGCACTGCGCGATCTGCGGCGAACATCCGACGATTACGGAACTCATCGATTACGAGGAGCCGGCCTGCGATCTCAGAAAGCATTGAGGAGGGCGCTATGGTCATCGAATTGAAACTCGCGGACTATCTGGAGATGGTCCGCCACGCCCGCGCGCTCGCGCCCATCGAGGACTGCGGCCTTCTGGGCGGCACAGTCGCAGACGGCGTCAAGACCGTGGAGAAGGTGTATTACCTCACGAACACCGACCACAGCGAGGAGCATTTCTCCCTCGACCCGAAGGAGCAGTTCGCGGCGGTGAAGGAGATGCGGGCGAATGGCTGGCAGCTGCTCGGCAACTGGCACAGCCATCCCGCGAGCCCCTCGCGCCCGAGCGAGGAGGACAAGCGGCTCGCGTTTGACAGCAAGGCGAGCTATTTCATCCTCTCACTGCATGGCGGCGAGCCCGTGTTGAACAGCTTCCATGTGAGCAGGGAAAAGAAAGTCACGAAAGAGGATCTGAGAATCAGGTAAAGAGCGGGGCCGGGGACTCCGGCCACAGGAGGAGAGCAAGATGGCAGTAGATTACAAGGCACTCAAGAAGGGCGGCCTCATGCGCCAGCGGCAGAAGGATTGTTTCTCGATGCGCCTGAAATCCGTCGGCGGTCATTTCACCGCGGGGCAGCTCGCGACCGTGCAGCAGGTGGCAGAGAAGTACGGCAAAGGATATGTACATCTCACGAGCCGGCAGGGCATCGAGATCCCGTACATCAAGCTGCAGGAGATCGACGAGGTCAAGGAAGTCCTCAAGAAGGGCGGCGTCGAGGTCGGCGTCTGCGGGCCGCGCGTGCGCACCATCACGGCCTGCCAGGGGGCGGCGACCTGTCCGTCAGGCCTCATCGACACGGTGAAGCTCGCCAATGAGTTCGACCGCCGCTACGGCGGGAAGGAGCTGCCGCACAAGTTCAAGTTCGGTTTTACGGGCTGCCACAACAACTGCCTCAAGGCGGAGGAAAACGACCTCGGCGTCAAGGGCGGCGTGCTGCCGAAATGGGAGGCGGCGAGCTGTATGTACTGCGGCGTCTGCGAGGCTGTCTGCCCGGAGAAAGCCATCTGCGTGGACAAGGAAAAGAAGGCGCTCGCCTTTGACCAAGAGTCTTGCGTCTACTGCGGCAAATGCATCAAGAGCTGCCCGACGGATGCCTGGACGGGAGAGAACGGCTTCGTCATTTCCTTCGGCGGGCTCTACGGCAACCGCATCGCCATCGGCCGCCATTTCCTGCCCATCGTCTTCGACGAGGCCAAGGTCTACGAGATCGTCGACGTCACGCTGAAGTTCTTCGAGGAGAATGCGAAGCCGAGCGAGCGCTTCGCGAACTGCCTCGACCGTGTGGGCTGGGATGTATTCGAGAAGAGAGTGGAGGAAGTCTTATGAGTGAGAAGCACACAGATGCCGCCATCGACATCACGGATGTCGTCTGCCCTATCACGTTCGTCAAGGTGAAGGTCGCGCTCGAGGATCTCGCGGACGGGCAGACGCTCGCCGTGCACCTGAATGACGGCGAGCCCATCCAGAACGTGCCGCGCAGCCTCAAGGACGAGGGACACAAGGTGCTCTCCGTTGACCAAAATGGGGACGGCACGTATGACCTCGTCGTGGAAAAGGGTGGTCTCGCATGAGATTCACCACGCGGCTCCTGCACGAGGCGTTCGCGCCGGACGCGGCGACGGGGGCGACGACGCAGCCGCTCTACCAGACCTCGGCGTTCTATCAGCCGACGGCGGAGGAGATGGCGCGCGTCTTCGCGGGACGCAAGCCGGGCTTCGTCTACACGCGCGTGAACAATCCGACCATCGCGCGCTTCGAGCAGCGTGTGAACGCGCTCGAGGGCGGCGTCGGCGCCGTGGCCTGCGCGTCCGGCATGGCGGCTGTATCGCACGCCGTGCTCAACATTCTCTCGCAGGGCGATGAGATCCTCGCATCGGGCGGACTCTACGGCGGCACGAGCTCGCTCTTTCGCGATTTCGCGAGCTACGGCATCGGCGTGCGCTACACGGCGGGCGACAGCGTGGCGGATTTCCGCGCGGCGCTCACGGAGCGCACGCGGCTCATCTACATCGAGACCATCGGCAATCCGAAGCTCGACGTCGTCGACATCGCGGCGCTCTCTGAGCTCGCGCACGCGCACGGCGTACCGCTCTTCGTCGACAATACGGTGACGACGCCGTACCTCTGCCAGCCGCTCGCGCTCGGCGCCGATGTCGTCATCCACTCGACGTCCAAGGCGCTCAACGGCAACGGCAACTCCATCGGCGGCATCGTCGTCTCGGGCGGCAAGTTCCGCTGGGACGCCGCGCGTTTCCCGAAGCTCGGGGAGTATCCGTTCGGGTCCATGAGCTATCTCGTCCGCCTGCGCCTGCGCATGGTGACGGACTACGGCGGTTGCATGGCGCCGTTCAACGCGTATCTCACGGGCATCGGGCTCGATACGCTCGCGCTGCGCCTCGACCGCATCACGGCGAACGCGCTTTCGCTCGCCACGTTCTTCGCGGCGCGCGGGGAGCGCGTGAATTACCCCGGTCTGCCGGAACATCCCTCGCATGCACTCGCGGCGCGCCAGTTCGACGGGCGCTACGGCGCGATGCTCACGCTGCGCCTCGGCACACGGGAGCGCGCGTTCCGTTTCATCGATGCGCTGCACTACGCGCTCAACGTCTCGAACATCGGCGACGCGCGCACGCTCGTGCTCCATCCGGCTTCGACGATCTTCCTCCACGCGAGCGAGGAGGAAAAGGCGAATGCCGGCGTCACGGACGATCTCGTGCGAATCAATGTGGGATTGGAAGACATCGAGGATCTGCAGGAGGATTTCGCGCAGGCGCTCGACGCGCGCTGAACGCGAAGCCGTGAAAACAGCGATTTGTCTTGCGGGCGCCCCGCGCATGAGGAAGGCTCATGCGCGGGGCGCTTTTTCTTTGTCCGGGGCGTGTCCTTGTACCGTTGCCCCGCAGGAAAACGTGTCTGTTTGTGCGCTCGTTACGTGCGCGGTGGGAAAATATTGAAGCCGATGCCTTGCAGAACCAGGTGTTTTTTTATACAATTAAGGAAGCGCTGATGAAATGAGGTGCTCCGGACTTTTCTGGGCACAGCATGCATCAGCGCTGCGCAAGGCGTAACAGTAGAGGAAGAGGGGCGTTTTCATGATTGTTGGCACGATGGAGGCCGCGGAACAGGGGTATGTGGAGTTTCTGCCCATCCTGCGCGAGGCGCTGGCGTTTTTGCGGGCGCATGATTTCAAGAAGATGGCCGATGGCCATTATCCCATTCGCGGTGAGCAGTGCTATGCGAATCTCGATCGCTACACGACGCGGGAGGCAGATGCTTGTTTCCCTGAGACGCACCAGCGTTTCGTCGATATCCAGTATCTCGTCGAGGGGGAGGAGTATCTTGGCTGGTGTCCGCTGAGTCCTGAGCTCTCGGTGCGCACGCCCTATGATGCGGCGCGTGACGTCACGTTTTATGAGCGGCTCGTCCCGGAGAGCAACCTCGTGCTGCTGCCCGGGAGTTTCGCCGTGCTCTTCCCGGAGGATGTGCATCGTCCGCAGGTGGCGACGGAGGACGGGCCTGCGCCAGTGACAAAGGTCGTTGTCAAGATTTCCACGGAGCTGCTCTGACACGCTTGCGGGCGTTTTGCCCGCTGCGCCAATGACAACCCGGTCGGAGTTTCATGGAGAGATAGAGCTATACGAGGCAGGAGGAATTATTACCCATGACGGTGAGAAGACTTTTCGTAGAAAAAAGACAGGGATTCTTCGACATCCCCGCGCAGCAGCTTTGCGACGACCTGACGGAGACGTTCCGCCTCACAGGCCTCAAGGCCGTGCGCATCATCAACCGCTATGATATTGAGGGACTCAGCGACGAGGAGTACGAAAAGGTGAAATCCGTCGTCTTCTCTGAGCCGCCCGTTGACGTCGTCTATGAGGAGAAGCTGCCGCATTTCCCCAATTCGCGCGTGTTCGCGATGGAGTACCTGCCCGGGCAGTACGATGTAACGGCAGACTCGGCGGCGCAGTGCGTGCAGCTCGTGACGGCCAAGGAGCGCCCCGAGATCCGCACGGCGCGCGTCATCGTCATCGTCGGCGATGTAGATCGCGAGACTTTTGACGAGATCAAGGCGTACTGCATCAACAAGGTCGAGAGCCGTGAGGCCTCCCTCGAGAAGCCCGCGTCTCTCGAGATGAAGATGACGCCGCCCGCGGACGTCAAGGTGCTTGAGCAGTTCAACGGTCTCGACGACGCCGGACTGCAGGCGTTCATGGACGAGATGGGCTTCGCCATGAGCTTCGAGGATCTGAAGTTCTGCCAGACGTATTTCCGCGACACGGAGCACCGCGCGCCGACGGTCACGGAGCTGCGCGTCATCGATACCTACTGGTCCGACCACTGCCGCCACACGACGTTCACGACGGCCGTCGACATGGTGGATATCGAGGACGGCTATTTCAGCCCGGCGCTGCAGGCTGCGTACAATCAGTACCTCAAGGATCGCGACAGCGTCTATGGAGAGACGACGACGCGCGAGGTCACGCTCATGGATCTCGCGGTCATCGGCATGAAGGAGCTCCGCAAGGAGGGCCTGCTCGAGGATCTCGACAAATCGGAGGAGATCAACGCCTGCAGCATTGAGATCAAGGCGGACATCGGCGGCAAGCAGGAAGACTGGCTCGTGATGTTCAAGAACGAGACGCACAACCATCCGACGGAGATCGAGCCGTTCGGCGGCGCGGCGACCTGCCTCGGCGGCGCCATCCGCGATCCGCTCTCCGGGCGTTCCTATGTCTATCAGGCCATGCGCGTGACGGGCGCCGCGGATCCGCGCCGTCCGCTCTCTGAGACGCTGCCCGGCAAGCTGCCGCAGAAGAAGATCACGCTCGGCGCTGCCGCAGGCTACAGCTCCTATGGCAACCAGATCGGCCTCGCGACGGGGCAGGTGCAGGAGGTCTACCACGAGGGCTACATGGCGAAGCGCATGGAGATCGGCGCCGTCATCGCCGCCGCGCCGAAGGAGAACGTCGTGCGCGAGCGGCCGGCGGCCGGCGACATCATCGTGCTCGTCGGCGGACGCACGGGCCGCGACGGCTGCGGCGGCGCGACGGGCTCGTCGAAGGAGCACACGGAGGAGTCCCTCACGAGCTGCGGTGCGGAGGTCCAGAAGGGCAATCCGCCGACGGAACGCAAGATCCAGCGCCTGTTCCGCAATCCCACTGTCTCGCGCATGATCAAGCGCTGCAATGACTTCGGCGCGGGCGGCGTCTCCGTCGCCATCGGCGAGCTCGCCGACGGCCTCATCATCGACCTCGATGCCGTGAAGAAGAAATACGAGGGCCTCGACGGCACGGAGCTCGCCATCTCCGAGTCGCAGGAGCGCATGGCCGTCGTGCTCGATCCAAAGGATCTCGCGGCGTTCACCAAATACGCGGACGAGGAGAATCTCGAGGCGACGCAGGTCGCCGTCGTGACGGAGGAGCCGCGCCTCATCATGAAATGGCGCGGCGCGCCCATCGTACAGATGAACCGCTCGTTCCTCGATACGAACGGCGTGCGCCAGCATGTCACGGCGAAGATTGCCGCGCCGGATGAGAGCAAGCGCTATCTCGCGTCCATGACGCCTGAGGCAGCGGCGCAGGGTAGCGACATCGAGAAAGCCTGGCTCGCGAACCTCACAAACCTCAACGTCTGTAGCCAGAAGGGACTCGCGGAGCGGTTCGACTCGACGATCGGCGGCAATACGGTGCTCATGCCGTTCGGCGGCAAGACGCAGCTCGCGCCGCAGGAGGGCATGGTGGCGAAGCTGCCCGTGCTCGGTGCGGAGACGACGACGGCGACGGCGATGACGTTCGGCCTCAATCCGTACTTCACGGAGTGGAGTCCGTTCCACGGCTCCGTTTACTCCGTCGTCGAGGCGGCGGCGAAGATGGTCGCGCTCGGCGGTCGCGCGGACAAGATCCGTCTGACGTTCCAGGAGTATTTCGAGAGCCTCGGCAAGGATCCGGAGAAATGGGGCAACCCGTTCGCCGCGCTGCTCGGTGCGCTCTGGGCGCAGCACCAGCTGAAGATTCCCGCCATCGGCGGCAAGGACTCGATGTCCGGCACGTTCGAGCACATCCATGTCCCGCCGACGCTTGCGGCGTTCGCCGTCGACGTGCTGCCGGCGGACCGCGCCGTCTCGGCGGAGTTCAAGTACGCGGACAACAAGGTCTACGCGGTGCCCTGCCGCAAGGACAAGATGGATTTGCCGGTCTTCGACCAGCTCAACAAGAACTTCGCGAAGATCAGCGCGCTCACAGCCGCGAAGAAGGTCTTCTCGGCGCGCAGCGTCGGTATGGGCGGCATCGCGGCCGCGATTACGAAGCTCTGCATCGGCAATATGGTCGGCTTCAAATTCACGAAGCAGGTCACGCGCGAGGAGCTGTTCTGCCCGGACTACGGCACGATCCTCCTCGAGGTCGCGGCCGGCTCCGACATCGAGCAGCAGCTCGCTGGCACCGGCTGCTATGAGCTCGGTGTCACGACGGCCGTGCCGAGCATCGTCTGCGGCAACGTCGTCGTGAGTCTCAGGGAGGCCGTCGAGGCTTACACGAAGCCGCTCGAGAAGATTTTCCCGACGCAGGTGAGCCGCAAGGCGAAGGATACGGCCGTCTGGCGTCCCTATGAGGCGGGCAATGCCATCAAGGGCACGAAGAAGCTCGCGCGGCCGCGCGTCTTCATCCCCGTGTTCCCCGGCACGAACTGCGAATACGATTCCGCGCGCGCCTGGGAGCGCGCGGGCGCGGAGGCGGAGACGCTCATCGTGCGCAACCTCACGCCGCAGGCTGTCGAGGAGACGGTCGACGCCATCGTCAAGGGCATCCAGCAGGCACAGATCATCATGCTGCCGGGCGGTTTCTCCGGCGGCGATGAGCCGGATGGCTCCGGCAAGTTCATCGCAGCGATGTTCCGCCATCCGCGCATCGCGGAGGAGGTCATGCGCCTTTTAAGCCATCGCGACGGCCTCATGCTCGGCATCTGCAATGGCTTCCAGGCGCTTATCAAGCTCGGGCTCGTGCCGTACGGCGAGATCCGCGACCTCACGGACAGCTCGCCGACGCTCACGCACAACACGCTCGGCCGCCACGTCTCCTGCATGGTCACGACGCGCGTCGCCTCGAATCTCTCGCCGTGGTTCAACAACGTCAAGGTCGGCGACGTCCACCGTATCGCTGTCTCGCATGGCGAGGGCCGCTTCGTTGCGGATCAGGAAATCATCGCGAAGCTTCGCATGCGCGGCCAGATCGCGACGCAGTACGTCGACGATGACGGCAAGCCGTCGATGCAGATTCCGTTCAACCCGAACGGCTCCGTCAACGCCATCGAGGGCATCACGAGCCCGGACGGCCGCGTGCTCGGCAAGATGGGCCATTCGGAGCGCATCGGCGAGGATATCGCCAAAAATGTCCCGGGCGACAAAGATCAGCAGCTCTTCGAGGCTGGCGTCGCCTACTATAAATAAGCATCAGGAAGAGAGAAGGCTCTGCACGGCAGTCCGTGCGGGGCTTTTTCTCAACAGAGATTTCATGTCGAAGCGGCCGCTTTTCTGATGGCGCGCCGCTCATACAGCGGCTTCGTCCAGGCGTGCTGCGGCCCGCTGGAAGAAATGCGTAAGGAACCGCTGATTAAATGAGGTGCTCTGAATTTGCGTAGATGCGCTGTATCTCTCTAGGAGACAAACCGGAGGCGTAGCAGAGCTACGCTGAGGATTGTAGGGCGACGAGAGGACAGTGCAGATATGCAAAGGCAGGGTACCGAATTAATCAGTGATTCCTAAAGAGGAGGAGATTTCTTATGAAAAAATTGACTATGATCGTCATGCAGGGCTGCCCCTACTGCGCGGCAGCGAAGAGAGCCATCAAAGAGCTCAAGGCAGAGCAGGCGGCATACGCGCCGCTCACGGTGGAAGAGATTGAGGACGGCAGCGCGGCGGCGCAGGCGTATGGGAAAGATTACTACTATGTGCCGAGCGTCTTCATCGAGGGGGAGAAGTGCTTCGAGGCCCAGCCCGGCCAGTCAGATGAGAGTATCAAGCAGGCCGTGGCCCGTGCGTTTGACCGGGCGCTGGAGGCGTGAATCGGCAACGGCGGAATAAATCAAGATTTTTCTTTTTGACCTATTGACATTTTGACCAATATGAGTACAATAGAAGATGTAGAGAGGAAAGGGGAACGGCCAAGGGGGCCAGGCCTCCGGACGAACCTCTGAACTCTCGAGTATCGAATGGTTTGAAGTTCCGGTTCCTGCAGCAAGGAATCGGCAAGACTCAGAAAGGGGATCTTGATGATGTTTGGTTTGGTTCCATTTGTCTCGCACAAAGATCTTGAGAAAGAAGATAACCTCTTCAATCGCTTCCTGAATGTCTTTGACGAACCGTTTATGGACAACTTCCGTATGCCGGAGTTCAAGGTGGATGTCAAGGACAATAAGGACAGCTACGACCTGACGGCTGAGCTGCCGGGGCTCAAGAAGGAAGATATCTCCCTCACGTATGACAATAACTATCTGACCATCGCGACGAAGCATGCAGACAGCAAGGACGAGAAGGATGAGAAGGGCAATTTCGTCCGCCGTGAGCGCAGCACGAGTAGCATGAGCCGCAGCTTCTACATCGACAATATTGATGAAGCGGGCTGCACGGCCGACTACAAGGACGGCATCCTCTCGGTGCACATGCCGAAGAAGGCCGTGACGGAGCAGACGGGTCATACCATCGCCATCGGCGCGTGAGTCGTTAGGGCTTGACAAACCAAACACCGGCTGGCCGCCCCTCGGGCGGCTGCCGGCCTGGCTACCTATAAGAAGCGCTTCCAGGCAGGGGCGGCATCAGAGGATGCCGCCCCTGCTTTGTGCGTTCGGGGAAGCATCGATTCTTGACTTTTGTAGAGGGAACGCCTACGATAAATGCAATGAAGGTTTCATGGTGGCGCGCGGAAGAGAAGCGCGAGAGAATCAGGTATTCTGGAAAGGAAGACGTGGCAATGAGCAAGGAGTTCGCACAGAAAGAGGCATGCGTCGTACCGGAAGGCGTCTTTATCATCGGTACGTATGACGCGGCAGGCGTGCCGAACGCGATGAATGCCGCCTGGGGCAGCCAGTCGGATTATGGCGAGGTGACGTTCTACCTCGCGAAGCACAAGACGACAGAGAACATCAAGGCGACGGGCGCGTTCACCGTGGCCTTCGCGACGAAGGATACGGTGGAGATTGCGGACTATTTCGGCGTGGAGACGGGCGGCCGTGTCAACAAAATGGAAAAGGCCGGTTGCCATGTGCATAGAAGCGCTCATGTCAACGCGCCGATCATTGAGGAGTTTCCCGTGACGCTGGAGTGCGAGGTCAAGAGCTATGACGATGAGACAGGCATCCTCGTCGGGAGGATCGTCGCGGAGCAGGCGGACGAGGCCGTGCTCACGAACGGCAGCGTGGACTACGACAAGCTGCAGCCCATCATCTTTGATATCAGCACGAAGACGTACCGCGTCATCGGTCCAGTCGTCGGCAGAGCGTTTCATGATGGACTAAAGCTGAAAAAATAATTCATAGGCGCAGATGTCTTGGCTGATGTCTGTTTCACAGGCGGCGGGAAAGCGAGATGAGTGATATGGAGCGATACCTGGTCATCGGCGATCTGCATGGCGAGTTTTCGAGATTTCAGACGCTTTGGCGAAAGGTCGGTTTTCGCGCGGGGCAGGATCGCGCACTCTTCTTGGGCGATTATCTGGACCGCGGCTCGGGCAACGTGCAGGTGATGGATTGGGTACTCAGGCATTTCGGCAGAGACGATATGGTGTTCCTGCGGGGGAACCATGACCAGATGCTGCTCGATGCTTGCCGCGCGGAATCAACGGCCCAGGAGGGCGATGATTGGTTTGATTCGCCAAAAGCGCTCTGGCTGGAAAACGGCGGCAGTGAAACCGATCACCAGCTCTATGCGAGCGGCAGGCGGGAGGAGCTGCTGCCCGCATGGCTGGAGGCCGTACGGAAGATGCCGCTCTGCTGGCAGGAGACGCTCAGAGGCAAGCGGTACATTTTCGCCCATGCGAGCGTCAGCCGCGATCCAGCCGTGCCGCTGACGGCGATGGCGCCGGAGGACTTCCTCTGGAGCAGGGATCTCGCGTTCCACCGCGAGGAGTATCATCGGGATGAGATCGCTGTCATTGGTCACACGCCGCTGCCCGCGTTGGGGCTCCCCGCGCGGCCGCAGGCTTTCTCCGGCGGCAGGGTGCTCATGATGGATACGGGCGCCTATCTGGCGGATGGGTGCATCTCCTGTCTCGATTTATTGAGCGGCGAGATCTGGCAGTCCGATGGCGCAACAGATACCGGCGGCGCGGGCGTCAGGCTCAGGCGCGGCCTTTGTGGGTCCTTCAGGAAGCGACATTGAGGGAATGGGTAGTTCCTATGAGTTTGCCTCATGTCTCGTATTGCTGGTTTGATGCCTGGTGCTGCGGCCAGATGTGTCGTTTGGCTGTAGTTGTTGACGCAGGCTTGGACTGTTTGCTATAATAGAGAAGTTCCTGCGGACTCTCTGAGGCGGCAGGACGAGACATGCGGATGTGGCGGAACTGGCAGACGCGCTGGATTTAGGATCCAGTGCCGCAAGGCGTATGGGTTCGACCCCCTTCATCCGCACCAGTCGAATGTGTGACGGCAGCGTCTGCGGACGGTGCCGTTTCTTGTTTGCCCGCGGGCGGTGTGCCTCCGCGGTGCGAAAGGGGAGGTTCCTTTGCGCGTTCCTTTCACAGGGCGGCAGTTTTCGTCGTTCCAGGTCATCGGACTTAGCTTTCTCGCGCTCATCGCGGCCGGGACGCTCCTGCTCATGCTGCCGTTTGCCACACAAAGCGGCGAGGGCGCGCCGTTTTTGACGGCGCTCTTCACGACGGTGTCCGCGAGCTGCGTCACGGGGCTCACGGTGGAGAACACGGCGCTCTACTGGTCGATGTTCGGCCAGCTCGTGCTGCTCGTCCTCATCCAGGTCGGCGGGCTCGGCGTCGTGACGATGGCGGTGGCCGTGACGGTGGCCTCGGGGCGCAAGGTCGGTTTCATGCAGCGCAGTACGATGCAGGAGGCTGTGGCGGCGCCGCAGCTTGGCGGCATTGTGTTGCAGCTGCGGTTCATCCTGCTCTTCACGTTCGGCTGCGAGCTCCTCGGGGCGCTCCTGCTGCTGCCGGTGTTCGTATGGGACTACGGCTGGTGCGAGGGAGGCTGGCTCGCGCTCTTCCACGCGGTCTCGGCGTTCTGCAACGCGGGCTTCGACCTCCTCGGGGAGCGGGCGGGCGGCTCGCTCATGGCGTACGCGGCGGATCCGCTCGTGAATCTCGTCATCACCGCGCTCATCCTCGCGGGCGGCCTCGGCTTCATCACCTGGGGGGATTTGCGCCTGCATGGCCGCCACCTCAGCCGCTGCCGCTTGCAGACGAAGATCATCCTCCTCATGACCGCCGTGCTCGTCATCGTGCCGACGGCGATTTTCTACATGCTGGAGTTTCCCGAGCTGCAGGGGGCGGCGCGGTTCTGGGCCTCGCTCTTCCAGGCGGTGACGCCGCGCACGGCGGGGTTCAATACCGTCGATATCGAGACGATGAGCGATACAGGGCGGCTGCTGCTCGTCGCGCTCATGTTCACGGGCGGTGCGCCGGGATCGACGGCGGGCGGCATCAAGACGACGACGCTCTTCGTGCTGCTCGCGACGATGGCCTCCTCTCTGCGTCTGAAAAAGGATGTGGAGCTCACGCATCTCGGGCGGCGCATCTCCCTCGAGACCGTGCGGCGCGCGCTGACAATCTTCCTCGTCTACCTCGTGCTGTTGCTTTTGGTGACGGTCTTTATTTCTTATCATGATGGCGTTCCGCTCATGGACGCGATGGTCGAGACGGCCTCGGCGCTCGGCACGGTCGGGCTTTCCATCGGTCTCACGGAGCATCTGAGTTCCGTCTCACAGCTCTTGCTCTGCGGACTCATGTATTTCGGCCGCATGGGCGCGCTCACGCTGATCTATGCCATGCACACGCGGCGCGAGCCGGTGCCGCGTCGCCTGCCGGAGGGCGCGGTCACAGTTGGTTGAGGTGTTAGTATGAAGAAATCTGTCCTGATCGTCGGGCTTGGGCGCTATGGGCGCTATGTCGCGAAAAAGATGAACGAGCTCGACCATGAAATCCTTGCCGTGGACAAGGATGAGGAGAAAGTCAATCTCGCACTGCCCTTCGTGACGAATGCGCTTGTCGCGGATACGACGGATCCGCGCTTCCTCGAGTCGCTCGGTGTGCGCAATTTCGATCTCTGCATCGTCGCAATCGGCGACGATTTCCAGAGCTCGCTCGAGACGACGCTGCGGCTCAAGGAACTCGGCGCGCAGTATGTCGTCTCGCGCGCCTCGCGCGGCATCCATGAGAAATTCCTGCTCAGGAACGGTGCTGACGAGGTCGTCTACCCGGAGAAGCAGCTCGCGAACTGGACGGCCATCCGCTATGGCTACGACCATATTCTCGATTACTTCCAGCTCGGCGACGACTATGCAGTCTATGAGCTGCCGATGCCGGAAGCGTGGGCCGGGCACACGATCGGCGAGCTCGACATCCGCCGACGCTACCATGTCAACGTGCTTGGCATCAAGGAGAAGGGACGCCTGACGGTGGAGATCACGCCCGCGACGCAGTGCGCAGCAGGCGATACGGTGCTCGTCGTCGGGCATCGCAAGGATCTGACGAAGTTCTTCCATATCTAAGCGGGAGGTGGGGTCATGACGGACATCGTGCGGGAAAAGCTGAAACTCCTGCCGGAGAATCCCGGTGTCTATATCATGAAGGACGCGGCGGGGAAGATCATCTACGTCGGCAAGGCCGTCGTGCTCAAGAACCGTGTGCGGCAGTATTTCCAGAGCAGCCGCAACCATACGCCGAAGGTGCGCGCGATGGTCGCGAAGGTCGCGGATTTCGAGTTCATCATGACGGCGAGCGAGGTCGAGGCGCTGATCCTCGAGTGCAACCTCATCAAGAAGCATCGGCCTCGCTACAATATCAGCCTCAAGGATGACAAGTCGTATCCGTATGTCAAGGTCACGGTACAGGAGGAGTTCCCGCGCGTCTTCATCACGCGGCGCGTCGTCAAGGACGGCGCGCGCTATTTCGGCCCCTATACGAACGCGACGGCGGTGCATGAGAGCCTG
>Ga0256404_1007452_pt1 | contig 17307 bp, 17 predicted proteins | sample RumenRJG_01DNA_FD_185990 | JGI IMG/M metagenome (GOLD analysis project Ga0256404, IMG submission 185990) | Bovine rumen microbial communities from Lethbridge, Alberta, Canada - RJG_01 | ecosystem: Host-associated > Mammals > Digestive system > Stomach > Rumen | place: Canada: Alberta | collected...
GCCGGAACTCACGATCAGCGGCCACCTCGTGTGGAATTCCCCCGCGACCATCGACTTCAACTCCCCAGGCGCGCAAGGCTTCGGCGTCAAGCGCGCCGGCCTCACGATCCCTGGCTCGCTCATGCTGCTGATCTCCCCTGCCGCCTGCGGCCGCAATACGAATGCGCTCTCTGGCCCTGGCCAATACGGCGAACGCTTCGCCTATCTCGAGCTCACGAGCACCGACATCGTGACCGGCTCCCACCTCTCGAAAATCCCCGAAGCCGCGCGCCTCTTCCTCGCCAGCCGCAAGGAACGCCCCTCGTGCCTCCTGCTCTGCACCACCTGTGTCGACGCGCTGCTCGGCACCGACATGGAACGCATCTGCCGCAAAGTCGAAGACATCATCGATGTCCCCGTCCGCCCTTGCTATATGTACGCCCTCACGCGCGAAAGCCTCCATCCGCCCATGGTGCACGTCCGCGAGACCATCTACAGCCTGCTCCAGCCGCGCAAAAAAGACCCACGCGCCGTCAACCTCCTCGGCTTTTTCTCTCCGATTGACGAACACAGCGAACTTTTCCACCTTCTCCACGCCATCGGCATCCGCACCATCCGCCAGATTTCCACATACAAGACCTATGAAGACTTCCAACGCATGGCCGAAGCCAACTTCAACCTCGTATTAAATCCCGAAGCCCTTCCCGCCGCCGAAGCCCTCGCCACGCGCCTGAAGATTCCCTACATCACGCTTGACCGTTTCTATACGCCGGGACGCATTCACAAGCAGTATCAAGCACTTGCCAAGACTTTGCAAAAAGGCATCCTTGACGCCCCTCATTACGAAGCCACGAAGGATATGATACAGCAGCTTCGCGGCCGCTTAACAAACTCCGGGGCGGCGGGGGTGTTTCCCCAGAAATTTTTAAATCCGAAGGATTTACTTTTTCTGGGGGAATGCCCCCGCTGCCCAGCGAGCACGCAAAAACTCCGCGACCACGCAATAACGATAGCGCTTGGTTCCCGCCTCAATGCCCAGCCGCTTGAGCTTGCCCTGCTCCTCCTCTCCTGCGGCTGCCGCGTCACCGAAATCTTCACGACGCTCGCCCCCAGCGATCGCTATTACCTCCGTCTCCTTGCCGAAACATCGCCTGACACACGCATCTACGGCAACCTCTCCCCCTCGCTCGCGTCCTTCGATCCCTCGCATCCCCCAACGCTCACGCTTGGTGCCGATGCCGCCGTCTACTATCCGGATACGCCGAACATCCCGTGGAACGACGAAATTCAGCCCTTCGGCTACGCTGCCGTGAAGCGCCTCCTCAACGAAATCTCCACGCTCCTCGAAAGGAATCAAAAGCCATGAAAGGACTCCGCCTGTTCCTTCCCCCTTTCGCCCCCGACACCGCCGGCGCCGCTTCCGTCCTCTATCCCCTCGGCGGCCTCGTCGTCATCGTCGACGCCGGCGGCTGCGCCGGCAACATCTGCGGCTTCGACGAACCTCGATTCAAAAGGAATTCTCCCATTCCCGCTGGTAAAGTCACATCCGCGAGCTCAAAGCCAAACTCCGGGCCGGTCGGGGTGTTTCCTCGAAAATTTTTAAATCCGAAGGATTTACTTTTTCCCACAAGGGATAAGCGACCTCTAAGCGCTAAAGCGCTAAGAGGCTGCTTATCGAGGGAATGCCCCGACCGGCCAGCGAGCACGCAAAAACTCCGCGAGAGTGTCTTTACGAGCGCCGCCCTCCGCGACATGGACGCTATCCTCGGCCGCGACCAGCACCTCATCGCCCATATCACCTCTGCCGTTGAAGATTACCAATCCGCCGGTCGCACCTTTCCGTTCATCGCCCTCGTCGGCACGCCCGTCCCTGCCGTCATTGGCACCGACCTCCAAGCCCTTGCACGCATGATTGAACAAAAGCACGGCATCCCGACCATCGCCATTGACACCGACGGCACGGAATCCTACGACATCGGCATCGAAAAAACCTACGCCGCCCTCTTCCACCATCTCGCCCGCATCCCTTCGGGCATCACACCACGCCCCGGCACGGTCGGCGTCCTCGGCGCTACAACGCTCGACTTCGGAAGCGATGCAACGGCAGCGCTTCATCATGCGTTGCGTACGAAGTGGAAACAACTCTGCCTCTACGGTCTTTCCTCAGATCCGGCACATTACATCGATGCCGCGCAAAATGAACGCAACCTCGTCATCGCGCCAAGCGGCCTCCGCGCTGCCCAATGGCTGCAAACCACCTTCGGTACGCCGTACGACATCGCCGATCCCCTTGCAGAGCAAACCTTCCAACATCTCAACCTCCCGAAAACAGCGAAAAACATCCTGATCCTCCACCAGCAGATCACCGCCAACGCCCTCCGCACGCTCCTCCAGCCGCGCTACCCCGATGCCCTCATCACCTGCGCGACCTGGTTCCGCCAGATCGGCGCCATCACGAAACCGCAAGACCTCCGCCTCCGCGAAGAATCCGACCTCCCCGCCGTCGTGAAAAAGAACAACTACGACCTCATCCTCGGCGACCCGCTGTACAAAAGAGCCCTCCCCTCCTATCACGGAATGTGGATTCCCATCCATCACCCAGCCATCAGCGGATTTTGAAAAAGTATCTGCGCGAATACCTTTGAAACTCTGGGAGGGCGGGGACTTTCTCGCTGGGAATTTTTAAATCCGCAGGATTTACTTTTCCCAGCGAGGAAGCCCCCGTCCGACACAAGCGAGCGCCTATCGTCGCGTGCTACAAAAGAAAGGAAGCCACAACATGCCTATATTCCGCACCACCCTCACCGGCATCGTCCAAGGCGTCGGCTTCCGTCCCTTCGTCGCCCGCCTCGCCGCCCGCTTCCACATCTGCGGCACCGTCGCGAACAGAGGCTCTTACGTCGAAATCTTTTCGCAAGGAACGTGTCAAGCCTGCATGGCTTTCCTCGCTGCCATCGAAAAAGAACCGCCGCCGCGCGCCATCATCCTCCACGTCGAGACCGAAGAACTCCCGGAAGACGCAGTGACCTTCTCCGATTTCCAAATCATCGAAAGCGCTCACGAACCAGGGCCCGTCTACGTCTCCCCCGACATCGCTACCTGCGAAGCCTGCGCCCAGGAACTCTACGATCCCACGAACCGTCGCTACCTCCACCCTTTCATCAACTGCACCGACTGTGGCCCCCGCCTCACCATCGAAACCTCCGCTCCCTACGACCGCGAGCGCACAACCATGGGTTCCTTCCCTATGTGCGATGTCTGCGCGGCAGAATACCACGACCCGCACTCCCGCCGCTACGACGCGCAGCCCGTCTGCTGTAATCACTGCGGCCCGGAAGTTTCCATTCTTGGAACAACGCTCAAAGGATCGGATGCTATCACAGAAGCGCGTCGTGCGCTCATTGATGGAAAAATTGTCGCCATCAAGGGCATCGGCGGCTTCCATCTCGCCTGCGACGCCACGAACGAGCGCGCCGTCCAGACGCTCCGAGATCGGAAGCATCGCCCCAAGAAGCCGTTCGCCCTCATGGCTGTTGATTTGCCCACCATTGAGCAAACAGTCATTATTGAATCTGAAGAACAAGGAGCGCTTCTCACTGGGCATCAGAAACCCATTCTGCTCTTGAAGAAAAAACCACATTCCCCTGTCGCTTCAAATGTAGCCTTGGACAATCAAAAGCTCGGCCTCATGCTCCCCTACGCTCCGCTCCAGATGCTCCTGTTCCACTATCCGCCTGACGGCCTCGACGCGAAAATGCCGAAACTCCTCATCATGACCAGCGGCAACCCGAGCGGCGCCCCGATCTGCCACACGGACGAAGAAGCTCTCGAAGCCCTCGGCACTATCGCCGACCTCATCCTCACCCACAACCGCCCCATCCGCCTCCGCGCCGATGACACGGTGCTGGATTGGTACGAAAATCAGCCTTACCCGATTCGCCGCAGCCGCGGATTTGCTCCATTGCCGATGTATTATGAAGCAAATACTTCGCCGCGACCACGAGCTGAACTTCGGGAGGTCGGGACGTTTTCCTCGGGAATTTTTACACGCGAAGCGCGTACTTTTCCCGAGGGAAATGCCCCGACCTCCAGCGAGCACACAATCAACTCCGCGACCACGCACAACGATGCCGCCCAAATTTTAGCGATCGGCGGCGAACTCAAGAACACCTTTGCTCTCACCCGCGGCCCTCTTGTTTATCCATCCGCGTACGTCGGCGACACCACCGATCTGCGCACCGTTCTCGCGCTCAAGGACTCCATCCACCTCATGGCTTCGCTCCTTGACATCCATCCCGAGCTCATCGCCTGCGACCTCCATCCACGCTACAACACGACCACCGTCGCCCGCGAACTCTCGGACACGCTCCATGTCCCGCTGTTTCCCGTCCAACACCACTACGCCCACATCCTCTCCTGCCTCGCCGAAAACGACCATCACGACCCCGTCCTCGGCATCGCCCTCGACGGCACGGGCTACGGCCCCGACGGCACGGTCTGGGGCGGCGAAATCTTGCAGTCGGACCTCGCAGGCTACACCCGCCTCGCCTCCATTGATCCCTTCGACCAAGCCGGCGGCGACAAAGCCCCGAGAGAACCTTGGCGTATCGCCATCGCCCTCCTGCGAGCCGCTGGTCTCGCCGACAAAGAAACCATCATCGACAAGCTCCGCCTCTGTACAAAGCAACAATACACGGCGCAATCCTTTCTTTTGGAACGCCGCCTCAATACCGTCACCTCCACAAGCGCCGGCCGCCTCTTTGATGCTGCCAGCGCCCTCTTGGGCATCTGCACCGCTCCGACGTACGAAGGCGAAGCCCCCATCCGGCTTCAGACCACTGCGGAAACCTGGGCTGCAGCACACGAGAACGAAGCTGCTGCATGCAACGAATCCCTCCCAACGCTTCCGTCCCCGTCTCCCGCAGATCCAGTGCTTCGGATTCCCACGCAACGCCTTTTTGCCGAACTCGCTAAGCGCCGCCTCGCCTACCTTGCAGAACAAAACGAAGACACATCCGGCCGCCTCGCCTATGAGTTTCACACCGGCCTCGCCGCGCTTCTCGCAGACGCCTGCCATCATCTCCGCGAAACCACGAAGCTCTCCACCGTCGCCCTCTCTGGCGGCGTCTTCCAAAACACACTGCTGCTCGACCTAGCGAAGCACCGCCTCGAAGCCGACGGCTTCCGCGTCCTCATCCACCGGCAAGTCCCGCCAAACGACGGCGGCATCTGCCTTGGCCAGGTAGCTGCTGCAATGTATTACTTGACAAATTCCTGAGTCCGCGTACAACATAGTAGCTTCGGGAAGGCGGGTACTTTCTCTCTGAAAATTTTTAAATCCGAAGGATTTACTTTTTTCAGAGAGGAAGTACCCGCCTGACTGCGAACACGAACAAACCTTCGCGGACATTGAACACTTTAAGAAAGGAAGTTCTAACTTATGTGTGTCGGCATCCCCGCCAAAGTTTTACACGTCACCAACTCCACCGCCCTCGTCGACGCGAGCGGTGCGCGCCGTACCGTCTCCACTGCCCTGCTCGACCGTCTCGATCCCGGCGACTACGTCATGGTCCACGCCGGCCTTGCCATCGCGAAAATCACCGACGACGACACCGAAGAAGCCGCCTCCGTCCTCGAAACACTCGAAGACCCGCAAGGAGCTGAAGCCCTTTGACCCCGATTGAAACCGCGAAATCCATCATCACGAACTACGACGACCCGATGCTCCGCATCATGGAAGTCTGCGGCACGCATACCCACGCCATCTTCCGCCTCGGCATCCGCAGCCTGCTCCCCGAAAACATCACGCTCATCTCCGGCCCCGGCTGCCCCGTCTGCGTCACCCCCGTCACTTATATCGACGAGGCGCTCTACCTCGCGCAACACGGCGTGACACTTTGCACGTTTGGCGACCTCCTGCGTGTCCCCGGCACGCACGGCAGCCTCGCCACCGCCAGAAGCACCGGCGCGAATATCCAGATCGTCTACACCGCACTCGACGCCGTTCAATATGCCGCTGAACATCTGGACGAGCCCGTGGCCTTCCTCTCCGTCGGCTTCGAAACCACGACGCCTGGCGCCTGCCTTGCCGTTCAAGAGGCTGAAGCACAACACCTCAAAAATTTCACGCTCCTCACAGCGAACAAGACGATGGACGCAGCCTACCTTGCCATGGCCGACTCCTGTGACGCTTACCTGTACCCTGGCCACGTCTGCACCATCACCGGTGCCAAAGTTCCACGCGCCCTCACAAAGCGCGGCATCAGCGGCGCCATCGCCGGCTTTACGGCCTCCGAGCTATTGACAGCGATTGCCGCCATTGTCAAAAAATCGCAGACGGGCCATCCATACCTCATCAACGCTTACCCGCGTGTCGTCACAGAAGAAGGCAGCCCTGCCGCACGCGACCTGCTCGAAACATATCTCGAGCCGGTCGATGCCGAATGGCGCGGCCTCGGCGTGCTGAATGGAAGCGGCCTCGCTCTGCGTGAAGCCTACGCAGCCTATGACGCCCGCCGCGTCCATCAGATTCCCCCGCAAGAAGGCAAGCCGAATCCCGCTTGCCGCTGCGGCGATATCCTGCGCGGCGCCTGCACGCCGCCCGACTGCCCGCTTTTCGGGAAAATTTGTACTCCCGATCACCCCGTCGGCGCCTGCATGGTGTCACGAGAAGGCACCTGCTCGGCCTGGTATCAATATAGCGAATAAAAGGAGCTTCTCCATGCAAAATACGTTTTCCCCTGACGACCGCATCACTCTCGCCCATGGCGCGGGCGGCCGCAAGACTTCTGAACTCATTCATGACATCTTCGCCAAATACTTCAAAGGCCCGCGTGTCGCGACGGACGACGCCGCTGTCGTCCCTGTCATCGGCAGTCCCATCGCCATGACGACCGACGGCTTCATCGTCTCGCCCTGGCGCTTCCCCGGCGGCAACATTGGCAAACTCTCCATCTGCGGCACCGTCAATGACCTCGCCTGCATGGGCGCGACACCGCGCTTCCTCACCTGCGCGTTCCAGATCGAAGAAGGCTTCCCGATCGCCGACCTCGACGTCATCGTCGCTTCCATGGCCGAAACCTGCGCGAAAGCCCACGTCGACATCTGCGCCGGCGACACGAAAGTCGCAGGCAAAGGCCAAGTCGACGGCCTCTTCATCACGACGACCGGCATCGGCGAAATCCTCCCCGGCATCGAGACGAGCGGCAAATACGCCAAGCCCGGCGACGACATCCTCGTCAGCGGCGACATCGGCCGCCACGGCGCCGCCATCCTCCTCGCGCGCGGCGACTACGGTATCGACGCTGACATCACGAGCGACTGTGCGCCGCTCTCTGAGCCCATCCTCCACATGCTCCGCGCCACCGGCTACCACTTCAAAGACGTCCACACCATCCGCGACGCCACGCGCGGCGGCGTCGGCACCGTCCTCCACGAAATCGCGAGCGACAGCCACGTCGGCATCGAAATCAACGAGCCCGACATCCCCGTCGACCCCGCCGTCGCCGGCCTCACCGGTCTCCTCGGCCTTTCCCCCCTCTACCTCGCCTGCGAAGGCCGCGTCGTCATCATCTGCCGCCCGAATGTCACAGAAGACATCTTCCGCGCCCTCCAGCAGCACGAAGACACAAAAGGCATCAAACGCATCGGCACCGTCACCGACAGCCACGCCGGTCACGTCATGCTCAAGACCGAAATAGGCACAGAGGTATTGCTCCCAGAACCTACGGGAGAACTTCTACCGAGAATCTGCTGACATATGATTCCGCGAGCCGCAAGGTTACTTCGGAAGAGCTGGGACTTTCTCGCTGAAAATTTTTAAATCCGAAGGATTTACTTTTTTCAGCGGGGAAGCCCCAGCTCGACTGCGAATAAGAGCCAATCGTTCGCGTGCTGCAAAAGAAAGGCCACACCATATGCTCCATCGCATCCTCCCCCCAGAACGACAAACTACCCCTTCGATTCCGATCGCGGATGCCTCCTTCCCCCATCCTTTCCCGCAGACGCTCGAATATTCTCCTGCCGCCCGCGGCACGTGGAACATCGTCCATACCGGCATGCTCGTGCCTGAAGCACACCAGATTTACATCTGCGCCGCCGGCTGCCTGCGCGGCGTCATCCTCACCGCTGCCGAAATGGGCGAGGACTACCGCCGCCGCTTTCATACGCTCGAACTCCACGAACGCGACCTCTACGCCACAGATCAAGAAACCTTCCTCATCGACGGCATCACCGCGATCCTGCGCCGCCTCGATGAGCTTCCGCCTGCCGTCCTCGTCTTCACCGCCTGCGTCCATCATTTTCTCGGCTGCAATCTTCCCTACGTCTACCGCACGCTCCGCGACCGATTCCCTGCCGTCCAGTTCGCCGAATGCATCATGGACCCCATCCGCCAGACAAAAGCCATGCCGCCCGAGACGCGCGAGCGCCTCGAAATCTATCGTCTGCTTTGCAAACCAACGGCACACGACAACGCCGTCAATATGATTGGCAGCAACCTCGCGCTCGACGAATCCAGCGACATCAAACAACTCTTGAAAGCCGCTGGCATCCCCCTGCGTGACATTACACAATGCGCGAGCTATAACGACTTCCAGCAAATGGGAAAAAGCACGGTCAACCTCTACACGAATCCCTTCACGAAGGCCGCTGCGGAAGACTTAGAAAAACGCCTCGGTCAGCCATATCTCTATCTGCCGCAAGTCTGGACGTATGAGGAACTTGAATGCCATTTGGAACGATTTATCGCATTTTTTGCCTCCGCGTGTCACACGAATAGCTTCGGGGTGGAGGGGCGTTTTCCCTGGAAATTTTTAGCTCCGAAGGAGGTACTTTTTCCAGGGGAAATGCCCCTCCACCCAACGAGCACGAGCCATGCTTCGCGAGCCGAACTTCTTGCAACGCTCGAACTCCGCTTCAACACCTTGAAGCAGCAACTCGAAGGCCGTTCCATCGCGATCGACTTCACGTTCACCTTCCTCCCGTTCAGCCTCGCCCGCCTGCTTCTCTCCCACGGCCTTCACGTCACGGAAATCTATGCCGATGTCATCGCCCCGGACGACGAGCCAAACTTCCGTTGGCTTCAGGAAAACGCCCCCGATGTCATGTTGTTCCCGACAAAGCATCCCGCCATGCGCACGCAGCCACGCAGCCATCGCGACGAAAAAGGCCGAGAGCCCATCGCCCTCGGCCAGAAAGCCACGTATTTCACTGGCACGCATCACTTTGTCTCTGCCATCGAAGGCGGCGGCCACTATGGATTCGAAGCCATCCATTGGCTCCAGACCGAACTATCGAAAGCCGCGCTCCTTTCGCAAGACCCCGAACCCATCATCAAAAAGAAAGCTTGGGGCGCACCTTCTTGCATTTAAAAAGGAATCACCATGAACATCACAGAAACCGCCGCCCGCGACCAATCCGCTGCGCTTCTCCCGACCTACTCCGCCGATACGTTCGGCGTCTGCTCCGCGCTCTTCGAGCTCGTCGGCATGATCGTCATCCACGACCCCTCCGGCTGCAACTCCACATACACGACGCACGACGAACCGCGCTGGTACGATCACGACAGCCTCATCTTCATCTCCGCCATGACCGAGTATGACGCCATCCTCGGCCGTGACGACAAGCTGCTCCGCGACATCGAGGATGCCGCCAGCACATTCCATCCGAACTTCATCTGCGTCATCCCCTCCCAAATCGCCACCCTCATCGCCACCGACCTCCCCGCCCTCTGCCGTATCATCGAGCGTGACACAAAGATCCCGACCTTCACGCTCCCGACGAATTCCATGCAATCCTACGACCTCGGCATCGCCTATGCTCTCGCGCATCTCGCCGCCCACGTCGCAAAAAAATGTCACGACAGACCGACTCCGTCCAGCGTCCGCCCAAGTGTCAACCTCCTCGGCCTCACGCCGCTCGATTATCACTTTCAAAAAGCTTTGCCGAGCCTGAAGTCCTTCCTCACCAGCCATGGCTTCGATCTCGCCGCCAGCTGGGCGCTTGGCAGTACACTCGAAGAAATCGAAGCCTCTGCCACCGCTGACATCAACCTCGTCCTCACGGAAAGCGCACTACCTGCCGCAAGGATTTTAGAAGAAAAATGTGGAACTCCCTACATTCCTGCTGTACCATATCCGTCGTTGGAAGAAAAACTCATCCAACGCATTCAAAGCGCAATTCACCAATGTAACAAAAAAGAATGTGAACCTATCACTTGCCACGCGACCGCGAGCCAAAATCGTAACTTCGGGCCAGCGGGACGTTTTCCCTTGGAATTTTTAAATCCAAAGGATTTACTTTTCCAAGGGGAAATGCCCCGCTGGCCAGCGACCTCGCGCCAATCTTCGCGAGCTTCGCGAAACTACATCATCGGTGAACCATTGGCTACGAATTTTTTCGCAGAAGCCCTCCATCGTTCCGCGGGCGCAACATTCGAACCTCTCACGCCGCCGTTTAATGAACCCGATATAATGAACAAACTCGCCATCGCAAACGTTCTGATTGCTGATCCTCTCTACGAAGCCCTGGTACCGAACACCGCGCATTTCATTCCTCTCCCCCACCGCGCCTGCTCCGGCCGCACGTACGAAAAACAGGAGCGCAACCTCCTCGATCCTGTCGAGTGGGCTGCGCTCCTGAAGGAACTTGCTTCATTTCTTTGATGTTACTGCCGTGCAATCATTTTGTTGACCCGCACGCCGATGAACGCGGCGAGCAAGGCTTTCATGATATCGCCAGGGATGAACGGCACCGCCGCCATCATGAGCGCCTTGCCGAGGTCAATCTGCATCACGATCATCATCGAAAGGATGCCGCCGACATACGTCAGCGGGATGCCGACGACGACCGCCACGAGCGCGTACCAGCGGAATGACATCGCCTTGCGCTTCGCGAGATAGCTCACGATCGCGCAGACGAACGGCCAGCCGATGTAGAAACCGCCCGTCGGGCCGAGAAGCCGCCCGAGGCCGCCCGTGCCGCCCGGGAAGACCGGCAGCCCGACCGCACCGAGGATTACATACGCGAGCACCGCGATGAACGTCAGCTTCGGCGAGAGTACGAACGCCGTCACATCAAGCGCGATTGTCAGCGCCGTCACGAGCCCCGGCGTCATCGGGAGCGGAAACGAGATGAACGCCGACACCATGCAGAACGCAAGGCACACGGCCATCTTCGTCATATCGCGGATCGTGAAGCCCGTCCGTTCCTCCAAACTTGCTGTTTCCATTTGCATGAGGAAATCCCTTCTTTCCAAAAGTCCTTCCCTATTATAGAAAAACAAGAGGCGTACGTCAACTCTTTTTATTTCCGAGTTGACGTACGCCGATTTTATTGTTCGTTCAGCCAAGCTTGTTCTTTTTCAGAAATCGTTGCATTCGCCAGCAAGTCCGGGCGATACCGCTTCGTCGCCAAGAGCGCCTGCTGCCGCCGCCACGCGCGAATTTTTGCGTGGTCGCCGGAAATCAATACATCCGGCACGACTTTCCCCTCAAATTCACGCGGCCGCGTGTACTGCGGAAAACCGAGCAGGCCGTCATAAAACGAATCCGTCGGCGCGGATTCCTCATCGCCGAGCACGCCCGGCAGCATGCGTGAGACCGCATCTGTGATGACCATGGCCGGCAGTTCTCCGCCCGTCAACACGAAATCGCCGATGGAAATCGCCTCGTCCGCTAAACGATAAATGCGCGCATCGAAGCCTTCGTAATGACCGCAGATGAACACGAGCTGCTCATACGTCGCGAGCTCCTTCGCTTTCGCCTGCGTGAACGTCGCGCCCGAAGGATCCATGATGAGCACGCGTCGTTTTCCGTCGAAAGCTTGCGAATTCGCAAGCACGTCGCGCACGGCGCGATACATCGGCTCCGGCTTCAGCACCATGCCCGCACCGCCGCCGAATGGCGAATCGTCGACGTGATGATGCTTGTCAAACGAGAAATCACGGAAATTCGTCAGATGGATGTCGAGGATGCCCTTCTCCACGGCGCGTTTCGTGATGCTCGCGCCAAACGGGCCCGCAAACATCTCGGGAAAAATCGTGATGACATCAATCCGCATGAGAGGCATCCTCCTGCGGCCGGTCTTCAAGTACATCGGGCAGCTCAACGACCATGCGTCCGTTCGGAAGATCAATGACCTTCACAACAGCCTTGAGCGCCGGAATCAAGAGTTCCTTGCCGTCCGCGCTGCGCGCCTGATACACATCATTCGCGCCCGTGCGCAGGACATTTTCGACGATGCCGAGTTCCTTGCCCTCTGGATCGAACACATGCAGTCCGATGATGTCGAACGTGTAAAACTCACCTTCCGCCAGCGGCGCGGCCTCGCTGCGGTCGACCGTGAGCAGCCGTCCCGTTAATTCTTGCGCCGCTTCGCGCGTGGGAATTTCGCGGAATTTCATGAGCACGAACTGCTTGTGATAGCGCAGGCTCTCGATATGGAAGAGCTCATCGCCGACCAAGACTTCGTCCATGCCTTCGAAGCGCTCCTCAAAATCCGTCAAAGGAATCACGCGCAACTCGCCGCGCACGCCTTGCGGCGCGCCGACGCGGCCGATCGTGATGCGCCCTTTGGGCGGCAAATGCCGGTTCTTATCCGCGGATCGCGATGATCTTATCATCTTCCACCAGCACTTCCACATTCATGAGCTCACGCATGTCGTCGCCGACATGGATATCGACCTGGCGTTCGAGCGTGCCCTGCACGATCTCCGCGCCGATGGCGAGCTTTTCAAGATCTTCTTTGCGCTTCGAGGCTTCTGCGCGGAACTGTTCGCGCTTCGCGCGTTCCTGGCCAAATTGCGCATGGATCGCCTGTGCCGCCTGCGGGCCGGCCGCTTCGTTTTCTTTCAGCACGCGCTGCTCCTGGATGTTCAGCTGCTGCAGTTCGAGCTCGACGCGCGAGAGATTGTCTTCGAGCTCTTTCATGAGCTTCGCCTTCAGTTTTTCCGTCAGCTTCGCCTTGATCGTGACAGGCATTTTGAGCGAGATGGAATCCATTATTTTTCCTCCTATAAGAAAAAATACGGCAAAGAAATTCCTTGCCGCATTTTTTATACGATTTCGACCGTAACCTTTTTTTCTTCGCGTGTGGCGGCGGCCTTGACGAGCGTGCGCAGCGCTTTCGCGATGCGGCCCTGCTTGCCAATGACCTTGCCCATATCGTCCTCCGCGACGTGGAGCTCGATGAGCGTCTGGCGCTCATCCTCCTTCTCGCTGACCTTGACGGCCTCCGGACGATCCACGAGAGCTTTAGCGATCACTTCAACGAGTTCTTTCATGGGATGCCTCCGGAAGCATTAGTGCTTCTTGCTCTCTGCGAACTTCGTCATGATGCCCTGCTTGGAAAGGAGCGACTTGACGGTATCCGTCGGCTGCGCGCCCTTCTGCATCCAGCTGAGGACTTTTTCCTCATCGACATTGACGAGCGCCGGCGTCTGGGACGGGTCGTAGTTGCCGAGGATTTCGATGAAACGGCCGTCACGCGGAGCGCGGGAATCCGCCACGACGATGCGATAGTACGGGTTCTTCTTTGCACCGAGACGGTTCAAACGAATTTTCACTGCCATGAAACATTCACCTCCTTAAAAGGATGTCCTTTCGGAACTTATTTGAAAAATGGGAGCTTGCTGCCCAGGCCTCCGAGGTTTCCGAGACCGCCCAGGCCGCCGAGTCCGCCGAAATTCGGCAGGCCTTTCTTGCCGCCCTTCATTTTCTTCATTTTTTTCATCATCTTGCGCATCTCGCCGAACTGCTTCAAGAGCTTGTTGACATCCTGCACGCGCGTGCCGGAGCCCATTGCGATGCGCTTGCGGCGGCTGCCGTTGATGATCGTGATGTCAGCGCGTTCCTTCGGCGTCATGGAGCGGATGATGGCTTCGATCTGACGCATTTCCTTGCCGTCGAGGTCAATGTCCTGCCCTTCGAGCTGCTTTTTGAGGCCGCCCATGCCGGGAATCATACCAAGGATATTGTCGAGCGAGCCGAGCTTCTTGACCTGCTGCATCTGCGCGAGGAAATCATCGAGCGTGAACTCATCTTTGCGCAGCTTCTTCGCCATACGCTTCGTCTCTTCGGCATCGAACGTCGCTTGCGCTTTCTCAACGAGGGAAAGCACATCGCCCATGCCGAGGATGCGCGAGGCCATGCGGTCGGGATGGAATGGTTCGAGCGGCTCGAGCTTCTCGCCGAGGCCGACGAATTTGATGGGCACGCCCGTGACGGCCTTGATGGAAAGCGCCGCACCGCCGCGCGCATCACCGTCAAGCTTCGTCATGACAACGCCGTCGAGGCCGAGCGATTCGTTGAAGCTCTGCGCGACGTTGACGCTTTCCTGGCCCGTCATCGCATCGACGACGAGCAGGATTTCGTGCGGATGCACGGCGCTCTTGATGTCCTTGAGCTCCTGCATCAGCGCCTCGTCGATCTGGAGGCGGCCGGCCGTATCGATGATGACGACGTCATTCATATGAGACTGCGACCAGGCAATCGCCTCTTTCGCAATCGCAACAGCATCCTTGCAGCCTTCCTTCTTGAAGACCGGAAGATTCAGCTGCTTGCCGATGACTTCGAGCTGTGTGATGGCGGCCGGACGATAGATATCGTCCGCGACGAGCAATGGACGCTTGCCCTGCTTCTTCAGCGCGAGGCCGAGCTTGCCGGCCGACGTCGTCTTGCCCGCGCCCTGCAGGCCGGCCATCATGATGATCGTCGGTGGCTGCGGACTCATCGTGATGCGGCTCTGCGTGCCGCCCATGAGCTTCGTGAGCTCTTCATCGACGATGCCGACGACGACCTGCGCCGGCGTCAGCGTCTCGAGGACGTCCTTGCCGATGGCACGCTCCTTGACGGTCTTGACGAAGTTCTTGACGACCTTGAAGTTCACATCTGCTTCGAGGAGTGCCATGCGCACGTCACGCATGGCCTCATTGACATCGTCTTCCGTCAATTTGCCATGGCCGCGCAATTTTTTCAGCGTCTGCTGCAAGCGGTCGCTCAGGCTTTCAAACATGCATCCACCTCCTCCTATGGTTTCCGTCTGCGAACAGTTTAATGTTCTTCTTTTTCCTCGCGTTCCCGCCCCAGGAGCGGTGCGAGGCTGGTGCGAATCTCATCGATGGCCACGCTGTTCGCCTCTGTGCGGAGACCCTCCACGCGCTCGTCGATGGTCTGGAGCGTCGCACGCTCGCTGCGGTAACGAGCGGCGAGTCCGAGCTTCGCTTCATATCCGTTCATCGCCTTTTCTGCGCGATGAATATTGTCATATACGGCCTGCCGCGAGATGCCGAGCTCTTCGCCGATCTCCGACAGGGAAAAATCATCGTAAAGATGAAGGTGAAGGCATTCTTGCTGCTTCTTCGTGAGCAAGGCGCCGTAGATGTCGTAGAGATCCGAAAGATACAGGAACTGATCCACCGTCGTCACCCGCCGCACAAAAGTTGCCAAGGCGCTTTCCTTGACAAAGGCTATTATACGCACTCCATGCACCCTTGTCAAGGAAAAATCCTTGGCAAAAAGAATTACTCTCGAGAGAATCCATAATCCAATAATTTGGCTGCTTCTTGGAAGCGGGTCTCGTCGTCATTCGAGTGCATGACGACGGCGACGAGCTCGCGGCCGTCGCGGTCAGCCGCGACGGTCAGGCAGCCGCGTGCCGCATTCGTCCAGCCCGTTTTGCCGCCGATGATGCCGCGGTACGACCAGAGGAGTTCGTCCGTATTGACGCAATGCTCGACGCGTCCCGTCGGGCGGACGTAATAGACGTTCGCTTCCTTCGTACCGACGATGCTGCGGAACGTGTCGTTTTCAAATGCCGCCGTCGCAAGCTTTGACATATCGCGCGCCGTCGTATAGTGATCGCTGTCCGGCATACCGTTCGCATTGACGAAATGCGTCGAGGCCATGCCGAGCGACTGCGCGCGGCGATTCATGCGCTCCGCAAAATAATCGATATCGCCCTGCCCGAGCGATTCGCCGACGGCCGTGGCCGCACCGTTATCCGAGATCAGCATCATCTGTTTCGTGAGGTCGCGCATGACGACCTGGTCGCCCGGCTCCATGCGCGTGCACTCGACATCCGCCGCTTCGGGGCTGACTTGCACGATGCTGTCCATGCGCCCGCTTTCGATGGCGAGCAGGCACGTCATCATCTTCGTCATGCTCGCCGGGTATTCGCGCTTGTCCGCGTTTTTCTCATAGAGCACGTCGCCGGTCGCGCGATCGACGACGATCGCCGCATCGGCTGTGATCTGCGGCACAGCGGCGAATGCTGCGACCGTCTGCAATGTGATGCATAAAAAAAGGAAAGGCGCCAAGAGGCGTCTTCCCAGAATGTTCCGATTCATGGTCATCCTCCTCGAAAATTTTCGTACGCTTTCCATTGTACTAGATTTTCAAGGATGTGCAAGCGCTTTCAGGTTTATTCCACTTTCACCTGCAGCCAGAGCTTCGTGTAGAGCTTGTCCATCGCTTCGCCGAGATACTGGTATGTCTCCTGTCCGAGATAGACTTCGGGCGGCGGGAACGCGATGGCGAGTTCGTCGTCGTCCATATCTTCTTCGACGAGCTCCTTTACGCCCGTGTTCGGCGTCGAGTAGCCGAGCGCTTCGAAATTTTTCGCGGCGATCTCCGGACGGGAGAGGAAGTCGATGAACTTGTGCGCATTGTCCACGTGCTTCGCGCTCTTCGGGATGACCCAGCCGTCCATCCAGAGGTTCGTGCCCTCTTTCGGCGCGGGGCAGAACGCGAGGTCGGGATTCGCTTCCATGAGGTTGATGGCCTCGCCGGAGAAGATGACGCCGAGCGCCGCCTCGCCGCCCGCGAGCTTGTCGCGGATGTCATCGACGCCATACGCCTGTACGAGCGGCTTCTGCGCGATGAGCATGTCACGCGCCTTCGAAAGCGCCGCCTCGTCCTTCGTATTCATTGAGACGCCCATCATGCGCAGCGGGATCATGATCGCGTCACGCGCGGAATCCTGCATGAGGATGCTGTCTTTGTATTTCGGATCAAAGAGGATCGCCCAACTGTCGACCGGCTCGTCGACCATCGTGGTGTTGTACATGATGCCGACGGTGCCCCAGCAATATGGAACAGAATATTTATTGCCCGGGTCATACGTTTCCGCTTGTTGCAAATAATCTTTGCCCAAGTGTTCCACGGTGTTCGGCAGCTTCGCCCAATCGAGCGGCTGCAGGAGGTCGTTTTGTTCCATTTTCTGGATCATGTAGTCGGACGGGCAGATGAGGTCGTAGCTCGTCGCGCCCTCTTTGACGCGTGGATACATGCTCTCATTCGTGTCGAACTCATCGAGCACGACCGTGATGCC
>Ga0256404_1007454_pt1 | contig 17304 bp, 23 predicted proteins | sample RumenRJG_01DNA_FD_185990 | JGI IMG/M metagenome (GOLD analysis project Ga0256404, IMG submission 185990) | Bovine rumen microbial communities from Lethbridge, Alberta, Canada - RJG_01 | ecosystem: Host-associated > Mammals > Digestive system > Stomach > Rumen | place: Canada: Alberta | collected...
GCGGAGAAGATCCCCATCATGAATACGAATATTAATGCAACAATGATATTTACTAAAATTCCCCATGAAAATATGTTTGGCGGAATTCCCAGGAACAATACTGAAAATACTGCACCAAGCACAAACATGAAAAATCCTCTGGTAATGAATACAACTGCCCTATATTTAGCAGCATATTCCATATATGGTCCTTCAATTACATCAGATTTGGCTTTGATAATTGAAAATGGATATTCGTTCAAGATAATCATGTATCCAATGAAAAATACAATAGCTGCAATTGCACCTGATACTGTGAACAGAAACGGTCCGTTTGCTTGTTGGAATGCCACAATATCCTGTAAAAATATACTTCTAGCGGCAGTTACAGGTGCAAATAAAGCCAAATACAAAGGGAATGATCCATAAGTAATCATTCTTAAAGACCTTCTTGCACTGATATCTTCGATGAATGATAAAGGAGCCTTTAAATGAGCTGCACCTTTTACACGATCCGGGAAAGGCATCCTAACAGACATTACAGATTTGGATAATGCTCCCATCAACACATAGCAAATCTCTTCAACTTTTAAAAATCCAACTATGGCAACTAAGCTTGCAAGAGCTGGAATTTTATAAGCATGTGGAGTCAATGCAATGAGAACGCATAAAACCACAATGAAACATAAAATCGGCAATATCTTATATAACTTTGGAACAGGAGATGAAATCTCAACATTTTCCTTAAACATGAATTTGATTGGAGCCATTATTCCAGGAGCAATAACTGCAGGCCCAATTCTTTGCTGAATTCTTGCATGAACGTATTTTCTTTCTATTCCCGGAAGGAATGTTGAAATAACAAAACAAACCAGTACTGTAAGAATTACTGCAACAACTGAATTTAATAATGTATTTGAAAACATGGTTTATCTCCTTATAATTTCAATTGCCCTATCAGTACAGGTGAAACACGGGTCACATTGTACAATACACAATTGAGCATCTGTAATTTGATCTCCAATACATGCATACTGCATTGCACCAATATTTGCCATGGATGGAGTTCTAATAATACAGTGCCTTACTCTTCCACTTTCAAGTGCATAAGAATGATATAAAGTTCCCCTTGGAACCTCAATATAACTTTCAGAAAGGTCAGTGTCAAACATTTCCCAATCCTGGTTAACCAATTTACCTTCAGGAAGATTAGCAATAGCTTGACGGATAATTTTAATTGATTCGAAAGATTCCAATGCCCTCATAACTAAATTTGATTTAACATCACCATCCGGTTGTGTTATCACATTAAAATCAAAGTCGTCATATTCAAACATGGTTGTTCTTAAATCTCTTGCAACACCTGTAGCCCTTAAACTTGGTCCTGTTACAGCTAACTCGATAGCTTGCTTTTGAGGCAATACGCCAATTCCAGTAATCCTGGACAATAGAATAGAATCTGCTAAAAACCTGTCTACGAATCCTGTAAGTCCTTCTTCAATAGCATTCAAATCATTTTTAAGTCTTTCAATTCTAGCATCATCCAATTCACATCTTGGCCTTACACCACCTAAAACAGAACAGCCGTATTGAACTCTGTTTCCACCAATCATTGCAAGCAGTTCCATGACTATTTCCCTTAAATAGAATACTCTCATTGAGAAAGTTTCATGAGACAGCACTTCACAACCATGCGCTAAATACAAGAAATGTGAATGTAATCTTTCAAGCTCTCCCATTATCACACGAATATATTTAGCTCTCTCTGGAATTTCAATACCTAACCCCAATTCTGCAGTTCTGCAGGAATTCCATATATGTGAGTTAGAACAAATTCCGCAAATTTTTTCAGTGAGTGCATTTGCTTTTTGAACTGGAAGACCTTCCATAATTCTTTCGATACCCCTATGATTAACACCAATAGTGATTTCAGCTTCTTGAACAATTTCATCTTCAACAAAAAACCTTACTCTATATGGCTCCAATGCAGCAGGGTGAACTGTACCCATTGGAATTTCTGTTTCAATAATATCGCTTCTTGGTACTTTTTTATCCATTTAATCCCCTCTTAATCCGCATCTAATAATGTAGGTAACAGTGATACAACTCCTGCCAAAACATCTTGAGGCCTTACGGCACATCCAGGAACTTTTGCATCTACTGGTATAATATTTTCAACCGGCCCTTCAATTTCCTCAGATGGAATATCACCATAACAATTCTTGTAAACTCCACCCATTAAAGCACAACTTCCTGCAGCTACAACTAATTTTGGATTAGGAATAGCTTCATAAATTTTTTCTAATGGTTTTCTATTTAAATGTGTAACTGGTCCTGTAACCACTAAAACATCAGCTTCACGTGGATTCCAAGTTAAGAACACATTATATTGCTCTGCATCAAATCTTGGTGATAAAATTGAGTTAACAATTTCAATGTCGCATCCGTTGCATCCGCCAGTGTAAACTAACATGACGTGTATTGCTCTTGCTCTTGAAAATGATTTAAGTCCCATTTAATCACCATCCTCTTTATTTCTTAATACAGTTTTATCAGATAAGTATTGTGCAATGACTTTAAGTTTTTCGTCGGAAATTTTGAATGGTTGCTCTAGGAACTCATCAATGTTGACCTCCTGGTCACCGACACAACTTGGGTGAACAGTTCCCTTTTGACCATAAAGTGAGAAAATCGGACAATAGTCATGACAATAATAACATACAACACATTTTAAAAGATTAATTTCAGGCACTTGATCTTTGGTCCAATCATCAGTTAGTTTAACTGGATTAGCTAAGGGTTTCATTTCAATTGCACCTGTTGGACATACATTAGCACAACCAGCACATCCGATACAAGCCTTTTCATCAACTCTGCCATCTACTTCAACTGAAAGAGTGGAAATCTGTCTTCTTAGTTCCATATCAGTGACTCTGTCAGCTGCAAAAAAGATTCTTTTAAAGTTGGTAAAAGCTCCTTCTAAAGCTATTCTAAGTACATTTCTCATTTAAATACCCTCTATTGAATCTTTAAAATTTCTTTCGAATAAAAATGCCCTTGCAGGACATGCATTTTTACAAGCACCACAATAAGTACATTTTTCTTCATTCACTACAAATTGACCATCAATTTCATCGATTGCATCATATGAACAAATCTTATGACATAATCCGCAATGCATACATAACTTTTGCTCAATGAAATTGAATCCGTCTTTAATCTCATTTTTATACATTGTGGACTTTGGAATTGCATCAACCGGACAATGCACTGCACAATTTTCACATAAGATACATTCATCCAAGTTAACGGATATTGAATCCCTATTTAATGTGATTGCATCTTCTTGACATACCTCTACACAAATTCCACAGGATATGCAATCATCGGACACATTTCCATCCCATGAATGAGTCATCACTTGGCGTGCACCAGTTTCGTCACAAACTTGGACACATTTTCCGCAGGATACACAGAATCCTGACAATGTAGGCAACTCCTCATCATCAAATTCATCATAGATAAACATCTCATCGTCTTCAGCCAGAGTATGAATCGGACATGAATTGATGGCAATTTCATGAGTTACATTTTCAGTATCCTCTGTCGGATTATATCTTAATTTACCATCATCTCTTTTAAGAGATTCATTTTCACATAAATCTGCACATAATCCGCAGTTTAGACAATAAATAATTGAACCGGAAGGCTTTTGATTTAATTTATTAATCACAATTCCAGTACCATCAACAGAGATTGCATTATGAGGACAAGCCTTCATACAATTCAGACAAAGTGTACATGAGGACTTGTTGACAATTTGATGTTTGTTCATAGACTGATTTGGACAAACATCAGCACAAAGCCTACATTCACTACAAATACCCTCATCTCTGTCAATACTTACGTGTATTGCTCCTGTCGGACAATATTCCTGACATCTGCCACATAAAATACATTTTTCTGTGTCAGTTCCGAAGTAGTTTCTTGAAACTAATTTAGTTTTAGATTCCTTTTTATGACGGATATTATCCAAAGGAGGATTTAAAATATTTAATGATTTGATTAAAGTAATCTGTTTGTCTTTTTCAAGTTCGAATCCATCTACACGATTTTGACAGACCTCTTGGCAGACTCCACAACGTGAACATATTCCATAAACAATTCCATCCTCAATTGTGATATTGCTGGTCGGACAATTGTGCATACACATTCCACAGCCGTTACATTTGGCTCTGTCGACAACATATCCTCCATAACCATTTTGGAATATCGCTCCGTTTGGACAGTTTTTATAACATATACCACAGGTAAGACAGCTAAAGGCTCTGCCGTTGATGAATTTAATAGCTTTTGTAGGACATTGTTTAATACACTCTCTTTTTCCATCACATGTATTAGTTGTTAAAAACATTATAAAAACTCCTTATTTACTCCTTGAAAATAGTAGTTTTCCTACAAAAATTCCTATTAAAGCAGATAAAAATGCTGTGGAAATCGGTAAGTCTGTGTAAAACGGATAATTACCAGATTGCCATGCCATAATAATTCCTGCAATTAATATCACAATAAATGATGCTAATGTGAATTTTGCATCACTAACATTAAGCTTAATTTGAGATCCAATAAGCAAGCCTAATATTAAACCGAATATGATTGGGCCTAAACTTAACATCATTCACTCTCCTCTACTATTTTTTTAAATCCTGCAAATGCTATAACAATTGCGGACAATCCTACAAATACTTTTAAACCTACAAATATATTGAGGTATGGAATGATTCCTGCATTGGTGACATCCGGATAGTGGAAAACGGTTTGAATGGCAGCCGGAACTACATTCAACAAATCGGTTCCGAAATTGTATAAGTAAAATCCGCCAACGAATAAACCAATTAAACCAAATATTATGAATCCTAATGCACCAACAGATTCAAGAACTTCAATATATGTGTGAGACAGTTCTAATGGTGAATTACCTAATCCATAAACAAGAATAGATAATATGATTCCACTAGCTATCATTGCACCACCTTGGAACCCACCACCAGGAGTGATGTGACCTCCAAGAATGGTCATTATACCTAAACAAATTAATATGATTGAAATTGGTAAAGATATTATTTTTAAAATCATACTGCCTTGACTCATTGTTTATCCCCCAATAATCCTTTACCAAATATTAATAATACCACTAAACCAGCAGTTAACAATATGATTGATTCACCTAATGTATCGTATGCCCTGAAATCAAAAATAACTACTGTTACTAAGTTCGGAGCTATTTGAGTTCCCAAAGCATTGTAGATATTGCTTACACCAGGGTTTATGATGTTACTTAAATGGAATACTGCATCAAATAAAGTAACGGAGAATATTGCTGCCATTACTGCTGCGATTAGATTACGAATTGTGCTATCACTAGACAAGAGTACCACCCCAGTACATGAATACAACAATAATTGAAAGAGTTACAACTGCATAGAACAACATTTTTTCTAAAGAATCTTCCTGCTCTATTTTAAACTTAGGAATAAGTGGAATATTAGAAATTAAAACAATTGCCAATATTAAAGCAACTAATCCTGCAAGCAAAACACTTACATGTCTTAAGAGCACTGTTGCCAATATTAATGATACAATTAAAAATATTTCCGCTGTAATACTTCCGGAGACATCTGCATTTGTTACAGGACCCGGTGAAAACAATTTCTTGAATTGTTTTACAACATCAAATATCTGATCATAGAGTTTCATAATATCCCTCCTACAAAGTTAGAAATTCCATTAACCACAACATCAGGGAATATACCTAATACTATAACAAGCAGTAATAATACTCCCATAGCGAATATCATAGCACGAGGAACATCTTTTCCTTCAACTTCCAAATCTTGTGGTTTTGGTCTTAAAAACATCACATAGAATGTTTTTACAAATACTACAAATGTGGCAATACTTACCATAATTGCCAAAATGGATATTTCAGGGAATCCACAGTTTAAAGAAGCTTGAACAAGCATTAATTTAGATTGGAATCCACTTAATGGAGGAACACCTGCCATTGCCAAACCTGCAATTAAAAGCATTAAGCTGACTTTCGGATGGTAAGCAAGCAAACCTCCAAGTTTACGTGTGTCCACTTCATTTGTTGCATCGACTATTGCACCAAATCCGATGAATAATAATGCAGTGATAATAATTTCATTTAAAGCCTGGAACAAACCTGCAGTGACTGCATATTGAGTTCCAAGACCGATGCCTAAACCGATGAAACCTAGTTCTCCAACAGCTAAAAATCCAATCATTCTTCTGAAGTCAGTTTGAGTAAGTGCTAGAGAGACACCCAATATCATAGCTAAGATAGAGAAGAACACTATGAGAACTTCAAATATTGGTAATGATGAATAAATCCTAAACATTATTAACACGATGGAAATCATTGAGATAACTGTAAATGATTGGAGCAATGCTGCACCGTGAGGTTCCGCTTTTGAATAAATTCCAGATTTTATAGTATGGAATGGTGGTAAACCAGAGGCATATAACCAGCCAAAGAATATTAATCCGAGTGAAGTTAAAAATACTGGAGATGAAGCGTCAACTAAACCATTATGAACAGCAGCTACAATATCAGTTATGTTTACACTACCTGTCAATGCCAATAGGAATCCAATTCCCAAAAGCATGATTGGACTTCCGATTGATCCAAGAATCATATATTTTAAAGCCATTTCATAACTGTAATCGATTGAAGAAGCCGCAACGATACCTACTTGCGCCAGAGCTAGAATTTCAAAGAATACAAACATGTGAAATATATCATCAGTCAAAAGCATTGCTGTAACTGCAGCTGTACCTAAGAACAACAGGAACAAATACGGTCCGGAAACTTCCCTATATTTAGTTAAATATATGAAAATAACTAAAAATGTTAAAAGACCTATCATTGCAATGAATATTTGTTGTAAGAATGTGAATGAATAGGTAATTGCCGGATGATACACTACATTAGTCACATTATCCAGAATAGGCGCATATCCTCCAAAGTAATGCAGTCCATAATTTGACAATATTGGAATCAACGGAAGACATATTGCAACAACAAATGCAAAAATCTTAGTTGCCTTATTGAATTTTGAAAAAGCACTAATAATTAATGCAGCCATTAATGGAACAATAACCATAAGTGGAATTAATTCATTCATTGTATTCCTCCCGTTTTGATGTGTCTGCCAACATTACTTTAGTGCTTAAAGTACCATATCTTCTATAAAGAACCATTACTAAAGCTAGCATTACCGCTAAAGTACTTGCACCGATTACGATACTGGTAAGTACCAAACCAAAAGGCAATGGATAAGCAGCGTTTGATGCAAACCATGAGGTGTCCATACCCGGCATTAAAATAGGTACAACGCCTCCTGCTTTATAACCAATAGCAACAATGAACAGATTAGCACCTTCTTCAATGAAACTAATACCAATTATCTTTTTTATGATATTATCAATAAAAATTGCTGAGTAAAGTCCGATAACAACTAAAGCAACTGATGTCAATAATATCGCAAGTTGTGTCTGTGCCATTAGCTATCCTCCCTTTGAGTTTTTTTAACAGCCAAAGCAATAAATACAGGAACAATAGCTGCGCCAACAATGGCTTGAGTCAAAGCTACATCAGGTGCCAATAGAATTTGGAAAAGCACTGCGAGAGCCCCACCTGAAAATCCTGTTAAGATTGCTGCCTTCAATAAATCTTTCTGAATAAGAGCAAGAATTGCACTTAAAACCACAATAATACATAATACAAACTCTAACATCTTACTCATCCTCATCAATTTCTAATGTAGTAACTGAAAATCTTTCATCCGCTTTAAGTTTTTCAGAATTTTCACTCTCTAAAACTTGCATCTTTTCTTTAGGATGGATAAATGGATGATTTTCATCTACTTCCACTTCAACATTCTGTAAATCTAAATTATTTTCTCTATCTTCTTTTTTCCAGTAAGCATTAGCTACCGCATGTGCAATAAATGGCGCTAGAATAAAGTAGATTGCAGCAAGCAAGTACTGGCCAATTGCAATCATAGCGAGTATACATGCAATATCAAAAATACCTACAATGTGGATCCTTGCATAAACAATATTCCTTGTATTTTTACCTAAACTAATGAGACCTATTGCAGAAATTATGATTAAAATTGCTGCGATAATGAGAAGGGCGGATTGGACATATTCAATCATTCATCATCACCCCCCAACACAACAGCAAAAGCAACAGTGCCTACAAAACCAAAGAATATTAAAGCTAATGATATATCTCTAAAGAATCCAAGATTATATAAATCACCAACAATTAGAAGAGCTACTGCAAAAGCATTAACTACGACTGAGCTTCCTAAAAGCCCCATTGATGTGGATTTATATGCACTTGCTCTTAAAGCAGCTAGCATCATTATCATTAATGCAATAACCACAATATATTTTGAAACAAACAATATATCCATACTATCTCACTCGTTTTCTTAATGAAAATGTAATACTATAAGCATCATTCCAACATTTTCTGTATATACTTTTCAAAAGGAATAATATCCTCTTTACTTCTTGGAGAAATAGCAGCTACTTTGATAATGTTATTTTCACTGTCCAAATCAACAGACAAAGTACCAGGAGTTAAAGAAATACTATTTGCTAAAATTGTCTGGGAAACCGGTCTCTCTAAAACGGTTTCAATGTCAACAACTATAGGATCAATATTTCTCCTCATAATCCCATTAAATGCAACATCAAAGGTTGCTTTAATGATTTCATAAATTAGGTCTAAGAAATAAATAATTCCATAACCAATTCTAGTCAAAAACATTAAACAAGCTCCATTTCATTAAATTGATATAAACAGTCAAAAGATTGACTATTTAATAATATTATTATTTATCATGATTATTTATTATAAATGTATGTATTTTTATAAAAAATCAAATTAATTAATAATAAATTATAAAAAAATATTCTAAAAAAAACAAATGAACAAAATACCAGTGAAATAATAAAAATAAAGGAAATGAGATAGTTAAATCCAAATTTAAGAAAAAATGTAAACAAATGAAAAAATTATATATTAGGATATACAAATTTAGTTATACCTAAAAGGTGTGCGTATGGATTTAGTGGAAAAACTCGAACCAATAATCATATTTTCAGCAGTGATTGTAGGACTTCTTTTCAGTAATATCGATCTCATTGCCCAAAATACCGATTATCTAATCAATATCTTTTTATGTTTGATGTTATACGGATTATTCCTAGAAGTTCCCCTAAAAGATTTGAAGGACAGCTTCAAAAATGTTAAATTTACATCAACAAGCCTGATAATCAATTTCATATGGACTCCTCTTTTTGGATATTTCATCGGATCATTATTCTTAAAAGGAAACGTTGACGTTCTAATCGGATTTTTCATGCTAATTTTAACTCCATGTACCGATTGGTATCTTGTATTTACAAAACTTGCAAAAGGGGATTTGACTTTAAGCCTTTCAATATTACCAATCAATTTAGTGTTGCAAATCATTCTGCTTCCAATATATCTAATATTATTTTTCTCCAGCGGAAACACTATGGATTATACACAATTGGCATATTCAATCCTAATCGTCATTGTAATACCATTTATAGCAGCACAAATTACAAAATTACTGCTTAAAAATGATTTGAAAGAAAAAGCAACCGAATTATTTACAAACTTGCAAATTTGGTTTTTATCACTGGCAGTATTCTGCATCTTTGCAAGCCAAGGGGAACTATTGTTTGCAAATCTAGACTCAGTCGTGAAAATTTTCATACCGTTAATCATATTTTTCATTGTCAATGTGATTCTTGACCTGCTATTATCCGAAAAAATCAACTTCACTTATCAGGAGTATGCAAGTCTGACTATGACAACACTGGCGCGCAACTCTCCACTTGCACTTGCCATTGCAATAAATTCATTTCCAGGACATGAATTAATCTCAATTGCGCTGGTAATCGGACCTTTAATTGAATTGCCCGTGCTTTATATAGTTTCAAAATTCTGTTTATGGGTTAAAGGTTCAGGATTGTTTTTCGTTTGCAAAAATAACTTTTAAATGAACAAGGCATAACTCTCAAAAAGATTGAATAGAATTGGGGCATGATAAACTAATGAACATGCAACAAGCAGGAAAATCATGCTTAATCCGAAATTTTTATAAACCTTTTTTGAAGACAATGGGACAAACAATTTAATTCCAGCCGGAGTGAAGGAGTCAAGAACGATATGTGAAAATGTTCCCAAACCTATTGCCAGCACAATCTGAATGTAATCCACACCATCGCCCTGAATCAGGAATAAACTGACAAAAAACAAAGGTAGAAAGATCATTAACAATTTCTTATTTAAAAATAAAAAGCTTAAAAGTGCTATTAAAACAGCTAAAATTAAATAATTGTTTTCTAGGGTAGTAACCTGGATAACCAATTCTAAACCCCAAATTAATATCAAACTAACAGCGGAAGTTAGTGTTAAGACCCCAAAGAGTGAATGTGTGAAACTTCTATGTTCTGAAAAATAAAATGTTACTCCCAGAAATACAATTATTAATCCAATATAATAAGGTAATTTGAGAATATATAATGAGATAAACACTATCAAACCTAAAATTATGAGCTTATAGACATTCTCTTTTTTGAACTTATGGTCAAAATCAGGCATATTTGCACCAATGAACGTTAAAGCAATTAGTAGAGGACTATGAAAAAACATTAATGCGAGTATTAATGCAAATATGGAATGACCCTTATAAGAAGACATGACAATACCCCGTTAATTCTTCCCCAAGAAAGGTGACAAAAATCTTCCCATAATATCTTACCTTATTATTGAAAAATCCGGTTAGGATTTTCACTTACTATTTAATGAAGTATTAATATAACTAAGTTGCGCGAGAGCATTTGAAAAGTAATCATACACCAAAATAGGACAAAAAGCTTTTCATTTGTGCAAAAGATCTCTCAACACTTCCACGAGCAACATTGGCAAATGGACATAAAACTTCAGCAGTTATAGCAGGAATTCCTTTCAGATTACAGACATCTTCAACGGCCCCCTTGTAAGTGGATCCGGAATAGTCAAAAGAAATAACATCACAGCCAACATCCCTTGAGATATAATTCGCAATTAAAAAGCTTTCGGGAGTTGGGGACTTGGATGAAAAAACTGATTCAAAACCCGGATTGGCATTGCGGGCAGTTGAGTGAAAATCCCCTACAAAATTGATTTTCAAATTCAATATTGCTTTTATAATCAGATTACTTAAGGAATTGTTGATATGAGCGGACCTATTCAAATCAATTGAATTGAAGGTTCTCTCGTTATTCATGGTTGATTTCGGTGATGCAAAAGGCATGAAATACAAAGTATTATTCAAATCCTCATCAATTAACTCATTTAATAATTTAACATTGGCAATCTGCGGAGGCAATTCATTTCCATGAATTCCTGATAAAATCAACAGTCTATTTCCACCTGATCCCAATTTAAAAATAGGAGTGCCGAAAACTGATTTTTCCAGAATGAACTGAGTTAAAGGATTCAAATTCAATTCGTTGAGAAGATTCTTGTTACGTGCAATATAAGCGCCAGAAAAATCTGAAATATAGCTCATTTCCAAATTATCAAAATTCTCAACTTTTCTAAAATGCATAATTAATTATACAGTAAAACTCTTATTTAAAAATAGGGATGAAATTGAAAAAATATATCAAAAATTTAATAAGGCTCATTAATTACGAAAGGGATGCTGAAATAGATTTGATGACACATGAAATCAGCACAATGTCCGGGCAGAAAAGGGAAGAACTTGGAAGGGCAATCAATAAAGTTAAAGGCAAACATTTAGGTAAGGAATTAGGCCTGCAAATAGTTCAATTTGGAAGACCTGAGATTATTGACACTGAAATATCAGTTGGAGACATGGTGTTAATCAGTACTGACAATCCCCTAAAGAGTGATTTGACAGGCACTGTCACAGAAAAGGGAGGAAGATTCATAAAAGTTGCATTTGACAAAAGAGTTCCAAGATGGGCATTAAAAAAGAAAGTAAGAATTGACCTATATGCAAATGACATAACTTTTAGAAGAATGGAAGACAACCTAAAGCATTTGAGCCTAAAGGGAAAGAATGCTCTGGAATATATGTTAAGCGACAGAAATCCTAAGAAGAACAGGCCCACACCATACATTGCATATATCGATGAAAACCTGAATGAATCCCAAAAATCAGCCATTGAAAATGCACTTTCATGCGAAAACTTCTTTCTGATTCATGGACCATTCGGAACGGGCAAGACAAGAACTTTGGTTGAGCTAATCTCACAAGAAACAAGACAGAACCATAAGGTGCTGGCCACTGCCGAAAGTAATGCTGCTGTGGACAACATTCTAGAGAGATTAATGGAAAATAAAAAGCTGAATTTAACACGATTAGGACATCCCCAAAGAGTTTCAAAACACAATATTACTCAAACATTGGCATATAAAGTTGAAAATCATAAGCTAAACAAGAAAATCAAGAAAATCCATAAAAAAATCAACAATCTGATTGAAAAAAGAAAGGTTCACACAAAACCAACACCACAATATCGCCGTGGACTTGGAGATTATGATATTTTGCATTTCGCATCAAAGGGAAAAGGAGCCCGTGGAGTCAGTGCCGAGAAAATGAAGTCAATGGCGAAATGGATTGAAATTAATCAGGAAATTGATGAAGCGCATGATGACATCAAAAGAATTGAAAACAAAATGATAAGAGACATTGTTGAAAACAGTGACGTTATCCTATCAACAAATTCTTCCGCAGCCCTCGATTCGATATCAAAGGTAAAATTTGATGTTGCAATTATTGATGAAGCATCACAGGCCACAATCCCAAGTGTTTTGATACCTATTGCAAAGGCCCATAGGTTTATTCTTGCAGGAGACCATAAGCAGCTGCCTCCAACCATCATAAGTGACAGGGCCGGAGCATTAGAAAAAACCCTGTTTGAGGAATTAATCAAAATGTATCCGTTTAAATCACAGTTATTAAATACACAATACAGAATGAACAAATTGCTTATGACATTTCCAAACAAGGAATTCTACGGCAACGGATTGAAAAGTGATTCAAGCGTTGACAATATTACAATCAACGACTTGCTCGGATCAAACCATGATGAAAAGGCCTTGCTTTTCATAGACACATCAGATGTTGAAGACAATAGGGAAGACCATTTAAAGGATTCAAAATCCATCATTAACGATTTAGAGTCAGACATTTCTGTCAGAATAGCGAACGATTACCTGCAGGCAGGAGTTAATGAAGAAGATATCGGAATTATCAGCCCATATGCAGATCAGGTAAAGATTATTCAGGAAAACACACCGGTTGAAGTTAAAACAGTGGATGGATTTCAGGGAAGGGAAAAGGAAATCATCATAATTTCAACAGTTAGAAGCAATGATTATGGAAACATTGGATTTTTGAGCGATTTGAGAAGACTTAATGTAGCAATAACCCGTGCAAAACGTAAACTGATAATTATAGGTAACAAAAACACTTTGATGACAAATCCGACATATGCAAGACTTATAGAATTTGTTGAAGATGAAAACTTACTGATAAAAATTTAGGCATACCTAAACTTTTATATACTAGAAAGTTTAACATATTAAATAAAGTATGAAAATACTTTTCACAACTCTTAATTGGGGTTTAACTTTTAAACCCATATAACTTTTCAACCTCAATTATAGCCCTCAATTAAGAGTTTTTCTTCTGTCATCTATTTTTTATTCACCCAATATGGATTCAATTAATGTTTTCACCATTCAGATTAATTAGAATATGTTTAAATCTATACACTTATTGATTCATTTCAGAAAAAAACTATTTTTTTAATAATATATAATATATCATCCATTTATGAAAAATTGAACAAAATAATAAATATAAAAAAAATTAAAATTGTATAAATTATGGGGTAAAAATTATATGACAGTTAAGCATGCTATAATCTTTATTATAATTTTGTGTTTTATTTCAATTTCCGCCGTATCGGCAAGTGATGATGCAATTACGGAAAACATAACATTAGCTAATGATGAAATCAATTTGGAAGTTTCAGATAATCAAAACAATCGATGATTTGGACACTGAAATTCAAGATGCAACTCCAGATTCAACTGTGAAACTTGAAAACGATATCACAGTCAGTCAGGATACAAAATGCAACGGCATTGAAATATCAAAGAAGATGACTCTGGATGGACAATGCCATAAGATTGACGGAAATTCAAGTGACAAACCGTTTTTCATCAGAATTCATGGAAATGATGTTGTATTGAATCAAAGGCATATAGCAAATCAATTACATTTGCAGAATCCACTGTAAGTTACTACCAAAAACAAAACAAAATCGTATACTTTACATAAATGAACATCTCTCCTTAACCGGTGAGACTTTATTACTTTTTTTTAATTTTAAATCCAAACCATTAGCGAAGAAAGAGATTTTAAAAATTTTAAATACTATTAACCATATAAATATCTATTGATAATTTATTCTTATTGAAATTATTTAACGGTGATTAATTATGACTGAAAAAGTACTTTTAGCATTCAGTGGAGGATTAGACACCTCCGTTTGTGTTAAATTATTAGAAGAAAAATACGATGCAGAAGTTATTACTGCATGTGTTGATGTAGGGCAAGGCGAAGAAGAAATGGAAAAAGCAAAAAACAGTGCATCCAAAATTGGAGGATTAAAACACTACAACATTGATGCTAAAGAAGAATTTGCAAACGAATACATCGCACGTGGAATCAAAGCAAATGCAGAATATGAAGGATACCCATTAAGTACTGCTTTTGCAAGACCATTAATTGCTCAAAAACTTATAGAAGTAGCTGAAAAAGAAGGAGCAACTGCAATTGCACACGGTTGTACCGGAAAAGGAAACGACCAATTCAGATTTGAAGCAGTTATTCGTGCAATGTCCGATTTAGATATCATTGCACCAATCAGAGAAATGAACTTAACAAGAACTGAAGAAAAGGCATATGCAGAATCCAAAGGAATTGAATTAAGTTACGATAAAATTTACAGTATTGATGAAAACCTCTGGGGAAGAGCAATTGAAGGAGATGTCTTAGAAGACCCTGCAAATGAACCTCCAGAAGACATCTATGAATGGACTGCCTCCTGGGAAGATGCTAAAGATGAACCTGAAAAAGTATCTATCGAATTTGAAGAAGGTATTCCTGTAGCCATCAACGGCGAAATGATGCCATTGATTGACATTATCATCAAAGCAAATGAAATTGCAGGATCCCACGGTATTGGTAGAGTAGATACCATCGAAAACAGAATGATTGGTATCAAAAGTAGGGAAATATACGAAACCCCAGGTGCAAAATTATTGATTGCAGCACACGAAGCATTAGAAGAATTAGTCTTAACAACTGACGAGTTAAGATTTGCGGAATACATGTCCGGACTCTATGCTGATTTAGTCTACAGAGCACTCTGGCAAGAACCTCTAAGAGAAGACCTTGACCAAGCAATTGATAATATGCAAGAAAGAGTAAGCGGAGAAGTTGTAATGAAACTGTTCAAAGGTTCAATCCAACCAATCTCTAGAAAATCTCCATTCAGCTTACACAGCATTGAACAAATTACCTTTGAAGACAAAGAAACAGACCAAAGAGAAGTTGAAGGTATGATTAAGTACCACGGTCTTCAAGCAGCAAATTATCAAAAATTAAACAGATAGCTTTCAAGCTATCCTTTACTTATTTTTATGTCTAAAATTAATCAATTACAGGAAATTATTGACTCCTCAGACAATATTATATTTTTTGGAGGAGCAGGAGTATCAACAGAAAGTGGAATTCCGGACTTTAGGTCTGAAAGTGGAATCTTCAAGAGCCTGGAAAAATATGGAGATACACCTGAAAATCTTGTTTCACATAGCTATTATCTGGATCATACTGAAGAATTTTTCAATTATTATAAGGAAAATCTTGTTTTTAAAGATGCAGAACCTAATCCTGCCCATTTAAAACTTGCCGAACTGGAAAAAGTAGGAAAATTAAAAGCAGTTATTACACAAAATATTGATGGCCTTCACCAAAAGGCGGGCAGTAAGGAAGTATTGGAACTTCACGGCAGTATTCACAGGAATTACTGTCAAATCTGCAATAAAGACTATGGTCTAGATTATATTCTAAAAAGCGAAGGAATTCCAAGATGCGACTGTGGAGGAATCATCAAACCGGATGTAGTTTTATACGAAGAGCCTCTAAACAATGCAATTTTAAACTTTGCAGTGGATTATATCTCACAGGCAGACACATTAATAATTGGAGGAACTTCACTTGTAGTATACCCCGCAGCGGGATTGATAAACTACTTTAACGGCAAAAATCTTGTTTTAATCAATAAAAGTGAGACTCCATATGACAATCTTGCAACCTTAGTCATCAATGATGCCATCGGCGAGACTTTGGGACAAATCAAAGTCCAATGATTCAGGAACCAGCTCTATTCCGTTCAGTTGATTGTCACACCTATAAACCAATATCTCAACACCTTCTTCATAAGCTTCATTTAGAGTTTGTGAAAATACAGGGTCGTTTTCCCAGTTTGGCCTGAAAAATTTCCCCGCAGGATGTTGAATCAGGAAAAATACAACACATCTGTTTCCATCCTTTTTAAGTTTTATAAGCTCTTTTAGGTGTTTTGCCCCCCGTTCTGTAGGTGCATCGGGAAACCTTGCCTCACCATCGACGATTAATGTGACCCCCTTAACTTCAACATAGCATGAATCTATTAGAAAGTTCATTCCACAACAATCATCCTCATGGTTTGCCAGGTATATATCTATTCTTGAGTTATCAACTGTCTTTTCCCGTTGATGATAATCATAGCCTGCAAGCTCTTTTATTTTACCTTCAACAATTGCATCATAAACAATACTGTTAGCTTGCTGAGAGTAAAGTGATACTAAAACTCCCTTGTTTTCTACAAAATGAAGAGAAAATTTTGTTTTTCTGTTAGGATTATCGGATGGCTTAAGCCACACGACAGCATCTTCCACCAAAAGTTCCTTGCATCTGCCGGTGTTTGGAACATGTGCAATTTCCAAATTTCCCTCTACTTCAACTTCAGCAATGAATCTGTTTGGCCTTGCCTTAAAGATTCCCTTAACATAATCCATTTTTAATCACACTGCCAATATATGAAACCAAATCGGTTGCGGAG
>Ga0256404_1007455_pt1 | contig 17303 bp, 9 predicted proteins | sample RumenRJG_01DNA_FD_185990 | JGI IMG/M metagenome (GOLD analysis project Ga0256404, IMG submission 185990) | Bovine rumen microbial communities from Lethbridge, Alberta, Canada - RJG_01 | ecosystem: Host-associated > Mammals > Digestive system > Stomach > Rumen | place: Canada: Alberta | collected...
ATAGCAGGTATAGCCAAACATTTCCTTGTGTTTCTGTCCGACGGCAGACTCGGTGAAAGGATGAAGGATGTTAATCAGCGTGTTGTACTGTTCACGGGTCAGCGTGTTGGGATAGCCGTCACACATCTTGTGAAGAATAACTACGGCAGCCGTCTTTCCTTCTGTTGTCTCACGCTGGTATATCTGACAGGTTTGCCTGACCTTGGCCAGCAATTCCTCGTATGTCTGAGGGGATGATGAATCAGGAGCGTACTTGATAGTGGCTGTCAGTTCCTGCTCCTTTCGCTCAGAATAAGGCCGGATAAAAGGCATGTGCCCGAACTTCTTGGCATGAATCTCAAAGATGGTACCATTCATCAGCCATGTATTGCCTATCTGCTTGTCCTGCTTTATCTGCTGTTCCCACAACAAAAGAAGGGCATAGCGATAGCCGTTTGTCATGTCGAAGGACAGTAGCCGGATGTTCTGTTTCTTTCCAAATACATACTTTCCGCTTACGTAACCATTGGCATTCCCTGATGACCATTGTATGCCAGGTATCAATGGATCTCCTTCTTTTGCGTCATGCATGTAGATTTCCTTGGCATGCATCGCTTCACTACGCAAGGTCTGTTCCAGTTCTTTCAGGTGCGGAAACAGGACAGTCGAATTATCGCTGTCCATGCCAAATACCATACTGAAACTGTAGGCAATAGTCTTACTGCCCGAAACTTCGTCGCTGTTGACGACCCGTCCTTTGTCAACGTTATACTCGCTGGAGGCAACGAAAGCCTGCAGCTTATCATGGATATTACGAACGGCATCGCTCACCTGAGCCTGGGCTGACACAGCCAATATCAGGATTATCACCATAACAATCGTTCTATTCTTCATCATCATTATTTATTACAGGGTTCATAATTGAGGCCTCGTGGGACTGGACATCTTTATGCAACTCATTCAGAATGTAATTGTTGACAATACGCTGCAGTCGTTCATCAGCATGCATCACTTTATGAATGCGTTCTATATAAAGGCTGTCCTCCACCAGGGCCAGTTCGCGTTCTATCTTGTTGATATAGTAGTCGAGGCTGTCAGCTGTCGCGGCTGCATCCTCTAACCTCACAGTCTGATGATGCCGTACAACTAATTTTATGTCTGTTCTATTAGCCTTGTATTTTGCCTCTTTGGCTGACAGCTCTCCACTAAAGTCAGCTGTATCTGCTTTACTGTCCGTGTTCAGTCCGCTCCCGTCGGACTTGGAGTCCGCTCCCGTCGGACTTGGAGTCCGCTCCCGTCGGACTAAATCGTTCTGTGCTATCGGCTTTTCATTTTCTCTGGTATCCATATTCGTCGTCAGCATGACAAGCAGCATGATGCAGGCAGCGATGGCGACGACAGTGGCTATGTAAATCCGGACCCGCTTAGCAGGCTTGGCCTTTGGGCAATCCAAGTCTGGCAGGCTGTCGATGATGCGGTTCGTCAGTTCATCAGGGTCGCTGATGACGGGCTTTTGTTGCTGTAAACTATTGAGTATGTCGTCAATCTTCTTCATATCCTAAGTCTTTTAGTCGTTTACGTATAGTCTGGCGAGCCACATAGAGATTGCTTTTCACTTGTCGGGCATCCATTCCAGTTATCTGTTCTGCTTCTTGCGAGGAAAGCCCTTCCAGTTGGCAGAGTGTGAACACAAGCCGTTGCTTCTCGCTCAGCCCTTCAGCCAACAGCCTGACAATAGATATCCATTCGCTGTTCTCCAACGTTCGTTGACTGTCGTTGTCAGAGGCAAAACAATGTAGGACACGCTCGTCATCAGGCATCGGACAGACAAACTTGGTGGCTTTCATCCGATCGAGACATTGTCTTGTTGCTATCGTGTAGAGCCAGGTAGTGAACGACCTCTTCGGGTCATAGTTTCTGAAGTTCTGCCACACTCGTATAAAAGTTTCCTGCACCACATCCTTCGCCTCTTCTTCATCGCCCAACATTTTCAGCGACAACGAAAACAGCATTTGCTGATACCTTTTTACCACCCATTTGAACGCGGTCTTGTCGCCGCGCTGGCATCGTGTGAGTATTTCGTTGTCTATCTGCTCCATTTTATTCTTTGTTCACTTCGTCGAGTTAAACCTTCTAAAATATATACGATGGAGAAACCCTCAAGTCAAATCTATCTACATTTTTTCACAAGAAAAAGACGTTTAGCGGCATAAGGAATAGATGCTAATGACAAACTGTAGAATAAAAAACTGCTCAGCTATGGTAGCTGAGCAGGGTCGATTTCTTTGTAGGCAACACGCAATCGCCGCCAAGTATAAACGGCATGCAGTTTGCCGTCCTTGCCCTGAATGATGCTGGGGTAGGAGTACTGGCTGATGGGCGAGTCCTCGAGTGTCAGTGCGTGTCGCCAATGGGCTCCGTCGTCGCTGATGGCTATGGAGAGAGGCGTGCGGACACCCTTCTTGGTGCCTGGCAGCGAGGCGAAGTCGTTGTAGATAAGCACATGACGACCGTCCTGCATCGTTACGGCATCGGTGCCCGACTGGTTGTTGGGAACATCCAGGAGTGTCACGTTAGACCAAGTGTCACCATTGTCGGAGGAGAAGGATGTGCCAATCTTGCCGTTGCGGGTGCGCATGAGCACTTGCAGACGGCCGTCCTTTAGTTTGAGGATGGAAGGCTGTATGCAGTCGATGGGATGACGACCGTCCTTCGTAGCCACACCTCCGGCATCAGGAGCTTCGATGTCCTCCTTGTCGCTCTTGGCACCGGCGGCTTTCATGTCCTCGGTGCGCATAGCCAGTTCAGCCTTGACGGGACCTACGTATTTCCACTCCTTTTTGGCAATGTCATAGATTTCCATGTGGAATTTCCAACCATTGTCCTCGGTGCTGGAGGGACAGAGCAGGCGGCCATCAATGATTTCGGGCTTGTTCTTGATTGGTCCGAGGAATCCTTTGGGCAATGGCTCCTTGTCGCTCCAGGTCTTTCCTCCGTCTTTCGACTTGCAGAGCCATCCTGTCCAATCGGACACTTTCAGGCCCACTTTGAAGAACAGCCACAGCTCGCCGTTGGGCATCTCCGTGATAACGGGATTCCAGCAGGCTTTTCGTCTCTGGTTAGCAGAGGCGGTGCCTTTGTGCACAGGGCCTTCGGAAGCAGGAGTGCTCTCAGCGTTGATGCCTGCGATTTCGGCATTCTTCGTGCCTAAGGTGAAGACACCGTCGGCGGCAAGGATGGGCTTGCTCCATTCGTTGGTGCCTTTCTTCTTGATGCTTACCCAGATGCAGACATCGGGGTTGCGCTCGTGCTTGCCGCCGAAATAGGTGGCCACGAGGTCGCCTCTCTTGGTTTCAACGATGGTGGCAGCATGACACTGTGGGAAGGAGGCCTGCTCATAGAGGAACTCATCCTTTAAGATGGCAGGCGAACTGGTCGGGATCTCACACGAGAAATGGTATTTGCCTGAGCCAATAGTCTTGATGGTGCCGTCGGGCAGGCAGATGTCTGCTGTGGTGTTGCACGGAATCTGTACATCCCATTCCACATTTTGCAAGGTCTTCTTCCAACTACTGGTAATCGTTCCGTAGGGACTGTCGTACTTGACATTAGCCCAAGGACAGTCCTGGATGGAGAAGTCGGGTTTGAGCACGATATGCTTATAGGCATTGCCCGTCTGACGGATGCCACCGAGGTATTGGTAACACCAAGTGACCAAGTCGCCCAACAACATGACATGGTTGCCGCTGTTCATCCTCGGCGATGCCTTGTCGCCGTTCCAAAGCTCCCAAATGGTGGTGGCACCATTCTCGGCCATATAGCCCCATGAGGGATAGCTATGCTGGGTGGCTATCATATAAGCCACGTCGCTGAACCCGTTGTCGCTGAGTCCTCGCAATAACCATGAGATGCCGATAACACCACAAGGTACATGGGCATTATTCTTCAGGATAATGTTCTCCACCACATTCTTGGTCACCTCCTGACGATATTTTTCTGGCACGATGCCAAACGAGAGCGCTAATAGGTTGGCGGTCGCGGTATTATTGCCATAGAAGATAGAGTCTGGATACAAGGTATGACCTGGAGCAAGACTGGTGCCTTCCTTTACGGTCAGGAACTTGCGGTTGAAGGCGTCCGTCATCTTTTGGCGCAACGGCTTCCAATAGTCTACCTCACAGCCCCATTGCTCCAACAGCTGCATGGTGCGGATGACATAGGCTGTAGAGATGAGTGCTCCGTCCGTCTTACGGGCAGGGTCCTGTGAGTGGATAAGCTCCAGACTCTCAGGGGGTACGCACCAGTCGCCATACTGGTCCTTGGTGATGATGCCATCCTCCAGGTATTCATCCATCAGGTGTTGTAGCCAGCGCTTGATGTAGAAATACGACTTGTCAATAGCCTCACGGTTGCCAAACTGTCGCCAAAGCATATCGCAGCTGAAGGGTAAGGCAGCAGGCCAGGTGACGTCATCGTTGTAGTAGTTCCAGAAGGCGGGGGCAACATCAGAGAACACGCCGTCTTCACGCTGTGACTCACAAATGTCGCGCATCCACTTGGTGTATAGTCTTTCGTTATTGAACACAAAGCTTTCACCCAGACTTCCCATTGTCCTGTCGCCCAACCAAGGCTGTCGTTCGTTACGCTGAGGACAGTCAACAGGCATTCCTTTATAATTAGAGTAGATGCCCCACCAGGCATTCTTCATCACTTGGTTCAAAGTGGCATCAGCACATTCGAAGTGTCCGATGGTCTGCATGTCGTCGCTGACGGTGTAGGCATGAACATCTTTGACTGGTCCTGTAATCTGTGCATACCGGAAACCATGATAGCTGAAGATGGGGTGCCACTCTTGAAATGAGGAATGAGAGCCGCAGATATAGATATCCTCCGACTGGGCATCGCGGAAATTGTCGAGGTAGAGTGTCCCGTCGGCATTCAGTTTCTCGGCATATTTCACGCGGATAGTGTCGCCGGGGTTGCCTGTTGGCGTGAAGGCTATCCATCCAGCCATATTTTGCTGGAAGTCGTAGATGTTTTCTTTGCAGGTAGGCGTGATAGTCAGGGGCTCCATGCTCATGCCCGGAGCCATCTGCGCACGCAGGGTTCCCAGAGGTATCTCAGTACGCTCAGCTGGTAGCCATGATTTGTCATCGAAGTTAGGCATGTCCCAACCGTCCATCTCCTTGCGGGCATCATATATCTCCCCATCATATTCGTTGTTCGAACGGATGGGGCCGTTGGCAGTAATCTTCCATTTCTCGTCGGTCGAGATACGCTTGGTTGTACCATCCGTAAACTCGATGAGGATATTGATGCGGCATTTGGGCAATCCGAAAACGGGTGCTTTATAAGGCTTGTTCTGGCGCATGGGGAACACACGACCATTGCCCAATATAAGTCCTATCGCATTCTCTCCCTTTAAAGCTTCTGTAATGTCGTAGGTGTTATAAAGTACCGTTTTTCTGTAGTCGGTAGGCATGGGAACGAGCACCTCACGGTTATAGGTAACTCCATTGACGTGCAATTCATGCAGTCCGATGCCAGCCACATAGGCAATGGCTCGTTTGACAGGCTTTGCCAATTCAAACTCCTTGCGGACATAGCGTGCAGCCAGCCTGCTGTGTAAACCACGCTGCTCATCAGGCATCAGTCGTTCCAATCCTATCCAGCGACCTGTCCAATGGTTCTCTTTCAACAGTCCGATGCCGAAGCACTCTTCTTCGCTCCATGCTGTCTCACTGGCAGTGGTCCATACCTTAACCTTCCAGGAGCATTGTGTGGCACTTTTTAGTTTTTCACCACCATAGGGTACCCATAACTGCTGGTCACTCTCCACGCGTCCAGAGTTCCATACTTCACCCTTGTCTGTGGATACGATAATCTGGTAGGCCGTCTGCTTGACATTTTGCTTGTCGGACAGAATTATCCATGAGAAGCGAGGCTTGTCCGTGTCAATGCCCATAGGCTTCTCCATATTCTCCACGCGTAGCCAGCTGATGCTGACATCAGGCTTCACAACCTTTTTCTTGGCGATACACGTCAAGGGCAATATCGCCAACAATATAAAGAGGACTCTCTTCATGCTTTTACTCGTTTAAGTCTCGTTCCTTTGTCTTGTAACCATCGGGAGATAATTCCGTCTGGTCTTTGGTTAGATAGTCCTTGGTGCTGTCGATGGCGATAAGCACACCATCCTCGATGCGGGCGGACTGCGGATGGTAACGGAAGGTGAGCACCTTGGAGTCGAATTCACCGAGGTATTTCAGCTTGCCCGTGGATGCCGTCATCCACCAGACATTCTTCTTGCTGCCCGAAATCTTGGTAAGGTCGAGCTTCATGGCATTGCCGTTGTAGTTGTAGACCAGCAGGTAATCGTTGCCACGAGTGGCTATGAGCCGATTGTATTGGGCACCATTGTCCTTGATGATGCTTTGGTCGGCGACACGCTCGAAGTAAGGGAACGAGAGGATGAGGCGTTTTAGGTACTGCATCTGACGGAAACCCGGATCGTGGAGCGCCTGGTACCAGGTCTTCACGTCGCCGGCATCACCATAACTCGTGGGATAGCCCGGCTTCAGCATCTGCATGATGGCATTATGTCCGTAGGTGTGCCCGCACGAACCAGCAAAGACACTCCAGTAGGCATAGCGGCGCACGTCATAGTCCTGCCAGCGAGCCTCGTTAGGATCGTGCAATCCCACGGGGATATCCTCATAACTAGGCTCAGCATCCAATACAGGCTTGATGGGGTTGTACTTCCATGTCGAGTCGACATACATCCAGTTGTCCTCCTCGGTATTGTCGGGAATGGGGTAGTCGGCATTGCCCATGCGCTGTCCATAGCGACGATGTCCGCTCTGGAAGGTGTGGAAGTCCATCCATGATGCTTTCGACCACCACTTGGCAGAGGTGTAGCGTCCACGAGGATGATAGGTCATCAGGTGGTTTTTGTCTATCGACTTAATAGTGGTGGCGAGTGCTTCCCATACCTCAGGCTTGATGTTGCCCTGGATGTCGCCACCCATGAACCAGATGATGTTGGGCTTGTTCTTGTAACGGTTGGCCAGGAAAGTTCCATATTTCTTGGCATCCTCCACGTTCAGCAGACCCGCTTTTACCAGTCCACCCCAGATGCATACCATACCGATATAGATACCCTTGTCGGCAGCCTGGTCGATGATATAGTCCATGTGGTCCCAATAGCCATAGACACCTTTCTGGTTGATGTTCTTGAAATTCCATCCGTCGATGTTAGACATTTGTCCGTAGATGTTATAGGCGGGAACACCGTCGATGGTTTGCACCTGTACGACATTATAGCCGGCTTTCGCACAGCTTTGCAAATACCATTCTGCCTCAGCACGGTCAAGACGTTCAGGCAACAACCAGCCAGTCTCACCCAGCCAAAAGAAGGGCTGTCCGTTTTCAAACTGCAGATAACGTTGATTATCCGAAATGCGCAACTTGCCGTTATCCCACGGCTTGCCTGCCTGTGCCGACACCGTCAGCAGCGCAAGGCTCAATATCATCAGAAGTTTCTTCATAGTCTGTCCTTTATATTATATAAAAAGGACTGATGACGTATTGATTTGTCATCAGCCCCTTAATGGTTAGACGGTTGAAAGGAAACTTATAACTGGTATTCGAGCATGACCATAGAGTAGGGCTCCAGGTCCATGTCGAATTTCTTCTCGGCCTTTATGGTCTCTTTCTTGGGAGCGATAGGCTGTGCCTCGTAGTTGTTCTCGTCGTCAGCCTTGCCAGAGAGAACGGTTTTCACACAGCGCTTCTTGATGGGGAAGCGGCTTAGGTTGATGTCCACCTCTTTCTCCTTGTCGGTAGCGTTGACCAACTTGACATAGAGCTTGCGCGTCTTCACGTTTAGGATGACGCTCTGTCCGTAATGGACGTCAGCCTGTGGCTGTTCTACGCCGGCCTTGTCGTCCTCGAACTTCACGCAGTCACCATAGTAATACTGACCGCTAGACTGTCCGAACAGCTGCTGTACATAGTAGCTGCAGGTGAGGTATGGACGCTCGTTGTCGAAATAAATCATGTCGGGATTCCAGTTGGTGGCATCCTTCTTGGCGAAGAGCGGTGCGTAGGAGGTCATGCAGACAATATCGGCATTGCGTTCGACGTGCAGCAGGTAGAGCCCCTCAGCTAGCGCATCGATGAGCTTCTTGTCCTTGGCAGCATACTCACCCAGATAAACCTTGGTTTTGCGGTTGCGCGGATATTTGTCGTACTGACGACTGCTGAGGAAGTAGTCACGTTTCTCATAGTAGTGTTCGTCGATGATAGGCATGCCCAACTCCTCGGCCAACTTCCAACCATTCTCCAAGTCAGGGTTGCCGGGGTGTGAGCCAGGACCGGCAGTACCAACGATGATGATGTTGGGATACTTCTCCATAATCTTCTTGTACATATAGCTGAAGCGCTCGTTGAACTCCGGAGTAATCTTCTCCTCGTTGCCAATGCCCAGATACTTCAGACCGAAAGGCTTGGGATGACCAGCCTCTGCACGAACACGGCCCCATTTGGTGCTGGCGTCGCCGTTAGCCCATTCTATCAGGTCGAGGGCATCCTGTACCCATTCGTCCATCTCAGACATGGGAACAACATCTTGGGCCTGGTTCTTCATGCCCCAGCCGCCATTGGTGCCCTGGCAGGAAACGCCACAAGGCAGGATGGGCAGCGGTTCCATGTTCAGGTCTTCGCAGAATTGGAAGTATTCATAGTATCCCAGTCCCATAGACTGGTGGTAGCCCCACGTATTCTTCAAACCGCGGCGCTGTTCCTTCGGACCGACAGTGGTCTTCCAGCGATAGGTGTCCCAGAATCCGTCGCCACCACCATGAACGACACAGCCACCAGGGAAACGCATAAACTTAGGTTGCAGGTCAGCCAGCGCCTGAGCAAGATCTTTGCGCAGACCATGTCCCTTGTAGGTGTCCTGTGGCATGAGCGATACCATGTCGATGTCCAGCACACCGGTGTTCAATACAAGGATTTGCAGGACGGCATTCTTGCAGTCCTCTTGGGCGGTCAGCACAGCCTCGTATTTCTTCCAGTCCTTGCTGTCGGCAGTAATGGTAGCTTCTGCCAGTAGTTTGGGATCCTTGCCCCATCCCTGCGGAATGCCCAGAACGATGCGAACCTGCTTGGCAACACCCGTGTTGCGGAAGAAAGCGGAGAAGTTGTACTTGGCACCAGCCTTGACGGAGATGCCTTTGAATCCCTCGTTCTCGATACCGAAGCCTTTCCACCCGGTATAGTCGTAATATTCCTTCACGCGCTCAGCATAGAGACGCAGATAGGTTGGGTTGTTGGGGTGAATGGTGTTGTCCTTGCGCACCTCGAGGGTTCCCAGAGAGTGACCGGGACGAATCTGCTTCCAGGCTGTGCCGGCTCCCCAGCCGTCGCGTTCGGCAGGACTGTATTCGAACGAACCGTTCTGTATCAGTTCGGCATAGAGACCACCATCGGCACTCGAGCTGATGTCCTCGAAGAAGATACCGATGAGTTCGTCACTAATAGCCTTGCCGCCTTTAGGGGCGTTCATCGGCTTCTGGGCGTTGAGTCCCAAGGTGGCTGCCATCAAACAGGCAGTAATCGTTATACGTTTCATATTCTTAATTAAATTAGGTTAGACTAAAATTGTGGTTGCAAAAATAATAAAAAAGACTGGAACGGACGAAGAATCCGTTCCAGAATGCAACAAATAATGAAGTTTTTGCTACTTTTTGTAAAGTGTGTACTCGCAGCCGGCTTTAGTTGACAAAGAGTAGACAGCGGTTTCCTTGCCCTTTTTCAGTCCTTTTCCCTTCAAGGGTGTAAGACAGCGAATCATGCAGTTGCCGCCATTTCGCGAGCGAATGACCGCCTTTGTCAACTGGCCGCCTTTCCATTCGATGTCGATTTCAAAGCCGCCACGGGCCATGAGTCCTTTCACATTGCCGTATTTCCATACCTTGGGCAAGGCAGGCAACAGATAGATAAAGCCGTCGTAACTCTGCATGAGCATCTCTGCAATACCGGCAGTACATCCGAAGTTTCCGTCAATCTGGAAGGGTGGGTGAGCATCGAACATATTGGGATAGGTGCCTCCGCGCTGCTTGACTGTTCCAAAGATCAGGAAGGTGTCGGCCGTCAGCGTCAGCTGGTCTTTGATGAGTTTATAGGCATGTTCGCCATCCAACAGACGGGCCCATGAGCACACTTTCCAACCCATGCTCCATCCTGTGCTGACATCTCCGCGTGCCTCCAACGACTTGCGTGCAGCATTCCATAGGTTGGGTGTGCGGAAGGGGGATATCTGATAGGAGGGATATAGTCCGTAGAGATGAGAGAAATGGCGATGATCGTCCTTGGGATCATCCAAGTCGTCGAGCCATTCCTGCAGCTGTCCCCAACGTCCAATCTGCATGGGAGGCAACTGGTTTAGTTGGGTTCTGACAGTGTCTAGGATATCTAGATGGTCTAGATTGTCTAGATGATCTAGATGGTCTAGAATCTTGGCGGCCTCGAGAACGTTGGTATAGAGTTCTGTTACGATCTGGTTATCCATCGTCACACCAGCATCCAAAGGGGTGGGGCGCCCTTTTCCGCCATGTTCGGGTGATTCACCGGGACAGACGACCAGCCAACCTTTCGTAGGATGTTTCACCAATGTCTGTGTAAAGAAACGGGCAGCATCGAGCATGATGGGATAGTACTGGCGCAGGAAATCCTTGTCGCCCGTGTAGAGGTAGTGCTCCCACAGGTGGCGACAGAGCCAGGCTGCACCTACAGGCCACAAACCAGTCTGCGCCCGATCTACAGGACCAGTGATGCGCCATTGGTCGGTATTGTGGTGTAGCACCCAACCCTCCGCGCCATACATGTCGCGGGCCGTTTCCTTACCTTGCTCGTAAATCTCGCGGATGAGTTTGAACAATGGCTCGTTCATCTCCGTCAGGTTCGTGACTTCAGAGGGCCAGTAGTTCATCTCCAAGTTGATGTTTGTGGTGTATTTCGAGTCCCATGAGGGGAACATCTTGTCGTTCCAGATGCCTTGCAGGTTGGCGGGGTTCATGTTGCCGGGTTGTGACGAAGAGATCAACAGGTAGCGTCCAAACTGGAAATAGGTGGCTACGAGATGCCTGTCAGCGACGGAATCGCTGACCACACTAAACTGCTCGATGCGCTTGTTCATGGGTACATTGGCATAGGCGTCTTCACCCAGGTCCAGTTTCACACGGTCGTAGTATTTATGGTAGGTCTTCTCGTGCAGGTCTTTCAACGCCTCGTAGCCCAGAGTCATAGCCCCTTGCAGACGTTCCCGTGATTGTGCCGCCTCGTCGCCCGTGATGTCCTTGTAACTCTTGACATTAGTGCCTACGGCGAGGTAGAGGGTTGCCTCGTCGGCACCCACCACGCTGATGTTTCCATTCGAGCCGTTCACTTTGCCACCCTTTGTCTGTACAGCCATGCGGCCCATGAAGCGCACCTTGCCTTTCAGACCTTCGTGCTTGGAGGACACGCCCAACAAGGTGGCTTCGTTTCCATCCATATTAACAAGTACATTCTCGTGGGGCGAGGTCATGTTGGCGGTGAAAGTGATCTTGCCTTTCTCGCTGGCAGTCAGGTGGATAGCAATAACCTCGTGACCACCCAATGGTGCTATAGTCTCGCGTTCGTATTTCACACCATCCACTTCGTATTTCACGATGCTCTTGGCGTCATCCAAGTCCAGCCAGCGCTCGTAGTTCCGATAGTCAGCATGTCCAGGCATCGCGATATACAGGTCGCCAAAGGGTTGGAACGGCATACCCATGTTCTTGCCTGCTGCATTGGGCATCACCTTGGCATTGGCCAATTCCTGTGCCTCCTTGTATTTCCCTTCGAAGATGAGGCGGCGCACCTCAGGCAGCGCTTCCTTCGCGTTGGGGTTCAACACGTTGTTGGGCTGTCCTGCCCAGATGGTTTCCTCATTGATTTGAATGTGCTCCACGGCGGGTGTTCCAAACACCATACCACCCATTACTCCATTGCCAATGGGCAGTGCCTGCGTCCATGTCTGTGCAGGCTGGTTGTACCACAGTCTGTGCTGCTGTGCAACAGCACAAATGAGGATTGAGAGATACGAAATGAAAAATGCGGTCAGTGTCAGTCGTTTCATTATTCAGTCTTGTTTGTCTTGTTTTAAAATAAAGACTGCCAGATGATTTAATTGTCGTCAGTCTCTTAGGGTTATTCGATGATTTGCTGATGGTGAACGATAGTTCCGTCGTTGCTCACACCTTCCAAAGTGACGAGGTAGCGTTTGGAGACGTCGCTAGCGTAAAACTTGACGCTGGCGTGTCCCTTCTCGTCCGTCTCCACCTTCGGATTCCAGTAGAGCGTTGTGCGATGGTCTGTACGCACATCGCTCTTTGTGCTTTTATATTGTGGAGAGTAGAACTCCACGGCAGGACGATAGCCCAATTGACGCACGCTGACAAAGGAAGGGCTGTCTTTGGCTCTTGAACTGGTAATCTCAGAGCCGTCTTTCAGGAAGATAAACAGTACACCAGGCACCTTGCCGTGGTTGGCAGGTCTTGCTGCAAAGAGTCCGTTGATGGCATTGTTGGGCGTGAAATACTCTATGGACTTGACATCTGTTGGCAAGAGGTTCAGGACAAAGCTATGGTCTTCTTCCCTGAAGTTGTCCACATAGGGTAGGACACCGGCATTGTCTGGTGTCGTAATGTAGGGTTCGCCATTGTTGGTATAAGCCACTCTCATGCCCAGATTGATGAGCAATTGCTGCATGGTGACGGCACGCTCAATGCGAGGATCTCCCTCTTGGAATCCTCGTGGAGCCTCCATGTTCATGAAGTTTCTTCTGAGGGGTTTCTGCTTTTTGCCTATCTTCGTCACCTCAGGTAGTTCGATATATCCTGCTCGTGAGTACATCTGTTGTGTTTGGGCTTGTGTGCGGAAAGTACTCAGGTCTGGGCTCTCCGTTAAGGCGTAGTGGGGCAGGGCTACCTTGGGAAAGGTCAGCGAGTCTATCTGTAACTCCACAAAAGCTGTCTTTCCGCTGTTCCGTGTGCCTTGCAACAGGAAGGTGGTTCCCTCAGGGTTGTCCACGCCCAACGAAAAATGAGTGCTGTCGCCTAACTCGAACTCCCATTGTTCTCCCGTTTTTGCGTTGACAACCAGCAGGTGTGGGTTCTTGAGGCGTTTCTTCCAAGTACCCTTGATGCGTCCTGTGATGAACTGCATCTCCTGATAAGGATAGATGATTTTGTGCAGGGTGTCGGGCTGATAACTCAGATGTTGGCGCAGCAGGTTCTGGCGGATGTCACCAAACAGACTGTCAGGCTTCACTACATCGTAGTCTGTCACGGACAAAGCATAGATTCCTTGCAGTGGTTGTCCCTCTTTGTCGTGGATGTCAAAGTCGAGCTTGATGGGATTTCTGTCTGTAGCGGCATTCCCTCTGACGGTTACCTTCGCATCCATGTGTGCAAGCACCTTGTTGGCTATGCGATGCCCTCTGGCACGTTGCCCACCCACCACCGTGAGGGGTTGGTAACAAAAATGTTCTGCGGGGAAGTTGCGCATCCATTGGGTGTAGGCCACCAAGGTATAGACACCGCCTTTCAAAGACTTAGGCAACAATATCCTGTTGGCAAACACACCGTCCTTGTCGCCTCGAATCATCAAGCGTTGCATCAGCGTGTCGGACTGCTGGTCGTATAGCTCGACATAAACGAAACGTGAGCGACTGAAGGGGATATTCGTGTCGGCTTCCATCAGATGGGCACGTAGCCATACGGTGTCGCCTGGTACATAGTAGGGCTTGTCTGTCTGGATACAGATTCGCTCCTGAGCATAAGACGCACCTAATGAGAAGAGCAGAAGGACAATGAGTTTTAGCCTCATTTATACAGCGATTTCAGTGTTTCTTCCGGTTCTATTTCTATCTTGCTTTCGTCAAGCATCGAGCGGTCTAGGCCGAAGACGTCGATGAAGAAGTCATAGACGGCCTTGCGCTTGTTTTCGCGGAAATCGTGGCGCTCGTTGGGCAGGTGGACATTGCGCACCTTGTCCTGCGCTCCGTAGAATCCGTAGATGCGTTGCAGATAGGGGAACTCCAACGTGGGAACACTGGAAGTCCAGTCGCCTCCGTCGCTCACGACGAGCATGGGTTTGGGCGCTATGACAGCTGCCAGTTCTGGCTCGCAGGTACCGCCTGCTGACAGTTGGACGGGCATACCACTCTCGCACGGACAGCCACCATCGAAGTGGGAGGCCAGATGAACCACGGGTGCTGAGGCTGTGACGCGCTCATCCAACAGCGAAAGCATCACGGTATGAGTACCACCACCAGAGCCACCCATCACACCCACACGCTCCGTGTCGATGTCCTTGCGGTTCTTGAGCATCCAGTCCAGGAGGATGTAGCCACAGGCTGCCTGATAGACGTGGGCGCGACTGGTGTGATGAGCCTCTGCGCCCACCTCCTTCTCGCTTTCGCCCCATCCGTAGAGGTCGAAGTCAACACAGACAGCCCCCATACGGGCCAGTGTACCCAGTCGCTGCTGCTCGTCCTTGCGATACCGATAAGGCCAGTGTCCGTCGGGACAGACTATCAGTGCGTGCTTACCCTTCTTCAAGGAAGCATAGATGGTGCCAAAGAGGTGTTGTCCAGGTGTCAGTTCGATGCAGATGTTCTGCGTGGTGTAGCCGTCGTGCTTGCGAATCTTCGAGAGGATGACGGGGCGCACCAGATTGCCTTTCTTGTCCTTTGTCACCACGCACGAGTCAAGGAACTTGTCTAGTTCCAGACGTTGGCGCACCTCACGGCGCAGGGTGTCACGACGAGCCTCCCATTGCTCCTTATTATGATATAAGGATGAGAGCCAGTCAAGCATCATCTTACCCTCTGCCTCATGACGACGCGGATACTCGTAGAGCTTGATTTTATACGTGTTGCCACTCTGCTTCCACCAGTTCCAGTCGTAGTATTTGCAGATGTTGTCGAGTGTCATTTCGAGCGAGTAGGGGCGCACACGGAAGTCGGCGTAGGGCATCTTCTTGCCTACGGTATCCACGTTCTTGTCGAACTTGAACTTCACGCCAAAGCGCTTGCTGACGTCGTTCATCAAGTCCGTCACACTACGCTCGAAACGCGTCTCGTATTTTTGACTCATGCCGACTGTTGTGGTGGCAGTCAGCATGAGTAAACATAGCAATTTCTTCATTTCTCACTTTATTTGTATATCGGTCCAAAGTTGGCGCAGGCACGATAGTCGGCACCCTCCTTGTCCATTCCGAAGGCATTCCAGCACGAAGGACGGAAGATGTCCTTATCAGCAATGTTATGCATACAAACAGGAATGCGCAACATAGCACACAGTGTGATGAGGTCGGCACCCACGTGTCCGTAGCAGATGGCTCCGTGGTTGGCTCCCCAGTTGTTCATGACGGAATAGACGTCCTTGAAGGCATCCTTCGTGGGATCCAGACGTGGGGCAAACCATGTGGTAGGCCATGTGGGATCGGTACGCTTGTCCAGTATGTCGTGCGTCTTGGGGTCGAGCTCTACGGTCCATCCCTCAGCCAGTTGCAGCACAGGACCCAGACCCTGTACGAGGTTCAGGCGAAGCATGGTCATCGGCATACCGCCCTTGGTGACGAAGTGACTCGAATAGCCACCACCACGGAAGTAGTCGCGGTCGGCAGGCATCCATGAGGTAGCCTTCAGACAAGCCTCAACGTCCTCTTGCTTCATCTCCCAGAAGTTCTTGATGGTGGGCTTGCCGTCCTTGTCCGTCATAGCACCTGTGGCATCCAATGTCGTAGCACCGCTGTTGATTAGGTGGATGAAACCGCCTGCAGCCTGACCTTCTGGCTTCTTGCCAGCCACGCGCTCAACAGCCTCGGGACTCCAGTAGGTGCGGATGTCAGAGAACATTACGCCCTTGTTCGTCAACAGGTGTCCGAACAGCATTGACATACCGTTCAGGAAGTCATTCTCGGTGGCCATGGTGTAAGCCTCACGCGGACCGTTCCAGTCGAACGAGGTGCACATCATCGACTCAGGGAAGTCGAAGTTAGGCTTGTAGTCCGTCCATTGACGCTGACCCTGTACACCGGCAGCAATGGCGTTGTGTCCGATGGCCTCTTCCTTGTAGCCCATCTCCAGCAGCTTGTCGCTTCCCTGCATCAGGTCGCGGATAATCATCATGCACTTCACGGTGAACTCCCAGTCCTCGTCCTTCTCCTGACGGTTCTTACCCTTGCCCTTGCCGTTGAAGGTGGTCATAGGCACGCCAGGGAACAGTGGGCGGTCTTCGTTGTAGTCATGCCCTTCCTGGGGCTTGCAATACTTCTCGACCCACTGCATCGCTTTCTCAAACTCCTTTTTATCGTAGATGCCGAAATCGACGCGGCGGAGTATCTCCACCAGCGACACATACTCCGTGCGCATGCCCAGGTACTGCTGGAGGAAGTCGGCATTCACGATACTTCCGGCGATACCCATACAGGTGTTGCCCAACGACAGATAGCTCTTTCCGCGCATGGTGGCCACCGCCTGGGCAGCACGTGCAAAGCGCAGTATTTTCTCGGCTACATCCTCAGGAATGGTGTTGTCGTTCAGGTCCTGCACATCGTGACCATAGATGCCGTAGGCAGGCAGACCCTTCTGGGCGTGGGCAGCCAGCACGGCAGCCAGATAGACTGCACCTGGTCGCTCCGTTCCGTTGAAACCCCAGACGGCCTTCGGATAGGTGGGGTTCATGTCCATCGTCTCCGAGCCGTAACACCAGCACGACGTCACGGTGATGGTACTTCCCACACCCTCGCGCTCGAACTGCTCAGCGCAGGCTGCACTTTCACCCACACGACCGATGGTGGTGTTGGAAATGACACACTCCACGGGACTTCCGTCACCGTTCTTCAGGTTGCTCTCAATGAGGTTCTTGACTGCTTTAGCCAGATTCATGGTCTTTTCCTCAAGACCTTCGCGAATGCCACCCTGACGACCGTCAATCGTTGGGCGGATACCAATCTTTGGATAGTTCTGTTTCATTGTCTCAGTATATTATAGTTGTTTTATATTAAGACGAACACCTCTCGTGATTGTCACCAAAATACATTGGTAACAATCATGAGAGGGCAAATCTTTTATGGATTGTAATGCGCAACTTTGCACCGCTTTGTTCTTATTCTTTTACCTTTGCACACGGGAATCTAAGAGGGTTTAAGTGTGAATGAAGGTTAATGCGTACTATTTCTTATTCTGGATATTCTCCATGAAGCGATCAAGGCTTAGCTTTTTTCTT
>Ga0256404_1007457_pt1 | contig 17301 bp, 13 predicted proteins | sample RumenRJG_01DNA_FD_185990 | JGI IMG/M metagenome (GOLD analysis project Ga0256404, IMG submission 185990) | Bovine rumen microbial communities from Lethbridge, Alberta, Canada - RJG_01 | ecosystem: Host-associated > Mammals > Digestive system > Stomach > Rumen | place: Canada: Alberta | collected...
GGAGCCGGAGGAGGGAAGGTACGACTTCGACTGGCTCCGGGACGTGCTGGACAGGCTGCATGAAAACGGCATCTCCGTATTCCTGGCGACGCCCAGCGGCGCGCGTCCGGCGTGGATGAGCCGCAGGTACCCGGAGGTGCTCCGGGTGCGGGAGGACGGTCTGCGCAACTTCCACGGAGGGCGGCACAACCACTGCTTCACCTCCCCGGTGTACCGGGATTTCGTGGGCAGAATGAACCGGGCGCTGGCGGAGCGGTTCGGGAATCATCCCGCCGTGGTGGGCTGGCACATCTCCAACGAGTTGAGCGGCACGTGCCACTGCGAGCTTTGCCAGCGGGCCTTCCGGGAATGGCTCAGGGCCCGCTACGGCACGCTGGAGAAGCTGAACCGGGCCTGGTGGACGGGCTTCTGGAGCAAGACCTATGACAGCTGGGAGGAGCTGCGCAGCCCCTCCCGCGTGGGGGAGACGGCCGTGCACGGGCTGAACCTGGCCTGGCGGCGGTTCGTCACCCACCAGACGGAGGACTTCCTTCGGGCGGAGGCCGCGCCGCTGCGGGAACTGACGCCCCATCTGCCCATCACCACCAACCTGATGGAGTCCTTCGACGGCCTGGACTACGGAAGCCTCGCCGGGGAGCTGGACTTCGCGAGCTACGACAGCTATCCCCGCTGGGGCGCGCCGGACGAGGAGCGTCAGGCCATGCTGGCCGCCTTCAACTACGACTGGATGCGCTCGCTGAAGCAAAGGCCCTTCGCGCTGATGGAATCCACGCCATCCCAGGTGAACTGGCAGCCGGTGTGCAAGCTGAAGAAGCCGGGCATGCACCTGCTGTCCAGCCTGCAGGCGGTGGCGCACGGCGCGGACACGGTACAGTACTTCCAGTGGCGCAAGAGCCGGGGCGCAGCGGAGAAGTTCCACGGCGCGGTGGTGGACCACGCGGGCCACGAACACACCCGCACCTTCCGGGACGTGCAGGCGGTCGGAGAGGCGCTGGAGAAGCTCGCCGACCTGCGGGGAACGATGCCCGGGGCGAAGGTGGCGCTGCTCTTCGACACCCAGAACCGCTGGGCGCTGGAGGACTGCCAGGGACCGAGGGACGACCTCAGGTACTTCGACACGGCGCTGGAACACTACCGGGCGCTCAAGCGGCAAAACGTGGACGTGGACGTGGTCGACGAGACCCGGGACCTGACCGGCTACCGCCTGGTGGCCGCGCCCATGCTGTACATGCTGCGCCCCGGCGCGGCGGAGCGGCTCACCCGGTTCGTGGAGGGCGGCGGCACGCTGGTATGCACCTGCTACACCGGACGGGTGGACGAGGACGACCTGTGCTTTCTGGGCGGCTTCCCCGGCCCCCTTCGGGAGGTGCTGGGCATCTGGGCGGAGGAGACCGACGGGCTGTACGACGGCGAGACGAACAGCATCCGCATGGAGGACGGCGCGACGTATGCCTGCTCCACGATGTGCGACCTGATCCACCCCGAGACGGCCCGGACGCTGGGGCGGTATACGGCGGACTTCTACGCGGGCGAGTCCTGCGTGACCGTGAATCCCTATGGAGGGGGCAGGGCTTACTACGTCGCCACGCGGCCGGACGCGGCCTTCCTGGACGCCTTCTATGACAGGCTGCTGGACGAGGCGGGCGTCGATCGGCTGTTGACGGAATCGCAGGCGGGCGTGCTGGCGGCGTCCCGCGGGGGCGCGGTGTTCGTGATGAACTTCACGGGACGTCCCGCGAAGGTTTCGCTGCCCGAGGGGACGGACGCGCTGACCGGCGAGAATATCGGCGGGGAGGCCGAGCTGCCCGTCAACGGCATCCGGATCGTCCGCACAATTCCGAAATAACACGGAGTTGTACAATTCTATCAAAGCGTTGTAGAAAGCTATCGTTTTTTCAAATAAGTTGTATTATGCTTTGACATTCCGTTAATGGAGTGCTATACTAATTGGGCAATCGGCGGAGGATGCCGAATCAGGCCGCAGCCGCGGCCGCTTGAACAAAGGAGGAACCCCGTATGAAGAAGATCCTGTCCCTGGTGCTGGCCGTCGCGCTGGTGCTGACCCTGAGCTGCGCCGCGCTGGCCGAGGGCTACAGCGGCGACCTGAAGGTCTGGGTGGCCGACGCCGCCGTGGACTTCACCAACCAGCAGATCGAGGCCTTCAAGGCCGCGAACCCCGAGTTTGCCGATATGACCGTTTCCGTTGAGGCCGTGGGCGAGGGCGACGCCGCCAGCAAGGTCATCACCGACGTGGACGCCGCTGCCGACATTTTTGGCTTCGCCCAGGACCAGCTGGCCCGCATGGTGGCCGCCGGCGCGGTGGAGATCGTGGAGCCCGCCAACGCCGAGGTCGTGAAGGCCGAGAACGACGCGGGCGCCGTGGCCGCCGTCACCATGGGCGACGAGCTGTACGCCTATCCGCTGACCAGCGACAACGGTTACTTCCTGTACTATGACAAGAGCGTCGTCACCGATCCCTCCACCCTGGAAGGCATCCTGGCCGACTGCGAGGCCGCCGGCAAGAGCTTCTACATGGAGATCAACTCCGGCTGGTATCAGACCGCGTTCTTCTTCGGCGCGGGCTGTACCCTGACCTATGAGTCCGACAACGACGGCAACCTGACCGCCTGCAATGTGGACTACGCCTCCGAGAACGGCCTGAAGGCCCTGAAGAGCATGATCGCCCTAGCCAACAGCCCGGCCTTCGTGAACGGCTCCTCCATCTCCAACGCCACCAACGTGGCCGCCATCGTGGACGGCACCTGGGATACCGAGGCTGCCAAGGAGCTGTTCGGCGACAACTACGCCGCCGCCAAGCTGCCCACCGTGGACGGCTATCAGATGTCCGGCTTCGGCGGCTTCAAGATGCTGGGCGTGAAGCCCCAGGAGGACGAGGCCAAGCTGGCCGCCTGCGACGCGCTGGCCGCGTGGCTGTCCTCTGGCGACGTGCAGCTGGCCCGCTACGAGGCCCTGGGCTGGGGTCCCTCCAACCTGGCGGCTCAGCAGAGCGACGCCGTGAAGGCTGACGTGGCCCTGTCCGCGCTGGCCGATCAGCTGCAGTACACCATCCCGCAGGGCCAGTACCCCGGCGACTACTGGAGCCTGGCCACCGGCCTGGGCGACAACATCATCGGCCACAAGTACGACGGCGCCGATGACGAGGCCCTGATGACCGCCCTGACCGAGTTCCAGGATACCTGCATCTCCTACGCGGGCTGATGGATCGCAATACAGGCTGGGGGAGTCTTCCCCGGCCTGTTTTGTTGAATTCAGATTTGTCGAGCGGAGCTCGATAAATTGAATTCATGGATCAGGGAGAAGGGAGTAGGGAAAAGTGCGGCCGCCGCGAACATTTTGCTTCGTTCCAACACAAGCCAGGCTATTCCTGCTCCCTACTCCCTACTGCCTACTCCGTTGACTGCCCGTCCAAACTTCATTCCTCATTCGTATTAAAAGAAACGGGGGATTCCGATATGGTGGATCTCGATTACTTAAAGCTGAGCAAGCCCCAGAAGATGCTGCACGACCTCGGGCAGTTCTTCGCGCGGCTGCCCGGCAGGATCGGCGGCGGCCTGAAGGGCCTGGCGCTGGCGGTGGGCCGGTGCCTGAAGGGGCTGGGGCTGTCCATCGCCGACCTGTTCACCACCTTCAAGAACGGCGACTGGAAGACGCGCCTGTCCTACCTGGTGATGGGCTCGGGCAGCATGGCCCGGGGCCAGTGGGGCAGGGGACTGCTGTTCTTCCTGTTCCAGACGGTGTTCAACCTGTACATGGTGAACTTTGGCATCGGCTACCTGAGCAAGCTGAACACCCTGGGCGTGGTGGAGACCTACAAGGAGGGCCGCAAGACCGTCTACGGCGACAACAGCTTCCTGATATTGCTGTACGGGGTGTTGACGCTGTTCTTCGTGGCGGCGTTCATCTACACCTGGCGGGTGAACATCAAGCAGAACAAGATCTCCCAGCAGCTGCTGGCCTCCGGCCACAAGCTCAAGAGCACCAAGGACGACCTGGCCTCCCTGGCGGACAGCCAGTTCCACAAGACGCTGCTGGCCCTGCCCACGCTGGGCGTGTTCGTGTTCACGATACTGCCCATATTCTTCATGATCCTGGTGGCCTTCACCAACTTTGACTACAACCACCAGCCCCCGGCCAAGCTGTTCACCTGGGTGGGCCTGGAGAACTTCCGCACGCTGCTGTCCTCCGGCACCGCCAGCTACGGCGATACCTTCCGCCAGGTGCTGTTCTGGACGCTGGTGTGGGCCTTCTTCGCCACGTTCCTGAACTACTTCCTGGGCATGCTGGTGGCCATCATGATCAACAAGAAGGGCATCAGGCTGAAGAAGGTGTGGCGCACCATACTGGTCATGACCATCGCCATTCCCCAGTTCGTGTCGCTGCTGTATGTTTCCAAGATGTTCGCGGCGGACGGCCTGATCAACACCTACCTGATGAAGTGGCACTGGATCAGCCAGCCCATACCCTTCTGGACGGACCCGGGCTGGGCGCGGTTCACCATCATACTGATCAACATATGGATCGGCATACCCTACCTGATGCTGATCGCCACCGGCATACTGATGAACATACCGGCGGACCTGTATGAGTCGGCCCGCATTGACGGTGCCAACGCCATGCAGATGTACGGCAAGATCACCCTGCCCTACATGCTGTTCGTCACCGGGCCCTACCTGCTCACGTCCTTCACCGGCAACATCAACAACTTCAACGTCATATTCCTGCTGTCCCAGGGCAAGCCGATGGGCCTGGCGGGCAACGCCGGCTACACCGACCTGCTGATCACCTGGCTGTACCGCATGACCGTCACCGACACTAACTACAAGATCGCCGCCGTCATCGGCATCATGGTGTTCGTGGTGCTGGCCGTGATCAACCTGGTGGTCTACAACCTGATACCGTCCGTCAAGAATGAGGAGGATTTCCAGTAATGGCAGAAAAGAAAATACCGGAAGTCGACATCATCGTTGACGAAAAGGCCGGTGCCATCAAAGAGGTGGAGCAGCCGAAGAAGCTGCGCAGCAAGAAGGGCCACGAGCGGCGCGTGAACGGTACGATCTACACCGTGCTGACCGTCATGAGCATCGTGTGGCTGGTGCCCTTCGTGTTCCTGGTCCTCCAGTCCTTCCGCTCCTACAAGCTGGAGAAGGGCGGCATGGTGGACTACCTAATCCCCAAGACCTTCTCCCTGGACAACTACGCCTTCCTGTTCGAGGGCAGCAACTTCTTCTCCTGGTGCGGCAAGGCCATGCTGCTGGCCGCCGCCGTCGCCCTGGCAGCCACGCTGCTGACCCACTTCCTGGGCCGGTCGCTGGACCGGGCGGACGCCAGCCGGGGCAAGACCACGCTGACGCTGGGCGCGGCCATGGCCGTGTGCTACGCGGCGCTGGCCATCGCCGCCGGGGCCGTGCACGGCCAGGCCCTGGGCCAGAGGCTGGTGCCGGCGCTGCTGGGCCTGGTGCTGTTCACGGCGGCGGGGGTGATATTCGCCCGCATCTACCTGAAGCAGGACGACAAGCTGCTGCGCTCCCTTCCCGGCTACGTGGCCGAGGACAAGCACGAGGGCGCGAAGAAGGTAGCCACCCTGGCGGCGGAGCTCTGGGCGCTGGCCCTGCTGTGCCAGTGCATCGTGGCCCCGATGCAAGCCAGCCAGTACATCCGCTGGTACGGCAACACGCTGACCATCGCGCTGTTCACCGCCGTCATCCAGACGGTGATCGTGCTGTCCGTCAGCTACGCGCTGTCCCGCCTGCGCTTCAAGGGCCGCAAGCTGATCATGAATACGGTGCTGGTGCTGGGCCTGTTCCCGGGCTTCCTCACCATGATCACGCTGTACTTCCTGCTCAAGCAGATGGGCCTGACCCAGGCCGGCGCGGTGCCGGGCCTGATACTGATCTACTGCGCCTCCTCCGGCATGGGCTACTACATCTCCAAGGGCTTCTTCGACACCATCCCCAAGTCGCTGGATGAATCCGCCCGCATCGACGGGGCCACCCGCTTCCAGGTGTTCCTGAAGATCATCATGCCCCTGGCCAAGCCCATCGTCATCTATACGGTGCTGATGGCCTTCATGGCCCCCTGGGGCGACTACGTGTTCGCCAGCTACGTGGCCTTCGGCCACCAGGAAGGCTACAACGTGGCCGTGGGCCTGTACAACTGGGTGAACACCAACGACTTCCAGAACTACTTCACCCGCTTCTGCGCGGGCGGCGTGCTGGTGGCGGTGCCGATCACGGCGCTGTTCATGGCGCTGCAGAAGTACTACGTGGAGGGCGTCACCGGCGGCGCTGTGAAAGGATAAGGGAGGATTGCGAATATGGCAAGTTTGAAGCTTGAGCACGTCAAGAAGCTATATGACAAGAACGTCGTGGCGGTCCACGACTTCAACCTGGAGATCAAGGACAAGGAATTCATCGTGTTCGTCGGCCCCTCGGGCTGCGGCAAGTCCACCACGCTGCGCATGATCGCCGGCCTGGAGGACATCTCCGAGGGCACGCTGACCATCGGCAACCGGGTGGTCAACGACGTGGAGCCCAAGGACCGGGACATCGCCATGGTGTTCCAGAACTACGCCCTGTACCCCCACATCACCGTGTACGAGAACATGGCCTTCAGCCTGCGCCTGCGGAAGATGGACAACGAGGAGGTGCACCGCCGGGTGTGCGAGGCGGCGGAGATCCTGGGCATCACCCAGTACCTGGCCCGCAAGCCCAAGGCCCTGTCCGGCGGCCAGCGCCAGCGCGTGGCCATCGGTCGCGCCATCGTGCGCGAGCCCCAGGTGTTCCTGATGGACGAGCCCCTGTCGAACCTGGACGCGAAGCTCAGGAACCAGATGCGCGCGGAGATCATACTGCTGAGGAAGCGCATCGACACCACCTTCATCTACGTCACCCACGACCAGACCGAGGCCATGACCCTGGGGGATCGCATCGTCATCATGAAGGACGGCTATATCCAGCAGGTCGGCACGCCTCAGGAGGTGTTCGAGACGCCGAAGAACCTGTTCGTGGCGGGCTTCATCGGCTCCCCGCAGATGAACTTCCTGAAGGCGAAGCTGGTGAAGAACTCAGACCGATACGCCGCGGAGCTGTACGGCATCCGCGTGGAGCTGGATGAAAAACGCAGCGCGAAGCTGAGGGCGAAGAACGCGCAGCCCGGGCAGGTCATACTGGGCGTGCGCCCGGAGCACGCGCAGCTTCGTTTCGACGGCGCCGCGAACGCCATCGAGGGCACCCTGCGGGTCAACGAGATGATGGGCAGCGAGCTGCACCTCCACGTGGACCTCAACGACGACACGCGGGTCATACTGCGCATCCCCACGCTGGACCTCACCGAGGAGCAGCGCGCCGGGCTGACCTACGGCAGCAAGCTGTGGTTCACCTTCCCCGAGAAGGTGACGCACCTGTTCGATCCTGAAACCGAGGAGAGCCTGCTGTTCTGAGCATCTTGTCATACGGGGTGGTCTGCACAGGCATTAAAACCCAAAGAAGTAAAGCTGTTTATCCATGAACTGATACGCTGGCACGGTGCTGTTTCGTGACCAATGGTATAGTTCGGATGAGAGGGTTCTGGGGTTTTCATACGCTCCAGGCCCTTTCTTCTCCCCCACATAAAGGAGGATACTGGTATAAAGGAAATAAGAAGTTCAAGAAGCATCGCTTTCATTGGAATGTTGGGCGCGCTTTCAGCGGTTCTGATGCTAATCAGCGTTCCGCTGCCCTTCGCACCGAGCTTCCTGAAGTTTGATATCGCAGAACTTCCGGCATTGTTCGCAGGATTCTTCCTGGGACCGGTGGGAGGCTGTGCGGTGATCATAGTGAAGATCCTGCTGAAGCTGGTCACGCAGGGCACGGATACCGCCTTCGTGGGGGATCTGATGAATATCGCGGGCAGCTGCACCTTTGTACTGCCTGCAGCGTTCATATATAAGCGCCATCACAACAAGCGGGGAGCAGCCCAGCGAATCACTCTTCGCGGGGCTGCTGCTATGTCCGGTATCATTCCTTCCCAGCCCTCTTCTTGAAAACGCCCTCCAGGTCAACAGTGGCCTTCTTCAGCATCTCTTCCTTGATGTGGGTGTAGATGTTGGCAGTGGTCTGGTAGTCCGTATGGCCGACAATCTTCATAGCGATCAGCGGGTCGATGCCGCTTTCGTAGAGCATGGTCACGTAGTTGTGCCTGAAGTAATGCGGCTTCTAAATGATCCGAAAACTCTGTTTTATGCTTTCTCATTTCCAGCCCATTCTTTCATCGCATTCAAGAATAGTTCTTGAGGGGCAGTCATGTTTGCTCCATTGGACCAGGCCAGGAACATATTTGATTTGAGCTCCGGATGGAAAGGGCGGAAGCATACAGGAGATGTGATACCATCGTTGATGATTCCTTCCCTGATTATGGCATACGCGACTGATTCTGCCACCAGTTTTTCCGTACTTGTCATCAGGAAAGACGTACCGATAAAATTGAGCTGGTTGAAGTCAAACCCAAGCCAGCCTGAGACCATGCTGCGAAAATTCTCACTTCTGCCTGATACCGGCGGGATGTCCTTCATATCCGTGGGCTCGACAAAGCCTTTTTCCGACAAGGGATCATCTTTCCTAATTAACAAACCCCACGTGTCCTGAACTGGCAGCTTGATATGCGCGTACTGCCTTGTCAGGGGGACAACGCTGAGCAGGGTAAAGTCTATGATGCCGCTTTCCATCATTCTTATCTGTACATCGCGGCTTCCTGCGTTATAAAAGTGTATATGTATTGATTCCTCATTGCCATCTTTCTCCAGGTATGCTATACTGTTTTCGCATGGACATTGAGCAAAACCAGGAAGCATATCTGAATGCCAGTCGTACCAGTACCAGTCACCTGTCATTCAGAGAAGATGGAGGTGCAGCACGTGGCGCGTAATACAGATCTCCATTTGCGGAATCAGATGATCTATTCCGTTTTTGTTCGCAATTACAGCTCTGAGGGGACCTTTGAGAAGGTACGCGAGGATTTGCCCCGCATTCGGAGCCTGGGTGCGGATATCATCTGGCTGATGCCGATTCATCCCATCGGCAAATCAAATCGCAAGGGCAGCATGGGAAGCCCATATGCTATAAGGGATTACAGGGCTATCAATCCCGAATATGGCACATTGGAGGATTTTCAGGCACTGGTGGACAGCATACATGCCTTGGGCATGAAGGTAATCATCGACGTGGTGTACAACCACACTTCACCAGACTCGTGGCTAAGGGAAAACCATCCGGAGTGGTTCTACCACAAGCCGGATGGCAGTTTCGGCAATCATGTGGGTGAATGGACCGACATCATAGATTTGGATTATAACCAGCGCGGGCTCTGGGAATATCAGATCGAGACGCTGAAGATGTGGGCAAAAACAGTAGACGGGTTCCGTTGCGACGTAGCGCCTCTGGTGCCTCTGGATTTCTGGAGGGAAGCGCGCGAACAGGTTGAGGCAATCCGTCCCGGATGTCTTTGGTTGGCGGAATCCATCGAGCCGGGTTTCGTTCGCTTCATCCGCTCCATGGGACTTACCGCGGCATCAGACAGCGAGATATTCCAGGTCTTCGACATGGCCTATGACTACGACATATACGGGAAATACCTGAATGCCTGCATTGGAAAAGGCACACTTGAAGCATTTGTGGAAGCGCTTGACGGCCAGGAGGGAATCTATCCAGAAAACTACGTGAAAATGCGAACGCTGGAGAACCACGATCGACTTCGTGCCGCTGCGCTTATTCCAAACGGCAGGGCGCTTCGCAATTGGACGGCATTTGCCTTCTTTGCCAAGGGAATTCCCATGGTCTATAACGGACAGGAAAATGGCTGTGTATGCCGTCCGAACCTCTTTGACCGGGATACAATTCCCTGGGGTGAGGGGCAGGACCTGACAGCATTGATCCAACGGATGTGTGCCATTCGCGGCGACGCGCTGTTCACCGACAGCAGTTTCTCGGCAAACACCATTGGCAAGACGGTGATCGCGTCACATCAACACGGTCAGCAGAGGATGATCGGCTTTTTCTGTACTGATGGCAAAGGCTCAGTAGTTCCCTGTGATCTTCCGGATGGTGATTATGTAAACCTGCTCGCAGACGGGATAGTTCGCGTGGATGAAGGATTGTTGCCGCTGTCGGGCGAACCTGTGATTATAAAGCTTGGGAGGAATTGACATGAGTCGTGAAGCGGGAATATTGATGCCTGTGTCCAGTCTGCCAGGGCCTTACGGCATTGGTGACCTGGGAGAGACCGCCTATGCATTTGTGGATTTTCTGGCGCAGGCAGGGCAGACCTATTGGCAAATCCTGCCGCTCAATCCTCCCAACCACAACAAGTCCAAAGACAGCCCCTATCAGTCCTTTTCCGCTTTTGCGGGCAATCCCTATTACATCGACCTGAACCGACTGATGGAGGAAGGCGTGCTGCTCTGGGAAGAAATCGAAGCTGTGGACTTTGGTCATGACCCCGAGCATGTGGACTACGACAAGATGTACGCCAACCGCTTTCCGCTGCTGCGCAAGGCCTATGAACGCAGCGGGATCGCCCAGAATCCCGGCTATCAGAGCTTCATCCGCGAGAATGGCTGGTGGCTGGATGACTATGCGCTTTTCATGTCTCTGAAGAGCTTTTTCGATCAGAAGGAGTGGCCGGATTGGCCGGAGGACATCAGCAGGCACTGGAGCAATGCGGTGGATTACTACCATCGTGAGCTCTATTATGACGTCGAATTCCACAAGTACACACAATTCAAGTTCTATGAGCAGTGGTATGCGCTGAAGGCCTACGCAAACGGGAAACACATACGCATCATCGGGGACATTCCAATATACGTCTCTTTTGACAGCACGGATGTGTGGGCGCATTCTGAACTGTTCCAGCTGAACGATCAGAACCGTCAAAGCGCTGTTGCCGGTTGTCCCCCGGATGCCTTTTCCGCAGAGGGACAGATATGGGGAAGTCCGCTCTATCGCTGGGAAAAGCACCGGGACGATCGCTTCGGCTGGTGGATGGCACGGTTGTGGATGAACTTCCAGCAGTGCGACCTGCTGCGTATCGATCACTTTCGAGGATTGGACGAATACTTCTCTATCCCCGCCGGGGAACCGGCGAAGTCAGGCCATTGGGAAAAGGGGCCCGGCATGGCGCTGTTCAGACAGATGTGGGAGAACATGGGCCACAAACCCGTCATTGTTGAGGATTTGGGCTATATGACCGATTCTGTCCGACAGATGGTTCGGGATACGGATTACCCCAATATGAAAGTGCTGCAGTTCGGCTTTGATGCCGACGACGTTGGCGCAGCAAACGATTATCTGCTTCACAACATCCCTGAGCACTGTGTCGTATATCCCGGCACCCATGACAACGACCCTGTCAACGGCTGGTTCGCTGGCCTGACTACGGCCGAAAAGGACCGCATCAGGCAGTATTTTGGCTGTGAGGATGTGCCGGACAGCAGGATGCACGAGGTCTTCATCCGCGCCGCGCTGATCAGCCGGGCGTCAACATGCATCATTGCGCTTCAGGATTGGCTGGGACTGGGGCACGAGGCCAGGATCAATGAACCTTCACGGCTGGAGGACAACTGGCACTGGCGTTGGAAGGGAGACTGCCGCCAGGATGAGTTAGCAGTTCGGATATTCGAAAACACCCGGCGCTATGGCCGGCTAAACTGGAGTGCCTTTGAAAAATGATCAAAGGTAGCGTCGCAAATACCTTTTGACAACCCTGCGTCGTTCATATGAACGGCGCATTTTTCATGAAAAGGAGGTCGCCGATCAATGGCAGAGACTCTTCGCGACATGGTCGTCTCGCTGTCATTGAACAGCGACAACTTCAGTGCAAACCTGCGCTCCATCAACCAGCAGCTTAAGGAAGCCGACTCCCAGTTCAAGCTGGCGGCGTCCGGCGTCACCAACTTCGAAAACACTGCTGCCGGGGCACAGGCGCAACTCGCGAGCCTTCAGCAGAAGTTCCAGCTGCAGCAGCAGGCCGTCCAGCAGTATGAGCGTGCGCTCGAAGCGGCGAAAGGCAAGCTGGAGACCAGCGTGCAGACACATGAGAAGCTCGCCGCGAAGCTGGACACCGCCAGACAGAGACACGCGGATCTCGGCCAGCAGGTGGACAAGCTGACTGCCGACCTCCGGGAAGCCGAGGAGGCTGGGCTGAAGGGTACCGATGCCTATGCCGAAATGGAGGCAGAGCTGGAACGCCTGAAGAGCGAGTACGCGGCATCGGGGCAGGAAGTGCAGAAGCTGGAAGGCCAGCTCTCCCGCTCCGAAAATGCCATGCGGCGCAACGCGGACGCTGTCACCAAAGCCAACACCAACCTGAACAACGCCCGCGCGGGACTCCAGCAGATCCAGTCCCATATCGTTCAGGTTACCTCCCGCCTGCAGCGGCTGCAGAACAGCTGGCTGAACGCCGCCGACAGGATGGCGCAGTTCGGTGAGAAGGCCAAGGCTGCCGGCAAGAGCGTCGAAGGTGTGGGCAAAAGCCTGTCCAAACTCAGCGCTGTAGCTATCGGCGCGGGCACTGTCGCCGTCAAGACCTTTGCCTCCTATGATGACGCCATCCGGCTGGTCTACGCGACCATGGGCCTGTCCGAATCCGAGAGCACGGCGGAGATGAAGGCTCTGTCCGACGCTGCGCAGGAGATGGGCGCGAGCACCCGCTACTCTGCAAGCGAGGCGGCGTCTGCCCTGAACTACCTGGCTCTGGCCGGCTATGATTCGGAGAAGGCCATTGAGGCGCTGCCCACGGTACTGAACCTGGCCCAGGCCAGCGGCATCGACCTGGCATCAGCTTCCGATATCCTCATATGGGGGAATTGACACATTGACGCATTCAGAGAGATATGTCACAAAAAGCCAGCACAAAATGCACCCTGATGCACCCGTTTGCACCAAAATGCACCCTGACCGCGATTGTATCAAAGTTACCGTGCAGAGCCACCCGTTCCGACGGGATTCGAATTTATAGCAATCTTCAAAAATCTCACCAACACGAGCAAGAGTGAAACCAATGCAGACAATCAGAAGGAGTGACCATCCCAAGGGCCTTGGAAACGGAATCGGGGAGAAGGTTGGCAGACCTGATACCCCATGAAGAAATTCGTCGCAATCGCTCTCATGCTGATGCTGGTGTTGACTGCCGCCGCCAGCGCGGAGACCCTGCAGATCGGCTTCGAGAACAGCCTCTCCGAGCCCATTGGCCAAGCCCTGGTCAAGTGGCAGGAGCTGATGGCCGAGAAGGACGTGGACCTGACCATCGAGCTGTTCCCCGATTCCCAGCTGGGCAACAAGACCGACATCATCGACCAGATGCTGCTGGGCGAGCCCGTCATGACTCTGGCCGACGGCGCCTTCTTCGCGGACTACGGCGTGCCGGACATGGGCATCGTGTTTGGTCCCTTCCTGTTCGACAACTGGGATCAGTGCTGGAAGCTGGTCGAGTCCGACTGGTGGGCCGAGCAGTGCGCCAAGCTCAACGACATGGGCATCAAGATGGTCGCCGCGAACTGGGCCTACGGCGCCCGTCACACCCTGACCACCAAGCCCGTCAACACCGTTGACGACCTGGCCGGCCTGCAGATCCGCGTGCCCACCAACCAGATCCAGACCAAGGGCTTCGAGGTCCTGGGCGCCACTCCCGTGGGCATGGCCCTGGGCGATGTCTACACCGCGCTGCAGCAGGGCACCATCGACGGTGGCGAGAACCCGCTGTCCACCCTGTACGGCCGCAAGCATCACGAGGTCGCCAAGTATCTGATCATGGACGGCCACGTGCTGAACTTCACCAACTGGGTTTGCTCCTCCATGTGGTTCGACGGCCTGACCCCCGAGCAGCAGGAGGCGCTGCTGGAGACCGGCAAGGAGGCCGGCATCTACAACAACGAGCTCCAGGCTGAGGCCGACGAGTACTACAAGGGCCTGATGATCGAAGAGGGCGTCACCGTGGTCGAACCCACCGAAGAGGTGCTCCAGGGCTTCCGCGACAAGGCCAAGGCCTTCTACGATGAGGGCGCGACCTTCGGCTGGTCCGACGGCCTGTATGACACCGTCTGCGCCGCCATGGGCAAGTAATCCACACAAGGCATAACAGAACCCCCGCGGGAGGGAGCAGCGCCTCTCTCCCGCGACTTTTTAGACCGAGTGCTATTACTATTCTCAACCCAAATATAGACAATCATGCGGTGTCTTTTCCGCTGTACCGGCGTTGAAGTCCCTTGATTTGCCGCCAGCAAATCTGCGGGCCTTCGCCTTGGTACAACGAAAAATCCACTCGCATGCTTGCCTGTATTTGGATTGAGAATAGTATAAGAAACCGCCAAATTACTCAAAGAGGTGACGGCTCTTGAAAAAGAAGACGTGGCTGAAGATCCTGTGCAATCTGGATCTCTTCATCGCCTCCGTCGCGATGGTGGTGCTGACGCTGGTGACCGCCGCCGGCGTGTTCATGCGCTACATCGCAAAGAATCCCATCCTGTGGCAGGAGGAGATCCAGGCCTTCTGCCAGGTGTGGATGATCTTCCTGGGCGGCAGCGTGGCCTTCCGCGCCGGGAGCATCGTGGCCATCGAAATGTTCGTGGATTCCCTGCCCGAAAAGGGGCAGAAGATCATGGGCTACATCGTGGATCTGATCGTGCTGTTCGTGCTGAGCTTCCTGATGGTGAAGTCTCACGCCTACATCCAGCAGGTGTTCGGCCAGTCCGGACGTCCCACGCCCATCCTGCGCATCCCCTATACCGTGATCTACGGCGTGGCCCCCTATGGCTGCGCACTGATGATGGTCAGCTATATCCTGTCCAAGTACCTGCCGAAGTTTGTTGAGGCCATCAACATCGACGTGGGCAAGCGCGAGGAGGAGGTGACCGCGAAATGACCGGAACACTGATCGTTGGCATTCTGGCGGCGGTCATCGCCCTTGTGCTGATGCGCTTCGCGGCGAAGCAGCCGTGGGTGATCTCCATCCTCTCCGCAGTGGTGGTGCTGGTCGCCATCAACATCGACTGGATCAAGCCCGCCCTTGAGGGCGTCGGCACGGCGCTGGGCACCAATACGGTGCTGGGCATCGCGGCCGTGATGATGCTGGTGCTGCTGTTCATGAAGGTGCCGGTGTTCGTCGCCGTGCTCGGCGGCAGCCTGATCTACTTCCTGTTCAATCCCGGCATCAACCAGATCATTTTCGGCCAGAGGGCCGTGGTCGGCACCGAGAGCTCGTCTCTGCTGGCCATACCATTCTTCGTGTGCGCGGGCGTGTTCATGAACTACTCGGGCGTCACGTCCCGCATCATGGACTTCTGCTCGGCCATCACGGGCCGCATGCCCGGCGGTCTGGCGCAGGTGAACGTGCTGCTGTCCACCCTTATGGGCGGCCTCAGCGGCTCCAACCTGGCGGACGCGGCCATGGAGGCCAAGATGCTGGTGCCCGAGATGGAGAAGCAGGGCTTCTCGAAGGAGTTCTCGTCGGTAGTCACTGCCGCCTCGGCCATGATCACCCCGCTGATCCCCCCGGGAATCGCCATGATCCTCTACGGCTGCATCGCGGACGTCTCCATCGGCAAGCTGTTTACCTCCGGCATCACCGTGGGCGGCACGCTGTGCATCGCCATGATGATCCTGGTGCACTTCATTTCCAAGAAGCGCGGCTATGTGCCGATCCGCAAGGAGAAGCTGACTGCCAAGCAGTTCTGGGGCCATCTGCGTCCCGCGCTGCTGCCGCTGTGCCTGCCGATCATCATCATCGGCGGCATTCGCCTGGGCGTCTTCACCGCCACCGAGGCCGGCGCCGTGGCCATCCTCTACGCGGTGCTGCTGGGCGTGCTGTACAAGGAGCTGAACTTCAAGCTGGTCCTCCAGGCCTGCAAGGAGACCGTGACCACCACCGCCGGCATCATGCTGATCGTGTCCGCCGCGTCGGTGTTCAGCTGGGTGCTGACCAAGGAGAAGATTCCCCAGCAGCTCACGGAGTTCATCGTGCGCATCTGCCCGAACAAGTACGCCTTCCTGATCGCGGTGAATATCTTCGTGCTGATCGTCGGCATGTTCATCGAGGGCAACGCCACGATGATCGTGCTGGTGCCGTTGCTGGCCCCCATCGCGGCGCAGTACGGCATCAACGAGATCCAGTTCGCCATGATCTACATCTTCAACAACGCCATTGGCGCGCTGTCGCCGCCCATGGGCACGCTGATGTTCGTGACCTGCTCCGTCACCGGCTGCAAGACGAAGCCCTTCATCAAGGAAGCGGTTCCGTTCTACATCCTGCTGCTGGTGGTGCTGCTGCTGTTCACCTTCTGCCCGCCCGTGACCACCGGCATCGTGCAGCTGATCTACGGCTCCGTCTGATGAGCTGACTTCCCAGGGATGGCCAAGCGCCGTCCCTGTTTTTTCGCGCTAAAACGCGGCCAAGATTTCGCCCCCGGAGGTTAAGCATGCGCCGCCGCCATTGATTACCGCACCGACAGCGCTTAAAATGGTATTGAGGTATTATTACACAAGAAGGGGTGGTTGTCGCTTGAGTAAAAAATGGCTGAAAATCCTATGCAACCTCGATCTGTTCATCGCGTCCATCGCCATGGTCGTGTTGACGCTGGTGACCGCTGGCGGCGTGGTGATGCGCTACATCCTGAAGACGCCGCTGCTGTGGCAGGAGGAAGCCCAGGCCTTTTGCCAGGTGTGGATGATCTTCCTGGGGGGCAGCGTGGCCTTCCGCACCGGGAGCATCGTGGCCATTGAGATGTTCGTGGACGCCCTGCCGGAGAAGGGACAGCGGATCATGAACTATGTGATCGATCTGATCGTGCTGTTCGTGCTCAGCTTCCTGATGGTGAAATCCCATGCCTACATCCAGCAGGTGTTCGGCCAGTCCGGACGCCCGACCCCGATCCTGCGCATCCCCTACACGCTGATCTATGGCGTGGCCCCCTACGGCTGTGGCCTGATGATGGTCAGCTACATCCTGTCCAAGTATCTGCCGGGGTTCGTCAAGGCTGTCAGCATTGACGCTGAAGCATCCGGGGAGGTGAGCGAGGCATGAGCGGAACGCTGATCGTGGGCATCCTCTGCGCTGTGGCGATCCTCTGCCTGATGCGCTACGCGGCGAAGCAGCCGTGGGTGATCTCCGTCCTCGCCGCAGTGGTGGTGCTGGTCGCCATCAACATCGACTGGATCAAGCCCGCCCTGGAAGGCGTCGGCACGGCGCTGGGCACCAACACGGTGCTGGGCATCGCGGCCGTGATGATGCTGGTGCTGCTGTTCATGAAGGTGCCGG